>Ga0102924_1001257_pt1 | contig 29861 bp, 26 predicted proteins | sample PaiPotPPM11metaG_FD_80116 | JGI IMG/M metagenome (GOLD analysis project Ga0102924, IMG submission 80116) | Iron sulfur acid spring bacterial and archeal communities from Banff, Canada, to study Microbial Dark Matter (Phase II) - Paint Pots PPM... ... | reverse complement strand
TGTCTTCACCGATCAGGAAGACGACCATCTGCACGGCAAGCGGCAGCGTGGCGAGCGGCCCGTGGCCGTTATCATAGAAGGCGATCAGGCCGTCCGCCGTGGTGATGTGAAACAGCACGGCGGCACCGACGATGAGCAGGCCGATGCGCAGGTACCGCGCGATGACCGGGATGAAGAACCAGTAGCACAGATCGGTGACGAGATCGCGCTTATGCCACCACGCGCGGCCCGGATTGCAGGCCCACAACCAGGTCAGGATCGTGAAGGCGGCGGCGAGCCCGATCGAGATCGGCACGCCCTTCATGAAGGTCTGGCCGACACTGATAAGGAACGCGAGCAGTTCTTGGGTCATGCTTTTGGATCGCGCGTTGCGGCGGGTCTGTCGTGATATCGGCAACCCCATTAAGGGCGCGTGAAAGATGCGGATCGACGAACCGCTATGCGTGCATTGCCGCAATGTGAAACTGCATTTTGAGGCAACTTGCGCGTCGCGGGCCTACGCAAGCGAAACGCTTTCCTGCTACTTCGTCAGATCGCGGCCGGCGGCCTTGGCAAGCGCGAATTGGTCAGCCGGCGCCATGCCGATCATTCGCCGATACAGAAGCGGGCAGTTGGCCCGGCAGGCGTGCGATCGAAACACACTGTTAACTACATTGTGGAACAGGCACGGCGCCGCGTGTTTCTTCGATTGATTTAACCCCATTGAAATTTCTCGTTGTTAGCTTCGCACCGATCCAAACGGCCGCCGAAAAACGTCCGTTGGGTCACGCTCAGACAGCCACGTGTGGACCTTAGGAGCCAACTCATGAAGACCCTTTTTGCGCGTTTCGTGAAGGACGAGTCGGGCGCCACCGCCATTGAATACGGCCTCATTGCTGCCGGCATCTCGGTTGCGATCATCGCCGTCGTTCAGGGCCTTGGCACCAAGCTGAACTCGACGTTCAGCAGCGTTTCCAGCGCCCTCAAGTAAGCTTCGTCTTTCCTCTGCTACGAGAGGGCTCCGGTCGCGTGCCGGAGCCTTTTCGCGTTTTGCAGCCAAGCTTGGCCCCAGCTTCGCTAACCGGGCCTAAACCGGCGCAGGCTAAACCGGCGCCGGGACAGCGATCGGCGACGCCATGTTGATTGAAGCGATCAGGTTGACGCTTTTTCCGGTGATGCTGGCGTTCGCCGCCTTTAGCGATCTGTTTACGATGACGATCGCCAACCGCGTGTCGCTGATCCTTGCCGGCGGCTTCGTTATCCTCGCAGTGCTGACCGGAATGGGCGCCCACGACATGCTCAGCCATGCCGGCGCCGCGGCAGCCGTGCTCGTTGTTGCGTTTGCCTGCTTCACGCAAGGCTGGATCGGCGGCGGCGACGCCAAGCTCGCGGCGGCGACGGTGCTATGGCTCGGTCTCGGCCATCTCGCCGACTACCTGATCTATGCCTCGCTACTCGGCGGAGCGCTGACCATCGCACTGATCCAGTACCGCGCCATGCCTATGCCGCAGCTGCTGATGGGCCGGGAATGGGCCGAACGGCTGCACCGCCAGGACACCGGCATTCCCTACGGCATCGCGCTCGCGGTGGCCGCCCTTGTCGTCTACCCGCAGACCGAGTGGATGACCGCTCTCGGCGTGTAGTTCCTGCGCTGCCGCAGCGCCGAAGCAACGCAAGATTAACGCGATTTGGATACGCCTCATTAACCATGCTTTGACGTTTAGCTGGTCAAATCCGGCGATGACGGCCCCTCCCGCCGTGGCGTCATGTGGGAAGTGAAGCGTAATGAGAGCCGCGCGACTTGTTGTCCTCGGTGTCGCCCTCGCCGCCGGCGGGGTTGCGGCATTTCTTGCGAGCAGCCACCGTGAGGCGCCGCCGCCAGCCGAGCCGCCACCGCCGCCGCTTGCGACTGTCGACGTGCTGATCGCCAAGAACGATCTCACTCGCGGGCAGATTATCGGCGAGGGCGATATTGACTGGCAGATGTGGCCGGCAGCGGCAGCCAATCCGAGCTTCATCAAGAAGTCGGAACGGCCGGACGCCGTCCATCAATTCAGCGGTGCGATCGTGCGCGTGCCGATTGCCGGCGGCGAGCCGATCCGCGAGCCGTCGGTCGTCTTCGCCAAAGGCTCCGGCTTCATGGCCGCCATCCTGTCCAAGGGCATGCGTGCAGTCGCCATGGAGATTTCGGCCGAGCGCGGCGCCGGCGGCTTCATCCTGCCGGACGATCACGTCGACGTCGTGCTGACCCGCCGCGACAAGGCCGCGGAAAAGGCAAACGGCGTCGAGAAGTTCACCAGCGAGTCGATCCTGCGCAATGTGCGGGTTCTGGCGATCGACCAAGCGGTCGAGGAGAAAGCTGGTCAGAAAGTCGTGGTCGGTAAGACCGCGACGCTCGAATTGACGCCCGATCAGGCCGAGACGCTGGAGTTGTCGCGTCAGCTTGGCACGCTATCGCTGGCGCTCCGCAGCATCGTCGACTCGCAATCGTCGACTCCCGAAGGCGACGAAGACGGGACGAATAATCGGCGTGCCCCCATCAATACAGTGCGTTACGGCGTGAGCACGATGTCGACGCCTCGCTGAACCGCACGGAGGGACTGTCATGGCAACCAGGACATCGATCCGCGCAGCGGCTCTCGCGGGGCTGATTGCCGTGACATGGCTCATGCCGTCGCAATCAAGCGTTGCCGGCGATGCGACCGTCCGCGAGCCGCCGACGCAGTCGCTTCAGATCGCTTCGAGCGATGTCGGATCGCACTCGGTGGCGCTCGGCGTCAGCAAATCCATGGTGGTCGACTTTCCGCGCGACATCAAAGACGTGCTGATCGCCGATCCCAAGATCGCCAACGCGGTGGTGCGTTCTGCGCGCCGCGCCTACATCATCGGCATCAAGCAGGGCCAAACCAACATCTTCTTCTTCGACGCTCAGGGCAAGCAATTGGCCGGCTTCGACCTTGCGGTGACGCGCAATCTCAATGGCATTCGCATGGCGTTGAAGCAAGTCCTGCCGAACGCCGACATTACGGTCGAGGGCATCGGCGACGGCATCATTCTGGCCGGCACGGTGTCCAGCCAGGCTGAGGCGCAGCAGGCTTACGACATCGCCACGCGGCTCGCGGACAGCAGCGGCGATAACCCTGTCGCCAGTTCCGGCAGTGGCAACGACAAGATCGTCAACGACATCATCGTTCGCGGCCGCGATCAGATCATGCTCAAAGTCACCGTTGCCGAAGTCGAGCGCGACGTCGTCAAGCAGCTCGGCATCAACCTTTCCGGCTCGCTCGGCTACGGCACGACCGTCGTCAACTTCAACAACACCAATCCGTTCTCGGCCAATGGCCAGTCGCTCAGCGGCTCCAGTATCACTGCCGGCCTGAAATCGGTCACCGCCACGTTGCAGGCCATGGAACAGGCCGGCGTCATCCACACGCTGGCCGAGCCGAGCCTGACCGCTATTTCGGGGGAAACTGCGACGTTCATGGCGGGCGGCGAATTTCCCGTGCTCAACGGCTTCTCGTGCTCGAGCTCGTCAAGCACGCCCGGCGCGCCGTCGACCTGCCAGCCCTCGATCAATTTCAAGAAGTTCGGCGTCAGCCTGAGCTTCACGCCGGTCGTGCTCAGCGAGGGTCGCATCAGTCTCAAGGTGATGACCGAGGTCTCGGATCTGTCGAGCCAGAATTCGCTGACGATCTCGGTACCCGGCACCACCAACTCGGCGACGATCCCGTCGATCCGCACGCGTCGCGCCGATACCACGGTTGAAATTCCGTCCGGCGGCGCGCTGGCGATGGCCGGCATGATCCAGGATGAGACCAAGCACTCGATCAACGGCTTGCCCGGCCTGATGGAGCTTCCCGTTCTCGGACCGCTGTTCAAGAGCAACGACTATATCAATCAGCGCACCGAGTTGATGATCATGGTGACGCCCTACGTGGTGCGCGCCGTCGCGAGCAAGGACCTGTCGCGGCCCGACGACGGCTTCGCCGATCCCAGCGATCCTGCGCAGGTTCTGCTTGGCCGTCTCAACCGCATCTACGGCGTCGGTGGACCCGTCGAACCGCCGGACAACTACCACGGCAAATACGGATTCATTCTTGATTGATGCCCGCACTAGGAGACGACCGATGCGCACCATCCGCACCTTGATCGCCGCCCGCCGCGGCAGCGCGGCGGTGGTGTTGCGTGCCGCGATCGTCGCCGGATTCGGCCTTCTGGTCTGCGGCTGCAAGACGGATCAGCAGCAGATCGCCGGCGTGCCCGACACTCCGTTCGATTACCGCCAGCGCCATCCGATCACCGTCACGGAAGCCGACCGCACTCTGCAAATCTTCATCGGCGCCAATCGCAGCGCGCTAATGCCGACGCAGCGCGCGGAAGTGTTGGCATTTGCGCAAACCTGGAAGAACGAGGCTACCGGCGGAGTTTTCATCGATCTGCCGACCGCGACTGTCAACGAGCAGTCGGCGGCCGGTGCGTTGCGCGAAATTCAATCCATCCTGACGGCAAGCGGCGTGCCGCCGAAGAGCATCATGGTGCGCACCTATCAAGCCGGTCCGCGCTCGTTTGCCACGGTCCGCATCACCTATCCAAAGGTCACCGCACAAGCAGGACCCTGCGGGATGTGGCCGCAGGACATCGGGCCAACCGAGAACCGCGAATACTTCGAGAACAAGCAGTACTGGAATTTCGGTTGTGCAAGTCAGCACAATCTCGCCGTCATGGTTGAGAACCCGGAAGACCTCGTGCAGCCGCGCGCCGAAACGCCGGCCTACACGATGCGGCGCACGCAGGTCGTCGAGAAATATCGGCAGGGCCAGCCCACCGCGACGCAATATCCGAACCAGAACGCAGGCAAAATCTCCGACTTTGGTCAATAACGCCGGACGTGATGAAACAAGCTAACCAAGCCATGGGCGAAGAAAGTGCTGCCGCGGAGGCTGTCGCGCGCGATGAACACATCGCGCCGGCGCCGCGCGTTTCCGTGCAGGCTTTCTGCGAGACGGTCGAGACCGCCGCCGCGATCCAGGCGGCCGGCGAGGACCGCCGCTTGGCCAAGGCGCACTTGCGCATTCAGATGGGCGGTCTGACGGCGGCAGTCGAAGCCTATCAGAGCTCGCCGACCCCGAACGTCATCATTCTCGAATCGGAGAACCGCGGCGACGAGATCCTCGGGGGTCTCGATCAGCTTGCCAATTATTGCGACGCCGGTACCCGCGTTGTCGTCATCGGCCGCACCAACGACGTCGCGCTCTATCGCGAACTGGTGCGGCGCGGCGTCAGCGACTATCTGATCTCGCCGGTCGGCACTCTGCAAGTCGTGCGCGCCGTGTGCGGACTGTTCTCGGCGCCAGACGCCAAGCCGGTCGGACGCATCATCGCCGTGGTCGGCGCCAAGGGCGGCGTCGGCGCGTCAACCATCGCGCACAATATAGCCTTTGCCATCGCGCGCGATCTCATGCTCGATTCGGTCGTAACCGATCTAGATCTCGCGTTCGGCACTGCCGGCCTCGATTTCAATCAGGACCCGCCGCAGGGCATCGCCGAGGCGGTGTTTTCGCCGGATCGCATCGATACCGCCTTCGTCGATCGTTTGCTGGCGAAGTGCACCGATCACTTGAGCCTGCTCGCGGCGCCCGCGACGCTGGAGCGTGTCTATGATTTTGGCGCCGATGCGTTCGATTCCATATTCGACTCGCTGCGGGCAACGGTGCCGTGCGTCGTCCTCGACGTTCCGCATCAATGGACCGGCTGGAGCAAGCAGACGCTGGTCGGCGCCGACGACATACTCATCGTCGCCGCGCCCGATCTTGCGAACCTGCGCAATGCCAAGAACCTCTACGACTTCCTCAAAGGAGCGCGGCCGAACGACCGGCTGCCGCGGTACTGTCTCAATCAGGTCGGCGTGCCGAAGCGACCCGAGATCAAGGCCGCCGATTTCGCCAAGGCGCTCGAAGACGAGCCAGTGGCGATCATTCCGTTCGAGCCGCAGATTTTCGGCGCGGCGGCCAATAACGGGCAGATGATCGCCGAGATTTCGCCAAGTCACCGCACCGCCGAGACCTTCCTTCAGTTGGCGCAGCAATTGACCGGCCGTGCTGAGGTGAAGAAGCAGCGTTCCGGCCTGCTGTCGCCGTTGCTCGATAAATTGCGGCGGCAGGCTTAGAAACCGTTGGAGTAGCGTTCGTGTTTGGCAAGCGTCCCACCGGCGAAAGTTCCGGCCCCAGCGTCCAAGAGCGGCCCGCAGCGGCTCCGCGTCCGGCTGCGCCCCCGCCCGCGCCCAAGCCCACCGCAGCGCCCGCGGTCCAGGGGAAATCATCCGATCCAGGCCGGACGCCATTTCCGTCTGCCGGCCTCGGCGCGGCGATCATCGGAGCACCGGTACCGAATAAAACCGGCGCAGCGGGGTCGAAGCCCGCGGCGCAAATTCCTTCCGCGGTCGATTCACGCCGCTCGGAAACTTACTATGAGGTCAAAGGCACGATCTTCGGTGCGTTGATCGAGGCAATCGATCTCGCGCAACTTGCCAAGCTCGATGCCGACTCGGCGCGCGAAGAAATCCGCGACATCGTCAACGAAATCATCGCAATCAAAAATATCGTGATGTCGATCTCCGAGCAGGAGGACCTGCTCGACGACATCTGCAATGACGTGCTCGGCTACGGGCCGCTCGAGCCGCTCTTGGCGCGCGATGAAATCGCCGACATCATGGTCAACGGCTCGGGCACGGTTTACATCGAAGTCGCCGGCAAGATTCAGAAGACCGGCATCCGCTTTCGCGACAACCAGCAGCTTCTGAACATCTGCCAGCGCATCGTCAGCCAGGTCGGACGGCGTGTCGACGAATCCTCGCCGATCTGCGACGCGCGCCTGCCGGACGGCTCGCGTGTCAACGCCATCGTGCCGCCGCTCGCGATCGACGGGCCTGCGCTCACCATTCGCAAGTTCAAGAAGGACAAGCTCACTCTCGATCAGCTCGTCCGGTTAGGCACGATTACGCCCGAAGGGGCGGAAATCCTCAAGGTAATCGGCCGCTGCCGGGTCAATACCCTGATCTCCGGCGGAACCGGCTCGGGCAAGACAACGCTGCTCAATTGCCTGACGCGCTTCATCGACGATGACGAGCGCATCGTCACCTGCGAGGATGCCGCAGAGTTGCAATTGCAGCAGCCGCATGTGGTGCGGCTGGAAACGCGGCCGCCGAACCTCGAAGGCGAGGGCCAGGTCACGATGCGCGATCTGGTGCGCAACTGCCTGCGCATGCGCCCGGAGCGCATCATCGTCGGCGAGGTGCGCGGCCAGGAAGCCTTCGATCTGTTGCAAGCGATGAACACCGGCCATGACGGCTCGATGGGAACGCTGCACGCCAACATGCCGCGCGAGGCGCTGTCGCGGTTGGAAGCGATGATCACCATGGGCGGTTACGCGCTGCCGTCGCGCACGATCCGCGAAATGATCTGCGCCGCCGTCGACGTCGTCGTCCAGGCGGCGCGTCTGCGCGACGGTTCGCGCCGCATCACGCACATCACCGAGGTGATGGGCATGGAAGGCGATGTCATCATCACGCAGGACATCTTCACCTACGAGATCCTCGGCGAGGACGCCAACGGCAACCTTATCGGGCGGCATAAATCGACCGGCATCGGCCGCCCGAAGTTCTGGGAGCGCGCCCGCTATTACGGCGAAGAGGCGCGCCTGGCCGCGGCGCTCGATGCCGCGGAAGCCGTGGCCGAGCAGGCCAGAGGGTAGCGCTATGCAGGCTTATGGCCTCTTCTTTCTGGTTGCGGTCGCGATCGGAGGCGTCGCGTGGGTTTTCGTCTATCCAATCCTTTCCGGCGAGCGGAAGGCCGAACGGCGCATGGCGAGCGTTTCGCGCTCGGACCCGATCGCACGGCAGACGCGCGCGGCGCCGAAGGCGCGCCGCGACGTCGAGGGCACGCTCAAGGAGCTGGAGGAGCGGCAAAAAAAGCAAAGGCGCGTGCCGCTCAATGTGCGCATTACCCAGGCCGGACTCGAATGGTCGAAGCGTCGGTTCATGCTGACCGCCGGCGCGCTCGGCGTCGTCGCATTTGTGCTGACGCTGGTGCTGCGGGTTGGGCTGTTGGCGGCACTCGGCTTTGGCTTTGCGGCCGGATTCGGCCTGCCATTTTGGCTGCTGTCGTTTCTCAAGAAGCGGCGCGAGTCGAAATTTCTCTACAACTTTCCCGACGCCGTGGACGTGATCGTTCGCGGCATCAAGGCGGGCCTGCCGCTGCTCGATAGCCTCAAGCTGATTGCCGCCGAATCCGAGGAACCCATCCGCAGCGAATTCCGCGGCATCATCGAGACGCAGACCGTCGGCATCCCATTGGGTGAAGCCTGCCTCAAGCTGTACGAGCGCATGCCGGTTGCCGAAGCGAACTTCTTCGGCATCGTCATCTTCATCCAGCAGCGCTCCGGCGGCAACCTGTCGGAGACGCTCGGCAACCTGTCGCGCGTGCTGCGCGAACGGAAGAAGATGAAAGCCAAAATCCAGGCCATGTCGATGGAGGCGAAAGCCTCCGCCTCGATCATCGGCTCGCTGCCCATCGTCGTGATGAGCCTCGTCTATTTCACCAGTCCGTCCTACATCGAGCTGCTTTGGACCGAGCCGCTCGGTCGCGTCATGCTGGCCTGCTGCGGGGTGTGGATGGCGATCGGCGTGTTTGTCATGAAAAAAATGATCAACTTCGATTTCTAGGGCGCGCCATGCTGGATTTTCTGATCGCGCAGTCGCTCGACCCGAAGCTTCTCATCATGTTTTTCGCCGCCATCGCGGCGGGCGCCACCGTGCTCACGCTGGCGATGCCGTATATGGTCACCGATACGCTTGACAAGCGGATGAAGGCGGTCGCGCTGGAGCGCGAGAAGATCCGTCAGCGCGAGCGCGAGCGCATGGCGCAGGGCAGCAAGGCGGTCTTGAGAAAATCGCCAAAGCAGTACATGAAGACGGTGGTCGACAACTTCAACCTCGGCAAGTGGGTTGGCCAGGATCAAGCGCGCGCCATGCTCATGCAGGCGGGCTTTCGCGGCCAGGCGCCGTACGTCACCTATCTGTTTTTCCGCATGGCAATGCCGGTGATCGCGCTGGTCGTTTCGCTGTTCTACATCTTCATCGTGCTGGAGCTCGACTATCCGCCGATGGTCAAGCTCGCGATGTGCATTGGCTGCGCCTATTTCGGCATGTACAGCCCGAACCTGTTCCTGAAGAACAAGATCCAGCGGCGGCAGCTTTCGCTCAAGCGCGCGTTTCCCGATGCGCTCGATCTGTTGCTGATCTGCGTGGAGTCCGGCATGTCGATCGAGGCGGCCTTCCGCAAGGTCAGCGAGGAGATCGGCACGCAATCGGTCGCGCTGGCCGAGGAGTTCACGCTCACCACCGCCGAATTGTCCTATCTGCCCGATCGCCGCCAGGCTTATGAAAACCTGGCGCAGCGCACCGGATTGGAAGGGGTGAAAGCGGTATCGCTCGCCTTGCAGCAGGCGGAACGCTACGGCACGCCGCTCGGCACCACGCTGCGGGTGCTGGCGCAGGAGAATCGCGATATGCGGATGGCGGAAGCCGAAAAGAAAGCCGCCGGCCTGCCGCCGAAGCTCACGGTGCCGATGATCGTGTTCTTCCTGCCGGTGCTGTTTGTCGTCATTCTCGGCCCGGCGGCAATCCGCGTGATGGCGCTGCAATAGTACGGTCGCCGCACCGGTCGCGCATACGCGTCAGTCAAAAGCCTGAAGATCAGCTCGATCAGCTCGATCAGCGCGAGGTGCGCTGTGCAGTCTTCGGCTTTTGGATATCGCTGCGGTGCGCGAGCATCTGCCGCAGGTAGGCGACGTTGGCTGCGGCTTCTCCGGGCGGCAGATCGGCCGCCGCAATCTGCTCGGCCTCGGCAAAGCGGCCCTGCAAACCGACCACCAAAGCGAGGTTCTGCCGCACGCGCGGATTGACCGGGGGATGCTGCGCTGCGCGCCGGAGCGTCGCCTCGGCGTTCGGCAGGTCCTTTGACAGCGCGTAGGAAAGCCCGAGATTGGACAGCACCGAGGGCTCGTCGGGGACGATCTTGAGCGCGGTGATGTAATAGCGTTGCGCTTCCTGATGCCGGCCCATCTGGTCGAGGACCGCGCCTTGTGCGGAGAGGATCCGCCAATCGGGCTGATCGGGCGAATGGGCCCGGCCGAGCACATCGAGCGCCTGCTCATAGTTGCCGGCTTCAGCCAAGGCGCGGCCATATTCGCCGAGCACGGTCTTGTCGCGCGGATGTTCCATCGAAACCCGTTCGAGAACCGCCACCGCTTGCGCGCGCTGGCCGGTGGCGCGCAGCGCCTGGGCGTAGCGCAGCGCCGCGTCGAGCTGTGACGGATCGGCACGGTATTGCTGGCCGTACGTGTCGAGATCGCTGCGCCAGGCAGCGTCCGGCCGATCGGCGGCGGGCGCGATCGGTATCGAGCCCGTTGTCTGCGCGGTCTGCGTCGTCTGGCATCCCGCGGTCGCTGCGGCGATGGCCGCAACGAGCGAGGCCGAAGCGAGAAAGCGTGCAGAGCGGAACCGGATCGAACGCATCCTATTCGCCGCGATGATAGCCGCCGGGACAGCGGCATTGACACGAGGCGCCGCTGCCGCAGGGTCGGCCAGCAATAGACCGTTAACCCTAATGAGAGGTTAACGAAGGGCAATGGCAGCCTGGCTGCGGGCTTACGCCGGGCCGGTCGTGGCGCCGCCTTCGAGCAGCGCCAGCAGGCCCTGCAGGAGTTTCACCGGGCTCGGCGGACAGCCCTTGATGTGCAGATCGACGGGAACCACCGCGCCGACGCCGCCGACGACGCCGTAGCTGCCGCAGAAGATGCCGCCGTCGGCCGCGCAGTCGCCGACCGCGACGACCCATTTTGGATCGGGGGTCGCATTGTAGGTGCGTTCGAGCGCCTGGCGCATATTGCGCGTAACCGGTCCGGTCACCAGCAGCACGTCGGCGTGGCGCGGCGAAGCGACGAAGCGCAAGCCGAAGCGCTCGAGATCGTAGAACGCGTTATTGAGCGCATGAATTTCCAGCTCACAACCGTTGCACGAGCCGGCGTCAATCTCGCGGATCGCGAGGCTGCGGCCGAGCCGGCGCCGTGCCGAGCGTTCGACGTTCGCCGCCAATTCGGCGAGCGCGGCAGCGTCGGGCGGCGGCGGCGCTTCCGTCAACGGGCCTCGTGTGAGGCTCTCGAATAGCGTTTGGCGCATCAGAGATCGTGTCCCGAATATGAGCAGTTGAACGATTTGTTGCAGAGCGGAAAGTCGGCGACGATGTTGCCCTCGATTGCGGTTTCAAGCAGCGGCCATTGCAGCCAAGACGGATCGCGCAGATGGCAGCGTGCGACGCGGAGTCCGTCGAGCCGCACCCAGATCAGCACATCACCGCGGAATCCCTCGGCAAGCCCCAGTCCCTCGCCGCTATCTCCGGCGAGCGGGATCGCGGTCGGTCCGTCCGGCAGGCGATCGAGAATTTGTCCGATCAGCGCCATGCTTTGCTCGACTTCGCGAATGCGCACCCAGACGCGGGCATTCACGTCGCCCGCTGTCAGCACCGGAACCGAAAAATCGAGCCGGTCGTAAGGCGGGTATCCCGGCGTTTTCCGCGCGTCGAAGTTACGGCCGCTGGCGCGGCCGACATAGCCGGGCGCCGCAAACTGCCGCGCCAGATCGGCTTGCACGATTCCGGTCCCGGCCATGCGGTCCTGCAATGAGGCGGTATTGTCGTAAAGCTCGATCAATCGCGCAAATTGCCGCCGGGCGTCCGCTAAAGTGCCGCGGATGAGGTTTGCTCCGCCGGCCCCAAGATCGCAGGCGACGCCGCCGGGAATCACGCGATCCATCATCAGCCGATGGCCGAAGCAGGCGTCGGCCACGCGCAACACCAGTTCGCGCAAGATTGCGCAATGCGCATGCATGATCGAGAAAGAGGCGTCATTGCAGATGGCGCCGATGTCGCCGAAATGGTTCGCCAGCCGCTCAAGCTCCGCCATCAGCGCGCGCAAGTACCGCGCCCGCAGCGGCACGTCGATGTCAAGCGCTGCTTCGACGGCGTGGGCGAAAGCGATACCGTAAGCGACGGTGCTGTCGCCGGAGGTGCGTGCGGCAAGCTTCGCCGCGGTTTCGATGGTCGCGCCGGCCATCAGCGACTCGATGCCCTTGTGCACGTAGCCGAGGCGCTGTTCGAGGCGCACGATCGTCTCGCCGCCGGCGGTGAAGCGGAAATGTCCCGGTTCGATGATTCCTGCATGGACCGGACCGACCGGAATCTGATGCAGGCTCTCGCCTTCGACCGGTAAAAATTCGTAGACGGGCCGCGCTGCCGGCGCGGGAGCGCGCGCACCGAGCGGATATTGCACGTCCCAAAAGCCGAGATCGAGCCACGGCCGCGCGTCCGGCGCGCCCGCCGGTTCCAGGCCGAACAGGCTGTGAATGGCGCGCTCGAAGCGGATCGCGGGCGGATGCAGCGCGCCGACCGACGGAAACGTTCCGTCCGGGCATTCCAAGCTGACGACCGCGATGTCGGTTGTGCTGTCGTCCAAGATCGCCATATGCACCGTACGCACGGCGCCGGTGTCGGCCCAAAGGCCGAGAAGCGACGCGTGACCCGCGGCAATTTCGCTCGCGACCTTGTGCCAGGCGTCCCGCGTCAGGACCAGGCGCGGCCACGGTCGATGGTGATCGACGCGCTCGCCTTGCAGGGTGTCAGTGAGTGCGGTCATTGTTCTAACCGAGCAGCCCGGCAACGTTCTGGAACCAGGCGACGAGCGCCGGCGGCATGTAAATGCCTGCAGCGAACACCAGCGCCAGATGAGCGAACATCGGTGCGTAGGACGCCTGTGACTTGGCGGTGGGGCCGCGCGGCTCGCCGAACGCGATGCTGTTGAGCCGCAGGAACAGTGCGGCAAGACCGACCAGGATGCCGAAGACAAGGATGATGGCGAGCAACGGCGCGCGGGCGAAAGTCGAGCTCACCACCAGAAACTCGCTCATGAAGATGCCGAGCGGCGGCAGCCCGGCAATGGCCACGACGCCGAGGATCAGGCCCCAGCCGAGCATCGGATGGCTCACGGTCAGGCCGCCCATGTCGGCGATGCGCTGCGTGCCTTTGACCTGCGCAATATGGCCGACGGCAAAGAAGATTGCCGACTTGGTGAGTGAATGCATGGTCATGTGCAACAGGCCGGCAAAATTGGCGATCGGGCCACCCATGCCGAAGGCAAACGTGATGATGCCCATGTGCTCGATCGACGAATAGGCGAACATGCGCTTGATGTCGCGGCGGCGGTACAGCATGAAGGACGCGAATACCAGCGAGAGCAATCCGAGCGTCACCATCAGCGGACCGGGCGCCAGCGCCGCTGCATTCGCTGCCATCAGCATTTTGAAGCGCAGTAGCGCGTAGAGCGCTACGTTGAGCAGCAATCCCGACAGCACCGCCGAGATCGGCGTCGGGCCTTCGGCGTGCGCATCGGGAAGCCAGGCATGCAGCGGAGCGAGGCCGACCTTGGTGCCGTAGCCGAGCAGGAGAAAGATGAATGCGACATTGAGCAGCGCCGGATCGAACGCGCTGGCGCGACTGACCAGCACCGACCAGACCATGGCATCGAGGCCCTCGCCGACGACCGGGCGCGCGGCCATGTAGACGAGAATAGTGCCGAACAAGGCGAGCGCGATTCCAACGCTGCCGAGAATGAAATACTTCCACGCCGCTTCGAGCGCCTCATGGGTGCGGTAGATGCCGACCATCAGCACGGTCGTCAGCGTGGCGAGCTCGATCGCCACCCACATCAGGCCGATATTGTTGGCCACGAGCGCGAGGTTCATCGCAAACATCAGCACCTGGTACATGGCGTGGTAAAAGCGAACGGACGGCGGCGTCAGCCGGCCGATCTCCAGCTCGTGGCCGATATAGCTTGCGCTGAATATGCTGGTGGTGAAGCCGACGAACGTGGTGAGGATGATGAACGTGCCGTTGAGGTCGTCGACCAGAAAATATGGGTTCGGCTGCGGTCTGCCGAATAACAGCGACAGAGCGCAGGTCAATGTCAGCGCCGTTGCCAGTACATTGATACGCGCGGTCGCCCGGTAACCGGGCAGCAGCGCAAGCAATGCCGCGGCGGCGGCGGGAACGATGAGCACGCCGGCGATGGGATTGAAGGAGACGCCAGCGAACGTCATCGGCGTTCTCCGCGAAAACGGTCGAGAGCCTGCACGTCGACCGTGTCGAAGCGCTCGCGGATGCGGAACAGAAAAATTCCGATCACGATGAAAGCGATGAGGATGGAAAATGCGATGCTGATCTCGACCACGAGTGGCATGCCCTTGGCGCCGGTCGCCGCGAGCACCAGCCCGTTTTCGAGCGACATGAAGCCGACGACCTGACTTACCGCATTGCGGCGGGTGACCATCATCAACAGGCCAAGCAGCACGACGGACAGCGCAAATGCGAGGTCCTCGCGCGCCAGCGGATCGGCCTCATGGGTCACGCGCAACATCACGACCATCGACAGCGCCACAAGACCGATGCCGACGATCATGGTCAAACCGACGCCCACCACCTTCTCGATCTCACGATGAACGCCGAGCCGCACGATGATCCGGTGCAGCGCCACGGGAATGATGATCGCTTTGAAAACCAGCGCGACCCCGGCGGTGACGTAAAGATGCGGCGCGTCTTGGACGAAGGCCTGCCAGGCGACCGAGGCCGCCAGCGCCAGCGCATGCAGGGCATAGATGTTGAGCAGCGCGTAGAGCCGGTCCTGATAAAGCTCCATGAAGCTGACCAGAACCAGCGATCCGGCAAGCAGATGAGCGATGTCAAAATCAATGCTGCTCATCAAAAGCTCCCCGATACGAAGCGCAACAGCGTCGCCAGCAAGCCGAGCATCAGCGCCGCGCCGAGGAATTCCGGCACGCGGAACACGCGCATCTTGGCGATTGATGTCTCGAACAGCGCCAGCAGAAAGCCGCCGACGGCGAGTTTGCCGATATAGGCAGCGACCCCGATCGCGAGCGCCGGCCATCCGGCGCCGGCCGGCGCGAGGCCCCAGGGTACGAACAGGCAGGCGATCACCGAGACATAAAGGATGAGCTTGAGCGAGGCGGTGAGTTCGATCAGCGCCAGATGCCGGCCCGAATATTCGAGCACCATGGCCTCGTGCACCATCGTCAGTTCGAGATGCGTCGCCGGGTTATCGACCGGAATGCGGCCGTTCTCCGCGATCGCCACGATGATCAGTGCCAGCAGCGCCAGCCCGAGCGAAACGCGCAAGCCGACCGCCGGCGAGGCCATGAATTCGGCCATGGTCGAGAGTTGCGTCGAGCCGGCGATCAGCGCCAGCGTGAATACGATCATAATCATCGCCGGCTCGGCGAGCGAGGCGATCATCACTTCGCGGCTCGATCCGATACCGCCAAAGCTGGTGCCGACATCGAGCCCGGCGAGCGTGAGAAAGAAGCGGCCGCTGCCCAATAGCGCGATGATGGCGATGAGGTCGGCCGACCAGGAGAATAACAATCCGGTGCGGAAGGTCGGCACCAGAGCGGCCGCGACCCAGGTGGCGGCAAAAATCAGATACGGAATGACGCGGAACAGCCACGAGGCGTTTTGCGCCAGCACCACCTCTTTGCGCATCAGGCGGGCGAGGTCGCGATAGGGCTGGATCAGCGGCGGACCCTGCCGGCGTTGCAGCCGCGCCTTCACTTTGCGCACGAAGCCGGTGAACAGCGGCGCCAGCAGCAGCACCAGCAGCATCTGCGCACCCTGCACGGTCATATCGAGGATCATGACCATATGGCGAGCACCAGAAGGAGAATGACGAGCGTGCAGAACACCAGCGTCAGGAACTGGCGGATGGTCAGGAACTGCAAGTGGTTGAGCCGCTCGGCGGCAAAGCCGATGCCGACTGCGAGCGGCGCGTAGAGCGCCTCCCAGATCAGATCGTGCAGTTCGACGACGAGCCGTGCTGGCCGCGTAGAGCCCGGCGGCGGCATCTCGCCGTGCTCGCGGGCTCGGAACACGACGGTGCCGAACACGCGCCGGATCGGCTGCGCGAAGCTCATCGCGGTGTATTGCGTCGCCGGGCTGGCATCGGGATAGCCGCAATCCCAGGCCGGTGCGCGGCGCAGCCGGTCCGAGGCGAGGCGGTGGATCGCGAAGGCCGCGAGCGTGCCCGAGATCGCCATGAACACGAAAACCAGCATACCGTCATAGGAGCTGCGGCTTGCCGTGATCGGCACCAGCGCCAGCCATTGTGCGCCGGTCTGCACCGGCATATGGCCGCCGACCAAAGCGCTGCTGACCGGCGCCAGCGCATTGATGAACAGGCCGGGCAGGATGCCGGCGAGCAGGCAAAGCGCCGCGAGCAAAAACATTGCGGCCAGCGAGAACGAGTTGGTCTCCGTCGCGGTCTCGGCGGCGGGCGCGCGCGGACGGCCGAGAAAGGTCACGCCGTAGGCTTTGACGAAACAGGCGGCGGCGAGCGCGGCCGAAAGCGCCAGCAATGCGCCGACCGCCGGCACCAAAAGTTTCAGTCCCCACGATGGTAGTTGCGGGCTGAGCAGGATCGCCTGGAACGTCAGCCATTCGGAGACGAAGCCGTTGAGCGGCGGCAGCGCCGAGATCGCCACGCAGCCGATCAGGAAGACGAACGCGGTTTGCGGCATGCGGTGGATGAGGCCGCCGAGATGCTCCATGTCGCGCTCGCCGGTTGCGGTCAGTACCGCGCCGGCCCCGAAGAACAACAGGCTCTTGAACAGGGAGTGGTTGAAAACGTGGAACAGGGCGGCGGTCAGCGCCAGCGCTGCGGCGAACGTCATGCCGTAGGTCTCGAACGCCAGCGCAAGGCCCAGCCCGATAAAGATGATGCCGATATTCTCCACCGTGTGATAGGCCAATAGCCGCTTGAGATCGTGCTGCATCAGCGCATAGAGCACGCCCATCACCGTCGTCACGCCGGCGAGCGCGAGCACCACGATGCTCCACCACCAGGCTGGCGGGCCGGCGAGATCGAAGACGATGCGCACGAAGCCGTAGACGGCGACCTTGGTCATGACGCCGCTCATCAGCGCGGAGACGTGGCTCGGCGCCGCCGGATGCGCGAGCGGCAGCCAGACGTGCAGCGGCACCAGGCCGGCCTTCGAGCCGGCGCCGATGAGGGCAAGGATCAGCGCCAGGGCGCCGAGCATCGCCGGCGGATGCGCGGCGCGCATCTGGGCGAAGGTGTAGAGGCCGTCGGAACCGGCGAGGAGGCCAAAGCCGAGCAGCAAGGCGAGCGTGCCGAAGCTCGCCATGACCAGATAGACGTAACCGGCGCGCACGTTGTCGGGCAGGCGATGATGCGACATCACCAGCGCCCACGACGTCAGCGACATGAACTCCCAGGACACCAGAAACGTAAACGCGTCGTCGGCTAGCACGACGAGCGTCATTGCGGCGAGATAGGCGGGATAGAACGGCAGCACCCGCTCGGGCGAAGTTTCATGCTCGCCATAGCCCAGCGCAAACAGACTCGCGCTTGCGGCGCCGAGATCGACCACGATCAGGAAGAAGGCGGACAGCGCATCAAGGCGGAAATGCGCGCCAAGCCAGGGCAGGCCGACCGGCAGCGTGACGGTCTCCGGCGCCGCCGTGCCGAGAAGCTGCGCGAGCGCCGCGATGAGCGAGATTGCCGGCACGATCACGCTCGCGCCGTAGATCAGGCGCGAGGCTGCGGCCGAACGCCCGATCACAACGGCGAACGGGGCCAGGGCCAGCAGCGCCGCGGCACAGGCAAGGACGATCGTCAACGTCACGATGCCGCCCTCTTAAGCCGCACGCCGCGGCCGCCGGATTGGCTCGCCGCATTGTCGGAAATCAGCTCGATGCCGAGCGCTTCAAGGGCGGCGACGAGCTTCATCAAGGAATCGACGTTGCCGCGGATAACGCCCTCGCTCGCTTCCATGCGCTGGATGGTCGGCAGCGACAGTCCGGCCACTTCGGCGAGCTTGCGCTGGTCGATACCGACGATCGCTCGTGATGCCCGCAGCTGGCCGGCAGTGATCATGTGAAACGTTATAAATGATGTTTTTTACGTCAAAAATAGCGATTGCCACATGATTCTCCATATTGCAACCCTTATTTCTGAATCATCGGCAAAATCCCAAACCCATCATTGCGGAGCGTCCGAAACGCGGGTCTGCAAGCCCTGACCGCAATCGCACGAGCCTGAGAAAGTTGTTACGGTCCGCGCCCGATCAGGGCGGGAAATTAAATTGATGAGCGCCAAATCGCCGCGTCCGGCGGCAACTCGCCGCCGCTCCGAGCGCCCGCTCGGCCGGTCGTTCATCGACGATCTGGTCGCCGCCAACCGCACGCTGGCGCGGCTCAATGTGCTCGACGCTTTCGGCCATGTCAGCGTGCGCGATCCGCGCCATCCGCACCGTTACCTGATCTCGCGCTCGATCGCACCGGAATCGGTATCGGCTGCCGATATCGTGGTGCTCGATCTCGACAGCCAGACGGTCGATCCCAAGGACGACGGCAAGCTGCTCTACCGCGAGCGTTTCATCCACGGTGAAATCTACAAGGCGCGGCCCGACGTCAACGCAGTGGTGCACAGCCATTCGCCGACGGTGGTGCCGTTCACCGTGACCCGCGCCAAACTGCGTCCGTTGCTGCACAATGCCGGCTTCCTCGGCCTCGGCGTGCCGCTGTTCGAGATTCGCAAGTGCGCCGGCGACGGCACCGACCTGATGATCCTGATGCCGAATCTCGGCAAGGACCTGGCGAAGAAGCTCGGCAAGGATGCCGCGGTGGTGCTGATGCGCGGCCACGGCGATTCCGTGGTCGGCCCATCGCTGCCCAACGCCGTCTTTCGCGCCTATTACACCGAGATCAATGCGCGCCAGCAGTTCCAGGCCATCACCATCGGCGGCCCGATCAATTTCATGACCAGGGCTGAGGCGCTGACCTGCAACGAGGCGATGCTGCGCGCTTCGGCGCGGCCTTGGGCGCTGTGGCGCAAACGGGCGCTGAAGGAGCGGTGAGGTTTCCGTCATTCCCGCGGAAGCGGGAATCCATATTCACAGCCGAATAGAATCTGCTCGGCCTGTGGCTATGGGTCCCCGCTTCCGCGGGGACGACACGAGTAGCGATCCAGCGCAACGCCGTCACACCGACGCGTGCGCCACGCCCTCTTTGGCTGTTAACGCATCCCCGGCGGCTTCATAAAAACTCGCGCCTTCGGGCAGCACGATCGAGGCCGAGCGCACGGCGTGGGTCGACGGATCAATGCCGTCGGGCTCGCCGCCTTGCGCGACGGCAAGCGCCGCCTTGCGCAACCGCTGGCGCGCCATGATCACGCCGTTGTCGGTCGAAACCAGATTTTCCTTACTGCGGTCCTGGATCGGGCCGGTGCTTTCCTGGATCGCCGCGTCCTGCATGGCGATGCCTTTGACGCCCGAATAGGACTTTTGGTGCTTCTGCGCCATGCGGTCGATCATGTAGTCGTTGTCTTTGTTGACCACCGGGCGGAACGAGCCGGGAATGAGGTTGACGTGGATGCCGCCGCCGTTGCGCATGACATCGAGTTCGTGTGTGGACAGCGGCCGCGCCGGATGATGCGTAAAACACCATGACATGCAGTTCTCGTCGTCGATCGGCACGAAGGCGTGGCCGTTGAGCGCGTTGTCGCCGTAGGGCGGGATCATGGTGTGGAACGGCATGACCCATTGCGTGACGCGCCAGTAGAGATTGCCCGGCGTCGCCGGCCGCCGCACGCCGATCACCATGCCGCCCTGGCTCTCGATCACTTCGAAGCGAACATTGGTCTCGCGGGTGAATTCGGCGCCCTGGCTGACATGCAGCGGATCGCTGCGCAGGTCGTGCCGGTGCAGGAAAGACACGTGCACGGAATCGATGCCGCCCTCGAGCGCTTGCAGCCAGTTGCACTCCTGCGTGCGCTTGGAAACGAAGCGGTGCGAGTCGGGAACCGTCGCCCATTCAAAATTCGGCAGCGGCGGCTTGAGCGCCGGCGGGCCCATATAGAGCCAGATCACGTCGCCGCGCTCGACGGCAGGATATGTCGTCAGCTTGATCTTGTTGCAGAAGCCGCTTTCGGCCGGCTCGGACGGCACCTCGATGCATTGTCCGGTGACGTCGTATTTCCAGCCATGATAGGGGCAGCGCAGCCCGTTGTCCTCGTTGCGGCCGAACCACAGCGAAACGCCGCGATGGGCGCAGAATTCGTCCATGACGCCGACGCGGCCCTGCGTATCGCGGAACGCGATCAGCCGCTCGCCGAGAAGCTTTACGCGCACCGGCGGGCAATCGCGCTCAGGGATTTCCGACGACAGCAGCGCAGGAATCCAATAGCGCCGCATCAGCGCGCCCATCGGCGTGCCGGGGCCGGTCAGGGTAAGGAAATCGTTCTGCTCGCGCGTCGTCATCGCGCTGCTTCCTATGCGATTGTGCTAAAATTGCGCTTTCATCAGTCTCTGTCAATTTGAGCCGACTGCAATGCGGCAATGAGCGCGATGCATTGTCGCGCGCTATGCTAAAGTTCGGCGCGGCTGGCAGTGGTTGGTTCAGGAAAGCGACCGCCGAGTTCGTCGACGGTTGGCTCGAACCGCCCGAAGCGTAACGCCAGCGTCGGCAGCACAAGCAGGTTCAGGGCCATCGAGCTTAGAAGGCCGCCGAGGATGACGACCGCCATCGGTCCTTCGATCTCGCGCCCGGGGTCGCCCATGCCGACGGCAAGCGGCAAAACGCCGAGACCGGTCACGATCGAAGTCATGAGAATGGGAGTAAGCCGATCCGCCGCGCCGCGGATAGCCGTATTCAGCCCCCAGGGCACTCCCTCGACTTCGACTAGATGCTCGTAGTGCGCGATCATAAGGATTGAATTACGCAGCGTGATGCCGAAGAGGGTCACGAAGCCGACCATCCCGCCCAAAGACAACAGCCCACCGGTTGCGAACACGGCAAGCACGCCGCCGACCAAGGCAAACGGCAGGTTTGCCAGGATCAGGAGGAGGTTGCGCCAGCTTCGGGTGACGATCGACAGAAGCAACGCGATCCCCAGGCCCGCGATGAGCGAGTTGATCATGAGGTCCTGCTGGGATTGTGACTGCGCCTCGGCAGCGCCCGCGAACTGGATATAATTTCCAGCCGGGAGCGGCACCTTGGTAGCGATCGCAGCCTTCGCTGCCTGCACGAAGGATGCGACGTCGGTTCCGGCCACGTTGGCAGTCACGGTCTGCAGGCGCCGCGCTCCCTCATGCAGCACCTGGTAGCGCCCTGCAGCCTCGTTAACATTGGCGATCTGTTTGAGCAGAACTTGGGTGCCACCTGGGCTCCGCAAAGGCAAATCACCGACCGTCGTGATATTGTGCCGACTCGCCTCGTCGAGGATGGTGACGACGTTGAAGACCTGGTTGCCTTCGTAGGTCTGCCCGACAACATCGCCTTGATAGGCCGCCCGGATCAGGTCGAGCACTTCGACGGCGTCGAACCCCCAGCGCTCAAGGTCGGGCTTGCGCAGCTGAATCGTAAGTTGCGGGAGGCCTGGCGGCGACTGAATTTGAACCTCGGTCGCGCCCGGCACCTCAGCGAGGACCCTCGCAATTTCCTGCGCCTTCTGATCGAGCACATCGAGATCATTCCCGAAGATGTTGACCGCTACCGAGGCGGTATAACCAGAAAGCGTTTCCTCGACACGTTCAGTGAGGAAGGTCTTGACCGAGAAGTTCACGCCGACAAAGCCTGCGAGTGCCTTGCGGATATCAGCTTGCGCCTCTTCGCCCTCATCCCCAGATAGGCCAGGCTTCAGGTCCACCTCGAACTCGCTGTAATGGGTACCCCAGGTATCACTGGCTTTCTCGGCTCGTCCCACCCGCTGCGCGACGGAGCGCACCACCGGCAGCTTCCGTAACGTGTCGGCGACGTGCGCGCCGATTCGCAGCGACTCGTCGATCGAGGTGCCGGGCACCGCCGACATGTGGATGATGAAGTGCCCTTCCTTGAGTTCAGGGATGAAGCCGCCGCCGAAAAAGGGCAGCGCCGCACAGCCGACGATTGTAAATACGACCGCCGCGCCAACAACCGTGCGTGGTTGAAGCGCTATTGCTTGCAGGAGCCGCTCATACCTGCTGCGCGTCCACCTCACCACGGGTGGGTCCTTCGCCGGGGTCCGGCCGTTGGCCAGGAGCACCATGGAGAGGGCGGGCGTCACCGTGAGCGCCACGAGAAGCGAGGCGAGCACAGCCAATGTGTACGCGAGGCCGAGTGGCGCAAAGAGCCGCCCCGCGATCCCGGACAGGGCCATGATTGGAAGAACGACCAGGATGACGGCAAATGTGGCATAGACGACCGCGCTCCGGACTTCCAGGCACGCGTCGAGCACCACGCGTGGATACGGGCGCGGGTCGGAGAGCCGATTGTTCTCCCGAAGCCGCCGGACGATGTTTTCGACCCCGATCACGGCATCGTCGACCACCACGCCGATTGAGATGGCGAGACCACCTAACGTCATCGTATTCAGCGTGGCACCGAGCCTGTCGAGAACAATCGTCCCAGCCAGAAGCGACAGCGGGATCGCCGTGCAGGAGATCGCCGCCGTCCGCAGGTCAAAGAGGAAGAGGAACAAGACAATGATCACCAGCACGCCGCCAAGGATCAAGGATTCGCGCACATTGCTCGTCGCCGTGTTGATAAAATTCGCCGGACGGAACAGATCGGCCTCAAGGGTAACGCCTTCCGCTTGCAGGCTTGGTCGCAGCTCTTGCAGTGCAGCTTCGACAAGCTTCGTTACTTCAACCGTGTTCGCGCCGTACTGTTCAGACACGTTGAAGACTACGCCTGGCTTGCCCTGGACGGCGGCACCGCCGATCGGGGGCTCGGGCGCTTCGACGACATCGGCAACGTTGCCGAGCGTAACGCTCGCCGCTCCCTGGCTCAGCAACACGGTTTGCGCGATATCGTCGGCCTTGAGGGATTGTCCCTCGGTTTGGAAGACGACTCGCTGGTTCTTGGTGTCGATGAACCCTGCTCCGCGTACACCTGTCGCACGCCGTGCTGCCGTCAGGACATCGTTAAGGCTCAGGTCGTATCGGATAAGTTGATCCGGATGGACCTGAATCTGGATCGAGCGAGTATCGCCTCCGAACACCGTGACGTTTGCGACGCCCGGCACGGCAAGCAGGCGCAGTCGCACCGTCCAATCGGCGATAGTGCGCAGGTCCATCAGCGAGCGCGTCTTGGACGTGAGGCCTGCCACCAGCACGACGCTTGTTGACGAAGTCAGCGGCGTCACGGCCGGTGGCTGCACCCCCTGCGGAAGCTGCTGGGCGGCGACCGCCAATTGCTCAGCGACGACCTGCCGGTCGCGATAGATATCGCTCGACGGATTGAAAAAGACGGTGACGACGGACAGGCCCTGAATCGAGGTCGAGCGCAGCGTTTGCACGCCCGGCACGCCGTTGATCGCATTCTCGATCGGCCGGGTAACAAGAATTTCAACCTGCTCAGGCGTCAGGCCTACCGCCTCGGTCTGGATGCCGACCTGCGGCGGTGCGAACTCGGGGAAAACATCATACTTGGCGCGGCCGAGCGCGTAGATGCCGTAGACGAGAAGCACGCAAGCGAGAGCGATAACGATGCCGCGGAAGCGGATTGCGAATGCGATGATCGCGGCCTGAGGGCCGGAGGGGACGCCGCCGCTCACTTCTGATCCTCGCCAACCTGAATCTGCGCCCGAAATTCCTCGGACAGCAGCATCTGGGCTCCCTGCGCCACAAGCTCCGGGACCGGTTGTGGAAGGCTTACGACGGGAACGATAAATCCGCCTCCAGGCGCTGGCACTTCGGTTGGAATTTGGTGCCGCGCGAACGTGTCCGCTCCGGTGCGCAGATAGACCCAGGCGCGCCCCGTCCACCACACGACCGCCGAGGCCGGAATGTCGATCCCGTCGATAGGAGAACCGGACGCCAGGAACGCAAGGACGTTCATTCCCGGCAACAGGTTGCTCGACGCGTCGGCTACATAATAAAAGCTTAGACCTTGGATTTTGGGGTCCGTTTGCGTTGCGGGCGAGACGAACTGGACCTGCTGATGTGCGGCGCTCGAGCCGAACTGCACCGTCGCGGTCGGTGGCGGCGTTATGGACGTGCTAGGCGGCAGCGTGATCTGGAGGAGGAAAGTCTGCCGCTCGATCAACCGCGTCACCAAAGGCCCAGTCTCCACGATCGCCTTGCCGATGGCCGTCCCCCACTCCTGGAGCGCTGTTGCCTTCAATGTCTTGACCTGAGCCTCCGCCGTTGCGACTCCGGCTTGATCGATTCGAAAGGTAGCCTCGGCCGCCTGGAGTTGGGCCAGCGTCGTGACCTTGTCCTTGGAGAGCGACTGCGCGCGCTCGAAGGCCGCCTTCGATGCGACGATCTTGGCCTGCGCGGTTTGAAGTTGGGCGACCGCTACCACGTAATTGTTGTCCAGAGTCACCAGCTTATCGAGATCGAGCACCATTCCGTAGGCACGGACTTGATCCGTGTACTGCCGCGGCGCAGGCGTGATGACCTCGACCCCACTCTGCTTCTGCGTCTTGGCGTCGAGCGTCACGACCGGCTCGCCGTGGTTATCGAATGACACGCGCAGGGGCGCTTTGACCGGGCTTTCGCGCTGGGCTTCCAGCGCCGCTTCGCCTCTCCCCGCGCGGAAACCCCAGACGACGAGCGCACCAAGGCCTCCGATCACGGCCACGGTGACCAGAATCCGAAACAGCCGTCGTCCGCGCCTGACCGGGCTCTTCCGCTCGCTCATCTCCATGTTCATTGCTCCCGAATGGTTTCGGCCCCATCTGCCGTGAACCCCTTTCGCAAGGCGAGGAGGCCGATCAAGCCAGCGGCCGTGAATGCTGCCCCGGCCAGAAAGGTCGCGACCGGCCCGTAAATGTCCCAGAGCATTCCGGCGACGAGGCTGGCGACAAGCATGGAAAGGCCGCTCGCGAGGTTGAACACTCCAAACGCCGTTCCGCGCAGCTCAGGCGGCGCGGTGTCGGCCACGAGGGTCGCGAGCAGGCCCTGGGTCAGCCCCATATGCAAACCCCAGAACACCACGCCCAGCAGGAGGACGGGCACCGATGCCGCAAAGGCCAAGAACAGATCGGCGAAGGCGAGGGCGCCGACGCCGATGATCAGCAAGCCTTGCCGCCCGAACGTGTCGGACAGGACACCGGCCGGGTAGGCTGCAAGCGCGTAGACGACGTTCATCACGACCATGACGACGGGCACGATCGCAATGGCGAGACCGACATTCTGCGCTCGAAGTACCAGAAAGGCTTCGCTGAACCGCGCTAGTGTCAGCACCACGGCGACCGCCACTACGGCCCAGAACGGCCCTGAAAGCCGCCAGGCATCAGCGAAGCGTGGCCTGGGCTTTGCCGCGGCGCCGATGACGCGGTCCGGCTCTTCCACCCCGAACGCCATCAGAGCGAGGGCGATGAAGGCGGGAACGACCGCAATCCAGAACACCGTGGCGTAATTGTCGCCGGTGAGCAGCATGATACCAATCGCGGCGAGTGGGCCGACGAAGGCCCCAATTGTGTCAAGAGACTGCCTGAGTCCGAAGCTCGCTCCTCTCAACAGAGCTGGCGCGAGGTCGGCCACGAGCGCATCGCGCGGCGCCCCGCGAATGCCCTTGCCCAGCCGGTCAAGGAAACGGGCGGTTACGACCCACCCAACCGTATTCGCGAGCGGGAAGATCGGTTTGGTGACGGCGGCAAGACCGTAGCCGATAGTCGCCAGCAGCTTGCGGCGGCCGAGCCAATCTGAAAGCGCGCCAGAGAATATCTTAGTGATCATCGCTGTCGCTTCGGCGAGACCCTCGATGAGCCCAACCGTGAGCGTCGACGCTCCGAGCACGGTGACGAGGTAGACGGGCAGGAGGGCGTGGATCATCTCGGATGAGAGATCCATGAACATCGATACAAACCCGAGCGCCCAGATACCGCGCGGCAGGTCTCGCAGCTTCTCGGAGGCAGTAAGAATCTGCTCAGCCATGACGTTGTCCGTCGCGTCGCTCGGGAGAGGGTTCCGGGCCATTAGCACTTGAAGGGCCGATGTCATCTTCTGCTCGGGCACCGACACCTTCTCGGGCATAGACCTCCTCGGCGAAGGCGCGCAGGGCTGTGCCGCAGGTCTGAAGCTCCTTCATCGCCTCCTGCATTCGCGCGTTCGGGAAGAAGTCGCGCGCCTCGATCTTAGCGAACCAGGCAGAAAGCTTATTGAGGTCGTCCTCGATCTCCTCAAGCTCGGCGAAGGTAAACTTCCGAAGTTTGGTCTCCTTCTCGATCTCGGCGAGGAAGCCGAGGGAGCGCTCCGCGAACTCGTCGTACTCGCGCGCGCGGTCGGCCTGGAATCGGGCAACGATGGCCTCATCTTCTTCCTCGGCCATTGCTGCGGTCGCAAACATGGTGGCGCTGCCACTTTGTCCGCGAACCATCTCAGCGAGCTGTGTGAAGAGCACTTTATGCTCCTCGGCGAGCGGCAGCACCCAAGCCCCGTTCAGAACGCTTGCAGCCCCGGCGGCGCGCAGCCGTCTCCAAAGCGCTACGCGTGCGCTGGAGGGGGCAGCGGGAAGCTGCGCCAGGAACAGCAACCACTGCGCTCGAACCGGACTTTTCTCCATTTGCAACACATGTTACATGCCCAGAGTTTTGGTGCAACAGGTGTTACATTACATGGCCACCCTGTACCCGCGCTCGGCCGGGTGGACACGAATGAGCGCGAGCGAGAAGGTATCGCAACGCGGCCTGTTTTGAATTGCAGTATTCCGAGCTTCGCCCGCAGCCGTAACCTTCGAGGGCCGCTTCGCGGCTGCGTCAGAATGACGGTGAAAATGCGGTGCTGTTGGTAATGGCTCAGTTCAATTTTTCTTCAGCAACCGCTCCGCATTGCCGGAAAAAATCTTGCACCGGTCGGCCGAGGATATGTCGAGCGCGTTCAGCGCGTCGATCGCCGGCTTGATCGGGCCGAGCGGCGTGTCGGTCGCGAACACGACCTTGTCGGCGCCGAAGAATTCGAAACCGCAGCGCAGCGCATGGACGCCGCCGCCGAACATCGCGGTGTCGGCGTAGAAGTCGCGCATATAGTCGAGGTGCGGCCGTTTCAGCGACGGCAGGATTCTCGAGTAATCCTCATCCAAGGTGCGCGCGCCCAGCACGTCGAGGCCGGGGCCGATGCGGCCGTCGTAGAAGGGGATCATGCCGCCGAGATGATGGGTGATAATTTTAAGATTGGGATAGCGGTCGAACAGGCCGCAGAACACCAGCCGCACCATGGCGACCGAGGTGTCGTAAGGCCAGCCGAAGCACCACCACATTTCAAACCGCGATTTCTGTTCCGCCGCATAGTCGGGCATGGCGGCGGTGCGTGCCGGATGCAGCCAGATCGGCCGGTCGAGTTGCGCCATGGCGGCGAACAATGGCTCGAACGCCGGCTCGTCGAGCGGCCGGCCGGCGAGCGGCGAAAAAATCTGCACGCCGGCTGCGCCAAGCTGATCGATGGCGCGCTTGGCTTCCTCGACCGAACCCATGACGTCGGTGAGCGACAGCGCGGCGACAAAGCCGGCGAAACGATCCGGATACTTGGTGCAAAGCTCCGCCATGGCGTCGTTGGCGACGCGCGCCAAAGCGAGGCCCTGGCCGGGCGTGGCGAAATCCTCGATCGGCGGGTTCGGCAAGGAAATGACCTGCCGGTAATCGCCGAACTCATCCATTTCGCGGAAGCGCGCGTCGAGATCGTAGATCTTGCGCACGCTGCGCAGCCGCGCCGCGATATTGCCGAGCTTCGGCGCCGCCTTTTGCATCTCCTGAAAAAAGCGATCCGGATAGATGTGGCAATAAAAATCGATGAGCGTGCCGTCGCTCATGGCATCACGCGCATCGGTTTGCCGTCGAGGAAGCCGCGGATGTCCTCGGCCACGCCGGCGAAATAATGCTGGTAATTCTGCTCGGAGACGTAACCGAGGTGCGGCGTGAGCACGACATTGTCCATTTTGCGCAGCGGATGATCGACCGGCAGCGGCTCGATGTCGAACACGTCGAGGCCGGCGCCGCCGATCTTGTTGTCGCGCAGCGCCGCCAGCAGCGCCGCTTCGTCGACGATCGGGCCGCGCGAGGTGTTGATGAGGAAGGCCGTTGGCTTCATCAGGCCGATCTCCTTGGTGCCGATGATGCCGCGGGTGCGCTGTGACAGCACGACGTGGATGGTGATGAAGTCCGACTGCCGGAACAGGTCGTCCTTGCTGACATAGCCGACGCCGGCTTCCTGGGCTTTTTCCGGAGTCAGGTTCTGGCTCCAGGCGATGACCTTCATGCCGAACGCCTTGGCGATATTTGCGGTGCGGGTGCCGAGCTTGCCGAGGCCGAGGATGCCGAGCGTCATGCCTTCGAGATCGGGGCCGATGGTGCTCTGCCAGGTCGCGCCAGCGTGCAGGCGGGCATTCTCGTAGCCGATGTGCCGGGTCAGTTCGAGCATCAGGCCGATGGCAATGCCCGAGGTCGGGCTGCCGAACGATCCGGTGCCACAAACCGTAATACCGCGCGCCTTGGCAGCCTCGGTATCGATCGAGGCGTTGCGCAGGCCGGTGGTGATCAGGAGCTTCAGGTCGGGCAGCGCGTCGATCACGGCCTTGGGAAAGCCGGTGCGCTCGCGCATGGCGATGACGATTTGAAAGCCCTGCAGCGCGGCGACGACGTTAGCCGGCCCGCCCAGATGCTCATTGAAAACTTTGAACTCGACCTCGTTCTTGACCTTCGACCAATCGGCGATCTTGAGGACGACATTCTGATAATCGTCGAGAACTGCACAGCGCAACGCCATGACGCTTCCACCCCGTTGGTACCCGGAGGTGGTTCTAGAGCATGATGGCTGCGAAAAGAAGCTGTCCCGTCATTCCAAGGTGGCCGCGATGCGGCCCTCGAAGGATGACGGATACACGGTCTCAAGCGTGGTGTTCGGCGATATCGTGCAATGCCGGGGCAGCAGGCGCGGTCGTCGACGCGGCCTTTTGATAGAGGTTGTCGTACTTGGCATGCCATTTCGGGCCCGGGCCGCGCATATAGTGCAGGTCCGGCCGGTAGGCGCTGCAAGGTTCGCCCGAAGCGCGCCACAGCTCGCGCAGAGTCTTCGACAAATCACGCCACATAGTACGCTCCCGATCGTCTTTCCGGGGGGCGATTTTTCAAACGCCCGTTTGACCGCATTTTCTGCGAATAATCATTAAAATTTGGTGCGATTTCGGCGCGCTTGAGTTCCAATTGTGATCAGACCTTATGAAGCTTTAATGCCATCGCGGACTCAGAGGGTGAGCGGCCGCCAAACGCAGCCAGACCCAAGCGCGCCTTGCCGTCGGCGCGCGGCCTCGCTACATCAGCCACAGATTTTCCCGAAATGAGCGCCTTTGCGGCGGCGCCGAGAATGAGGGCAGGGCGCCAGAATGGCCCGTCAATTCGTCTATCACATGCAGGGTCTGTCCAAGACCTATCCCCCCAACAGGAAAGTCTTGGAGGACATCCACCTGCAGTTTTACCCCGACGCCAAGATCGGCGTACTCGGCGTCAACGGGTCCGGCAAGTCGACGCTGCTGCGCATCATGGCCGGGCTCGACAAGGAGTTTACCGGCGAGGCCTGGGTGGCTCAGGGCGCCCGCGTCGGCTACCTGCCGCAGGAACCGCAGCTCGATGCGTCAAAGTCGGTGCGCGAGAACGTCATGGAGGGTGTCGCGCCGCAGAAGGCGATCGTCGACCGCTACAACGAACTCGCCACCAATTATTCCGACGAGACCGCCGACGAGATGACCAAGCTTCAGGACGAGATCGAG
>Ga0102924_1001256_pt1 | contig 29869 bp, 27 predicted proteins | sample PaiPotPPM11metaG_FD_80116 | JGI IMG/M metagenome (GOLD analysis project Ga0102924, IMG submission 80116) | Iron sulfur acid spring bacterial and archeal communities from Banff, Canada, to study Microbial Dark Matter (Phase II) - Paint Pots PPM... ... | reverse complement strand
TCCTGACACCGAAGGAGAAGGCAGCCAACCGCTACATGATGATCTGCGTCTCGCGGTCGCTCACGCCCCGGCTCGTGCTCGACTTGTGAATGTGCGACGATGACCATCCCGCCCCGGGGCGGGTGCGCGCGGTCAGTCCAGGGGGCCCTGGAATGGGCTGTCGGCGTAGGTGTCGGACCGAGGGTCGACGGACTCGGGCCAGTCTTGGCTTGCCTGGCGACGCAGGTGCGCCGGGCGCGGCTGACCGTCCCAGCCGATCTGTTCCATGTAGTAGTACAGCTGAACGCAGTGGCCCTCGGGGTCGAGCACGTTGACGGTGTAGTCGATGCCGGGGTGAAGCTCCGCCGGGAAGTCGACGATCTTGCAGCCCGCGTCGGAAAGGAAATGCAGGGCATCCCTCAGCTGGGCGTAGCTGCCGACCTGCAGCCCCAAGCTCATAAGTTGGCTGTGACTGCTGAAGCCGAGCCTTTCCCGCAGCTGCAGCGGATACAGGGCAATGCTGTGGTGCTCGCTTCCGGCTCGGAGAAACACGCAACGCAGCCCGTCATAGGTGACTTCCTCGGTCACCGTGAGCCCGAGGAGGTCCCGGTAGTACGCCGTCAACTCGTCAACGTCGGGGACGAAGAACCGCAACGGGCCGAGCCGCGTGACCTTGAAGGGCCGTTCGAGCAGGACGCCCCCCACGTCATGGGTGGCCGACCGCGCCGACGGCGCCTGGTGGCCGGAATCGATATCGATGCCGTGAGCTACCGCGTCGTCGACCTCCAGGCTCTCAGGACGCTGGGGGAGCGGGATGTCCCCTTCGATCCCGAGGCCGTACATCGCGGCCGGCTTGCTCTTCCTGTTCCACCCGATCTGCTCGATGCCGTAGAAGAGCTCGTTGACGTGCCCATCGGGGGCCTTGAAGTACACCGACCAGTTGCTGCCGGGCAGCTCGCGGCCGCCGCGCACGAACTCGGCGCCGTGCTCGACGACGAACTTCCCGCCGTCGACGACCTCCGAGAGGCTGTTCACCTGCCAGGTGATCTGGTTGACGGTGGTCCCGGGCGCGGGAGCCAGCAGGAATTCCAGCGGCTTGCTGACGAGCACCAGAGCGTGATGGTCGCTGCCGTAGGTGAGCAGGGCCGAGCGCCCGTCTTCGATGCCGCGTAGTATCTCCGCGAAACGCGGATCCTTGGTGATGTCGGGCTGGTCGGACACGCGGAACCCGAGGAGCCGCGTGTAGAAGTCGTAGGTCTCGTCGAACGAGGACACGGTGAGCCCCGTGTGCCCGAGCCGCCTGATCTTGAACGGCCGCGGGAGCCGGATGCCGCCGACGTCGTAAGTCGTGGTCTGGCTAGTCATGGTGATGCTCCTCCTCAGTTGGATTGTCTGGACTGGCGGCGGTCGTCCCCGGGGACGCGCGCCTAATGCGTGAGTTCCAGGTCGTCGGTCATCGCGTGCTCTCGCCAGTTGCTCAAGATCTCGATGTACTCGAACGGCCCGCCCCCGTAGGCCGTCGTGAGGATTAGCTTGCCGGCGTCCTTGAGGTTGCCCTCCGCGTTCAGCAGGCTGGGCGTGCAGGCGCGGAAGTAATCCAGGTTCGCCGTCGACTTCGCGGTGATGGTGGCGCACCACCGGTCCTCCGCCTCCTGGCTGACTTCCATGACCCGGACGCCGTCGCGGAGCAGGCGGCTGACCACGGCCGCCGCGTGCAGGGCCTGCTCGTCCATCATGTACGGGAAGTTGAGGGTGGGCGCGCTCTGCCGGGCTCCCATGACGAGGAACAGGTTGGGGAACCCCCGCGTGTACATGCCGTGCAGGGACCGAACGGCGTCTGACCATTTGTCGTCCATGCTCTGGCCGCCCCGGCCGATGATCTCGATGCCGCCTTCTTTGTGCGAGGTCGCCAGCACGTCGAACCCGGTGGCGTAGATGATGCAGTCAACCTCGTAGGCCTGGCCGTCGAACACGATGGCGCTCTCGGTGATGCGGTCCAGCCCCTTGCCCCGGGTGTCGACCAGCGTGACGTTCGGGCGGTTGAAGGTCTGCAGGTACTCGTCGCTGAATGTCGGGCGCTTGCAGAAGCGGTTGTAGTAGGGCTTGAGGGACTCGGCGGTCTCCGGATCGTGAACGATGGAGGAGATGCGGGCCCGCATCTCCTCCATCTTGGCGAGGTCCATCTTCAGGGCGGCCTCGGCCGCCGCGGCGGGATCGGTGCCCGGCTCCGGCAGTGACGGGGCCTCCCAGATGCGCGTCCACTCGTCGTCGATCAGGTTGTCGTTAGCACCGCCCATGAGGACCTGCTCGAAGTTGGCCATGCGCGCCTTCTGCCAGCCCGGCTCGAGCTTGGCGGCCCACTCGGGATCGGTGGCCCGGTTGTCCCTGGCCGCGATGACCGTCGGCGTGCGCTGTACGACGTACAACTGCTTGGCCGACCGGGCCAGCGGAGGGGCGATCTGAACGCCCGTGCAGCCGGTGCCGATCAGCGCGACGCGCTTGTCCGCCAGGTTGACCAGGTTTCCCTTCTCATCCCCGCCGGTGTACGCGTAGTCCCAGCGCGAGGAGTGGAACGAGTGCCCCTTGAAGTCCTCCACGCCGGGAATGGCCGGGAGCTTCGGGAAGTTCAGCTGGCCGTTCCCGACAAACGCGAACCTGGCCCGGATCTTGTCGCCCCGGCTGGTGCTCGCGATCCACCGGGCGGCACTGTCATCCCAGCGGACTTCGGTTACCCGGGTCTGGAACAGAGCCCTGGAGTGCAGGCCGAAGCGGGTAGCGACCGCCTCCACCTGTGCGCGGATCTCCGGGCCGGCGGCGTACTTCTCGGCCGGGACGAAGCCGGTCTCTTCCAGCAGCGGGATGTAAATGTAGGACTCGATGTCGCACCGGGCGCCGGGGTACCGGTTCCAGTACCAGACGCCGCCGAAGCCGCCACCCGACTCGACGATGCGCAGGTTGGTCACCCCGGCCTGCACCAGTCGCGCCGACGTGAGGACGCCCGACCACCCGCCGCCGACCACGACGACGTCTACTTCCTCATCCACCGCCGGGCGGTCGCTCAGCGGCTCCGCACCCGGGTCGCCGAGGAAGAAGCGCGCGAGCTCTCCCTCTGACTTCCGGTACTGCGCGGTCCCGTCCGCGCGGATCCGCTTGGCCCGCTCCTGTTCGTACTTGTCGAGCAGCCTGGCCTCTTCGGCCGACAGAGCAGCTCGGCGGCCGGCTACGTCCCCCTGCTGGATCGCCGCGCCCTCGACGGGCGCTGAATCAGGTCCACTGGACATCACGCGTTGCCCTCCCTTGGAACTACGCACTAACAGCAGCTCCCGGGGGACCGGTCACGTCCGCCCGCGCCGCCTGAAGATAGATGTAACACTAATTCTCGACTAAATACAAGTAGTTGGTGAGCCATGTATGATTAGTGATAGGCGAAGCAGTGTCAGGCTGAGACAGGGCAAGAGGCGGCACCCCGGACTTCCCGGGGTGCCGCCCAGGCCTTCGTGCTTCTAGCCTCTCGGCAGCCAGGAAGCTATGCCGAGGCGTGCGATGGGGGCAGAGTCGAAGTACTCGTGAATGCTTACGATCTTGCCGTTCAGGACGCGCATGACGGCGCAGGCGGGCAGCGCAAACGCCGCACCCGTGTCGGTCCTGCCCACGATCCGGTGCTGCTGAACGAAGCCTCCATCGAACGGCATTACCCCGAGGTCCTCGTACCGGCGATGCGGGACCTTGGCCATGAATGCGGCCGACGGCGGAAAATTCGCCGCCATGGTCAAGGTCAGCTCGTCAGTGTTGTGCCAGATCACCGCCTCGGGGTCGAAGTTCGCCGCTATGTCCTCGCCGCGGCCGGTCTCTGCGGCTCGGACCAGGCTGCTCGCTAGGTCGATCATGGCTGCTTGCTCATCCGATTGGTTCATGGCCCTCCTCTGTCTACGGTTGCTGATCTCGCAGTATTGGCTGATGATCAACAAATCGTATGTGACACACAAGCTACTTGCAATGCATCAAACATCGGTGATACAACTGCCCTTGTGGGCCGCGTCAAGACGTCGCGCATGCCGCAGTCGGCCGCGCCACCGGGCGCCGGCCGCACGCTGACACACGATGACAAAGGAGTAACGCGTGAAGATTGTGGTCTTCGGTGCCCAGCGCCGGGTCGGCCTGTGGGATGGCGACACAGTCACCGACGTGAACAACGCCGCGGCCGCCTACCTGGCCGCCCAGGCGAGCGAGCGAGAGGCGCGGGCCAGGGCGGACTTCCTCGCGCCGGCCGACCTCGCCCGCTTCATCACCGCCGGAGACGAGGCGCTCGACCTCGCGCGCCGCGCCGCGGAACACGTGCAGGGCTCAAGCGACAGCTCGCTCGTCCAGCCGGCCGCGCTGGCGCGCCTGCACGCGCCGTGGACCGGCCGCCGCATCTTCTGCGCCGCGGCCAACTACGGCCAGCACGTGGCGGACGGCCAGACCAACTACGGCAACCCGATGACCCGCGAGCAGGTCGAAAAGCAGTTCCGCAGCCGCGACCCCGAGGGATTCACCAAGGCGCCAGCCGAGGTCATGGGACACACCGACGCGATCACCTACCCGGCCCGCACCACCCAGCTCGACTACGAGGGCGAGGTAGCGGTGGTCATCGGCCGCGCCGGAAGGGACATCCCGCTCGCCGAAGCCAGCAGCCACATCTGGGGAATCACCCTGGCCAACGACCTAAGCGCCCGTGACGGGACCCAGGAAACGAAGTTCCCGGCCTCCTTCAACCTGATGAAGACCTTCGACGACTGCGCTTCCGTGGGCCCGTGCATCCTGATCGACGGCAGCGACCCCCAGGACATCAACGTCACCACCGAGGTGAACGGCCAGCTCCGCCAGGACTACAACAGCGACCAGATGATCTACTCCTTCGCCGAGTACATCGCCTACCTCTCCCAGGACCTCACCCTCGTCCCCGGCGACATCATCCTCGGCGGCACGGGCACTGGCACCGCAGCCGACCAGTCCAAGCGCCACCCGGACGGAACCCCCGTCAACCTTGACCTGTTCCTCAAGGTCGGTGACGTCGTCGAGGTCAAGTCGCCGTCGATCGGTTCGCTGGTCAACCACATCGTCGCCAAGTGAGCGAAGGAGCTGAAATGGGCAAGCTAGACGGGAAAGTCGCGTTCATCACCGGGGCCGCGCGCGGCCAGGGCCGATCGCACGCGGTCGAGCTCGCGAAGGCGGGAGCGAAGATCATCGCAGTGGACATCTGCGAGCAGATCCCGACGGTCCCTTATGCCATGTCGACCGCTGACGACCTCGCGCAGACGGTGAAAGAAGTCGAAGCGGCCGGCGGCCTCATCTACGCCGCCAAGGCCGACATCCGCGACCGTCAGGCCCTGACCGCGGCACTTGGCGAGGGTACCGCCAGGTTCGGCGGCGTCGACATCGTCCTCGCCAATGCCGGAATATTCCCCGTGTCGCTGCACCCGGTCGAGGAGGAATGGCAAGACGTCCTGGACGTCAACATCAGCGGCACCTACAACACCGTCCGCGTCGCCGTCCCCCTGATGATTGACCAGGGCCGGGGCGGCGCGATCGTCATCACCAGTTCCGACGCCGGCATCACGGGCATCGGCGGCAACACCCCCGGCGGGCTCGGCTACACCGCGTCCAAGCACGCAGTGGTCGGCCTGATGCGCTCCTACGCCAACATCCTGGCTCCCCACAGCATCCGGGTCAACACGGTTCACCCGTGCGGCGTGGCGACGCCGATGATAATCAACCCCGCGATGCAGGAGCTACTCGCCAGCCCGGACTTTTCCGGCGAGGGGATGACCAACGCCCTGCCCGTGGCGATGATCGAGCCCGTCGACGTCACGAACGCGATCCTCTGGCTTGTCTCCGACGACGCCCGCTACGTCACCGGCGTCACGCTCCCCGTCGACGCAGGATTCGCCAACAAGAAGTAACCTCGCCCGCTCGGCGCACGTACCAGCCGGTCAACGAACCGAAGGAATCGGGAAATGGGCAAGCTAGACGGGAAGGTCGCTTTCATCACCGGTGCGGCGCGCGGCCTGGGCCGCAGCCACGCGGTCAGGCTCGCTGAGGAAGGCGCCGACATCATCGCGGTGGACATCGCCGCGCAGATCGACAGCGTCCCGTACCCGATGTCCACGCCCGAGGACCTCGCCGGCACCGCGAAGGAGGTTGCGGCCCTGGACCGGCGGATCTTCACCGCGCAAGCCGACGTCCGCGATGAAGCAGCGCTGAAGAAGGCGTTCGAGCAGGGAACGGCGGCGATCGGCCCGGTCGACATCGTCCTCGCCAACGCCGGCATCGGCCCCGTGGCGCTCCACGACGACCCGCGCCGCCTCTGGCAGGACAACATCGACGTCAACCTGTACGGCGTATTCAACACGGTCGAGACCGCGGTCCCCTCGATGATCGATCGCGGTAAGGGCGGTGCGATCGTGCTGACCGGCTCCACTGCGAGCCTCCTCGGCGTGGGCGGCCCGAGCACGAGCACCCTCGCCTACACCGCCTCCAAGCACGGGGTCCTGGGCCTGGCGCGCGCCTACGCGAACACCCTGGCCCCGCACAGCATCCGGGTCAACAGCGTGCACCCGGCCGGCGTCCGAACCCCGTTGATCGTCAACGACGTGATGGAGCGGTTCCGCTCACAGAACCCGGCTGTGGCCAGTCCGTCGGCGAACGCGCTTCCCGTCGGCATGCTCGAACCGGCTGACATCACCAACGCGATCCTCTGGCTGGTCTCGGACGACGCGCGCTCCGTGACCGGCGTGGCGCTCCCGGTCGACGCCGGCTTCACGAACAAAAAGTAGGACCCGCCACCCGCAAAACATGATCACTCCGAACGGATTCGGCCTCCTGCCTTTCCCCACCCGGCTCCAGCCATGGGCCTAAGGACGCGGAGGCCGAACCCGTTCTGGCTATTCCTGACTTTGAACTTGAACCTCGCGGAGCTTGACGGAACCGACCGGGGCCTGCACCGCCAGCCGGAACTCCGGCAGTTCCAGCACGGTACCGAATACTGGTCCGCCCGGCTCTAGCACTTGACCTGCCCGCAGGCTCCCAAGGCGGACCGGATCGTAGCCGAGCCGGTCGACTAGGTCCGCGACCGCGCCGGTCGCCCCGGGATCGTCCCCCGCCACGCCCATGGCTAGCCTGTCCGGCGCGCCTGCCGCCCGCGCGCCGTACTCAAGCTCGTGGTAGCCGATGTGATTGAGCGACTTGACCACGGTTGACCCGACCAGGCGGCGAGCCACAACCTCACTGCTCCGGCCGCGTTCGAAGGCATCCAGGACGCCGTCGGTATCCGGCCAGTAGTTCATCGCGTCGACCACGAGCTTGCCGTCCAGGAGCCGGGGATCGACGTCAATGAACCGATGCAGCGGAATGGCGAGCACCACGATGTCCGCGTCCGCCACCGCGTCAACGGCCCACCGCGGCCGCGCCCCCGGAATGACCACCTCGGTAATCAGCGCGATGTCCTCCGGGTCGCCGGAGTGAGCGATAGACACCGGGTAACCCGCCTTGATCGCCAGCCGTGCGACGACCGGGCCCACGTGACCCACGCCGAGCACCGCCAGCCGGGGAGTCTGGGGCACGGGCACGCTCGCGTGCCGACCCGCCATGCCTGAAGTCATGTCGGGTACTAACCGGACTTTACCCCGTTTAATTCCTCCTCCCTGGCGCCCGCTCCGGATTTCTATGATGCTTGACAAATGATTTATCATACACATATCGTTCTTTATACATGAACTACCTGAGGGCTGCGGCGAGACCGCGGATCCGGCGGCCGCCGCCCGGCCGGACAGAAAGGGACACAGTCATGCCTGAAAACCCGAACGAGCTGACCGTCGAGAACTCGGCGCTGCTGCTCATCGACCACCAGCCCGCAGTCGCCGTGAACGTGCACTCCATCGACCACGCTCTCCTGATCAACAACGTCGCCGCCCTTGCCCGCGCGACGAAGGTACTGGGCGTCCCGACGGTACTGACCACGGTCGGCGCCTACGGGAGCGTGCTCGTCGACCCCATCTTCAAAGAGATCAGCGATGCCTTCCCCGGCCAGGAGATCATCGACCGTCCCTCGACGAACGCGTGGTCGCATCCGGACGTGCGGGCCGCGGTCGAGGCGACCGGGCGGCGGAAGCTGGTCATGGCGGGCCTGGTGACCGAGGTCTGCCTGGCCCAGACGGTGCTCGGCGCCCTCAAGGACGGATATGAGGTGTTCTTCGTCAGCGACGCCTCGGGCGGCAGCTCGAAGGAAGCGCATGACGACGGCAAGGTAAGGATGCAGATGGCCGGGGCCAAGCCGATCAACTGGATGGCGCTGACCGCCGAGTGGTCCCCGTACTGGGCTGCCCCCGAGCGGGCCGAGATCAGCCTTATCGACACGCAGCGGGGCACGACGACTTCCTCGCTGCTTTTCGACTGGATCAACGCTCAGATCGCGTCCGGGATCGTCAAGCTTCCCGACAACCTGTCCGCTTACGCGCAGAAGTAGGGCGGCCAGGAGAACCAGATCCGAGGGCGGTACCCCAGCGTGGCCGGGGCACCGCCCTCGTTACGCTGGTGGCTGGTCGTCGCCGGCGTCGCAAGGGGGCGTCTTGGCGCCCACGGCGCGCTGGAGCAGGTCATACAGGGTGGCGCGCTCGGAGGCGCTCAGCGCGCCGAGCAGGTCGTCCTCGACCTGGGCCACCCGGGCGTACGCGACGGCGAGTTCCTCGACGCCCGCCGGCGACAGCTCCACGATGTGCCGCCGCCGGTCCGTGCGGTCCCGCCTGCGCACGATCAGCTCGCGGTCCTCCAGCTCGTTAAGCAGGCCAACGACGTTGCTCGGGTCCAGGGTCAGCGCCTCGGCCAGCCCCTGCTGGTTCTGGGGGCCCTTCTCGCTCAGCAGCTTCAGCGCGATCAGGTGCCGCGGGCGGAGCCCGCCCGGCGTCATCGCGCCCTCATACGCCCGCCCTCCCAGCCGCGCGAGGTGCTGGAGCAGGGGAAGCGACTGCTCTTGTACCGGTGCCTCGGTGCTGGTCTTGGCCATACATCAAGAATACCCCAACCACACTCTAGCCGTACAACGAAAACGATTTGTGCTATTCCATCGATCCATGGGCCACCTTCTTCATCTAGATTCCTCCACCTCGGCGGGCGCGTCGAGCAGGTCGCGCACCCGGGGGATCACCTCGCGGCCGTAGAGTTCGATCGTCTCCAGCCGCTGCTCGCGGGGGACCCGGCCCAGGGCGTACGCCAGGTCGAAGCGGCTCAGGCCCAGTAGCCGGATCATCGCCGTGAGCTTCGCCGCGATAGTGTCCGGCGAGCCGACCAGCAGCGACCCGTTGCGGAGGTCGGCCTGGAACCGGTCCATGGAGGGGCGCGGCCAGCCTCGTTCGCGGGCAGACTGGTCCATCATCTCTGCCCAGTGCGGGTACTGGATGCGAACAGCTTCCTCATCCGTCTTGCCGATATACCCGATTGTGTGCAAGCCGACGGGCAGCGGCGAGTAGCCGAACTGGCCCAGGGCGCGCCGGTACAACTCGACCAGCGGCACGAAGCGGTGCGGATGCCCGCCGACCAGGGCGATCATCAGGGGCAGGCCGTAGCGGGCGGCCCGGAGGGCTGACTGGGGGGTGCCGCCCACACCGACCCATGTGGGCAGGTGCCCGGCGGGGAGCGGAGGGCTTAGGTACTGGTCGGCCAGCGGGGACCGGAACCGGCCGGACCACGTCACGGGCTGATTGCGCAGCAAGCGCGTCAGGAGGTCCAGCTTCTCCTCGAAGAGCTCTTCGTAATCGGTGAGATCGAAACCGAACAGCGGGAACGAATCGGTCAGCGAGCCCCGGCCGACGATGAGCTGCGCCCTGCCGTCCGAGACGGCGTCCAGCGTCGCGAACTCCGTGTAGACCCGCACGGGGTCCTGAGTGCTTAGCACGGTCACCGCGGTACCGAGCCGGATGCGCCGGGTCCGGCCGGCTATCGCGGCAAGGATGACGTGGCCCGCGGAATCCATGAAGTCGCGACGGTAGTGCTCGGCGATGTTGAACGAGTCGATGCCCACGGCATCGGCCAGCACCGCCTCCTCGATGGTGTCCCGGATCACGGCATCCCCGTCAACCGGTTGGCCGTCCTCGCCGAGGCTCACGTAGGCAGCCGTATCCAATCCGAACTCGAACTCACGGGCAGTCTTGGTCATGCACTAATAGTACGTGACTGACATCAAACTTGTCATATATCAATGCTTTGTGATGCGCAACGATCAGTTCCATGTGACATGCGGCACTCCGTCCGTCTCTGCCGTAGATCGTCTAAAAGCAATATCATCTCTCTCAGGGACGGTCTTTCCGTTCCGGTGCTGCGAAGCGACTCGGCGGCTCGCCGGGTATCGAAGCCGGCTCGGAGCCGACAGGACTAGTGGGGGCAGCCATGACCGAGGCGAATGCACTCGCACTACCTACTTCCAGCGACGGCGCTGGGCGCCGGGTACTGGATAACGCGGCCGCCGCCGCACCCATCTGCGATGCCGGGGGGCCCGCGTGATCGCGTTCGCGCTGCAGGGCGGTGGCAGCCTCAGCGCATCGGAGGTCGGCATGCTTCGCGCTCTCACGGAGAGCGGGATCGTTCCAGGCCTGGTAATCGGCTCCTCGGCCGGCGCGCTGAACGCTGTCGCGTTCGCGGCCAACCCAACCGCGGCGGGCATCGACCAGCTCGAAGCCATGTGGCAGAGCCTGAAGCGGCGGAGTGTCGCGCCGCTGTCGGCCCGGGCTCTTCTTGCCGCTGCGGCCGGCCGCAGCGGCGGGCTGGTCTCCAACGCCCCCCTCCGCCATCTCATCCAGACCCGGTTGCCTCTGCGCACGCTGACCGAAACCGCGATCCCCGCTCATGTCGTGGCAACCGACCTGGAAACAGGGGAACCCGTGGTCTTCTCCGTCGGCGACGCTGTCTCCGCACTGCTCGCGTCCTCGGCCTTTCCCGGCCTCTACCCCCCGGTCACGATTGGCGGCCGCCAGCTCATCGACGGAGGCGTGGCCGCCGACGTCCCGGTGCTGCAGGCAGAGGCTCTCGGCGCGACCATTACCTACGTGCTGCCGGCCGCGATCGGCGAGGCGCCGCAGCCGGAGACCTGGAGCCCGCTGTTCCTGGCGTACCGGGCACTCGGCCAGATCCTCGAGGGGATCGGGCGACGGGACGCCGCCGCTGCCCGCGGGAAGGTCCTGACGCTGCCCACAATAGCGAGCCACGCGGCCAGCCCCGTCGACTTCCGTGACACGCCCAGGCTGATCGCGGCCGCCTACGACGCCACCACCCAGTGGCTGGCCGCGCAGACGCCGGCGATCGCGGCCTGAGGATCCTCATGATCGTCCACGCCACCCGCCCGCACGCGGCAGGCGCCGGTCTTCCCGCGGACCGGTTCCTCCAGCACAAGCGGCTGCTCCTGGTCGCGGCCGGCGGCGCCGTGGCTGAGACGGGACTGCTCGCGCTGGTCGCGCCAGGCGCACGGCCGGTGGCCCCGCAGGCTACTGCGCTCCCGGTGCTCGCTGCCTATCATGACCTGCGCTGGCTGTTCGCCGACGGCCAGTCCTGGCCCGGGTTCGCGGGCACTGTCATCGTGACGCTGCTCGCCCGGTCGACGGTGGACACAGTGCTCCTGCGGCTCGCCTGGCCGCGAGGCCTGCGCGCGCCGAGCGCGAGCCGGTCCTTCTGGTCCAGCCTGGCGCTAACCGCGCTGGCGTGGCTGCTGCTCTCGCCCGCGGTCACGCTCGTGTTCGGTGCCGCGGTGCTGCCGTTCTCCTGGCCGTTCCTCGCCGCGCTGCCGATCATGGCCGGCATCGCCGTCGCACTGAGTCACGGCGGGGTGGACCCCGCCTGGTGGCGCCGCCTCCCACCGCCGCGCTCAGTCCTGTGGCTGCTGGGCAGCTTCATCGCGGCGTCCGCCGCCGGCGCGGTCATCGCACACTCGGGCACCGTGGCCGCGCTCTTCGTCGCGGCCGTCGCCGGTCTCGCCAACGCGCGTGCCTGGTACGCCATCGCGGGGATCGCCTCCCGCCGGGTGCAGCCTCGCGCGCACGAGTCGGTGCCGGCCAGGCTGCTGTCCGGCTTGCCGTTCGCCCCGCTGGCCGGCGTGACGGTGCTCGCTCTAGTCGTTGGCGTGGCCCGGCTAATGTTCGCCGGGACGATCCAGCTGCCGGTCGGCAGCTCGCTGGCCGCCTCGGAGGTGACCGCAGTCAGCAGCACCGGGGCAGGCGGCGGTCCTGCCGCCTTCAGCGCGGCAGCCGGTGGCGCGGTGCTGGTTGTCGGCGGCTGGGGCTCCTCCTGCTGCAACGCGGCCGACGGCTTGCGCGCCGCGCTGCCCGGTGCCACGGTCCGTCAGTTTTCCTACGCCGGGCTGGACCCGCGGGGGCAGCCGCTGCCGAGCGGCCCGTCGGCCGATGACCTGCCACTGCCGGCGCTCGGCGACCGGATAGCCGCCCAGCTGGAAGAACTGCACGACCTGACCGGAGGTCCGGTCGACATCGTCGCGGAGAGTGAGGGCACTCTCGGCGTCTACGCGATGCTCGACCGCCACCCCGGCCTGCCGGTCAGCTCGATCGTGTTGCTCAGCCCGATCGTGGATCCCGGGCAGCTGAACTACTCGTCAGCACCGGACGACGCGTCAGTGCCCGAGGCCGCTCTGGACGAGCTGAACCACCTGGTCGGCAGCATGTCCCCCTATGGCCCGAGCGGTGCGCAGCAGCTGCTCAGCTCGGTCAGCGAGTTCGGCTCCCGGTACTTCGACGCGATCGCCGGCCCGAGCGGCAAGCCGACCAGGTCGCTGGCGGTGATCCCGCTCGCCGACGCCCTCACCCTTCCGGTCTGCGGCCTGCCAGCGAACGTGGCCGTGGTCCCGGCGTTCCACGGCGGGCTGCTCGGCAACGGCACCGTGCTGCCGATGGTCAGCGCATTCCTGGCCGGCCGCCCGGTAGCCGGGCAGGGCGAGGGCAGGCTGCGCAACGCCGCGGAGCTGATCAGCAGCGCCGCCGCCGCATGGCGGATGCCCGTACCGCACCCGATGTGTCCCTGAAGTAAGTGATATCGAGACGATATATCATCAAGACGATATTTGACTGAGATCGGTTTGCTCCAGGACGATCACATCGTCTTGCCTGTATTGTGGGGGAATATGAAGAGAGGCACCAGCCCGGCCATCGAGGCCCACCCGATCGCCAGTCGTGAAGCCGGGGGAGTGGCGGCGCAACCGCCGTCGTGCGGTGACCTTGGCTGGGCGATCAATGTTGTTTTCCGGGCTTTCCGGGAAACGGCGAGCGCCTCCCTGGCCGATCTTCCCGGCGGCCCGCGAGGCTACCTGGTGCTCTCGACCGTCGCGCAAGACCTGCCGCGCTCGCAGCTCGCGCTCGCGCAGCAGCTCGTCGTCGACAAGACCGCGATGACCTACCTCCTTGACGCCCTTGAGGGAGCCGGCCTCGTTGAGCGCCGTCCGGACCCGGCCGACCGGCGCCAGCGCCAGATCGTCCTTACCCCCAATGGTCACTGTGCTCTTGAGGAGTTCCGCGGGCGCCTCGCTGAGGCGGAGCAGCGGCTGCTCTACGCGCTCACGCCCGAGGAAGCGCTCGTCTTCCGCCAGCTCTTCGATCGCGTCGCCCGGTCGACCCAGGAGGTCACCGAGCCCTGCACGGTCGGGGAGGTCGCGGATCCCGACGGGGGACCTTGCGCCTAGCGGATTGTCATGTCGTGAGCGCGCGCAGGATCAGTGCCGCTACGGCGACGAGAAGCATTACCAGCGCGGGGGCGAAGCCCATGTCCCTGACGCGCAGGTGGGCGCCGACGGCGCCGGTGAAGTACAGGATCACTCCGATTGCCGCGGCAACGCCGATCGGCCACCAGAACAGGCCGGCCACAACGCCGGCCGCCCCGGCGATCTCGGCCGAGGCGAGCAGCCAGAGCCTGTCTTCCGGGAAGCCGACCGTGGACATGGTTTTCATCTGCTGAGGGTCTTTCGCCAGCTTCCCCCGGCCTGACAGCAGGAGGGCGGCGGCCAGGAGGCCGGAAACGATGGCGGCGGCGAGGAACATCAGGCCTCCAGGAGGGCATCGGCCGCGGCCAGCGCGTGCCCCCGCCAGAGGTCGCGGTGGTCCCTGCCGTTGCGGCTGCGGGAACCCTCGGTCGGGAGGGAGGAATCTAGATGAAGGAGGTAGCTCACAGATAGATGGTACAGCACAAAGTATCTATGTAGAACTATTAGAGTGTGGTTCAGGCATTCTTGATGTATAGCAAAGATCAGGAGCGAGCCATCGGGTCAAGAGCAGCCGCTTCCCTTGCTCGAGCACCTCGCGCGGGCGGCCCAGGGCTGGCCGCCGGATGACCTTCAGGCGAAGTGGATGCCGTTGAGCTGTCTATCTTGCGGGAGCAGGGCCGGTGGAGTCGCGCACGACGAGCTCTGTGGCCAGCTCGACGTGCAGTGCGTCGAGGCGCTGGCGCTCCATGAGCCGGATCAGAAGGCTGACGGCGAGGCGGCCCATTTCCTGCAGTGGCTGACGCACCGTTGTGAGCAGGGGACGGGTGGCCTGAGCGAGGTCGATGTCGTCGAAGCCGGTGATGGAGAGTTCTTCAGGTACGCGCAGTCCGCGCTGGGCGGCCGCGGCCAGAGCGCCGACGGCGACCTTGTCGTTGAACCCGATGAGCGCGGTCGGGCGCTGCGGCAGGTCAAGCAGTTCGCCGGCGGCGTGGTAGCCGAACTGCGCGGTTGCCTTGCCGCTCCGGACCAGCTCGGGATCCGGCAGCACACCGACATTCGCCAGAGCCGACGCGTGCCCGGCGAGGCGCGCGTCGCTCGCGAGCCAGTTATGCGGTCCTGCGATCACGCCGACGCGCCGGTGTCCCAGGTCGACCAGGTGCCTGGTGAGGCTGCGGGCTCCCGCGAAGTGCGCCGCCGACACGGCCGCGATGTCGCGCGGCATCGCGGCGCGGGGATCCACCACGACGAACGGGAACCCGCGGGCCCGCAGATCCGCGAGCTGCTCGCTCGGCTCCGGCGGCAAGACGATGATGGCGCCGCTGATACCGGGCCTGGACGCGAGTGCGGGCAGGACCGGCGCCTGCTGCGCGGCTTCTCCGGCGTTGAGCAGCAGGGGCCTGCCGTGCAGCTCCAGCGTCTCGGCTATGGACGAAACGATGAGGCCGAAGTAGTCGGTCAGGAGATAGGGGCAGCGCAGGTAGACGGAGCCGTGCGTCACGCGCGCCGGGACCGTCCGCGGGCCGGGTGCCTGCAGGCTGAGCCGCTCGGCGGCCCGCTGGACCAGCTCGCGAGTGCGCGGGGCAACGTGGGCCTGGTTGTTGAGGACTCGCGAGACGGTGGCGATGGATACACCCGTCTCCGCGGCGAGGTCCCGGACAGTAACCCGCTGGCCACGCGGCCTGCTCATTCTGTTACACGCATCTGTTCCATAATGCGCAGCATAGCTCTCGGCTCGACAGCCGCAATTCCCCTTATGTCATTATTGACACCCTTATTCTCGGCTGCTTACATCGTGGTACCGAATGCGTTTCAAATTGTTTCATATTGTTTCAGGGCTGGAAATGACCGAGGAAGCCGGTCACTGCCCCGGCCAGCGCAGGCACGATCGGAAGCGCGTCGCGCCCGGCAGGTTCTGAAGGAGGACCATGTCTCGCATCAAAAGGATCACGGCATCGCTGGGCGCGTCAGCGCTTATCGGGGGGATCACGGTGATGAGTCCCGCCGCAGCGCACGCTGCGTCCGGGCCGGCGGTTTCCGTCTGGGAAACCACAACCAACCAGAGCCAGCTGCTCGCCCCGCAGGCTGGAGCGTCGTTCGCCCCCGGGTCCAGCTCGCAGAGCCAGGTCATCACCGTCAACCCCGCGGCCAGCTACCAGACCATGACCGGCTTCGGCGCCTCGTTCACCGACTCCTCGGCGTGGCTGGTCTACAACTCCCCGCTGCGCAACCAGATCATGACCAAGCTGTTCGACCCGAACCAGGGGATCGGCCTGGACTTCCTGCGACAGCCGATCGGGGCGTCGGACTTCTCGCAGTCGCTGTTCAGCTACGACGACATGCCCGCCGGGCAGACCGACCCGACGCTGGCCAACTTCTCCATCGCGCATGACCAGGCCTACATCATCCCGGTGCTCAAGCAGGCGCTGAGCATCAACCCGAACGTCACGGTCATGGCCACCCCGTGGAGCCCGCCAGGCTGGATGAAGACCAGCGGCTCGATGATCGGCGGCACCCTCAACAGCGCGGACTATCAGGCCTTCGCCAACTACCTGGTCAAGTTCATCCAGGCCTACGACGCGGCTGGCGTGCCCATCTCGCTGATCACCGCGCAGAACGAGCCGGAGTACTCGCCGTCGAACTACCCGGGCTCGACGTTCACCTCCACTCAGGAGGCGAACTTCATCGCGAACAACCTCGGGCCGGCGATGCAGGCGGCCGGGCTGCACACCGGGATCCTGGCTTACGACCACAACTGGAACGACCCGAGCTTCCCGGAGACCGTGCTCGGCGACTCCTCGGCCGCGCCGTACGTGACCGGCACGGCCTGGCACTGCTACGCCGGGGACCCGAGCGCCCAGTCCACGGTTGAGGCGCAGTACCCGTCGTACGGGGCCTACGAGACCGAATGCTCGGGCTCGCAGTCCTCCCCTGTGTCGGACACCTTCGCCGATACGCTCGACTGGGAGCTGGAGAACCTGGTCGTCGACGGGATCCGTAACTACAGCAAGTCGGTCGTTACCTGGAACATGGCGCTGAACCCCAGCGGCGGGCCGAGCATGAACTGCACCACCTGCACCGCGCTGGTCACCGTGAACAACTCCGCCGACACCGCGACGTACAACGCCGAGTACTACAGCCTCGGCCAGGTCAGCAAGTTCGTGAAGCCGGGCGCGGTGCGCATCGGCTCCAACACCTTCGGTTCTGGCAACATCGAGGACGTCGCCTTCCAGAACCCTGACGGCTCCGACGCGCTGGTGGTGCTGAACTCGAACACCTCGAGCGCGAACACATTCGGGGTAGATGAGAACGGCCAGTACTTCGACTACACCCTGCCCGCCGGGGCCGTCGCCACGTTCACTTGGACCCCCGGTTCCACCAGCACTGGCGGCGGTATCAGCCCGGGCACGTGGTACGAGGTCGTCAACACCAACAGCGGCGACTGCGTCGACGACACCAACGGCGGCACTTCCAACGGCACCGCCGTGCAGCAGTGGGCCTGCTACCCCGGCAGCACTAACCAGGAGTGGCAGTTCCAACCCACCAGCGGCGGCTACTACCAGGTCGTCACCCGCAACAACCCCAGCGAGGCATGGGACGTCACCGGCGGGACATCCGCGACCAGCAACGGCACCCTGATCCAGCTGTGGAGCGCTACCGGCGGCACCAACCAGCAGTGGCTGCCCACGCTGCAATCCAACGGCAGCTACACCTTCACCGCCCGCAACAGCGGCAATGAATGCCTGGATGTCACCAACCGCTCGACCGCCAACGGCACACAGCTCCAGCATGGGCCTGCACAGCCGGTGACACCGCCCAGACCTTCCAGCTCGTCCCTGAGTCCTGACCCGGAATGGAGGTACTAACGCCGGGTGCTTAGCGGGCAGGAGACCGTCGCCTTGAACTCCGGGTGGGCACCGGGAGTGGGGTCGGTGAACCGGCAGCCGAACCGCGGCGACGCGACCGCCTTCGGGTTGAGGATGTTGTCGCCAGCCGCCCGCTTCCCGGTGTCGATCCACGACACGAGGGCGGAGAACGCGGACGATAGCTCGCTGGTCGTGTAACCGCAGTGTGTGACTTCGCGGATGGCCCGGCCGACGAACAGGCCGCCCTGGCCGTGCGCCACCATCATGGCGTCGTACTGCTGGTCCATGGAAAACGGAACGAACAGGTCTCCGATCCCGTGGACCGACAGCACCGGGATGCCCGGGTCGCCGTGGATCACTGGCAACTCCGCAGGCGACAGGGCGTCGGCCGAGGAGGTAGCCGTGACCGGTACCCGCAGTACGGCGCGGTTGAGTGCGATCTCCTGTGGCAGGTTGCTCAGCGGCTCGTCGCTGAACGTGTAGAAAGTGTGCTCGTTGCCGGCCACGCTGCCGTTGGCGAAGCCAAGGGTGCCGCCGTTGAGCCCGGGGTAAACGCCGAATAGGAACGGGACCTGGGTGAGCGGAGCGAATCCGAAACTGTCCCAGTAGTCGACAGCGCTGGCGAAGCCAGGACGGGTACCGCCGGACAACTGCTCGACGGTGTCGGCCCACAGCGTCCCGGTCTTGGTCAGGTTGGTGGTGAACGTCTGCCCACCGGTGGCCGGGTCAGGGGTAATCCCGAGGGCGGGCAACTCGGACTGCACCGTGGACTGGTACGCGGGCGCGTACGCCTGGCCGGCCGCCAGCGTCGTCGGGTAGCTGATCGTCGTCCTAGTGAGGCCCGCTGCCGTGACGTTGGCGCCCAGGTAGTAGTCGAACAGGTCGTTGCCCGCCAGCACCCCGCAGTAGGGCATGGCGCCCGCGAAGTCGCCCTTGTACGCCTCGATCTCAGCCGCCGTGACCTCGCCGCCCATCGACAGGCCGCTCATGATCACCTGCCGGGAGTGCAGGCCGGTGATCGAAGGGAATGCCTGTAGCAGGTCGTGGGTGTCCACGACGCCGTCGCCGGGGTCGTAGCCGTTCATCGCGTAGCTCGACGCGGCCCAGGCGAACCCGTTGTCGACGAAGTACTGGCGCAACTGGGGATCATCGACCCACACCGCGGTGCCGGTGCCCCGGTAACCGTGAGCGAACATCACGAGGGTCCCGTTCCAGTTAGGCGGAACCTCGATCCGGTATGAGGCCCCATCGCTGCCGATGCCGGTCCAGACCCGGGACAGCTGGCCGCTGCCGTTAGCGATCGGGCTGAACGGTGCGGTGTAGGCAGCACCGTTGAATTCGCACGCCGGGTCGGCGATCTGGACGCCCGGGACGACTGTGCTTGGCGAGGTGGTGCAAGTACTGGGGCTAAACGCCGTCCCGTCGGCCCGGGCCTGCCCGGACCAGCCAGCCAGCGATCCCAGGAGCAGAATGCTTCCAGCAACGAGCGCGATGATGAGACGGCGTGGGTGAGAGCGAGCCAGCATCGGCGTTCCTCCCGGGACGGCAGTGCGCTACCCGTAGCTTGCTCTCGTGTTCCACTGGCTTCAAGACAGCCGCTGGCGTCAGTTTTCCGTTTGCTTAGTGAGACGCTGACCGCTACGACGGCCTTGGCGCTCCGCTGGTGCTGATCGCGGCGCGCAGTTCGGTCCGGGAAGTGATCCCGAGCTTGGGGAAGACCCGGTAAAGGTGCGAGCTGACCGTGCGGGGAGACAAGTAGAGCCTCTGGCCGATCTCCCGGTTACTCAGCCCGTCCGCGGCCATCTGCACGATCTGGAGCTCCTGCGGGGTGAGCTGCTCCCGCGCCGCCGGCGTACGGCGGCGGCTCGTCTCCCCGGTCGACCTGAGCTGCTGGCGCGCGCGGTCGGACCATTGGATCACGCCGAGAGCGTCGAATCCCTCGCGTGCCGCTCGCAACGGCTCCCGCGCCGCCGAGTTCCGGCGTTGCCGGTGCAGCCACTCGCCGTACGCCAGCTGTACCCGGGCCCGCAGGAAAGGCGCCGTGCTCATGTCAGATCGCAGCGCGGCGTTGAAGAGCGCGCCGGCCTGGTCGTCGCTGGCCAGCAGCGCTCGGGCGTAACGCAAGCTGGCGTGGAGCGCCGGTGCCGTGGTGCGAAGTGCCGCCGCTTCCATTTCCGCCATGATGGCGCGGATGGCACCGGGGTCGCCGCCGCGGACGGCGGCTTCCGCGAGATCCCCGATCGTAAGGCACCTGATCGCCTGGTGATAGGCCAGATCCGCAGGATCGTGGATGCGCCGAAGGTACCCGAGGGCCGCTGCCGGGTCGCCACCGCCAAGGGCGGCGAGGCCGCGGGCTAGCTGCGCCGCCGCGAGCACGGCGCTGCCACCGGCGGGCACGCTGGCCCGCTCCGCCCGCTCGGCGAGCGCCGCCGCCTCCTCAGCGTCACCGCGCAGGACTGCCAGCAGCGCCTGGACGGCTTCGGCGGTCGCCATGATCAGCGGCTGCATCGTCTCCCGAGCTAGCCGGTACGCCTCGTCGGCGGCCGGGATCGCCGTGCCAAGGTCGGTGACCTGGACGGCGCTCCATGACTGGAGCGCGAGCGCCCGCGCGAGCAAGCCAAGCCGGCCCTGAGCGCGCAGCCCCGCCACTGCGGAAGCGAAGAAACCACAAGCCAGCCCGAACGCTCCCACCGCCATCGCCGCGTTTCCAGCGTGCCTGATCGCTGTCGCGTCGGTTCCTTCTCCCATTGCGAGCCGGGAAAGGCGATCGATGACCATCGTGCCCTGCGCGATCGGCTCCGCGAACGCGAGGATTACCAGTAGCCGCGGATCATCCTCACTCACGTCAAGCAGGTTTGCGGTGGCGACGACGCTGTCCCTGGCGGCTTGCCCCGGCTCGCCCCACCAGCACCGCAGGGCCGCCCCGTACAGCAACTTGAGCGCGAAGTCACTGTTCCCGTCGGCGGCCGCGCGGCTGGCGAGCTCAGCCAGTGAGCGCACCTGCGCGGCATCCCCCGGGATGCCGTCCGCGAAGCTCTCTCTTATCCACGTGGCCCTCGCGTGCTCTCTGGGGCCGAGGCCGAGAAGCTCGGCTTCCTCAAGCAGGCTCAGCACTAGGTCATGCTGGCCAAGCTCAAATGCAAGCTCGGCCGCCCGCAGCAACCGCGTTACCCGCAGCGGGCCCTCGCTGAGCCTCGCGGCGCGGTGCAGTGCCTGGACGGCGACACCCGCTCCGCCGCGCCGTTGCGCCAACGTCGCGGCAGCTTCCAGATCACCCGCCACCGCCTCGTCCGGCCCGATGACCGATGCCGCCCGGTGCCACAGCGCACGCTCCGGATGGGCGTCTAGGACGTGATGCAGCACCGCGTGCGCGGCGTGCCGCTGCGAAATCGTGGCCTGCTGGTGGATCGCGGTCCGCATCAGAGGATGGCGGAACCGCACCTCGCTTTCGTCCACGTCGACCAGCAACGCCCTAATGGCGGGGTCCAGCACGTCGAGGCCCAATTCCGCGCCTGCCAGCAGGCGCGTAGCCGACAGCGCCTCACAGAGCAGGGGACTGTCATTGACGGCCGCTATCAACAGCGCAGTGCGCGTCAGGGCCGGAAGTTCAGCCGCGCGAGCCGCGAAGGCCCGTTCCAGCCGAGTGGTCAGCGGCAGCCACTGAGGCGGGACCGCACCAGTACCGAGCTGCCGGTAGGCGATCGGTAGCTCCACGAGCGCGAGGGGATTACCCGCCGCCTCGGCGAGCAGCCGCTCGCGCGCCGCGTTGGGAAGACCAGGATCGCGGCTGTCCAGAACTGCCTCCGCCGCTGCCGCTGACAGCGGTTCCAGGTGTAGCGTCGGCAGCCCAGCGTCGCTGAAGGCGCCGTGATAGTCGTCGCGGACGGCGATGAGCATCAGGATCGGCTCGAATTCCAGCCGTCGCGCGACGAAGGCCAGCACGTTACTGGTGGGCTGGTCGAGCCAGTGCGCGTCCTCCGCGATTACGAGCGCCGGGACACGCGACGCGCTCACAGCCAGCAGGTTCAGCACCGCGAGCGCGGTCAGGAAGGCATCGGTGCCCCGGTCAGTCAGGCCGAGCGCCGTGCGCAAAGCGTCACGCTGCGGCTCAGCGAGTTGGTCGAGCTTGCCGAGAACAGGCCCGAGGAGCTGGTGCAGCCCGGCGAACGGCAACAACGACTCGGATTGCACGCCCGATACGGTCAGGACCAGCATCCCGGCCTCCCTGGCGCGCATGCTGGCCTGCCGCAGGAGTGCCGACTTGCCGACGCCCGGCTCGCCGGTCACCGCCAGGGCGCCGCCCCGGTCCCGCACGTGATCGATCAGGTCGCCTAGTACCCGCAGTTCCGGCTCACGCCCGAACAACGTGGTATCAGCCGAATCCATGAGCGTCATCTTAGGTTCAGTCACCTGACCCAAGCGAGCGCCCAGACTGCTCTCTTACGGTCATCACATGACCACTGACACGCCTTCCAGCATCACCGAGCACGAGGCCGAGCAGGTCGCGCAGGCGAACGCAACCGGGCGCGTCCCGGTGATGTTCGTCCATGGCCTGTGGCTGCTGCCAAGCAGCTGGGACCGCTGGGCCGAACTATTCCGGGCCGCGGGTTACGCGCCGATCACGCCCGGATGGCCCGACGATCCCGAGACGACGGCACAGGCCAACGCCAACCCAGAGGTATTCGCGGGCAAATCGATCGGGCAGGTCGCCGACCACTTCGCCTCGATCACCGGGACGCTCACCAACAAGCCGGTGATCATCGGTCACTCGTTCGGCGGGCTGCTAGCCCAGATCCTCGCCGGACGGGGCCTGGCGGCCGCGACCGTGGCGATCGACCCGGCGCCCTTCCGCGGCGTCCTGCCGCTGCCCATCTCGGCGCTGCGGTCAGCGTCGGCCGCGCTCGGCAACCCGGCGAACCGGCACCGCGCGGTCCCGCTGACGTACGACCAGTTCCGCTACGCCTTCGCCAACGCGGTCACCGAAGAGGAGGCGAAGGATCTGTACGAGACGTTCGCCGTCCCCGCTCCCGGCCTGCCGCTCTTCCAGGCAGCGGCGGCCAACCTCAACCCATGGACCGAGGTGAAGGTCGACACGGAGAACCCGGACCGCGGCCCGCTGCTCCTGATCTCCGGCGAGAAGGACCACACGGTCCCCTGGTCCATCACCAACGCGTCCTTCAAGCTGCAGCAGCGCAACAAGGACGTCACCGAGATCATCGAGATTCCCGGCCGTGGGCACGCACTCACGATCGACAGCGGCTGGCGGGAAGTCGCCAGCACGGCGCTCGCGTTCGTACGTCGCTTCACCCAGCCGTAGCCAGCCCAGCCGTAGCCACTGATAAGGACACGCATGGACCTGAACCTCGACGGCAAGGTAGCCGTTGTTACCGGAGCGGGCAAAGGAATCGGCCTTGCCGTCACCAGAGCGCTCGCGGCCGAAGGCGCGCGCGTCGTGGCTGGCTCACTGGCCACCGACAGTCTCGAAGGCATCAAGGGCGTCAGCCCGGTCGCGGTCGACTTGTCGGCCCAGGATGGGCCAGCGCACTTGGTACGGCTCGCGATCGAGGAGCACGGCCGGCTCGACGTGCTGGTCAACAACGTCGGCGCCGTCCGCATGCGCACCCAGGGATTCTTCGGCACCAGCGACGAGGATTTCGCCTGGGCAATGGAGATGAACTTCTTCATCGCGCTGCGGGCGAGTCGTGCCGCCCTCATCGCCATGGTGGAGAAAGGCAGCGGAGCGATCGTCAACGTCGCTTCCGTCAACGCCTTCTTCCAACCCGACGCCGCCACCATCGACTACGGCGCGGCGAAGGCCGCGCTCGTGAACCTCACCAAAACGCTGTCCCAGGAGTTCGGCCCGCACGGCGTCCGGGTCAACGCGGTCTCCCCGGGACCCGTCGCTACCGACCTGTGGCTAGGAGAACACGGCGTCGCCGCGACGGTGGCCAAGGCCACCGGCGTCGATGCGGACACCGCGCGCGAGACGATCATTGCCGGCCTCGGCGGGTTTGCCACCGGTCGGTTCACCACTCCGGAAGAAGTCGCCACGCTGATCATGTTCCTGGCCTCCGACCGGACCGCCAACATCACCGGCGTCAACTACCTGATCGACGGCGGCCTGATCAAGACAACGTGAGCGTTAGCCCGACTGACCTCGAGAGGCTCATTGTCATGTCGGCCCCGCGACCGGGCGGGTGAGGGGCTGGGCGCCGATTCAGGGGATAACGATGAGGCGGCCAAGGACGGTCCGGTCCTGGAACGCACGGTGCGCGCCGGCGATATCGGCCAGCGGCAGTGTCCTAGTGACCGCGCGCAGCTGTCCGGACTCCAGGAGCCCCGCGAGTTCGGCAGTGTCCGCCCGGGCCCGGTCGGGGGCGGCGGCGCGCAGCGCCAGCAGGGAGAATGCGGACAGCGACTTGAGTGCGACCAGCTGCAGCAGCGGTACGCTTCCCCAGTCTCCATTCGCGGCTCCGTACCCGACGACGCGGCCGAACGGCGCGAGCAGGCTGACGCATTCCAGCAGCGTCTTGCCGCCCACAGCGTCCAAGGCGACGTGCACACCGCCGGGCGCGGCTTCGCGGACCTGGGCGGCCCAGTCCGGCTGGCTGTAGTCGACCGTGGCGTCGGCGCCGAGTTCTTTGAGGAAATCCGCCTTGGCGGCGGAGCCTGCGGCGGCGATCACGGTTCGGGCGCCCACGTGCCGCGCGAGTTGGATGGCCAGGTGGCCGATCCCGCCGGCCGCGGCCGTGACCAAGACGGTGTCGCCGTCGGCGACCCGTCCCAGGCGGAGCGCGCCCAGGGCCACGGCGCCCATGGTCGGCAGGACGCTCGCCGTTCCCGCGTCGAGGCCGTCCGGGACGGGAACGAGCCAGGCGGCGTCCGCGACGACGTACTCGGCGCAGCCCTCCTCTAGCAGCGCTGCGACCCTGGTCCCCACAAGCGCGGGGTCGGCGCGCTGGCCGACCCGCGTGACCGTGCCGACGACGTCACCGGTGAGCCCGGCCGGAACCTGGCGGTAGAAGATGGAGCCGCTGTCGGTCTCGCGCCGGAGCTGGACGTCGACGTAGTTCAAGCCGACCGCCTCGGTCTCGATCAGCACCTGTTCGGGGCCAGGTTCGGGAACGGCGGCCTCCTCGACCGTCAGGACTTCGGGGCCGCCGTGGGCGTAGTACCGTACGCGTCGCATAATCATTCTCCTGCGGGATCTGAGCCATAATGAAATGGACCGGCGGTCAAGTTCCATCCGGAGATTACTGGACCACCGGTCAACTTGTCTAGCGGAGGGCGATGAGCGAACCGAGGAAAGAGCGCGCGGACGCCGCTCGGAACCGGCGCGCGATCCTCGCGGCCACCGAGCGCCTGCTCGCGACGCACCGGGCCCGTGACGTCTCGATGGAGCAGGTTGCGGCTGCGGCGGGAGTCGGCAAGGGGACGATCTTCCACCGCTTCGGCAGCAGGGCCGGGTTGATGACCGCGCTCATGTACGAGCGGGCCGAGGCACTGTCGGAGGCGATCACCGGTGGGCCGGCCCCGCTGGGGCCGGGGGGAACGCCGCGAGAGCGGCTGCTTGCCTTCCTAGATGCGGTGATCGAGATGGTCGCCCGGAACAAGAGCCTGCTGGCCGAGCTCGCCCACACGGCCGTGGCCGAGCCGGGTCCTGCTGCTGAGTCCGCTGGCAGGCCCGTTTATCCGTTCTGGCACGGCCACCTCAGCGCGCTGCTTGCCGCCGAGCAGCCGCACCTGGATGCGGACCTGACGGCTCACCTCATCCTCGGCAGCCTGCACAGTGACCCCGTCCTGGCGCGGCTCGCGGCGGACGGCCCGGGGCGGGTGGCAGCGGCCCTGCGGACGATGGTCGAAGCGCTGCTTGACGCGCCCCCGGCGTCCGCCGCGAGGAAGCACCTGAACTAACACAAGGGCCGAGGGGGGCGAGGGCCCGGCCGCAGCATGGCATCTTCGGCCGAGCTGAGTGCCGGGCATAGACGAGCGGAGATATGCGTCGGGCACCTAGATTTCCGAGGACACCACGTCACAATATCGATATTGTTCGTTTTAGGGATCTGTTTCGCGCTATATTTCACATTGTCCCAGTGAGACCACCAGCATGCACCAGTCACGCTCTAGCAACATGCGTGACACTGCGAGCTTTTGGTTCTTGACATGGCCAAAATGGCAGTTTAGCGTCAAGCATCCACAAAATGGACCAGACGGGGAGCCGTGATGTCGGAGGCGATGGGTGCCCTCGCGTCTGTCGGCGACCCGCGTCCGGGCTTCCACGTTGAAGTAGACCATCTATATCTCGGGTACCCGGGAAAGCGCCGCAGTGCGCCGGTAGTCGCCTGTCGTGACCTGAGTTTCGCCATAAGCCGCGGCGAGTTCGTGGTCCTCGTCGGCCCTAGCGGCTGCGGTAAGACGACGTTCCTGGAGGCTTTGGCCGGCTTGGGTCACGTTGGAGCCGGTGAGCTGCGCATCGATGGCAAGCCGGTCAGCGGACCAGGCCGCGACCGCAGCCTGGTGTTCCAGAACCCGTCCTTGTTCCCCTGGCGTGACGTATACGGAAATGTCATCTTCGGCGTCCAGGCGCAGGGCCGCCTGGACGAGGCGGCGAAAGGGCGGGCAAGGGCGATCATCGAGATGGTCGGCCTTTCCCACGTAGCCGGGTGGCGGCCACAGAAGTTGTCCGGCGGGATGAAGCAACGGGCCAACCTCGCCCGGGCACTGGTAACCGAGCCCCGGCTGCTGCTCCTCGACGAGCCATTCGGCGCCGTGGATGCCCAGACCCGCGAGGTGCTCCAGGACGAACTCGTGCGCATCTGGCAGGAGTCGGCCATGAGCCGGTCCACGACGGCGATCTTTGTCACACACGATATCCGCGAGGCGGTGCTGCTGGCCGACCGCGTGATCGTCTTTTCTAAGTCTCCCGGCCGAGTGCTTGAGGATATCCGGATTGACCTGCCACGACCACGGGTGTCAGAGGTCCGGCGGAGCCAGTCGTTCGCGCAGTGCGAGGAACGGATCCTCGCAGCCCTATACGAAAGGCCGCGCTAAATGACCACCGCGCTATCGGGAGACGATGCCCCAGTCGGCGTTAACGACCCGGGCGCCCCTCCGTTGAAGTTCGCGTCCGCCAAGTTCGACTGGCTGAACAGGCACGGACCGCTCGTGTTCGGTGCCCTCGGCATCCTCTTGCTCTTTGCCGCATGGCAGGTCTGCGCGGTTACCGGGATTGTCGACGTGCACATCAGCTCTGACCCCAGTCAGGTGGTCCAGGAGGAGATCACGCTGTTTGGCAACGGGACGATCTGGGGGCCGATCGGCACGACAGCAGCCGAGGTGGGCTGGGCACTGGCGATCATTATTATCGCGGGTATCCCCATCGGAATTATCCTCGGCTGGATTGCCCCATTGCGCCAGATGGCCGAGCCTATTATTTCCATCCTCAACTCTGTCCCGTATGTGCTCTTCCTGCCTTTGATCATCTTCTGGTTCGGGCTCGGCGAGACCGCGCGCGTCCTCGTGGTGGTCTGGGCCGGGATCTTGCCATTGATCATCAACACCAGCGCCGGGGTCCGCAACATCAACGTGGACTACCTACGCGTCGGCCGGGTTTTCGCGGTCTCCGCACCGCGGTTCTTCTCCTCCATCCTGCTGCCCGCCGCCCTTCCGTTTATCTTGACGGGACTCCGGCTGGCAGTTGCCCGTGCGCTCGTTGGCGCGATTGTCGTGGAATTCTTCCTGTCAAGTAACGGACTCGGCTATTTCGTGCAGAACGAGGCATCCAGTTTCCAGATGAGCGCGGCCATGGCCGGAATCGTCGTCATGGCGGTGGCCGCGCTGCTCCTGGCATGGCTGATCGGTGCCATCGAGAAGCGGGTCATCGCTTGGTCGCAATACAGTTAGCGCCCGCTTTTTCTGGTTAACCAGGGCCAGCCCGGCTGGCCGTCGTGGAAAGGAATCGCCGTGGCATTCTCAGGCAGGCTCGTCCACAGAAGACTATTTACCGCAATCGCATGTGCGACTCTGGTAACGATACTCGCCGCGTGCAGCACCGGTAGCTCCAGTTCGGCCAGCTCCGGCGGGACCGCCCAGGCGGGCAGTGCATCGCTCACGAGCCTGACCGTAGCGTACGCCGCCCCGGGGGCCGGCTTCTCTGACCTCTACGTCGGGGTGTCTGACGGCATCTTCAAGAAGTACGGCCTTGACGTCAAGATCGTTCAGGTCAACCCGAACAACCTGGTACCCGCGCTGCTCAGCGGAAGCGCGCAGATCGTCGGCGGCGCCGCCGACGATGGCGCCAGCGCCATCCTCGGTGGCGAGAGCCTGAAGTTCATCGCCCTTACCCAGGGCACCTACAACCTCCAACTGTGGGTGAACAAGGGCATTAACAGCGTGCATGACCTAGTCGGCAAGACGGTGGCGCTGACCACCGTCGGTTCTGAAGTTGTCTTCGGGCTGAACGCACTGCTCCAGGAGAACGGGATTAACCCCAGCTCCGTCGGCCGCAAGTTCCTGGTCACCCAGGCGGAAGAACTGTCCGCGATGCGCAGCGGCGCGGCGGTCGCCGCGCTGTTCCAGCCCCCCAACGCCCAGTCGCTCACGAAAATCGGGGGCCGGGTCTTGGACAGCCTGTCCAACCTGCCGTACGCGGTAGGCGCGTACATGACGACATCCTCGTACGTGACGGCCAATCCTGGCGTGATCGCGAAGTTCATCGCCGCGGAGAAGGCGAACCTGGCATTCCTGCGCTCAAGCCCGCAGCAGACGATGGCCGCCATCCAGCAGTACAACCCCACGAGCACCGTGGCGGGCGACAAGATCGCCTACAACTTCTTCCTCAACGTGTGGAAGAAGGACCCGACGGTCGGCCCTTCGCTTATCCAGGCGGCTTTCGTGCGCGCCGCCGCGAGCGCGCACAAGACCCCGCCGTCGAGCGTCACCCAGTACATCGTCAGCCCGTAGGTGCCGGGCTGATGTAAACAGACGGTCCCACCATCGCTCCACCTACAGGTCGGCTCACCCTCCCGTCCCTCTTGCAGGGCGCATCGCGCGGACCCCAGCGGTTTCGGGTCAGCCGCGCCGTGGCTCGGCCAAGGCCCGATGACGTGGTCCGCAGTCTGACCTGCGCTCCGGCGCCCTGCCGTCACCATCTGGCCCTGAACCACCCGTCTGTCGAGGTCGCGAACTCGGCCGGGGCGAGCGTTCCGGCGCCTTCGGGGATGATACCGATCAGGGGCACGGAGTGCCTGCTCAGGTAGTCCCAGTTGCTGGTGTCGATGTCGGTGGGGCGGCGCGGCCATGATCCGATGACCAGTCCGTGGATGGGGATCCCGCGTCGGGTGAGGGCCTCGACCGTGAGCTCGGTGTGGTTGAGGGTGCCGAGGCCGGCCCGGCATACGACCACCGCGGCCGCCGCGGGCCCGGTGGCGAGGGCGATGTCGGCGAGGGTGCGGCCGTCCTGGTCGAGCGCGACGAGCAGTCCGCCGGCCCCCTCGACCAGGGTGTGGTCACGGGCCGCCGCCAGTTGCCGTATCGCGGCGGCGTGGGCTTGCGCGGGCGGGAGCCGCACCCCGGCGCGCGCCGCCGCGGCGACGGGGGCCATCGCGTCAGGGAGCCGGATTCCCTCGTGAACGTCGCTGAGTCCGGTGAGCCGGCGAACCACGTCGGTGTCGCCCTGCCCGTCGTACGTGCCTGCCTGCGCGGGCTTGTACACGGCGACGGTCCGTCCGCGGGCCCGGAGCGCGGCGGCCAGCGCGGCCGTTGTAATCGTCTTGCCGACGTCGGTGTCGGTCCCCGTGACGAAGATGATCTTCGGAGGCCTGTTCACAGGGTGTCCCGCCTCACGATGGCAGCAGGTCCGCGGTGGGGCGCCGTGCCCTGGCGTACCTGCGGGCCAGGGCCGCGGCCGCGGCGGCCTGAGCGGGGTCCACGGTGGCCCGTGCGGTCAGGCGGAGCCGGGAGATGCCGTCGGGCACGGTCGGCGGCCGGAAGCAGCCGACGAGAACTCCGTGGTCGTAAAGCCGTTGCGCGGCGGCTAGGGCCGCGTCGGGCGGCCCGGCCGGGATCGACTGCACGGCACCGGGGGCGCGGTCGATGCCCGCGGCCGTGGCGATCGCCCTGGCGACCTCGTGCAGGGAGCCGACTCGGTGCGGCTCGGCCGCGATGATGCGGCAGGCCGCGGCCGCCGCGGCCGCGGCGGCCGGTGCGAGCGCGGTGTCGAACAGGGCGGTGCGGGCGGTGCTGACCAGGTGCTCGCGCAGGAGTGCGGGGCCGAGCACGGCCCCGCCCTGTGCCCCGAGTG
>Ga0102924_1001254_pt1 | contig 29921 bp, 18 predicted proteins | sample PaiPotPPM11metaG_FD_80116 | JGI IMG/M metagenome (GOLD analysis project Ga0102924, IMG submission 80116) | Iron sulfur acid spring bacterial and archeal communities from Banff, Canada, to study Microbial Dark Matter (Phase II) - Paint Pots PPM... ... | reverse complement strand
GCATATTGAGGTAGCAGAAGGCCGAGAGAATGAGGGCAAAGTGAATGCCCTAGCCCCGCCTGGTTTCGCCTTGCATCATCGACGCGTACCAGGAATGGTTGATCGCATCACCAGTTCTTCCTACAACCCATGGAATGATCGCGCCGCCGACAATTGCCATATTCAGAAGCCCCGATCCGTCGCCGGTGAGAGGACCAAGTTCGGCGATTCCGCTGGTGAAGATGCTGGGGAACATAATGGAGTTGAACAATCCAATCGACAGTACCGACCACATCGCAAAGTGCCCGTTGCTAAGAACTGTGACCACCACCAGCAATGCGGCCATGGTGGCGCAAAATGCCAACACACGCGACGTTTTCACTTTCTGCAGAACCGCGGATCCAATGAAGCGGCCAACCATTGCGCCTAACCAGTAAATGGAAATGTAGCGGGCGGCAACTGCCAGAGCAGAGTGGTAGCGGGCCGCGGGATCGGCAACCCCAGATGCGAAATGTCCGATGTTTGGCAGCGCGAGGTAATTCGCGATGGAGCTGCCAATAGCAACCTCCGCGCCGACATAAACGAAAATTGCAATCGCTCCGAACGGGAGATTGGGATGCTTCCAAATGGAATCATTTACTTTTTCACCAGCGTGGCGCTCGGCAGATTCCATCTTCGGCAGTTTAAAAACTGCAAACAATATGGCCAACAGCACCAGCACGATCGCAAAAAAGTAAACGTAAAGCTTGATCACGGCGTCCTGAGAAGCCGATTGCGCGGCCGCGCTAACGGTTTCACCCAGGATCAGCCGGGCACCGACGAATGGGAAAACTGCTGTCCCTAGAGAGTTAAATGCCTGCGTTAGGTTCAATCTGCTGGACGCGGTCTGTGGCCTGCCTAACACAGCAACGTAGGGATTGGCGGCAACCTGCAGCACCGTGATCCCGGCTGCTAGAACCATCAGCGCCGTCAAGAAGAATGGGAAAGAAGGGATCTTGGCCGCCGGATAAACCAACAGGCACGCCGCAACCATCGTTGATAACCCAACAATGATGGCGCGCTTGTAGCCGATCCAATCGATGATTTTGGCAGCCGGTAGAGAAATGATGAAGTACGCCAGGAAAAATGCCGTCTGGATCAGCATGCTCTGCGCCAAGTTCAACGTGAACACATGCTGCGCAAACGGAATCAGCACGTCATTTAGAGACGTGAGCGATCCCCATATGAAGAACAGAGTGGTAAGCACGGTTAATGCGGGGCCGTAACTGCCCGCGACCACACCGGAAGTCTGTACCGAGGCACTGCTCTTGGTGCTCATTGTCGCCATAGGTCGGACTTGGACCTCGCAGTTGATTTGGAAATTCTTACAGTTTTATCACGAATACTACCCAAATCAGCCGATATTCTCGCTTCGCCAGTTATTTCGTTTGGGCGACAGTAAACGTGTAAATCCTACTGTGTCGAATCCTCGGCTCCCTGCAGTTCTCCGGCAAGTTTCAACTCGCGCTCGGCTTCTTCATTGTTGCCAAGATCGCGGTATGCCTGCCCTAAAAGATGGTGCGTGATGGAATTATTCGGATCCATGGCTGCCGCGCGTCGCAGAGCACGCACAGCCAATTCTGGCTCGCCTTTCTTCTCCAGAACTTTGCCCATAAGTACGTAGGGACCAGTCGAAGTAGGATCGAGCCAGATGGCCCGCTGCAGGAGCTTTTCGGCATCGTCGAATTTCTGAATTCGCGAGTAGGCATCGGCAAGTTTGTAATAAGTTGCGGCGTCGCTCGGATTCAGCGACAACTCTGCCTGAAAATCAGAGACCGCTTCCGGAATTCGCGATTCGAACAGATGAATCTCGCCTAACAGCAAATGTGCCAGCGGCAGCTTAGGGTCGAGAGTGACGGCTTTTTGCGCATACTCGAGCGCCACCGGCTCGAACTCCTGGCGAAATAACATTCGGGCAGTCAACAGATAACTGCCCGCAGAGTCCGGCGGCAAATCAAACATCTTTGCGAAGGCCTGGCGGGCATGCGGATAGTCTTTATTCTGGATGTAGCATTGCCCGAGAATGTAGGACGCATCCACGTTAGCCCGCGGATACCAGGCCTGGACTTTTTCTAAGTAAGGAATCGCAGCGGTGGGATTTCCGCTCAGGTAATAAGAAAGCCCGAGCAACTGCGTGGCTTCGCTGTCTGCGGGATCGGACTTCAGCGCCCCTTTTAACGAGTCGATGGCATGAACATAATCGCCTTTGCGATAGTAGGCGGTCCCCAGCTGATGGGACACACCCCTCGTTCCCGGATGAGAGGCTGCGAGCTGCTGCAACTCCGCAATGGCCTCATCGTATTTACCCTGCTGAAGAAGCTGGCGCGCATGCGCGAATTCTGGGCCAGGAACAATCGGTGCCTCCTGGGCGCTGGCCGAATTAGCCGCGGTTTGAGGCCACGCCGCAAGGCCGAATACGAAAATAAAGAGAAGAATCTGCTTCATGGAAATCCGAAACCGTGGGTTGATTCGCAAGAACTCACTCAGCGGAGGTCGGCTTCCGCGACTCCCACGTACTTGTCCGCGCCACCATAATAAAGGAGATAGTAGTCCTTGTTTTTCGCCATGCCCTCGACAAATACAACATTCGGAACCTGGCCAGTCTTCTCCCAGTCACGTTCGGGCCAAAAAACCGGCTCCTCGCTCCGCCAAAGCAACTTACCGGGATCGTGAAGTGAGAACACCGCGATTCCCGTGCGATAGACCAGATTATTGTCGGCACCGTTGTAAACCAGGAGAATTCCGTCTTTTGTAATGATTGGTGGCGGACCCGGCTCGACCACCCGCGAATCAAATTTGCCTGCGCGCTTTGGGAGCACGGGCTCCATGGTCGCCTCCGTCCAGTGAATAAGGTCGGTTGAATATGCGAGTCCGGTCTGGTCAGTTTTGTCGCGACTGGTTCCGAGGAAATACATCCAGTACTTGCCGGCGATTCTCTGCGGAACAATGGCGCCGGACTTCGTCCACCTGACGTTCCAATTACCTTTGTACGCCGGCAAAATAATTCCCTTTCGCTCCCAGTGAATCAGGTCTGTCGATGTCGCGAGGCAAAGCTGCGCGTCTTTCTTGTTGTACCCGGTATACGTCAAATAATACGTATTGCCGAATTTCATCAGTCGAGGATCCTCGACCCCACCCTCTCTCTCGTAGTCGGTCTCGGGCGAAAGCACAGGTTGCGAACGTCTGGTGAAGTGGGTCCCGTCGGTACTATCGGCATATCCCAAGCGCGAAATGCCGTTACTATCCTGAGCGCGATAGAGCATTACGAATTTGCCACGGTAGATGACCACAGCGGGGTTAAACGTGCCTGCGGATTCCCATCCATTGCCTTGCGGCGAGACTATCGGATGGTCTGAGAGTCGGTGCCAGTTCCTCAATGCTGGGAGGCCAGCCCCAAATGCCAGGCAGGCGGAGATAAGCAGCAGCACACACCAACGAGGTATACGCATTTGAGCTTTTAGTGAGCACTCATGGCGCTGCGCAGTTGTTCCAGGTTCTCTCGCGCCAGTGCGTGATCAGGATTGATTTCGAGCGCGCGTTCGAATTGCGCCTTGGCCTCTGTGAGTTTTCCCAACTCCGCTAGCGCACTGCCGAAGTTCGCGTGCGCATCCGCATCGTCTGGCCGGAGATGGACTGCCGCGGCGAACTGCTCCGCTGCGCCGGCGTAGTCCTCTGTTGCAGCCAGTGCATGGCCCAGATTGTAATGCGCATCGAAATAGTTGGGGGAGGCCGAGGAGGCGGCGCGCAAATAAGGAATCGCGCGCTGGGGTTGCCCTTCGGCAATCAAAGCTCCGCCGAGCGCGCTGTTCACGGTCGCGTCCTGGGGCCGGATGCGCAACGCCTCCCTGTATTCCGCAATCGCCTCATCTAATTTGCCGCGTGCCTGCAGCATGGCTCCGAGATTGTAGTGCGACGCGAAATCCGAAGGATCATTCTCGATATTGTGTCTTGCGAGAGCTTCCTGCAGCAGCATCCGCGGATCACCCGCTTTCGAATCGAAATTAACCGGCAGTACCTGCAGCCAGAGATGTGCCATTTCATCTCGCGCGCGGTTGCCTCCAAGCACGCGCTGGGGAGGATTATTGGGATTGAGTGGATTGTCCTCCGAATTGTCGTAAACATAATGCATGTTGACTTTAGTTCCCTTTGGCAAAAACACCGGCTTCTGGTAGCGGAATACGGCCTGCCAATTCAAGTCCCAGTGCGGAATGTGGATGAGCATCTTCGAACTGCCGTCAGGCAAAGTGGCGATGGCTTGCAAATCCTTGCCGAGATAATGCGCGTGAGGGTAGATGCCAAGCAGGGCCACATCGATCGGAAGCGTCAACTGGTCTGTGACGACGAAGTTCGCGTCTCCCGCGGGAATATCAAGCTTGCCGTCATTTTGCAACTGCAAAAGCATGGGAAACTTCGTGGCTGGCTGATCGGTGAAATAGATCCCAATCGTCGGCTGAATCGTTTCTGGCTTGCCCGAGGGCTGCATGTGAACGTTCAGCACGAGATCAGTGCCTTTATCCAGGCGGAGCGCCATTCCCCCGGGCTCGACATAGGGGACCGAGCCCGGCTTCCAGAACAAGAAATGGCTGTCGGGATCGAAAACTTCCGATTCGATTTTGATTTCCATCCCTTCGAAGCCCGCCCCGGGCGCCTTTTCTCGCTGACGCGAATTCTCCATGCGATCGACGAGGACATTGGCGTGATGAACGAATTGCTTGTCTCCCGGGCGAATTTCAATCGCTTTCATCCACCGACTACGGTCGATCGGAAGCGGAAAGATGAAATTCCAATACATATCGGAGCCGCTGGCGGGCAGAACAAACGGTTTCGCCGCTTTCAGCACCAGGTCCGGCTGCCCGAGCTGCCAGCCTCGAACGAAATCTGGTTGCGGCGGCAGGTCTGCGGGATTTCCTTCCGGCGCTCCCTCGTCCACCCACGCTTTTAGAGTCGCAATTTTTTCGTCAGAAAGCCTGGATTCATCTGTGAATTTGAGTTCTTGTGGCTCTGGAAGCCACGGTGGCATGAACCGAGTTCGTGTGACGATCTCAATCTGGCGCGCGTGCTTCTTCACGTCGGCATAAGTAATGAGCGGAAATGGGCCCGATTCTCCGGGACGGTGACAGCGGGCACAATTTTGAAAGACGATTGGGGCAATATCGCGATTAAAAGTGACTTGGGGGCCGCTCGCGATTGCAGGCGACGATTGTGAGTAAAGCAAAACATTGGCGCCGAACGCTGCCACCAGCACTAACGCCGAAGCAATTGACGCGACTGCGTGCCACCACTTCATTCGAGGTCCGAGATGTAGCAGCCGATGCCGGCGACTTCTGCCTTCGACGCAGCCCTGCCTGCCAAAGCGGCCTGGATCGCGTCTTCCAGCTCGTGTGTCGTCGGCGCCAAACGCGCTCGCCCGAATGATTGGTACAGATTGTCGATCCGGCCGTGGTAAACCAAGGCACCCTTGGCATCGAACACGGCAGCCTCCGGGGTGACTTGCGCATGCGCTTGCTTCACCAGGACGTGTTCCGGATCACGCAAGGCCGAAATCGAATAGCGAAAATCGCGCAAGTACTTGCGCACGTCGGCTGCAGATTCGGATTTGTCAGGGAAAACAAGAACAAAGCGGGTGTCTTTCTCGTATTCTGCGCTGATTCGCTGGACAGTTGGCGCGTAACGCCCGGAAATGGGACAATCTCGCCGGACGAAAACCATTACAACAACTTTGCCTGTATCAGGCTTGAGCGGATTAGCGACGTGTCCGTCGAGATCGAAGGCGCTCTGCTGGCTAAACAAGCATATCGGCAGGAGCATCATCAGCATTGCCGACGCAAAAAGATTTCGGAGCCATCTCTGGTGGTGGCTCTGTTCTTCGCCTGCGTCGTTGAAACCGGTGATTCTCACGGTCGGTTGAACACTTAATAAAGACATGGACGCTACATTCGGGTGGCGTTCACATTGTAGGCCAAGAAACTCCGGCCATCACCTCGCGCTTGCGTCGCTGCTATGCTTTTTCAGTCCGCATTACAGCTCGGGTTAGGCCGTTTCAAATCCTCTAACAACCGCGTGGCCAAGCTCATGTCGGGATTGAACTCCAGCACACGGGCGAGGCTGGCTCGACCGTCATCTGGTCTTCCTTCAAGGCAGAACACCCGCGCTAGATTGATTCCGACGCTGCTTCTCGCCGGCGCCCGTTCGAACGCCGCCTGGAACAATTTGGCGGCTTGCGGGAAGTCCCCGCTTTGCGCTTCAATCACGCCGAGATTAGTTGTCGCGTCGATCAAGTTTGCATCAGAGGCAAGCGCTCGCTGGTATAAAGCCCGTGCTCCGGCTGTATCGCCATGCAGTTGCTTCTCGTAGCCAAGCGCAGAAAGCGTAGCTGGATCATCAGGAAACCGCGCCGCTGAACGTCCGAGCATTGCCTCAGCCCGTGGCCTCGCCTCACTCATTCCGCTATTGGCCAGTGATTCCCAAGCTAATGCGAGATCGCGAAGATCATCGTCGGCTTCTTGCGAATCGGGGAATGGCATCAGACCGGGCTTGGGAGCCGAGGCATTCGTATCCTGCAGCAGTTGCGGAGACACGGTTGGAACGCGGGGAATGCGATGGTCAGTAACCTGGGTGTGGGCCACGTCTTTGCTCGGAGATTCCGGCATGTGACAGACGGTGCAATCCTTCTGCTCGCGGTGATGCTTCGCGGCAAACGAAGTGCCGTGGCAGGCCAGACACTTCCCGCGAAAGTATTCTACTCGCTCCTGCGCGGAAGGAGTGAAATGCGGATCGTGACAGCTGGTGCAGGACATCTTGTCCCCCGAGGCCTTCTTACACGTGCTCTGCGCGAGCGCCTCCACCTGACTTACTGCACCTAATCGTGATGAAGACGCGCCAGTCAAGACGTAGTAGCGAACGTAGTCAGAGAGAGAATCTCCGGGCCTGAAGTCGTAGATGTGGCGTCCTGCTCTTTCAATCGAGACTCGCCCTTCCATATGGCATTGCATGCAAATGGCGTCGCGGCGCTCGGGCGAGAGCTTCGCCGGGTTCACGATCGGCCCACCTTTTATGTGGGCCGCTGCTTGCCCATGGCAGCGCTCACAGCTCACCCCGGAGTGCGCGAGTAGCGGGAGGTCATAGCGGTTCTCGGTCCCCGCCAGCGGCGCCCGCATGCCGCTCACGTGACAATGCAGGCAGCTGGTATGCGCGGGCAGATTGAGAGGGATCTCGCGGACATTCTGGTAGGCCGGTGTCATGTCCCACAGGTGTCGGTCTCCGTACCAATTGATCGGCGATTCGAACACAAAGCCGTCATCCGCGAATAAATATGTCAGCCCCCGCCTTCCCGAGCCGATGTAGTAGAGCAGCTCGCGCTTGCCATGGATTGGGGCGTTACCGTCGCGGTCGAAACTGAGCCAGGCGCGGCCAGCATCGGCGAAGATGCGGTAATGAACGCCCGACGCTTGGTGCGTGAAGTCTGCTGTAATAACATTTTCCATCGATAGGCCGCTGGCGTGCGCCATGGGAGTTTGTTTATACGAGTTGTAGATCGACGAATGACACTTGGCGCAGGCTTCGTTGCCGACGTACCCATCCTGATTAGTCTCTGTCGCCAGACGCGTGCTTGCGGAAGCCCCATCGGGTTTTGGATGGTCCTGTGCGGCGCTCTCAATTACCAGACAGACTGAAACAAGCACACACAACGCGGAGGTAACGAAATGCCGGCGATTTATGCGAGAAGTGGAACGATTGATTGCTCGGAAGAAAAGGCGGAAATGCAAAAACATGAAACCCCAACTCGCGTCCAATTGTAAGCCAAAAAAATAAAAGGAGGGAGTCTGAAAAACTCCCTCCTCGAAAGCTCACCCGCGATAACTAGAAGCTCAACCGTAGTCCGAACTGTAGCTGGCGCATGCCGGCCGGTGAACCGGGAGAGGCATCGGACTCAATATCCGTGACTCTGCCGTTACCACCGCAATCGATACAGGTGCCACTGCCGCCCTGGTTCTGATTGAATCCGAGGACAGGATGATTAAACACGTTGTAGGCGTCCACTCGGAACTGGAGAGCAGATCTTTCTGTAAGTTTGAAGTTTTTGGCTAGCGAGGCATCGGCACCGAAGTAACGAGGCCCACGCAAACTGTCGTAGCCAAAATTTCCTATATGGTTGAGTCCAGGATTAGCAAAGCCGTCCACGGGGCCGCTTGCTAACAGGGAGTTCCCACTAGCATCTACTAAAGGATTGAAGAACTGGACGTAGTGCCCTGTATTGTTGTGAACAAAGCTCCCCGCCCCATACTGGAATGATCCCGAGCCTGCGTTCGGGCGGCACACTCCAGTGTCTTGCTCCAGATTGCATAGTCCGCCTGAAAGACCAGGCGTCCACGGTAGACCGCCGGACCAGTTCGCAGTCCCACTGATTTGCCAACCACCAATGACCTCGTCGACTGCCCTACTCACGCCGCCGGCAAACTTCTGGCCCTTGCCGAATGGTAACTGATATACGAGATCACTGATCCACTGGTGATTACGGATATTGTCATCCGGCCCGTAAGCTATGGCCTTGTTGTCCACATAAAAGTTGCTGTCGTAGTGGTATGCATGCGCGAAGTTGTAGAAGGTCGAGAACTGCATGCCGTTCGAAAAGCGCTTCTCTAATTTTACGGTGAGCGCTTCGTAGGTGCTGCTGGCGTCGTTCCCAAGGTAATTGTTTTGATCAGTAAAGCAGCAGGTCAAAGTTCCCCCCGTGGTCGGATCGATGTATCCAGGATAGGAGAATGCGTTGTAAAACGGCCGCCGCTGCACCTGTGGGACGTTTGGAACGAAGCTGCCGCCGATAACGGATCCAGCCCCGAAGCCTGGCTGATTCACGTTATAAGTGGGGCCGTCCCCCACAAACCCGTGTGTGCCCTTGTTCCCGAGATACGTGACTTCTAGAGTCATCGTGTTGGTCAACTGATGCTGAATCGATGCGTTCCAGGTATCCACGTACGGCAAGCGTTGGGTGAGAGGACGGATGTGCGGTTGAATACAGAGGGAAGTGTTGCCCAAGAAGCAATTCGGGCCAGCAAGGGGCAATAGGCCGTTAGATGGCACAGTTGGGAACGTGAAGAGTGGCGGCCCCTGCGAGAGGATAAAGGCCGGCAGATATTGATTCGTGTTCTGCGCCAACTGGGCACCGAGGACAGGAAGATTTTGCGTCACAGCGTGACCGAAGTTCGAGCCGAAGACCCCCATATCGTAGCTGCGGCCATACCCCATTCGAACTACCGTCTTCTCTCTAAGTTGATACGCGAACCCTACGCGAGGGGCAAAAGCGTGCCAGTCGTTACTGATATTGCCATTTAATCCAATCCCTCCGACCCCGGCGACTCGATCTTCGCCGTTGATAAGGTTGGTGAATCCGCCGTGTTGCGCGCCGTTCACATATTCCGGGAAGTAAACCTCCCACCGCAAACCGTAATTGAAGGTCAGCTTCGGAGTTACGCGCCAGCTATCCTCGCCGTAATAGAACATCCTCTTCTGCCGTTCCGCAGCGTTGACGCTGGTACTGACGTAACGGTTCACGCTTCTAACGTCTCCCAGGAGGAAGCTCGCAAAAGCCACTCCACCCGCGCCGCCGTTTGACGTGTCGCCGTCAGTAAAGTTGTAAACACCTGTCCGGTTGGAGTCGCTCGGAACGCGGAGGTTCTCCGCGAAACGGACATCTGCGCCAAACTTGAACTGGTGATTGCCATGTATCTTCGTCCAGTTTGTCACCCACTGGAACTGCTGTTCATTTTCGATCAGCGGGCAATTGCAGCGAGCAACCCCCAGTCCGTCGCCAAAGGCATCTGAGTTGCCGCCGTTGCCGCCGTTGAAGTCGAATTCGCCGAGCCCGGAGGTAAAATTATCTCCTAAGTTTGCGTTTGGAATTCCAAAGCCGGTCATTGGCGTACTGCCGGCGTCGGGCTTGTTCGTCTTCGGATTATATTTAAAGTATCCGAAGCGAAAATCAGCCAACAGTGTGTTGCTGATGGTCTTGGTCACTCCAGAAGCCAGACTATAGTTGTGTACTACCGAACTCCCTGACAAACCGCCCGGGCCAAAACCAATTCCACCCAAAGCGCCCAGGATTCCCTTTCCGGAGAGGCTGAAGTAATCGAGGCTGAACCGGCCAAACACCTGCAGGCTCTGGCTTGCAGCATAATCTATTCGAGTATCAAACGCGTTTTGAGTAAATGGACCTGCACCCGATCCGGTGAGGTTGCTCTGCGTTCCACCGTTCGTACCGGCAACGTTAGGCGAGGGGAACAACGCCAAAATTTTTGCGGCCGCGGGATCGATTCGGCCAATCGGTATCAGATTTCCAGTAAACGCCGTGCGCCCTGTTCCGTCAGCTGCGCCGGTATTTGGGTCATAAACTTGCCCACCGGAACCATAGCCAACTGCCGGACTCAGGAATTGGCTCAGATTACAGACGCCTGGAGTCGAGCTTTGTGCATTTGTCAGTGGATTACAGCTCTGCGCCACAACGGAGGTCGGTACTGTAACGAGGTTCGTGAGTCCTGCCGCTTGCCTGCTACCCTGATAATCGCCGAAGAAGAACAGCTTGTTCTTAATAACAGGTCCGCCCACACTGCCGCCGAACTGCTGCCAGCGGCTATGAGCGACAGGTGCACCCGCCCAAGTCGGGCCCGCAGCCCACTGCGTGAAAGGATCTCTGGCTTCGGTTGCGTCGGTGCGGCGGAAGTAGAAACCGCTCCCGTGAATATCATTGGTGCCCGACTTGGTCTGGACCGTGACCAGCCCGGCGATCGCCTTGCCAAATTCGGCGTCAAAATCGGCCGTGGTCATTTTCGCCTCGGTGATCGCATCGAGGTTCGGGTTCACGACGATAATTCCGAGAATCGGATCTTGATTGTCGGTTCCATCCAACTCAAAACCGGTCCCGCTGAAGTGCTGGCCATTGACGAAAATCTGTCCGCCGCCTTGGGGGTTTTCAGTTGCGGCATGGGACCAACCGAGCTTTTGCGTGCCCGGCGCCAGCAGTTCAAAATTCGTAAAGTTTCGATTAAGAATTGGGAGGTCTTCAACGGCGCGAGTATTAAACTCCGTCGCTACATCGGCACGGTCAGTCTTCAATTGCGGTGCCTCGGCGGTCACTTCGACTGCTTCCGTCGTGGATCCTACTTGTAGCTGGAGATCTAGACGAGAGTCAGAATCGGCGTTGACCGTTATGTTGCGGTGCTCTTCGGTCTTAAATCCTTGCGCCTCGATTTTGACGGTGTACGGGTCCGGCAGCAGGTGCGGAGCCGAGTAGTTGCCGCTCTCGTTGGTCGTCGTCGTCTGCGTCGTCCCTTTATTTTGATCAGTAATGGTCACATTCGCTCCGACCACGGCTGCGCCCTGCGGATCGGTGATAGTGCCGATAATGTTGCCGGAGACGGCTTGGGCGTTGGCGCGCGAAGACCAGAGACCGCAAAGGAGCGCTAGGACGAGAAGAGCGCTGAAGTTGACTGCCTTTTTCATTGAAGTTCCTCCCACGACAGGAAAACCGGTTGAGTGCCTGACAACTGAACTCGAGTGTGCAGAGAACTATTACTCATTGATAAGCAGTTTCAGTTCCGAACTTCTATTTTCGGGAGCGCGTTGAAACCATTCGAGGTTCCACAAATTTCCGCAACAGACATATACAGCAAACAGAATTTATTGGAACCGCTTCTACTGAAAAATGAATTTCGCGGTGCACCTAATCGTTATTGCGAACCGACGGAAACGCACCTAACAACTCCTGACGGGCGCGCATATCTAATGAGCGAAAATGAAATATCCGCGAACCAGAGCGCACACGTGCAAACACAAAAACACGTCCGCCGAATCTCGCGAGCGAAATTCGGCTCTCAAAACTTTCGCGGAATCATGATGCCATTTCTAGCAATTTGAAAGTGTCACTGGGTTTGTTACGGTTACCAGCCCGTAAGTTTATGACTTGAAAGTTGCAGAATCGGTTTGTTACTCTCTGTTACCGTGGGCGTAACAGGACATGTAACCGGCGCGGAGCCGCGCCTCGCAGAGATTGACAGGCTGGTTAACAGCCACACCCTTCACGGATCCGAATCGCTGTGCAAGCTTCTGCGCTATTTGGCGGACCACGCGATCCGGCATCCCGGGGTCGCGCTTAAGGAGTATCAAATTGCGACCGAGGTCTTCGGCCGCCCGTCAGATTTCGATCCGCAACTGGATTCACTAGTTCGCGTGCAGGCCGGCCGTCTTCGTTCAAAAATTGCCGAGTACTATTCTTCCGAAGGCACTCACGATCCCATACTGGTTGAATTGCCGAAGGGAACCTATGCTCTGGCTTTTCATCCCGCGACTGCATCCACGAAGACAATCCTGCAGGACATGCAAGAGAGGGAAGAGGAGAAAAGCGGCTCTCGACCTCACCAATCTTCGCGACCGGTAGTCATTCTCGCAATTCTGCTGGGTCTTGCCGTTATCGGCATCGCCGCACTTCTCACTGGCCGGATCACAGCCAATGGGTCCGCAAAAGGGGACGACAGCGCCCCCGCGGCCTACCGGGTCTTCTGGCATTCGTTTGTTGCTGGACCGGACGCCCCTTGGGTCATCTTCAGCAATGGCGCCTTTGTTGGCCGTCCGGAAATCGGGTTGCGTTACTTCAATCCCGCGCGTGATTCACGGGAGATCATCACAGACAATTACACCGGAGTAGGTGAGGTGTTGGCCGTTTATAACCTGAATCAGGTTTTCGCCCAGTTGCACCATCAGATCCGGGTGAAGCGCGGAAGCTTGTTCTCGCTGGACGACGCGCAAAATAATAATCTGATTTTTGTCGGCTCCCCGGTGGAGAACCTGAGCCTGCTCGATATTCCTAGCACGCATCACTTTGTATTTCAGCGTGCGACTTCCGGACCGAGGAAAGGCGACCTTGCCATCGTCAATGTTCATCCGCGTGCCGACGAACCCAGAATGCTGTTCGGCAGCCCCTCAGGCACGCCGCTGATTGAAGATTATGCAATCGTCGGCCTGGTGCCGGGAATGAATTCGGCGCGCTCGGTTTTGATTCTGGCTGGCACAACGACGATGGGAACGCAGGCGGCGGCGGAATACGTCTGCAGGCAGGATTCGCTTGAACAACTGCTGTTGCGACTAAGCGTCTCTGAAGATGGCGTGCTGAAGCCTTTTGAAGCAATTCTTCACGTGAAAATCGCTCGCGGTGTTCCGGTGGAAACAGACTTGGTCGCTCTGCGGGAAGTAGCGCAGTGATGGTTTAATTTGTCACGGTGTAGGTTTGGATCCTGCCAGCTGCGCCGCTTTGCGATACTCCTCGTCGGCTTCGGCTTTTTGCCCTTTTTGCGCAAGGGCCTGAGCCAATTGCTGATGTGCTGGCGCATAATCTGGTGCCTGCTTGATGGCCGATCGAAATTGCAAGATGGCACCGTCCACGTCTCCTGCCTGGAGAAGCCTCTTCCCCGAATTGGTGTTGAAGCTGGCCGCCTGCAAGCTGTTGGAGTGTTTGAATAGCTCCTGTGCTCGGTGGCTTTCCGCATCGGCGGCAGCGCCGTCACCCTGCTGTCGAAGGATTGCCGCCAGATTGGTGTGCGCTCCCACCAGCCCGGGATCGATTTCAATCGCCTTGCGCAGAGCCGCGGCCGCGTCTTCGAGTTTTCCGTCCTGCTTCAGCACCGTGCCCAATGTGTAATAGGCTTCCGCGTAGTCAGGCTTCGCGGCGGTGGCAGCGCGCAGTTCCTGTTCGGCGTCCACGAAGTCACCCTTCTGCCAGAGAGTCACGCCCAAGGTGTAGTGAATGTCAGGCTGGTCGGGGGATAGCTCCGCTGCTTTTTGAAATTCTGCGATCGCATCAGGTAGATGGTCTTTCAGCTTCAGCGCCAGGCCAAGGTCGTAATGCGCGGTGGCGTCTTGGGGCGCAATTTTCAGGGCCGCCTGAAACTGCTTTACCGCTGAGTCAAAATCAGCGCGCTGCAAGTACGCCGTTCCCAGGTTCTCGATGTAGCCCGCGTCATCGGGGTGCAGGCGAATTGCGGTTTCGAATTCAGGAATCGAACCGGCGGCATTACCAGATTGAATCAGCGCAAGCCCAAGATTATTGTGAGCATCCGGATCGTCCGGACGAAGCCGGGTAAGCTGTCGAAAGGCAGCAACCGCGTCTTCAGCGTTACCGGCACGTTGCGATAACAATCCCAGACTCTGCTGCGCGTCTGGGAAATCCGGTTGTAACGTTGTCGCCTGTTTGAACTCCGCAATCGCCTGACCGTCCTGCATCTCGTCTTCGAGGACGCGTCCAAGGTAGTAGTGTGCCTGCGGATCTTGCGGGCTAGCCTGCACTGCGTTGGCGAGCAGATCACGGGCTTTTGGCAACTCGTGCCGTTGCCAATGAACGATGCCCAAATGAAGTTCTGCGGAGAAATAAGTCGGTTGTAGCTGCAAGGCCTCAGAAAACTGTGCAGCAGCATCATTAAGTTTGCCGGCTTGTTCGAACAACGATCCCAAATCATCGTGCAGGTCAGGACGTCTGGGCTCGAGAGCTATGGCGGTCTGTAACTCTGCGACACCGCCGGACAAATCTCCGCGAAAGCTCAGGATGTGGCCCAAAGTTCGGTGCGCTTCAGAATCTTTCGGAGCGATGCGAACAGCTTCCCGCGCTTCAGACTCGGCTTCCGCGAAATCGTGCCTGCTGGATAAAGCATTCGCCAGATTCACGTGTGCCTGGGGAAAATTCGGCTTCAGTTTCAACGCCGAACGGAACTGTACGATCGCGGAATCGCTCCCTCCCTGCTGCATGAGAACCCAGCCGAGTGAATTGTGGGCCTCGGGGCTGCTCGGGGCGAGGTGGATAACCTTTTCAAACGATAGGCGGGCACCGTTCAAATCGCCCTTCTCCAGCGCCGCCATCCCCTGCGAATAAAGTACCTTCGGCTGATCTTCGGCACGGCGGGGCTGCGCTGCACCTTGGCTCCAGACCAGCGATGCACTGGAAAGAAGACACACCGCATTTAGGAGACAAACAAAAGTTTTTGGTGGTGAACGAAAGAACATCGCAGTTTCTATTTCTCATTTCATGCTACTACGCCCCGCACTCCACGCTGGCCGGTGCATTTCGCACAGCTTCTGACCGCATATAGTATGTTGCAGTTGTGATGCGTTTTCGGGCTGCCATAATTCGCGGTTTCCTCCGGCCCGTTTTCATCGCTGCTCTTGCAACCGCAGCGCTGCTGGCGCCTTACACCACGCAATCTGAGCAACCGGCACGGCTGGCGGATTTCGAAGACATAGCTGACAAAGCCGGCCTCACCATGATGAACGTCTTCGGAGGCGTGGACACTAAGAAGTACATCATTGAGACCACGGGCACCGGAGTTGCTATCTTTGATTACGACAACGACGGGTGGCCCGACATTTTCATCGTGAATGGCACAACTCTCGATGGACCTTCCGGCGATACGGCTCCGACAAATCATCTCTATCGCAACAATCATGACGGCACGTTTACGGACGTCACTGTAAAGGCCGGCCTTGTCGCCACCGGCTGGGGGCAAGGCGTATGCGTCGGCGACTACGACAACGATGGCTGGGAAGATTTGTACGTGACCTATTACGGAAAGAATCGGCTGTACCACAACGAGCATGGTGTCTTTAAAGACGTTAGCGAACAGGCAGGTGTCGCGGGATCCGGCAAAGCCTGGGGCAGCGGTTGCGCATTTGTGGATTACGACCGGGACGGCTTGCTCGACTTGGTCGTCGCCAATTATGTCGACTTCGATATTTCCACTGCCCCCGGCCCGGGCGAACGCGCTTCATGCGTCTGGAAAGGCGTTCCGGTCATGTGCGGACCACGCGGGCTGCCGGGCTCGAAAAATATCCTTTACCACAATCTTGGTGGAGGAAAGTTTGAGGACGTCACGACCAAAGCGCACATCGATCAAGCGGCCGGTCACTATGCGTTGAGCGTTTCCACTCTCGACTACGACGACGACGGCTGGCCCGACATTTACATCGCGTGCGACAGCACGCCCAGCATTCTGTATCACAACAATCATGACGGCACTTTCACCGACGTCGCCGTGGTCGCGGGGGCGGCATTCAATGAAGACGGGCGTGCCCAGGCCGGAATGGGAAGCACGGTCGCCGACTTCAATGGTGACGGCAAACTCGACATATTCCGCACCAACTTTTCCGACGACACTTCCACTCTCTATCGGAATAACGGGAACGGCACATTTGACGATGTAACTTTTGCAGCCGGGCTCGGCTTACACACGCAATATTTGGGATGGGGAACGATGTTCTTTGATTTCGACAATGACGGCTGGCCCGATCTTCTAGTGGTGAACGGCCACGTCTATCCCGAAGTTGATAAACAACATCTGGGCAGCAACTTTCAGGAACCTAAAATTCTGTATCGCAACAACGGAAACGGCACTTTCACCGATATATCCACCCAAGCGGGTTCTGGCGTCACCACGTCAACGTCTGCGCGAGGTCTTGCCGTCGGCGATCTCTGGAACAACGGCCAGCTTTCAGCGGTCATTAGCAACATGAATGCACACCCGAGTCTGCTGGTAAACCAGATCAAATCGCCGAACCACTGGATCGCTTTCCGCACCGTCGGAACAAAATCCAACCGTGACGGCATTGGCGCCCGCCTTACGGTTACAGCCGGGGGACGCATGCGAGTCGATGAAGTCCGCAGCGGTTCCAGCTATTCATCGAGCAGCGACATGCGCGTGCACTTCGGTCTAGGGCAGACCGAGAAGATCGAGTTCGTCGAGGTACGCTGGCCGAGTGGGTTATCCGAACGTTTCGGAAGCCTGCCTGTCGACTCAATTCATGAATTAAGAGAAGGAACAGGCGCCGCCGTAAAATCCGGCAAGCAGTAACCACACCGAATTCTCTTTGCGCCAATCGGGAAGGAAACGTAATATTCTCCGTTTGATTCGAAAACAGGTGACCGCATGTTGACTCCGCTCAGGTCCACGTTGATCGTGATGCTGCTCGCGTTCGCAGGAACTGCTCCGTTTAGCGGACAAGAAGCGACGCAAAATCCAACTACGCCGCAGTCTCAACCTGGCGATCCGTGGTGGAAACACGCGGTGATCTACGAAGTCTATCCGCGAAGTTTCCGGGACTCGAATGGCGATGGCGTGGGCGACATGAACGGCATCACGTCGCGGCTTGATTACCTGAAAGACCTCGGCATTGATGCGATCTGGATCACGCCCATGTATCCGTCGCCTCAGATCGACTTCGGCTATGACATTGCTAACTACGAAGCCTTTGATCCGCAGTACGGCACCATGGCCGACTTCGATCGGCTCGTGAGTGAGGCGAAGAAGCGAAATATCCGCGTCATCATGGACTATGTCGCGAATCATACGTCGGACCAGAATGCCTGGTTTCAAGAATCGCGTTCATCACGTGCCAATCCGAAGCGCGACTGGTACATCTGGCGCGACGGAAAGGGTCGGGGCAAGCCGCCGAATAATTGGCAGTCGTGGTTTGGACATTCGGCTTGGACCTTCGATGAAAAGACCGGCCAGTGGTATTACCACTATTTTTACGTGCAGCAACCCGACCTGAATTGGCGAAATCCCGAAGTTCGCAAAGCAATGTACGATGTGCTGCGCTTCTGGCTCGATCACGGCGCCGCAGGGTTCCGTATTGATGCCATCTCTCGTTTGTTTGAGGACCCCAATCTCCACGACGATCCCATTCTGCCTGGCAAAAATGCCTTCGGTGATCCCAACATTCAACACAAGTACACTGACGATCTCCCCGAAGTCCACGATGTGCTCCGAGAGATGCGCAGTCTAGTGGATCGCTACCCCGGCGATCCCGTGCTGATCAGTGAAGCCGACGAGCCCACGATTCAGGACCTCGACAAAATGTACGGCCCCAATAACGATGAAATTCAGCTGCCCATGGATTTCAAGGTCGCCGATTTGAATAAACTGTCGGCCCCGGAATTTCGCCGCCTTCTCGATGAAATCGAATTCAATCCTCTCGAGGGCCAGCCCTATTTCTTTTTCAACAATCATGATCAGGCGCGCACTTGGGACCGCTACGGAGACGGCGTCCACAACGAGCAGATCGCCAAGCTTATGGCTGCGCTTCTGCTCACAACTCACGCGACGCCACAAATGTATTACGGCGAAGAAATCGGAATGCGTACTACCGTTCCCACGCGGATCGAGGACGTAAAAGATCCCGTCGGGCGCACCGGTTGGCCAAAGGACAAAGGCCGCGACGGCGAGCGCACGCCCATGCAATGGGACAAATCTCCGAATGCCGGATTCAGCACCGCTCCTAAAACCTGGCTGCCGGTACCCCCCAGCGCGGCGCAATACAACGTCGCGGCGGAGCAATACGATCCCAATTCGATTTTCAATTTTTACAAGCACGTAATTGCATTGAGGCACGAAATTTCCGCGCTTCGTGATGGTTCTTACGTGGCGGTGAACCGGGACGACCCCAACGTGCTCGCCTATCTGCGGAAGGCGAAGAACGGCACTGATCCCGTGCTGGTTGCGTTAAATATGAGCGCACAGCCTGAGACTGTAAATTTCACTCTCAAAGGCTTTGGCGTGGACGGAAAGTCGCTACATGTGCTGCTGGCAGCACCCCAGCCGGCGAATTCTGAATTGTCTTTGACAGGAGTGAAGCTGGAGCCGTTTGGAGTTTTGATTGCGGCAGTCGAGTAGGCAGGTCAACCTTGATTTTGCTTTTTCCTCTCTGCGTCTCTGTGTCCTCTGTGGTTAAAGGTTTCTGAGTTAACCACAGAGGACACAGGGTTACGGGACACAAAGTTCCACAGAGGAACTGAGTGCGGTACCACCGTGACTTCTCACGAAGTCTCTGCTGCGCCGCCAAAGCATTCTGCTATCTTGCGCTTTTCCTCTGGAATTTCTCCGAATGAAAAATGCCGGAGCCTTCTTTCACCGTGACGAACTGGTTCACTGCAAGATCTTTCAGCGTGTCTACCTGTCCGCTGGGCCAGCGAAGTTCGATCACATCCACTTTTTCTGCTTTGCCCAGGCCGAAGTGCACCCGCAGATCGCTTTGCGAGAAATAACCTCCACCGCTCCTAACTTCATCGATTTGCTTATGCGGTTTGGTCTCGCCGGGAAAAGTGGCCACGCAACTTACGCGCGCGCCGATTCCGCTGCGGTTCGATTTCGTCCCGACCAGTTTCACTTTGATCCAATTATTCCCAGATGTTGAATCGCAACGCAGTAATTGCGGCAGGCCATTGACGGTATTCACGACCATGTCGATATCGCCGTCATTATCGAAATCTCCAAATGCGCATCCGCGCGCCGCAACCGCCGCCGTAATTCCCGGTCCTGCTAGGTCAGTCACTTCTTCAAATCGGCCGTTTCGCATATTGCGGTAAAGCAATTTGTGCTGTGCGTATCCCGCTTCGGTCTTCAGCTGCTCAACTTCCGGATACACATGCCCGTTGCAAATCAAAATGTCTGCCCACCCGTCGTTATCGAAATCGAAAAATCCGCATCCCCAGCCTAGGTACTGTGTGTGCGCGCCAAGACCCGCCGCGAAAGTAGCGTCCTCGAAATTGGCGCTACCGATGTTGCGATATAGCGACGGCGTGTCGCCCGCGAAATTCGTTTTCACGATGTCGAGATTGCCGTCCAAGTCGTAATCAGCGGCAGAGACCCCCATGCCTGCCTGTGGCTTCCCATCAGGACTGAGCGCGCATCCGGCTTCGACTGCGATGTCTTCGAACTTTCCGTTCTTCTTGTTCTGATAAAGCGCGCTGGGCGCAGAATCATTGGCCACGTAGATGTCCGGCCAGCCATCGTTGTCAAAGTCGGCAGTCAACACGCCCAGACCGTATGTGCCGTTCGCGTTAAGAATGCCGCTCGACTCCGAGACGTCGGTGAACGTGCCATCTCCGTTGTTGTGAAACAAAATGTTCTTGCCACCCTTCAACCCCGGCGGCCCACATGCAACCATCACGCCCTTGTAGAGGCACGGCCCAGATTCAGGCACCGGAGCGGTAGCTAGATCCAGATCGATGTAGTTTGCGACGAACAGGTCGAGTTTCCCGTCGCGGTCGTAATCAACGAAGGCACAGCCGGTATTCCAGCGTTTGCCATTGCCGCCGACGCCGGCTTTGTCGGTTACGTCGCTAAAAGTTCCGTCGCCGTTGTTGTGATACAAAACATTTTTGCCGAAGTAACTGACGAAGAGATCGTCAAATCCGTCGTTGTCGTAGTCGCCGATGCAGACCCCTTGTCCCCAGCCGTGGTGAACGAGTCCAGCCTTCAGAGTCACGTCGGTGAAAGTACCGTCGCGATTGTTCTTAAAGAGATGCGACGTTGGCTCTTGGCCAGAAGGAAATCCTTCTAGCCGCCAGCCATTCACTAAAAAAATGTCTAGCCAGCCGTCGTTGTCGTAATCGTAGAAGGCCACGCCGCAGCCCGTGGTCTCAAGCAGATACTTGTTCTTGTGCTCGCCGCCGTAAATCGTTTTCGCGTTGAGCCCAGCTTCGCGCCCGACATCCACGAAAGTGGCGCCAATAGAAAGCTTCTGGTCTGCCGGACTCTGTGCCTGCGCGAACAGTGTCAGTCCCGGCCGCACCAAATTCAGGACGTCGCTAAAGGAGAGGACCAGCGCGGAGCGACTGAGGGAGCTTAGAAACGACCGGCGTGAAGAGGACAAAAGAGGCGATACCTTCCCGGGTTTGGCGCTTGCTACAATCCGCCGCTACTTTTATAGTGAACGGCTTCCCGATTCGCAAGTTTGCGACGCGGTCCTGACATATGCAGAGGATTCAATTTCATCGGCCATTCAAAAGAAACCAGGCTGGGTGCCCCACCCTTTGCGATTTTCAAAGGGTGGGAGCAGTCCTTCTAATTTGTCTGACACTCTGCATTTCCTTAACCGCGCAATCCCAGAATGTCGGACTCTCCCGCACCGCCCGCCCGTGGGAGTTCTTCTGCGCGACCGGAATGCGGGCCGGACTGTTCGGCAATGAAAGTGGAAACCTGGAAGCCTGGGTCTACCCGCTGAAAATTTTCCGTAACTTCCATCTACATTTTCTCACCGAGGGTCGCAGTCTGCCCGCCGAATCGCTGGTAGGCACGGTCAGTGTTCGCCCGGAGTCGAGCCTAATCATCTATACCGGCGATACGTTCTCAGTGAAGGAAACTTTGTTCGTTCCGGTCCACGAAGCGGGGGCGGTAATTAAATTTGAAGTTGAAACCGCACATCCCCTTGAGATTGAAGCCGACTTCGAGCGGGACTTTCAGCTGGAGTGGCCGGCAGCGCTCGGCGGAACCTATTTGAATTGGGATGCGGGCCTCCACGCCTTTTACTTCGGCGAGGAGCAGAAAAAATATTCAGCGATCGTTGGCTCTCCAACCGGCGATCTGTCGGAGCTCGAGTACCAGACAAATTATTCGGCATCGCAGGAAAGCGCGATCCGGCTGGGCGCGACGCTAAAGGGGAAAGAAACCAAGGTCATTGCCGTCGCCGCGTCCCTGAATGGCCGAGCGGAAGCGGAGAGCACGTACAAGCATCTGCTCAATGATTATGCCCCCCTCGAAAAAGAGTCCGCGAAATATTACGATGACTATCTGGCGCGGACGGTGGGGCTCGAACTGCCGGACGCACAGTTGCAGCAAGCCTACGACTGGGCACGCATCAGCGTCATTCAAGGGCTGGTCACAAATCCGTATCTTGGGACCGGACTTGTCGCCGGTTATCGCACTTCGGGCATGAGCCAGCGGCCTGGATTCGCCTGGTTCTTCGGACGCGATTCTTTCTGGACCGCACTGGCCCTCGACGCGGAAGGCGATTTCGCCACGACACGCACTGCGCTGGAATTCATCTCGAAATATCAACGTGCCGACGGGAAAATTCCGCATGAGATTTCGCAGGGCGCAAACTTCGTAAATTGGTTCACCGATTTTCCTTATGCCTACGCGTCGGCTGACGCAACCCCGCTCTACATCATCACTGCCAACGATTACGTCACCGAAAGCGGAGACGCGACATTCGCCCGCGAAAAATGGGACAGCTTGTGGAAGGCGTATCAATTCCTACGCTCAACTTACGACGCGCAGGGATTGCCTCAAAATTTCGGGTTCGGTCACGGCTGGGTTGAAGGCGGCCCGCTGCTTCCGGTGAAAACTGAGCTCTACCAGAGTGGTCTCGGAGCTCAGGCTTTGTCAGCGCTGTCGAGTCTTGCCCATTTCGCCGGCAAAGACGATGTGAGCAAACAGCTGGAAGATGATTTTACGCACCAGAAGCAGCTAGTGAACCAGGCATTTTGGTCGCAAGAATCCGGCACTTATGCCTTCGCTCTGGACACCAAAAATCAGAAAGTAATCGAGCCGAGCGTTCTGGCCACAGTTCCTATGTGGTTCGGACTTTTAGATCAGGAAAAGGCGAACTCCATGCTCACCCAGCTCTCGGGTCCGGACCATGAAACCGATTGGGGGATGAGAATCATTTCCGCTCGCGCGCCACGGTACGACGCTGGCGGATATCACTATGGATCTGTATGGCCGCTGTTTACCGGATGGGCATCGGTCGGCGAATACCGCTACCATCGGGCGTTTCCGGCTTACTCGAATCTCCGTGCGAATGCGTTGCTTGCACTGGATGGATCGCTCGGGCACGTCACCGAGGTCCTCTCCGGCGACTACTATCAGCCACTCTCAACCAGTTCACCGCATCAGATCTGGTCGGCGGCAATGGTCATCAGCCCACTGTTAAAAGGGCTTTTTGGTTTAGAGACGGACGCCGCTCAACATCGCGTTGTTTTCTCTCCGCATGTTCCTGCGGACTGGACATCATTTGCGATTCACAACGTCCGTGCCGGGGATACGAGTCTCGATTTCGCTTATCGCAAAGCGCTCGATGGGATCAGCTTGCAGATCGAGAGCAGCGGAGCTTCCTCCCTTGAATTCTCGCCTGCTCTGAGCCCACGCGCCCAGGTGATTAGTGCGGAGTTGAACCGCAATCGCGTGCCGTTCCAGATTTCGAAGAGTGACATCGACCAGCATGTCGGCGTGCGATTGAGGATTCCGAAGGGCAAGAGCACGCTTCGCATTCTGGCGCGAAACGATTTTGGAATCGCATTTGGCAATACACTGCCGTATCTTGGCAGCCGAAGTCAGGGGCTACGTATCACTTCGGAAACCTGGTCTGATTCACATGACGCCTTGACGCTGGAACCCAAAGGGCTGCCGGGCGCGCAGTACGAACTGGCGATCTGGAACCCCGGACAGATCGCATCGGTAGAAGGCGCGGAAATCAGGAATGGGAAGTTGATCGTGAATATTCCGTCGAGTTGGTCGGATGCTTACTCGCACCAGAAAATAGTGATCCACTTCGCGGCAGCGCGATAAAGATCGCCTTCCTCAGGAGCTAAAGCCTGCTTCATTTATAGCCCTAGCGGCACAGCTGAAGCCGTGCCCTCCCAAACCATTTGTTAGACGGTTCTCAGTTATTTTGGCGGGTGAGTCATCTCCATTGCCCAGACCGCTGCGGGCCGCATGTACATTGAAGCGCGGTAGTGGCCTGTGTTGTCCCAAGCCTCGGGAGTACGGAACCAGTAACCTTGCGTCTCGTACGTGGTGTGGTACACACCCCACGCTGTTTTGTACGCTTCATCTTTCAATCCTTCGCTAAGCATAAGCGCGGCCGCCGCGAAAGTTGTGCCGGTCCAGACTTCCTGCACTTGTTCGTTGGTTGTAACCAGTGATCCGTCGGGAGCCATGCCGTTCACGGCGCCCAACTGACCATTTTCAAATTTCATCACATTGAAATCGTAGATTTTCCGGGTCGCTTTAACCTGCATGTCATGCGGAACCAGATCGCCAAGACCGGTCATGTTGGCGTACCACTGTCCCGCAAGCTGGTCCGCCTGAATATCGTCGCGATATTCGCTCTGCGTGTCATAGCGGAAATATTCCCCGTTCCAAAGTTTGTCGATGTAAGTGTTCTGACCCTTGGTGAACCAGTCGTGATATTTCGTTGCCGCTGTGTTGTCACCCAGCACTTTCCCAATTTCCTCCGCCGCCCGCAAAGATGCCAGCCACAACCCGCCGCAGTAGGCACTTTCGCCGTGGACAATCCATTCGTCGTAGGTCTGGTCGGGATAATTGTCATCCTGTGGCAGTCCATCGCCGGTCCGGTCGTATTGACGAAGATGCGCCAGTGCCTCCTGCACTGCCGGCCAGGTGTAACGCAGGAACGCAGTATCTTTCTTGCCGGTGAAAACATAATCGCGATAAATCATCAGCACAAATTTGCTGTTCAAATCTTTCCAGTCATTGGTGTTCTGCCAGCTGAACGCGTTCGGTAGCTTGAAGGGATCTTCTTCCGGCACTCCAAGATCGTGAGGCACCGCACCTTTCGCCTTGCGCACGCGCAATTGCGGCGATTGGGTTCGCTGCGACTTCCAAACCCAAATATATTTATCAGTTAGATCTTGCGGAACGGTATCTGCGAACAGCTTCAACTCCAGCTTGTCCAGATCAGGCCAGAACTTTACCAGCGGCATTGACCCGTAAAAACGCACGTCAAGAGTGCCGTAGTAGGGATAATCGAAGCACTCCATAAATGTGAAGCTCTCCGGAGCCTTAGCAGTAGCGCCAATAGGCTTACCCCAGAACGAACCTCCATCCGTAAGAATGTAAAGCTCGTTGAAAAGCTCGCCGCGATACCATTCCGGCTTGCTTTCATCGTTGATGTAGGGGGCTTGCCAGGCATCGATTTCGTCGCTCCATCTCATGGCGCTCTGCAAACCATCTTTCGCGATCTTCCAAGCGTTCGTTCCCGTGGTCCCATAAAAATTGGTGTAATGCCGATACCATTTGCGCCCAGCGCCAAATTGCACTACTGGCATATCCCAGGCAATCGTCATCGGCACGACTCGCTTTTCGCCCGGTTGCAGAGTAAAACGCACCGCAATCGCCGCCGCAAGCGGTTCGCCGCTACTGATCCAAGTTTGGTTGTCATTAGCCAGACGGCCGTCTTTAGAAAATGCTCCCCAGACCTCTTGCCCGCCATCAGGACGAAACGTCGTTTGATAGGTAACGTCCACGCCCGGCGATTGCACCGAAGCGATCGCCCACTGGCCATCCCAATCGTCATCTACTCCTTTGGGATGAATGCGGTCGAACACGATTCCCTTCACGTGCCCGCCCACTGCGCTTTCATCGACGAAGCGGTTATGGTTGCCAACGTTGAGCGCGCCCTTCATGTCGTGCCGAAAATCGCGGAACCAGCCCTGCATGTTTGTCCACGAGAGCAGGATTGAAACCGTGACGGGTTTGTCCGTGGGATTTTCGGCATGCCAGCGATACACTGCGACCGGATAACTGCTCTCCCGATAATTGTTCGGAAGCACAGGCGAGAACTGTTCGAGCATCACGTGTGCGGGAAACTTCTCCCAGTTGTAGTCGTACCAGGACTTGGGATAGAGCGCATAGTAGTCTCCTGCCCCAACTGGATAATCCCATTTCCACGAGTTTAGTTCGCGACCATCGGGATGAGCAGCAGTCAGCACCTGCGCGACGCCGTCGCCCCCCTCGGATTTTTGATACATGGCAAACTGGTTTGCCCAGACTGTTTGATATTTGTGTACTCCGCCCTTGATGTGCCAGCGCGCAAAGTCCCCGCGATACGTTCGCGAAAAAGTTCCCGAGCCGAAGCCTCCAACTGGAGCGCCCTGCCAGTAGCCATCATCGATCATTTGCGAAGGATCAAGCGCCGGCTTGCGACCGCCTGCGTTTTCGAGCGGTTGCCCAATGCCGCGCTTCCACGCAACTTTGGGAATGGCGTCGCCGGCAAAAAGATATGGCGTAAATCCGGCAACGCATGAAACCAACAGGCCGACTGAGATGAGACGCGCTGAGATTTTCACCGATCCTCCGACTTAGGTGTTCCAAGAAAAACGATATTCTACATTCGTCCTAGCGGAATACAAGTTCGCGACCGGGAACATCGCGGGGTTCGTCCCCATGTATAGAGACGTGCCGCAGCCACTTTGGTGTTCCTCAGTACGCGTCTTTGCGCTCAGTAGTTCCTTAGGCACGCACTATAATCGATCATTCCACCGTGATCCGGATAATCCTGTTCCTGCTCATCTTTTTTTCCAACGACCTCTGGGCGCAATTGCCGCAGTTTAGAGATATTTCCCGCGAGGTCGGCCTCACCGTTCCCCACATTTCTACTCCCGACAAACAATACATCGTTGAATCCATGAGCGGTGGAGTCGGTCTGATTGACTGCGATAACGATGGCAAGCTCGACATCATCGCGGTGAATGGCTCAACCATCGATCATTATCGGCAGGGCGGCGATCCTATGATCACGTTGTACCACCAGGATGCCGGCTTTAAGTTCAAGGACATTACGCAATCCGCTGGACTCACTCGCAAAGGCTGGGGAATGGGTGTGGCCGTCGCCGATTACGACAACGACGGGCTGCCCGATATTTACGTGACCGGATATGGCGGCAATGCGCTTTATCACAATTTGGGTAATTGCAAATTCGAAGACGTGACCGACAGGGCGGGGGTCGGCGCCGGCGGCTTCAGCACAGGAGCCGCGTGGGCAGACTATGACCGCGACGGCCACGTCGATCTTTTTGTGTCGCGCTATGTGCACTTCGACATAAACAAGCTTCCGACTTTCGGAAGCGACGAGAAAACTTGCCGCTTTAAGGGAGTCCGCGTCCAGTGCGGGCCTTGGGGAATGCAGGGCGAGAGCGATCTGCTATTTCGCAATCGCGGCGATGGCACATTTGAAGAAGTTTCGAAAAAGGCCGGAGTGGATGATCCCGATCACTATTATGGACTAGGCGTCGAGTGGGGCGATTACGACGATGATGGTTGGCCTGATTTGTACGTGGCAAACGATTCCGGACCGAATTATCTCTACCACAACAAGCATGACGGCACATTTGAGGATGTCAGCATGCTGGCGGGCATCGCGGTGAGTGGCGACGGGCTGCAGCAGGGATCAATGGGTGTCGACTGGGGAGATTATTTGCATGACGGCCGCATGGGAATGTTTGTCACAAACTTCACAGAGCAGCCTGACACGCTCTACCGCAACCTGGGTAAAGGAGAATTTAGCGATGTGACCTGGCCGGCGAAGCTCGCTCAGCCAACCTATATAAATGTGGGATGGGGAACAGGGTTCGTAGATTTTTTGAATTCCGGCTGGATGGATCTTTTCATTGCAAATGGCCATGTTTATCCGCAAATGGACCAGATCGCCGGGGCCGCACGCTATGCCGAGCCAATGCAACTCTTCCGCAATAAGGGCGATGGCACATTTGACGATATCTCAAACGTGTTCGCAGGAATTCCCAACGCTTCTCGTCGCGGCGCCGCATTCGGCGATCTGAACAATGATGGCAACGTGGATGTGGTTGTGCTCGACATGGACGGCCCGGCTCAACTTTTATTGAATGTCAGCGTGAACCACAATCATCGCGTGCTGTTCAAACTTGTGGGCACAAAGAGCAACAAGATGGCAATTGGCGCGAAGATCACGGTGACCGCTGGCAATATTATCCAAACGGCAGAAGCACACGCCGGCGGAAGTTATCTGTCGAGCAATGATCCGCGATTGCATTTCGGGCTTGCCGGTGAAGCCAGAATGTCTGAGGTCGAAGTTCGCTGGCCAATGGGCGAAAAAGAAATTCTGAAAGACGTTCCCGCGGATTTCATTTACACGATCACCGAAGGTAAAGGCATCACTGATAAACAGGCGCTCCCGCCGGTAGAGTAGGTGCTTTCGTCCGCTCTGCGAAAGCTCATGTCAAAACTTGATCCAGCGCCTCGCCTCAGAAGCGAAGAAACTCAGCCTGGTCCGCACACCATCCAGTCGGACCAGCCGGCCTGAGTTAATGGATTCCTTTGCTATCACCCTCCCCAATATCTGGTCGCCTCGAATTTCCCCGTCGGCTTCCATCCCTGCATCTCCTCGGATAATAAACAGCGGCCCACGCTTTCGAATAATCCGATGCGCCTTGAACTTCTCCCCGCGTCTCAGTAAAACGATGTCGCCGATTCTGAGCATGTCACTAGCGACAGGTTTCACGTGCACAATTTCTCCATGCTGGATCGTGGGCAGCATGCTACGACCCATCGCCTGGAAGCGAAGTCCAAAACCGCCAGCGATCAACTCGCTTGTTAGCAACCGGAAGACTGACGATTCTGCGCGTTCATGAGTCATGAAGCAGGGAAACCAAGCACGGCCGCAACAGAGCTGCCATCCGGAATAAATTCGAATTCATAACACGGTGCGGCGGCGAGGGCCCGTTTTATGAATTCAACGGTCTTCTCCAGTCCTCCAGGGCTGTGAAAAGGGGGGAAGGAACGCGAGAAAACTTCACCGACAGCGCGCGCTTGCTGTAGGCGTAAAAAGGTGTTCCGTGTCCCATGCCGCAAGATGTGAATTTGGTTGAGCTTCGCCTTTCCCGGTGTGGCAAATGCAGCTTCTCCATGCCACGGCGTTCCATACATCCACAGTTCGCCGTCATTCAGCCGCAAGATGATGCGGTCGTCGCTCAAGATTTCCGGCGCACGAAACGTTTCCCAGAGACGGGCGGTTGTACTCTTGCCCGCGCCCGAGTGTCCCAGAAACAAATGACCGCCGCTCTCAGCATCGATCACGCCGCAGCCATGTACCTCGATGCCCACCCCATGGCGGGCCAGGTAGTTTGTAATCAACAGCTCACATGCAGGGTATTCGAGAGGAGAAATCTTCCCGCAACGTTCGAGCGCGGAGCGGCTCAAAATTATTTCTACGGTGCGAAAACCTGAGGCCACTCGCATCCGCTTATAGGGATGTTTTCCGAGCAGCGGGCTTGTGAACTCAAATACAAACTCGTTACCAGTATCGAACAGTCGCCATAGTGCTCCCGATTCGAATGTGATCTCCGTGCACTGTGCATGTAATTCATCGGCCCACAGGACCTCGGCACTGATATCAATATCTGGATCGCGCGGTTCCGATCTAAATGCCAGCAGTTCGGCTCCGCCGTGAACATCAGCCGGAGAATTACCACAAAGTTCCAAAGACACTCCGCCGAAGCTAAAACTCTGACGGAAGTCGGTGGCCAATAAGACTGGGCCTATGTTCGGCGAGGGGGCGAGCATCGCGTTATCCACTGCATTGAACTATGACCCTATCCCGTGGCAGTTGCCGCCGGGGTGGTGACATGAACTGAACATACCAGCGGAACTCGTGTTCTTACAGAAAGACAAAACTGCTTCCTCGGGACGAAGCTTGATCGCTGTGACTTGGGGCTGCTCGTATTGTTTTTTGTCCTGCTTCGGATCTTGCATAGTGGCCACTCTCCCTGGTCGCGAGACGTTTTTCAGTGAAATGAACCACATCCGCCGCCGCAGCCAGAGTTAACGGCCGTATTGCTCAAAATTGGCAGGAGCTCCTTTGGCTCAGTCCAATCTTCAGGATTCACTTCCAGCGAAGCAATTCTGCGCGCTGATTCGGCTACCCCGGCATGCCGCTCTCCACCGTTACAAAATTCACATTTTCCGTGCTCCGGCACCTCAAAGCCGGCCGTCATTGCGCGCAAGTGCGCGACTTCGCATAAAAACTCCACCGGGGCTTCCGCGTCTCCGTTCTCGAGTTCGCCATTGGCCGGGCACATGCCGCACGCGCTGGTAATTCGGCAGTTCACACATTTCGAAATTTGACGCAGTTTTCGTTGCCGTACCTTCAGCAAAAACTGCTCCCAGCCTTCGCGGATACTGCCGCCGCGAACATCGTAGGTGTCCTGGTGCGAAAGCACGCAGATGCTCATCTTGCCAGCGGGATCCAGGGCAAATGCCGTCATACCCCCCCCACAGGAATAAACCGTGTCTCTCGAAATAAGAGGCGAGTTC
>Ga0102924_1001252_pt1 | contig 29961 bp, 26 predicted proteins | sample PaiPotPPM11metaG_FD_80116 | JGI IMG/M metagenome (GOLD analysis project Ga0102924, IMG submission 80116) | Iron sulfur acid spring bacterial and archeal communities from Banff, Canada, to study Microbial Dark Matter (Phase II) - Paint Pots PPM... ... | reverse complement strand
GCATACTGTCGAGGTAAAACGACATGTGGTCAATCGTGTCCGGATGTGGTGTGCCTTTGAAGAACCCGATGATAATTGCGTCGTTCGTCAGCGCGATGGCCTCATCGGACCGGAACATTTCATGCAGATCGAAGTTCTCGGTCCAAAACTGCGCGCTCTTCTCCGGGTCTCTGACGGCAACGCTGAAATGCCAGACCGCGCCAAGTTGTACTTTCACGTCCATACCTCTTCGTAGCGCATCAAGTCGCAGCTTGTACGCGCGGATGGTGCGAGCTTGCTGCACATTCGCCAGCCCCGTCATGCGTCCATCTCGGAGGCTCACGCCAGTGCTTGCGTGTCGATATACTCTCGGACGTTCGTCAGTTTTTCAGTGTGTGTCGATGCTCTGAAGCGAACACGCGAATAGTTCCCTGCCGCTGGTGTCTTGGTAAAGAATACTTACGACACCGACTTTATCGGCATATCCAGTTGATAGGGTTCCAAGTGCTCCCTCGTCATCACGATAGACTTGAACGTTGTAGTATCCGATCGAGATCTTCACGAGGCGAACGTGGCCAGAGCGCCACAAATCCGAGCAAGAGCGCGGCGACGAGTATGTCGTTTTGCGCCGTAAAGAGATAGAGCCCGACCCATGGCACGGCGATCGCCGAACAGGCGACGAGAAGACTCACCAATCGTGTCGCCATTGTCTCTCGAGCCAGTCCATAAGCGACCAGGAACAACACGACTGCGACGATTGCTTCGGTTAAGGTTTGGCCCCCAACGGCTCCCAGGGTGCCGAGCCCAATAGAGTCGAGCAGTTCGGAATTCCCAGGGTGAAACATCATCTGAGCCGGTACGGCGGTGTGAGCCTGCAAATATTCGATTGCCATCGGAAGGTGATAAAGGGCGCTGTCAAAGTCGTACGGCGGCGAGGCAACCGCAAGCGCCGCTCGCGCGCCCAGCAACGTGAATACCAGGAGCACTGGTAGTATCAAAATGCGATGCTGCCGTAGGCGGTGCAACTCTGCTCCCAGGCCCGGTGCGCCGGGACAGATCTGAAACAATCCCACGACAAGTGACAACGCGACGCTTACGGGCCAGAAATACACGTGGGTAAACGAAAGGAGAATTGCCGCGAGCAGTAAGGTCGCAAGAAACCTGACGGCGGCGCCGGCGGCTCCTTCACTCGCCGCCAACGCGGCTCGGAAGCAAATGATCCCAATAGTAAGCAGCGCCGCAACTACCAATAGTTCGCTCGCGATACGCTGCAGCATCACCCCTATTTGCTATTCGAATCCACCGCGTTCCCGCCCCGCCGACGATCTCGCTGAGACGCTTCCGAAGGTAGTGGTATACAGGAAGTGTAAGGTTGCGCCTCTTTGCAATCTGTTCGTTGAAAGGTCCGTGCGGTGAATGCTCCACGACTAGCCTCAATCGCGGCTCTATCCGTCGCGTTATCGGCATGCTCCACGTCGACGCAATCGCTACCATCGGCCGGAACTGCCGCGCCTAGTGGGACCGCTAGCTCGATGGATTCTTGGCATCGTGCGCTCGCTCAGAACCAGTTGCCGGGCGCGGGCTGCTTTACGGCGACGTATCCATCCACGCAGTGGAATCGCGTCGCTTGTTCTGTTCCGCCGCATCTTTGGTATCCGGTTTCGGCTTCGCGCCGCCGGATGTTGGAGAATCTGGTCGGTAACGGCCACGACTATACTGCGGATACGAGCCCGAATCTCATCTCTACGTCGATTGGCGCGTTTCCGAAAGTAAAAGGCGTAACCAGCGTGCAGACGGTCGGCGGGGGCGTCGACGGTCTGAACAGCTACACGTTGCAGTTGAACTCGTACTTCTTTACGACAACCGCATGCGGCAGCATTCCGGACTGCGAGGGCTGGGAACAGTTCGTCTACGAAAATCCGCCGGGCGCCAGCGACGGATCGCTTTTCATCCAAGATTGGCTGGTTGCCAGAGGACCCGGCTTCAACGGCTGCCCGCCCGGTAAGGGTTGGCAGTACCTGAGAGGGCTCGGATGCGTGCAGAACAGCCCGTCTTCAGTGAACGTTCCCAATGTTTCGATCACCGAACTCGGCCAAGTTATCGAAACCGGCACGGCGGCATCGAGCGGTGATAGCGTGTTCCTTTCAGTAGCCGGCACCGAGTACGGTATGAAAGTTCAGAGCGACGCGATCACCGATCTTTCTCAGCACTGGATGGGTTCGGAGTTCAACGTCATTGGGAATGCCGGCGGCTCTACCGCAGACTTCAATTCGGGATCGAAGATCACCGTGGATTTACAGGCGGACGACGACCTTACGACCAAACCGACGTGCCCGGCCAACTCCGGAACGACCGGCGAGTCGAACAACCTGTTCTTCGTGAAAGCACCGCTACGGCCGAAGAAGCAACAGTACCCCTCGATCGAGTTTACGATGGCAAGTGCGTCCACCGGCACGGTGTCGTGCGACGCGGTGAACGCCATCTAACTACAACGTAAGCCCTTCGAGATCGTACGCTGCCGCTCGTCCGCGGTAGGTTCCGATGCCGACGACACCGCCCGTGGGCGTGAAGGCGTACGCACACTCGAAACGCCAGCCCGGAGAGGCCACGACGTCGTCGAGCCGCATCAGCGTGCGGTTTTTCCAAATGAAGGCATAGTGACGTCCGCTCTCTTCCAGCATGCCGGCGATGCGATTGTCGGCGTCAATCGCGTACGCGACGCTGGCTTGCGCGTTCGGCGCAAGCTCGACGACCGCACCCGGAGCCGACCAAAACTTCGCATGCGGCACGGCGTCGTACGTACCGCGACCGGTAGGAACGTCAGCTCCGACGGCCGCACCGGCGGCGTTGATCGCTAGCGCCACGCCGGAACCCAGCGGCTGACGTTCGCGCTCGTGCCAGCGCATCGCCGTGAATTGTTCGCGACTGGAAACCACGTTCGATGGTGCCGGGACGTTGTTGATGAACGCGGTGTATCCGACCGCAAACATGCCTGCCGTTCCCACGGCGATGCCGTTGCCGAGGTTTAGGCAGCGTCCACTGCGCATGTAGAGGGCGACCGGCGCGTTTTGGCCGCTCGTGTCGTCGAGGTCGACGATCGCCGGCGAACGCATGCTGGCGATCAGCGCACCGTTTTCGAGTTCGCCGGCGAGCACGGGTCCGATCGAGTCGTGTGGAAACGCCTCGCACGCGGAAAGATCTACCGCACGCAGATTCGTTCCGTTTGCGCGGAGCGGCCGGCCCGCGTCGAGCAACAGACCACCGGCACGATCGAAGCTCACGATACTTCCCGATTGCGTGAGTGCGCGCGCGCGGTTCGCGGCGTTCCAGACAACCGGACGCGTGCGATAACCGTTGACGATGACGGTTGCTGCAATCGTTCCGTCGCGCGAAACGGCCATCAACGCTCGCGCGCCCGTCACATCGATGATCGCGCGCGGCGGAAGCGCGAGCATACGAACGGTGATCCGTGCGTCGACGCGTTGGGGGGACGCGGCGATTACGAGGAGGGCGAGCACGATGGGTACGCGTCGGCAGCGTCGTTGAAGCATTGTTCTCTTGGTGAAACGCAACCGTCAGCGGGTTTCGTTGCGGATTGCGGGAGTGAGCAGCGCCGCGATCGCCACGACGATGTAACCGATGCAGGCAATCCACATTGCGGCGAGCGGGCTGCGCGTATCCGCGATCCAGCCGAAAATCAACACGCCGGGCGCCATCCCCGAGAGCACGAAGAGCCGTACGGCGCCCATGACGCGTCCGACCATGTGCTCGGGCGTTACGCGCAGCCGGAATCCGATGATCTGCGCGATTTCGAAGTTGGCGATGGTGTTGGAGGTCGCCCAGAAGACCGCGACCAGCCAGACATTGCTTACCAGTACGACGGGCAGAAACGCGAACGCATCGAGGACGTATGCGACCGTGAGCGCGCGTCCGAACGGCCAGCGGGTCGCCCAGCGCGATGCCAGCCCGGCTCCGATGACCGCGCCGGCCGCCGATATGCCGAAGAAGATGCCGACGATTTGATCGCTTGCTCCGAAGCCTTTCTTGAGAAACGGAATGAGAATCGCGTAGCAGCCGAAGCCGAAGAAGTTGAACGAGAACGCCGCCAGCGCTTGCGCGCGCATGCCGAGATCGCTCCATAGTTGGCCGAAGCCGAGTGCGACGTCATCGGCGAGATGACGCGCCGACGGAATGCCCTGCGCCGCATCGGGTCCGAGCGACGGAATGCGCGCCAGCGATATTTGCGATGCCAAGTATGTGAGCGCGTTAACGATGAGGGCCGGCAGCGGTCCGAAAAATGCGAAGAGTGCACCGCCAATTACCGGTGTGACGAGGTTCGAGGCGTTTTCGGAAGCGATGAGAACCGCGATCGCTTCGGTCGAGCGCTCTCTGCCCAACAAGTACGGAATGCTCGAGGATTGGCCGCCCAAGAATGCGGCCGCGCAAATCGAGATCACGACCAGGCCGCCGTAGATCATGGCCAGGTTGAGAAAATGCAGCCAGTAGGCGATTGCGAAGAACGCCATGACGGCAAACCGGATGGCGTCGCAAACGATCATCAGTTTGCGCCGGTCGACGCGATCGGCGAGCGATCCGCCGACCAACGAAAAGAGCGAGAAGGGCGCAACTTCGCAGATGAACGCAGCCCCGGTCGAAAGGGCGGAATGCGTCAGGTGATACGCGAGCAGCGGAACGGCTAACGTACGCAAGCCGTCGCCGAGCAAACTCAGCGATTGACCGACGAAATATTGCCGAAAGGCGCGCGAGGCGAAAACGCTGACTTTTCGGCGCCGTCTTTTGACCGTCATAGATGTCGCCAGATCAGCGACCCAGCGACGACCAGCAATCCAAACGAAACGGCGAGCAGCAACTGCGGCGACTTCATGTTCACGGATAGGCGCGCGCCGATCGGACCGCCGAGCAAGCCGCCGGCGACGAGCGGAACGATGTCGCGAAGGTCAACGTCGCGTTGGAAAGCGTGAACGGCGAGTCCGACCGGCGACGTCAGCAAAATGCCGAACTGCGACGTCGCGCTCACGGCGTGCACCGGCAATTCCGAAAAGTAGAGCAGCGTGGGCACGAGAACGACGCCGCCGCCGATGCCGAACAGGCTCGAAAAGATACCGATAAAGAAACCCAGCACGGCGGCGGCCCGATAACTCATGCCCTTGATGAGATGGACGTGTTCGTGCTGCGGCCTTCCGCGCAAGCGCTTCTCGGCATTCCAGGCCATGTCGGCGGCGACGCCGGCGAGCAAGAGCGCCAGAATCCAGTCGAACAAACGCGGTGCGATATGTAACGACAGGATCGCGCCGAGAATGCCGCCGGGCAGACCGCCGGCCGCGATGAGCCAACCAATCTTCAAGTGCACGCGGCGCTGTATCAAATACGAAAGCGCACCGCTCGCGCCGCTCGCAACGATGAGGACGAGCGACGTACCCGCGGCTTCAGCAGGTGCGAGACCAAAGAATAGACGCAACGCCGGCACGAGCACGAACCCGCCGCCCAGTCCGACCATAGAACCGAATGCACTGGCAAACAGCGCCACCGCGAAGAGCGCGAGCGCGGTAAGCGCGTACGCGCTCACGCGGTTTTGAGGGAGGTAACGGTGTAGGCTGCGACTGGTAAACGCTTGCCCTTGACTTCGACCGGTTCGCGCGGCTCGACCTCGACCACGTCGCGGCACTCGGCGTAGGTCGTTTCGCTGATAACGATCTCGCCGGCTTTGGCTAAACCGTACAGACGCGCGGCGACGTTGACGTTGTCGCCGATCACGGTGTAGTTCATCCGCGAACTCGCGCCCAGATTCCCCATCACGACGTCGCCCGTGTTGATGCCCATGCCCACGCCGAACTCCGGCTTGCCTTCGCTGCGCCAGCGTTGGCAGAGATCGCGAATCTTCGCCTGTTGTTCGACGGCAGCGATCACGGCATTGCGCGCGTCGCCCGGCGTTTGATAGGGCGCGGAAAACACCGCCATCACACAGTCGCCAATGAACTTGTCCACATAGCCGCCGTGTGCAAACACAATCGCGCACATCGCTTCGAAGTACTCGTTGAGTTGCGCGTAGACGTCTTCCGGCGACATCGTTTCACTCATCGCGGTAAAGCCGCGGATGTCGCTGTAGAAGACGGTCGCCTTCACCTTTTTGCCGCGTAGCGCGAGCGCGGTGCGGGGATCGTCGTTCTTGAGAATGTCGGTAACGATCGCCGGACTGACGTGCATGCCGAAAAGATTGGTCACCAAGCGGCGGGCGGAGCCTTCGCCCACGAGTCGATAGGCGGCGACGGCCGCCGTTGCCAGTAGCATTGCAAGTTCGACGTGGAGGAGATCGACCCAGTAGAGATTGACGACGAAAAGCCGCAGGTTGACGTAGGCGTAAACGAGTGCCGCCGCAACCGCCGCAGCGATTGCGGCCGGCGTGCGCATGACGACGAACGCGAGCGCGAGCAATAGCGGCAACGCAAAACATAACGTGATGTCGAGCGCGTGCGGCGCCGGGTGCACGTAGAATCCGCGCATGAGTTGGTCGGCGAAACGTGTGTTGACGAAGAGTCCGGGAATCCGGCCACGGCCGGCGGTCGTGGCGAAATCGCCCAGCCCTTGTGCCGTCGCGCCGACGAAGATCAGCGCTCCGTTGGCAAACGCGTGCAGATCCGCCGGAGTGTTCGTGAGCGCGTCGCCCAGTGCGATCGTTCCGCGCCCGGCGAAAGCCTGCGTTTGTATTTGCGTCGCTGTCGCTAAGTCTTGATGGGTGGAAATTTTCGGCGGAAGCAGCAGCATCCGGCCGTCGGTGTCGGTCGGGATGTTGCTAACGTTTATGGTGCGGCTTGCAAACGTGCCGACGGCGGCCGCGGGAAACGCGTAGAGCCGCTCGTTTGCGTGGGTGCCCGAGGCCCCCATAACGATCTGCATCGGTTGGCCGACGAGATAGCCACCCGGCGTATCAACCGCGTTGTAGCCGATGGCTGCGGCCGATCGTTCGAGTTGCGGAACCGGACGCTGTTCGCCGATGCGACCGGCCGTGGTCGTATTTAGTGGAAAAGCCAGCACCGATGGCACGCGGCGGAGCCCGCGCGCAAAAGCCGCGTCCTGCGCCGGGTCCTTGCTCGCCTCGAGAAATTCGATGTCGAACGCGACGGTTTTTGCGCCCGCCGCCGCGAGGTTTTCCAGCAGTTTCGCGTACGCGCTGCGCGGAAGCGGAAATCCGGTTCGCCGTAACGTGGCGTCGTCGATCGCAACGATGCCGAGTTGTGGATTCGGCTCGCGGTCGTACGCGGGATTGCCGAAACCGAGATCCGGCGCCGCATCGAGTGCCGCAACGTGGAGCGCTAGATCGGCGATTCGGTTGGCGGCCGGAAGCGTTGTCAGCGGCAGCGCGATCAACGAAGCGCCGGCAGCTCCGGCAACTACGCGGAGAAGAAGGGCAACGACGAGCGCCCGCTGCCGCGCCGGCACGGCTAGGCTGGGACGCTAGCTCGATCGGCCGATGTAACGGCGATCGCGCGTATCGATGCGAATGACGTTGCCGGTCTCGACGAACAGCGGTACCTGGACCGTCGCGCCGGTTTCGAGTTTTGCTGGTTTGGTCGTGTTGGTGGCAGTGTCACCTCTGAAACCGGGATCGGTTTCCACAATTTTCAACTCGACGTGCGCGGGAAGGTCCGCGCCGATCGGAACCCCGTCGTGGAACTGCACGTCGACGACCATCCCGTCTTTGAGAAAGTCGGCGGGATCCCCGATTATGTCGCGTCCCAGTGTGACGTTCTCGAACGTCTCTTGATCCATGAAGTGGTAGCCGTCGGCGTCATTATAGAGCATCTGCATTTGGCGGTTGTCCACCGTCGCGCGTTCGAGTTTTTCACCGGCGCGAAACGTGCGCTCGAGGGTCGTTCCGGCTTTGACGTTCTTCAAACGCGTGCGAACGAAGGCCGAACCCTTTCCCGGCTTGACGTGAAGAAATTCGATGACGGTCCACAGTTGGCCGTCCACGACGATAGTAACGCCGTTACGGAGGTCGTTCGACGAAATCATGACCCCGCGTCTTACGGGCCGGGTCTCAACGGCCCCTACCGTTTGAAGAGACGGATCGGTCCTTCGCTGCCCGCCCGCAGGCGCGCGAGGTTTTCGCGGTGCGTGTATATGATGAACGCGGCCGCGAACGCACCGTAGACCGTGGAGGCGACGGATCCGGTAAAAAACCACAGCGCGATTGCCGCGAGCACGCTGCCGAGCATCGAGCCGACCGACGAATATTGGGTGAGCAGCGCGCCGGCGATCCATCCGCCCACGGCGACGAGTCCGGACGGCCAACTGATCGCAAAAATCGCACCGAACGAGGTCGCAACACCCTTGCCGCCGCGCCAGCGTAACCACGGCGAAAAACAATGGCCCAAAACGGCGGCACCCGCGACGATTGCCGCAGCGACGCTCGATTGAAAGTATGCCGCTGCTAAAAACGTCGGAACGAACCCTTTGAAAGCATCGAGCAGCAGAACGGCGGCGCCTCCGGCTTTGCCCAGCGTGCGCAGGGCGTTCATCGCGCCGATGTTGCCGGAGCCCTGAGCGCGAATGTCGGTGCGATAAAACGTCCGCCCGATCAGATAACCGAACGGAATCGAACCGATGAGAAACGCGGCGACGACGGCAATCACGAGAAGCACGAATTGAGCCTCACTCATCGCTGCTATCGCGGCGGCGCCGAAATTCCAGCGTAAGCGGAACGCCTTCGAAATCGAAATGCTGCCGAATGACGTTCTCCAAAAAGCGACGATAGTGCGACTGCAGCAAATCGGGATCGTTGCACGAGAAAACGAAGACGGGTGGGTGCACCGCCGGCTGGGTCACGTAATACACTTTGAAGAGCCGGCCGCCGACGGCCGGCGCGGGATGCGCCAGCACGGCGTTGCGCAGTGTTTGGTTGAGCGGTGCGGTCGCGATGCGCCGGTCGAGATTGGCGGCGACGCGATCGACGAGCGGTAAGAGGCTCCCCAAGCGCCGATGCGTCTTTGCCGAGAGAAACGTTACCGGCGCAAAGCGCGCGAACGGTACGAGTTCGCCGACGACGCGTGCAAGCTCGCCTTGACTGAACTCGCCCTGTTCGCGCACCAGATCCCACTTGTTGCCGACGAAAATCAAGCCCTTGCGTTCTTCGATGGCAATGCCCGCGAGCCGCCGGTCTTGCGCCGTCAAACCCACCATCGCATCGAAGACGAGCAGCGCGACGTCGCAGCGCGCAATCGCTTTGAGCGAGCGCAACGCGGCATAATACGCGATGGCACCGTGCGCTTGCGGTTTTTTGTGCATGCCGGCGGTATCGATGAGCCGCAGCGTGGTATCGCTGCGCTGCAGCACCGTGTCGATGGCATCGCGCGTGGTACCGGGTTGTTCGGAAACGAGTGCACGCTCTTCACCGAGCAATGCATTGAGCAGCGAACTCTTGCCGACGTTCGGACGACCGATGATGGCTAGCGCCAACTCGTCCTGTTGGGGTTCACCATCCGGAGCGTCAGGAAGCAGCTCGACGACGCGATCGAGTAAGTCGCCGGTGCCTTCGCCGTGAAGCGCCGAGACCGCAATCGGTCCGCCGAATCCGAGTTTTGCAAACTCGGCGTGTACCGCAGCCGAGGCCGACGGCGACTCGGCCTTATTGGCGACCAGGACGATGGGGCGATGCGTGCGCCGCAAAATCGTCGCCACGTCTTCGTCCAAGGGATGCAGCCCGGCCGCGGCATCGACCACGAACAGCACCACATCGGCTTGCTCGGCCGCCGCTTCGGCCTGCCGGCGCGTAACGTCGGCAAACGATCCAAACGCGTCGGGATCGGGATCGGGATCGATGCCGGCGGTGTCCACCATGCTGAAAACGCGCCCGCGCCACTCGCACAAGGCGTACAGACGATCGCGCGTGACGCCGGGCGTGTCTTCGACGATAGCCAGTCGCTGACCGATCAAGCGGTTGAAAAGCGCGCTCTTGCCGACGTTGGGACGGCCGACGACGGCGACGGTCGCGGGCTGCAACCTGCCTCGGCCGCCGGCGGGCTCTTCGATGGTCTGCACGGTGGGGTCACTTTCGGACTCCGCGCAGTCCGCACCCGGCCGGAGGCGACGGGGGTACCCGAGAAATCCCGCCGGCGCATGGCCCGCATCTATATTGAAACCTTCGGCTGCCAAATGAATGAGGCCGACTCGCGGTACGTCGCCGAGCGCGCGACGGCCGCCGGCTATACAATGGCAACGCGACCCGACGACGCCGACGTGTTAGTGATCAACACGTGCACCGTGCGCGACAACGCCGAACGGCGCGCGTACGGGCGGATGAATCATTTCAAGGCACTCAAGGACGCCGTGCCGGCTACTCGGCTGGTGGTAATGGGGTGTTTGGCCGAACAAGATCGCGACCGAATGCGCTCGCTGGCACCGCACGTGGACGCGATATTCGGTACGCGCGAGTTAGCGCAGCTCGGCGATCAGCTGGCCGCGTGGCAACCAGATTTTTCGGACCGCATCGATTTTTCGGCCGACCAGGCCCTGTTAATGCCGTTTGGCGGAACGCCGGATGCGGCCGGCGCGTTTTCGCCGTTACGCGCTTTCGTCAACGTGCAGCGCGGATGTTCGTACTACTGCACGTTTTGCATCGTGCCGCAGGTGCGTGGGCGTTTCGATCACCGCCCGATGGACGCGATCCTGCGTGACGTTGCGTCCAAAATCGCGGCCGGCGCCCGTGAAGTGATGCTCGTAGGACAGACGGTCAACGCCTGGGAGGATCCCGCAACGGGCGAGGATTTCGGCGCGCTCTGCCGCGCCGCCGGCCGGGTGGAAGGCCTCGAACGGCTGACCTTCATATCGCCGCATCCGAGAGACTTCAGCGAAAAAATCGTCGCCGATCTGGCGGCCGTGCCGCAACTCAACCCGCGGTTGCACCTGCCGCTGCAATCGTTTAGCGATCCCGTGCTGCGGCGAATGAACCGAAAATATACGTCCGCCGGCTTTGACGAAAAGGTTCGGTTGGTGGGGCGGTACCTGCCGCAGTGGGCGATCACCACCGATTTGATCGTCGGTTTCCCGGGTGAGAGCGACGATGACTTCGAGCGCACGCTGGCATACGTGCGCTCGGGCGTTTTCGCAAATGCGTTCACGTTCATGTACTCGATTCGCCGCGGCACGCCGGCGGCGCATTGGGAACAAGTTCCACGCGCGGTCTCGGCCGAGCGGTTCGCGCGGCTCGTCGACGCGCAGAACGCCGTGACGCGCGGGTATCACGACCAAAAGCTCAACACGGTGACCCGCGTGCTGATCGCCGGACCGTCGAAGAAAGACGATCGCAAACTTTCGGGCAAGACGCTCGACAACGTCACCGTCGTCGCACCGATGCCGCCCGACTACGACGAGGCGCTCTATGCCCGCGAGCCGTGGCTCGACATTGCCGTCGAGACCGCGCACGTGTGGGGATGCAGCGGCAGAATCGTCGGACGCGCGCAACGCTACGCCGACCGCGGCGCAGCGCTCGAACGCGATCTCGTGAGCCTGTTGTAGGTGAGCGGACAGGGAGGCAGGCGGAACGCTCGGGAACTCTGCGCCGGTGCGTAAAGCATTGCGGATAGCGCTGGCCGCAGCGACAACGCTGGGGCTAGCAGCATGCGGAGGAAATGCGCTGCGCGCGGTGCCGCCCAGCGGCGCGAGCGCCGCCGCGACAAAAAGTTCCGCGGCCCCGCAGTTCGTCGGATTTTGGGAATCCTGGTCGGATACCAATCAAAACGACGCGTTTTATCGTTTGGGCAGCGTATCGTCGAGCGTCACCACGACCGACGTCGCATTTAGCATCGCCGACAGCAACCAAATTTCGAACCCGCAGAATACCTATCCGCTGGCGCCCGGCGCTCGCAAAATCCACGCGCACGACGGTAAGGTGTTACTTTCGTTCGGCGGGGCGACGTCACAGTTTAAGATCACCGATCCCAACGCGTTCGTAACGAATCTCAAAGCGTATCTGCAGGCGCATCCGAACGTCTACGACGGTTTCGACTTCGACGACGAGGTGATGCAAACCCGAACAAACGGCCGGCAGCAACTCATCGGAGTGCTCAAAGCGGTGCGCTCGGCATTCCCGTCGTCCATCATTTCGTTCGACGCGGACTCAGCCGGCGCCGATCCGCACGTTGACCTTCCGAACTACGTTGGAGAAGACCGGCTGATTCTCAAAGACGCCGGCGACGCGATCGATTACGTCAACGTCATGGATTACGATCAGTACGGCTGGAAACCGTCGACCAACCCGAACTGCACGTATCATCCCGGCGCTCCCGACGACTGCTATCTCGACATCATGCGTGAATTCGCCGACGTTCCGACCGGGAACGGAAAAACGTTTCCCGCCAATAAGGTCGTGATGGGGTTGATGATCGGACGCGCCGACGACGGGTTGTTCTTGAAGCCGCAAGACTGCGCCGGTTACGGCACCTGGGTCGTCACCAACGGCTACCACGGCGTCATGATCTGGGATCTCGATCTCGACAACCCACAGGCGCCGCCCAATGGAACCGGTTATCCCAAAGGCTCCTACGTCAAAGCCATCTCCGGCGCGCTTGGAACGGATCGGTAAGCACGCCCAAGCGGTGACGCGCGACACGAAATATTCGCCGATGCTCGAGCAGTACTTCGGCATGAAAAGCAAGCATCCCGAAGCGATTCTGCTCTCGCGCGTCGGCGATTTCTACGAAGCCTACGGCGAAGATGCCGAAGTTGTCGCACGGGCGCTGCAAATCGCACTGACGAGCAAGGAAGCCGGAGGAGGCAAACGCGTCGCGATGGCGGGCGTTCCGCATCATGCGCTTGCGCAGTATCTGGCGCGATTGGTTGCGCAGCGATTCATCGTCGCGCTGGCCGAACAACTGGAGATTCCGCAGCCGAATAAACTCGTTCGCCGCGACGTCGTGCGTTTGATCACGCCCGGCACGCTCATCGAAGAAAACCTACTCGACGGTAAGGCGAACAACTATTTAGCGGCGGTGGCCGCGATCGAGGGAACGCTGGCGCTCGCGCATGCCGACGTCTCGACCGGGTATTGCGCCGCAACGGCCATTTCGGGTGACGACGCGTACGACGACTGCATCGCCGAGTTGGGGCGCATCGTGCCCGCGGAAATCGTCGCCGACGTTTCGGCCGACGTGCGCGCACTGCTGTCGCCGGCCGTTGAGGCGCTCGGGGCGCGGCTAACGGCACCCCCGTTAGCGTCGGTCGAGGATCGGCCGCGCGGCCTACTGGACGGCTTTTCGCACGACGAGTCGCTCGCGATTCACCGCGCGCTCGACGCGCTGGGCGCGTTCGTCGCTCGGACCGGCGTTGCGGGTGCGGCGCAGACGTCTGCAGGCGACCGTGGTGCCGGACTAACCGCGCCACAACTTTATCGCCGTCAATCGTTCATGTGGCTCGATCCGGCGACGCGCAAACACTTGGAGCTCGTTCGTTCGCAAGGACAGAACCCGCGCGCGACCCTGCTTGCGACGCTGGACCGCTGCGCCACCGCGATGGGTTCGCGATTGCTGGCGCGCTGGATCGTCGCCCCATTGCTCGATCGGCAGGCATTGACGGCACGCCAGGACGGCGTTGCCGTGCTGGTGCGCGAACACGCGCGTCGCGATGCCGTTCGCGACGTGCTCAAAGCCTGTTTCGACTTGGAACGCATCGCCCAAAAGACGCGCTTTCGACGCGCGACACCGCGCGATTTGGCATCGCTGCGGCGCACGCTCGATGCGCTGCAGCCATTGCCGCGCGTGGCTCCGCCGGAACTCGCGCCGCTGCTCGCGGGCATTGCCGATTTCTCGAGCGTTCTCGAAGATTTGACGCAGTCGCTGGCCGACGACCCGCCGCTGTCGGTCGGCGACGGCGGGGTGATACGACCCGAAGCCGATGCCGAGTTGGCTGAGTGCGTGGCGTTGCGCACCGACACGCGATCGCGACTGCTCGAACTCGAAGAGCGCGAACGCGAACGCACGGGCATCAAGAATCTGCGCATCAAGTACGCGAGTGCGTTCGGATACGCGATCGAAGTGAGCAAGAATCACGCCGGCAGCGTTCCGGCCGACTACGTGCGCAAGCAAACGCTGACGACCGGCGAGCGCTACGTCACCCCAGAACTCAAAGAACTCGAACTCGCGATCGCGACCGCGCAGACGCGGCAACAGCGCCGCGAGCAGCAACTCTTCGAGGCGCTCGTCGAGCGCGTCGCGCAACGCGCAGCTGACCTGCTGCACGCGGCGCAAGCCGTTGCCGAAATCGACGTGCTGGCATCGCTGGCAGCGTGCGCGGCCGAGCGCGGCTACGTGCGGCCGGAGTTCTTGGACGATAGCGTCATTGCAATTGACGAAGGGCGCCACCCGGTGATGGACGCGCTGCAGCCGGCGCAGTTCGTTCCCAACGATCTCACCCTGCGCGCCGACGCGCATCGCTTCATCCTGCTCACCGGGCCAAACATGGGTGGAAAGTCCACGTACCTGCGTCAGGCGGGGTTGTTGACGATTACCGCGCAAATCGGCTCGTTCGTGCCGGCGAAGGCGATGAAACTCGGACCGGTAGAACGCATTTTCACGCGTATCGGCGCGGGCGACGATCTCGCGTCGGGGCAGTCCACATTCTATCTCGAGATGTCCGAAGCTGCGAATATCATGCGTCGCAGCACGCAGCGTTCGCTACTGTTGATCGACGAAGTCGGGCGCGGAACCGGAACGCTGGACGGGCTTTCCATCGCTCAAGCGATCTGCGAGTTCTTGCTCGGCTTAGAAAGACAATCGCCGATGGTGCTCTTTGCCACGCACTTTCACGAACTGTGTGCGCTGGCCGAGCACTGGCCGCTGGTTGCAAACTATCACATTACGGCGGTCGAGAGCACGGCTCGCGGCGGCGCTCCGGTGTTTTCGCATCGCGTGCAACCGGGAAGCTCGTCGCGTTCGTTCGGCATTGAGGTTGCGCGCATGGCCGGGCTGCCGCCAGCGGTGATCGAGCGCGCACAAGAGATCGCCGACGCGCTTTCGGGATCGAGCGACGTCGAGGAACGCGTGCCGTTGCGCAAGCCGATCGCCAAAACGAGCGCGCCCGATCGCCAGCTCTCTTTTCTGCAGTAGACGCATGTCATCGGAAATTCGCGTGCTCGACGCCGAAACGATCGGCCAAATCGCCGCCGGCGAGGTTATCGAACGCGCGGCGTCGGTCGTCAAAGAGTTGGTCGAGAACGCGGTCGATGCGGATGCGCGGCGCATCGTCGTGTCGGTCGAACGCGGCGGAGTGCAGCTGGTGGAAGTCGGCGACGACGGCGCCGGTATCTCGCGCGCGCAACTTCCGCTGGCGCTGCGCCGTCACGCGACGAGCAAACTCACGCTCGCAACCGATCTCAGCGCAATCGCAACGCTCGGATTTCGCGGCGAAGGCTTGGCGGCGGTTGCGGCGGTCGCCCAGGTTGAAATCGTTTCGAGCCGGCGCGGTGAGAGCAGCGCGTGGCGCGTGCGGGGACACGCCGAAACGGTCAGCGAGCCGGAACCTGCAGCCGGCGCGCCGGGCACGCGCGTGCGGGTCGCGCAGCTCTTCGACAACGTGCCGGTGCGACGCGAATACTTGCGTTCTCCCGCCGCGGAGTTCGCGCGCATATCGTCGTGGCTGTCGAGTTTCGCACTCGGGTATCCCGGCATCACCTTTTCGCTGCGTCACGACGGACGCGACGTGTGGACGATGCCGGCGGTCGAGGATGCTCGCGAACGTCTGGCGATGGTATTCGGCCGGGAGGCGGCCGGCGCACTGATTCCAATCGACGGCGCCGCGGCCACCACGATTTCCGGCGGCGTGAGGGGATTCGTGAGCACGCCCGGATTCGATCGGCCGGACCGGCGCAATCAGTTGCTGTTCGTGAACGGCAGGCTGTTGCGCAGTCCGCTGATGAGTGCTGCGTGGACGGCGGCCTACGCGACGTTTGCGATGCTCGGCCGTCATCCGTACGGCGTGATCTTTCTCGAACTGCCGCCCGACCACGTAGATCCCAACGTGCACCCCACCAAAAGTGACGTGCGCTTGCGTTTCGGCAGTCAAGTTTTCGACGCGGTGCGACGTACGATTGCGGCCACGTTGCAAGCCCACGCCGCACAACGTTTGCAGGCGAGCACGAGCGCAACCAATGCGTTTGCACTGCCGGTGCACGCCGGCGACGGCGCTTCGCCCGTGTCGTTGTTCGATGAGGCCTTTGCCGGGACGGATCTAGCGCAGCCGCAGATGCGCGTCCTCGAGCAAGTCGCCCGCACGTATATCCTGGCAGCGGACGGCGATACGCTGCTGCTGGTAGATCAGCACGCGGCGCACGAACGCATCGCTTACGAACGCATTGTAGATGCTGCCCGCTCGGGCGCTCCGAGCGAGCCGCTGTTGGTGCCGCTCGTCGTCGAACTCGATACGGAGCAATCGGCGGCCCTGACCGAACTTTTGGAAACGCTGCGCGAAGGCGGGTTGGAGATCGAGCCGTTCGGTGAAGGTGTCTTTCGTATCATCGCCACACCCGCCGGCTACGGTGCGCGGCAGTTCGATCTCGCCGGATTTCTCGACGATCTCGCGGCCGAGGGCAAGCAACGGGACGTGCGCGAGCGCGTTTGGGCGTCGTTGGCGTGCCATTGCGTTTGCGTTGCAGGCGAACGGCTCGAACGTGGCGAGATGACGATGTTGCTCGAGCGTTTGCAGCATTGCCGCAATCCGATGCACTGTCCGCATGGCCGCCCGACCATGGTGCGCCTCGATTCGCAGGACGTGGCGCGTATGTTCAAACGTGCCTGATGCGCTGCGCGGCGTGCTCATTCTCACCGGCGCGACGGCCAGCGGTAAGACTCAACTGGCGATCGAACTCGCGCGCCGTTTCGATGCCGAAATCGTGGGTGCGGATTCGCGCCAGATTTATCGCGGAATGCCGATCGGCACCGCGATGCCGTCGCCCGAGCAACTCGCAGCCGTGCCGCATCACTGCGTCGGCTTCGTCGATCCGCGCGAGCGGTATTCGGCGGCGCGCTACGCGCAAGATGCACTGGCGGCCATTAGGGCGATTGCGGGTCGCGGCAAGCGCGTCATCGTTGCCGGCGGCACCGGATTCTACGTTCGCGCGCTAACCGGCGGCGTTGCGCTTGCGGCGCAATACGACGAACGTTTGCGCGAGCGTCTCGCGCGCGAAGTGCGAATGCATTCGGCGGAGTTTTTGCATGCGTGGCTCGCGCTGCGCGATCCGGCGCGTGCCGCCAGGTTGCATCCGCGCGATACCTATCGCGTCGTACGCGGGCTCGAAATCGCATTGGCGCCGCAATCCGTGGCGCGCGACGTGCCGCTGCGAACGCTTACCGATGCGGGCTTGCGGTGGGCAATGGCCGTCCTCGACGTTCGCACTGAAGATCTGGACGCACGCATTGCGGCACGTTGCGAGCACATGCTGGAAGCGGGACTGGTTGAAGAAGCCGAGCGCATCGGCGGCGACGCGGTGGCGGCGACGGCGGTTGGCTATCCGCAGGCGCTCTCGTACCTGCACGGATGGTGCACGTACGACGAGCTTCGGCAGTCGCTGGTTCGCGCGACCCGGCGCTACGCGAGACGGCAGCGCGCGTGGTTTCGCGGGGAGCCGGATGCGTTGTGGATCGATCCTAGCGCCGTCGCATCGTTGGTACGGGAGAAACTGGGCTGGCGTTAGAACGACTTTTCCTTCATGCCGGGAAGCCTGCAAGACACGTTTCTTGCCGAATGCAAGCGACACGGGGGCGCGGTTACCGTCTATCTGGTGAACGGATTCCAACTGCGCGGCGTCGTGAAGGGATTCGATCCGTTCACCGTGCTGCTCGAATACGAACGAAAGACGCACCTCGTCTACAAACACGCGATCTCGACGATCTCGCCTGCGCTGAACGTCAACGCCGAAATGCGAGAGGAGCATGCTGCGGCCGCAAACGCCGACGGCGGCGGTTCCACAACTTGACATCGCGTATCCGGGTGACGAAGATGCACGGTGCGCGCAACGATTTCGTGGTTTTCGATCGCCGCCGGCAGGATGCCGGCGACCTGGAAGGTATTGCTCGCCGGATTTGCGACCGCCGCGCCGGAATCGGCGCCGACGGTTTCATCGTCATCGAGCGATCCAGTAACGCAAGCGTCGCGATGCGCACCTTCAATCCGGACGGCAGCGAAGCCGAGATTTGCGGGAACGGCTTGCGCTGCGCGGCGCAATGGCTGGACGAAGCCGGCGAGGGTGCGCGCATCGCCTTGCACACAGCGGCCGGTATGGTGAACACGGAAATCATTACGCGCGAACCCAGCTATCGCGTGCGCGTTGAAATGCCGGCGCCGCGCATCGTCGCGCGCGAGCTTGCCGGACTCGGCGACTCGTTTCTCGTCGACACCGGAAATCCGCATCTCGTGCTCTTCCGCTCGTCTTTGGACGCCGAAAATCTCGAAACGCTCGGGCGGACATTGCAAGACGACGCGCGCTTTCCCGCCGGCGTGAACGTCCACGTTGCGGTCGCCGAAAGCGGAAACCGTCTGCGCGTGCGCCACTGGGAGCGCGGTGCGGGAGCGACGCAAGCGTGCGGCACCGGCGCCGTCGCCAGCGCCGTCGCAGCAATCGACGCGGGCCGCGTATCGGCTCCGGTCGAGGTGCTCGTTCCGGGCGGCACCCTAACGGTCGAATTCGGCAACGGCAAGGTCGCGCTCGTCGGGCCTTCGGAGCGCGTCTTCGATACGGAGATCGCGGTGTGACCATCCGCACCGCGCGCATCGAAGATGCGTCGCGGATTTCCGATCTCATGCATCAACTTGGGTACGACGTATCCGCCGGCGAGATCGCGCAGCGGTTGTCGCGCCGCGACGACCAACGCGACGTCATCCTCGCGTGCGACGACGGAAACACCCTCGGTTGGGCGGCGGTTTGCATCCAAGAGGGTTTCGTCGAAGGACGTGTTGCGTGGATTGAGGGCTTCGTCGTCGATCACAACGCGCGCGGCGCCGGCGTCGGCGCGCGGTTGCTCGACGCGGCAGAAGCGTGGGCGCGCTCCAAGGGCTGTACCACGATGCGCGTGCAGTCGAACGTCGTTCGGGAACGCGCGCATGCATTTTACGAACGGCACGATTACGTAAAGATGAAAGCGCAGTACGCGTTTCGCAAGATGTTATGACGCCGGGCTTGGCCTATTGTGACGCTCGCGGACGCATCTACTACGACGAAGCCACCGAGCCGCTCGCCGACGGCGGCATCGTTCGCCAAGCATCGCCATCCGAGTTGATTCCGGCTCCGGCCGGAACCGTCGAGATGATTTTGCCTCGCCGGCGTCCGCTTACGACGTTGGGGCCGGCGAGCTATCGTTACGCGTTGGCTGCGGTGTTGCCGGCCGGCTACACGCGGTTGCTCGTTCCCGCGTACGTTAAAGATCGCGGTGCTCCCGATTTGCCGTTGTTCGGTTACACGTTTGCCTGCGCGATCGGCGATCGGCTATACGTCGCGGCAGCGCGGACCGACGAAAGCGAGGATTGGCAACCCCGTTCGTTCGGCGAAGGCGAACTCGAAACGCTGCTCGAGCGGCGGCTCGAACGCGATCCGGGCAACCGCGTGCTGCAGCAAGTCGCGCTCTGCTCGCGCGAATACGGATGCTTCACGGCGCAGAACGTATTCTTGCAGCGCGGCGAAGCGGCACTGCCGGTTTCTCCGAAGTGCAATGCGCGCTGCGTCGGCTGCATTTCGCAACTGGAAGCGCCGGCGACGGTCCCGTCGCCGCAGGCGCGAATCGTGGACGAGGTTACCGTCGACGAACTGACGCGCGTCGCGATCGCGCATTTGGAGTGCACGGCAGACGGCATCGTTTCGTTCGGCCAAGGTTGCGAAGGCGAACCTCTGCTGCGTTCCACGACGATCGCCGCCGCCATCGAGCGAATTCGCTCGGTTCGAAACAACGGCACGATCAATTGCAACACGAACGGCAGTTTGCCGCGAGCGCTGGAGCGCTGCGTCGACGCCGGACTCGATGCGGTCAGAATCAGTCTCAATTCGTTCCGGGTGCGCGTGTACGCCGCATACTACCGGCCGATCGGCTACGAGCTCAACGACGTTCTCGACTCGGTGCGGCTTGCGGTGCGCCGCGGCGTCCGCACGAGCCTCAACCTGCTCACCCATCCCGGCGTTACCGACGATGAAGAAGAAGTCGCCGCAGCCGAGGCGTTTCTACGCGAAACGCCGGTCGCAATGGTTCAGACGCGCACGCTGAATATCGATCCCGAGTGGTATTTCGCCGCCGTCGGACGGCCACGGAACCCGCTCGGCATGCAGGGTGCCCTTGATGCCATTGCACGACGCGTTGCCCTGGGGAATTTTACGCACACGCATTGAGTCAAAATGCCAGCGCGGCACGCGCCGTTCCGGCGTCGAATGGGTCGAACGACGGATTCCGATCGAGCGCTGCCGTCAACCACGCTCGCGCTTGCTTATGCGCGCCGTTATGAAGCGCGATCATCCCGGCATGAAACAGCACCTCCGAATCTTGCGTTCCTAGCCGCGTCGAACGTTCGGCAAAGGTCTGCGCCTCGTGCCAGCGACCGGCGCGTGCCAGCGTCCACGCCATCGTATCGTCGGCGTAGATTTCGTTGCCGCGGCGCCGATAATCGTCGCGCGCGGCGCGCAGGGCAACGCCAAGATGGACGCCGCGTTGGGCGTAGTAGTTTGCCAACAGGCGATCGTTGACGCCTTGCGCATCAAAAATCCGTTCTTCCGCGGCAATGAGGGCGTCCGTGCGGCGCGCTCCGGTTTCGTCATCGAGGGCGCGCTGGGCGTCGGCCACGTAACCCAAGCCCTGCGGCAGCGGATAAAGATCGACGCTGCTGGAGGCAGCCGCTAAGGCGTCGCTCCATCGCTTCTCGGCACGAAACATGCGCGCTTGGTAGAGCAGCGCCATCGCATTATCCGGGTAGAGCGCGAGCGCATTGGTAAACTCTGCTCGGGCTGCGCCGGCATCGCCGGCTTCGAATGCGAGTTGGGCGGCTCGCATATGAAACCAAGAGCGATCGAAGGCCGGGCTACCGACTGCCGAATCCATCGTTTCGGCGGCGCGCGCCATGAGGCTGCGCGCCTCGTCGAGTCGTCCCGTAAGCTCCTCATATCGCGAGCGCACGGAATCGACCGTGGGGTTTTCTTGTGGGTCGTCCGCGATCGCCGCGAGCTCTGCGTGCGCCTGCGCGTAGCTGCCGGTCTCCATGAGAATCGACGCCACCTGTGCGCGCGCGTTGACGTTGAACGGCTCGCCGCTCACGGCTGCACGTTCGTGCGCGAGCGCCGCGCCAAAATAGTGATAGGCTAGAAACGCCGACGCGAGGGTCATGTGCGCGGACGTATTGCCTTGCGGCTGAAGACGCAACGATCTCCGAGCGGAATCGGCCGCTCGCGTTACATCGGAGAAATCGTAGCGTTCCCGAAAGCGCTGCATGTACTGCTGGGCTAACATTCGCAGCGTAATTTGATCGGCGGGATCTATGCGAACGCGCTTCTCGTAGAACGCGACCAGAGCGTCACGCTGCCGGTAGTCGAGGTTTACGGGCGCGGTCGTGACGGTTGCGGCGGTCGTCGAGATGCGGAGCAGCGCAAACGCGCCGCCGGCCAATGCCGCGACGATGATGGTAATCGACGGCAGCAGTCGCTGCGGTCCAATCATGAAAGTGGACTGAGCTTGGCGTCGAGTTCATCGTAACGCTGCAAGCGATAGACGATCGTCGAGATCGCCCAAGCGGCCACAAACAGCCCGGCGATTACGAAGCCGAGCGTGCCGAAGTTATCGCCGAGAGCGCGGATCGCGTTCCACGCTCCGCCGCTGAGATTGAAACGGTCGGCGACGATGTTTGCTAGTTCGATTCCGCCAACGGCCAACGCAACGAGCACGGAGATCAGTGTGATTACGAGGTTGTAATAGATCTTGCGCACAGGTTTGAGAAACGCCCAACCGTACGCGCCGAGCATCAAGATGCCGTCGGTGGTGTCGAGCAGTGACATGCCGGCGGTGAACAGCAGCGGAAAAATCAAGATATCGCAAACGGGAAGACCTTTGCCGGCCTCGACGGCAGCGATTCCAAGCAAACCGACCTCGGTCGCCGTGTCGAAACCGAGGCCAAAGAGCAATCCGATCGGATACATCTTCCAGCTGCGGTCGACGAGTTTGATCAAGGGACTGAGAAATCGCCCCATGAGTCCGCGCCGGTCGAGCAGGTCGTCGATTTGCCGGCCCGCACAGATTTCGCCGGCTCGTGCGCGTTTGAACGCACGAAAAATTTGCGTCAAGACGACGGTGTTGATCGCCGCGATTAAGAGAAGAAAGGCCGCGGAAACGGAGGTGCCTACCAACGAACCGACGTCTTCCAGTTGCGGGAGTCCGTGCTTTACGAAAACCGCCGCGAAAGCGATGGCGACCGAAAGCGCGACGACCACCGTCGAGTGCCCAAGCGAGAAAAAGAAGCCAACCGTGACCGGCCGTTGCCCCTCTTGCACCAACTTGCGCGTAACGTTATCGATGGCGGCGATGTGGTCGGCGTCGACGGCATGGCGCAACCCGAACGTATACGCGAGCAACGCCGTGCCGAGGAGCACCGGATGCGACCAGAATGCGCCGAACGCCAAAGCCCACGCCGCGACGTTGAGCGCGATCAGAATCGCATAGACCGAATACAATTGATCCTGACGGCAGCCGGTAATCGCCGCCACGCGGACGACGACCCCCGGCTGCCGCGCGACGCGATCGCGCTCGAGGCTAGAGAGGGCTTTGAACATACGGGAACGTGGTCGTGTTTTGCTTATCGTATCCGACGTTGTCGGTGGTGAGGCAAGGCGCTTCCTTGCCATCGTCTTTGACAAGACCCAGCGCCGAAAGCGTGTTTCCGAAGAGTGCGCCTAGCGAGATGTCGATGACATCGTCGCTCAGGGCGCGTCCGCCGAATTTGCTGCCGGTCGCACCGCCCGTTTCGTAGCCCAGGTAGGACGCGGCGGTGGTGTTCTGCGAGAGATCGATTTTCATCACGTTCGGATACAAGACGGCCTGCAACGTTTGCGCCGTTGCCTTGCTGCGGAACACCTCGGCAAACGATGCGATCATACCTTTGAGCACCGGGTCGGCGTACGGTTCGGAGCGATTGGTCTTGTCGTGATCCTCAAACGCCTCGAACGCTTCTTTGACGGCGGGCCGCGATAGGAGCTCGATTTGCCGATAGGTCGTGGCCGGCGGCGGCGTTGAGCCCGTCCCCCCACCCGTGCCGGGCGGGTTGAAACCGACGTTGCTGGAGGTGCATCCGCCGATAATGATGCCGACGAACGCCATTGCAGCGAGGCCGAGAGCGTAATGCTTTGTCATGTTATCCTTCCTATTCGGCCTTGCCGTCGGGCGTGGCAGTGGTGGCCCAGAGTCCGACGACGCCCGGCGTTCCGCCGGAGGGTGCCAGCATGGTCTTCGGCATCTCGACGACGATCGAAATCACGTCGTACGGGGCCAGTAAGTCTTGTGGTTGAGCGATGACGCAGTGGTTCGAGCCGGCCGTGCCATAGTTCACGCCGTTGAGGACGATCGGTTGCGCAGGCGACGAAAAGCGGAACGACGTTGCCGTCGGCGGTGGCGGACTGGGGTGGTTCTTGTAGTTGCGGTCCGGAACGATTCTAAAGAACTGGGCCAGATCGAAGAAGAACGGATCGCGCCGCGGCCCGACAAAGACTTTGATTTGGCCGTTTGACAGCTTGGAAATCTTGTCGAACCCGAACGTTCCGGTCTTTGCAACGGTGGTGTTCTTGGTTCCGACTTCATTGGGCTGTGCCGGCCCGTAGAGGGTAATCTTTTGGCCGGTTCCCGACGAATCGGCGGTAAGTTGCACCACCAGATTTTCGTTAAACGTTCCGCTGGAAACGCCGGTGTTGGCGATCTTGAACTGATAGAGCACGTTGGGGTCGAGGGCGATGCCGGCGTACATTCCCGACGGGATGAGCGGGCGAACGTTCATCACGAGCGCTACCTTTGATGCGTCGTGAGGATCCGGAAAGGCAAAGACATCGGTGATGTCGGCGAGCGGATTTGCGACGACGGTGGGCGAGTCTTGGTGGTCTGACGCCCTCACAGCCCTAAACGAATAGAGCGAAATCGAGAACGCGAGCAACAAGACCGCAACCATCGGGACGATGGATCGGACTATTCTCATGAGGTGCTCCTTGTGGATTGAAACCGTGCCGTTTGCGTTCCGGCATGACGGTAGCGGGGAACGAGGACGTAGGCGATGATGGCTGCGATGGCGAGCACCGCCACGGCGATGGGCGATAGCGGAACGCCTCGATCGACGAAGCCTTGCGCGACCATCGTCGCGCCGATGAGCGAAATGACCGAAGCGGTGATGAACGGAGCAACTCGCGTCAGCGCGGCAAAGCTCGACCGTCGCTGCAGCCACGCCGCGCCGTGGACGACCGCAAGGCCGAGCCCAGCGAGAATCGACGCGAGTCCGAGACTGAAGACGACGATCAGGAGCAGACCGTAACCGATGCGATGCAAATGCAGCGCGGTCAAAAGAACGACGATTGCGGCCGGACAGGGTGCGATGCCGCCGCCGGCAGCGGCAACCACCGCGCTGCCGAAACGCAGCGGCGAATTTCCCGGAACGACGTGCGCGTGCTCGTGGTGAGCGTTGCGTCCGTGCGGCGCCATCGCGTGCCATGACGCGGCTAGACTGCGCGCGCCAATAACGGCGACGGCAGCGCCGGACAGCAGTGTGATCCAGCTGAAAATGCTTTCACTGGCGAAGCCGGCGGCAAAAAACAAGGCCAAACCGAGCAACAGCACGGCGATCGTGTGCGCGAACGTCAATGCTCCCGCCAAGATCAGCGCCTGTTTGAGCGTGGCGCGCGCACCCACGAGCGTGAACGCAAGCAGCGCCTTGCCGTGACCGGGTTCCAACCCGTGAAGCGCGCCCAAGCCGAACGCGGTGAGGATCGTCAGCGCGACGAGCAACGGCGTCTGATTGCCGCGCGAAAATAGTTCGGAGAGCGCTGACGAACGCACCATCGACGCGACGCCCCAGTCCCGCGCGCTCGCGCCCGCGACGGCGACATGCGCAATCCGGCCGTCGCCGCGCAGGTCGAACCAAGCGCGATCGTTACGGCGCGGCGAACCCACCAGCGCGCTGGGATACGTGCGCAACGCATTGGTCGGATCCACCAGACCGGGCAAGAGGATGTCTTTCCACCCGATGCGCCGATCGGCGTAGACGTCGTCCACGATTGCAATCCTTTGACGTCCCGGCGGCACCGCGGCAATGTAATCCGCCGTCCAGTAGAGGGTCGGTAGACCACCGGCACCGGGGCGCGTCGTCGCAGTCGCTCGTTGCAGTTTCAGCGTCAGGGCCGTTCCGTTTGCGCGAATGGCCAGGCCGGCGGGCACCCTCGCGACCTCTTCTTGGATCCAGGCGCGCTTACGCGCCGGTGTCCAATCGCCGTCGCTGCGCATGATCTGGAAGCTGGGGATTTCGGCGATGTCGAGCACGTAGTGCAGGCGCAATCGCCCGGACTGCGGATGCACGACGACGAGATGATTGATCGTAAAGTTGCCCAACGGATGCGCCTGGACCGTAACGGTCGTAAACGCGCACAGGCACGCAATGAGGCTCACGATCCGGTACCAGAGCATCAGTGCAGCGCCATCCTCCGCGTCGAGCAACGAGTCGAAGGTATGACGTTGCAGATGCGCGCTTGGATTGCGCCGGAGAAAAAAAGTTCCTTAGTTCATGAACGAGAGACCGGCTCCGACGTAGTGCTGCTTCTGACCGAGCAGCACGGTCGGCGAAAAGCCGTATTCGGCATCGAACTGTACGTGCGGTCCAAAGTCACGCTGATAAACGAAATCGACGAACGATTTGGACCCGAGCGTCGGGCCGGCCTTCGAAAAATACGCATACTCGGCACTGACCTGAGATGGGCCGCCGGGTAACGCGGCACTCAACTCAACGGTCGGCGTAAAGGCGAAGTACGATTGCGGGACTCCAGCCGAAACATAGGCGCTAAAGGCATTAAAGCCGACCGTACCCGACAGGCCGAATTCGGAGTTCAGCGTGTACGCCCAGTTAAAATTGCCGGTGTATTGTGCGTTGCCCGCGCTGAACGCCGTCGCGCCAGTCGGAATCGTGACGACAGCGTTGATTCCCCAGTCGGCATTGGCCGAATATCCGATTTCGTATTTGGCGCCAATCGCAAGATCGCTTAGACCAGCCGCAAACGTGCCGCCGACCGATGAATGGTTTTCCGCGATCGGCCCGACCTCGACGTCGAGGTGCGGATCCGAAGTGCCGATGCGAACCAGCGACTGCGGGTAGGTCGCGGTGTTGCCGCCTGCCGGACCGGTAGTAACGAGATTCGTATATCCGTTTTCAATTAGTACGTGTCCGCTTCTCACCGTGCATACGCCAGTGCCGAAGGTGGGCCGGTTGACGATCGACAGAAGTGACGCGCACGGGTCCGGCACAGCCGTCGGTGTCGCGGCCGGCGAAGGCGACGGCGATGGCGGCTCGGATGCGCCTTGGGCCTTTCCGATGCCGGTTGATGCAAATGCTGCCACGACGAAAATCGCAATTACGAGCATGCGTTCGAGATTGCTCATCGGTTGTTATCCTAGCGTAGCGGTGTGAGCCAGTGTCAATCGTCCGTTCGGATGATCCGTTCGGCGGCTTTCATGGAGGCGGTCAAGCGGCTATCGTTATCGGTAGTGATGCTGGAGATTGGAATCATCACACTGTCGGTCGTGTGCTTCGTTATTTTGAACCTCTACGTTCTCGGTTGCGAGAAGGTGTAATGGATTTCGATAACGCCCTAGGACTGCTCCTCACCATCGCCGGCCTCGGCTATCTTGCGTTCGCCATGCTGCGCCCGGAAAAATTCTGATGACGGCAATCGGCTGGATACAGGCCATCGTATTCTTTCTGATCGTCTTGGCGCTGACCAAGCCGCTTGGCCTATACATGAAGCGCGTTTTCGCGGGCGAGCGCACGTGGCTGAGCCCCGTATTAGGGCCGCTCGAGAAGATCGTCTACCGCCTTGGCGGGGTTCGTGAAGACGAGGAGATGACGTGGTACGCGTACGCGCTGTCAATGCTGGCATTTTCGGTCATCGGCCTGATTTGGCTCTACGTCCTCCTTCGCACGCAGAAGTGGCTCCCGTTCAATCCGCAGCACTTCGACAACATGACTCCCGATCTAGCCTGGAACACGGCAGTGTCGTTTCTCACCAATACGAACTGGCAGTTCTATTCCGGCGAGAGCGCGATGAGTTATCTCTCGCAGATGGCAGGACTCGCTTGGCACAACTTCGTTTCCGCTGCCGTCGGCATCGCGATTGCGATCGCCGTCGTGCGCGGTCTGGTACGCACGAACGTCAAAACGCTTGGGAATTTTTGGGTGGATCTGACGCGCTGCTCGCTCTACGTGCTGTTGCCGATCTCGATCCTCATCGGCCTCTTTTTTGTGGCCGAAGGCGTTCCGCAAAACTTCCACGTGTATCAGGACGTCAAATCCATCGCCGGATTTGCGCAATCGATCACCGGCGGCCCGATGGCTTCACAAGAAGTCATCAAAGAGTTGGGGACGAACGGCGGCGGATTCGTGAACGCGAACTCGGCGTCTCCGAACGAGAACCCGAATCCGTTAACCAACCTCGTCGAATTGATTCTCATCTTCTCGCTCGGCGCAGGGTTAACGTACACCTACGGCTCGATGGTCAAGGACACGCGGCAAGGTTGGGCCATCTTCACCGCTATGTCCATCATCTTCTTCGCCGGTTTTGCGACCGCCTATTGGGCGGAGACGGCGGGCAATCCGCTCGTGCATCAGTTAGGCGTCGCCGGCGCCAACCTGGAAGGTAAGGAGTGCCGCTTCGGTGCCGCCGGCTCGGCATTATTTGCGACCGTGACGACCGATACGTCGTGCGGCGCGGTCAACTCCATGCACGACTCGTTCATGCCGCTGGGCGGTCTCGTACCACTGGTGAACATGCAGCTCGGCGAGATCATCTTCGGCGGCGTCGGGAGCGGTTTGTACGGCATGATCGTCTTCGTCGTGCTTACCGTATTTATCGCCGGGTTGATGGTCGGGCGCACGCCCGAGTTTCTTGGGAAGAAGATCGAGCGTCGCGAGGTGCAGTTTGCGATACTCGCCGTTCTCGTAACGCCGGTTTTGTGCTTGGTACCGACGGCGATTGCTGCGATTATTCCGGCCGGAATCGCAACGCTCAGTAACGGCGGTCCGCACGGATTCTCGGAAATTCTCTACGCGTTTACCTCGACCAACGCCAACAACGGGTCTGCTTTTGCCGGCCTCGGACCTAACCTGTTTTATAACCTTGCGACCGGCATCAACATGATATTCGGACGTTTCACGGTCGCGATCCCGGCGCTCGCGCTCGCAGGTGCGTTGGCCGCGAAGAAAGCCGTACCCGAAGGCATCGGCACCTTTACGACCCACTCGCCGATTTTCGTCGCGCTTTTGATCGGCGTAATCGTCATCGTCGGCGCGCTGACGTTCCTACCCGCCGATGCGCTCGGACCGATCGTCGAGCATCTCTTCATCTATCAAGGAAAGACGTTCTGATGTTGTCGGCTCGGAGGCTCGAACGACGTCCCAAATCCCGCTCACTATTCAACCGCGCCATCATCGGTCGCGCAATCGCCGATTCGTTCAAAAAGCTCGATCCGCGCTGGCAAGTACGCAATCCCGTGATGTTCGTCGTGGAAGTCGGCGCGGTGGTAACGTCGTTTTTCTTCGTGCGCGATCTGCTGCAGCACAGCGGCCACGCCGGATTCGATTTCGCGATCTCGGCGTGGCTGTGGTTCACCGTGCTGTTCGCCAACTTCGCCGAAGCAGTTGCCGAGGGCCGCGGTAAGGCCCAGGCAGACTATCTGCGGCGCACTAAGTCGGACACGACGGCGCGATTGCTCACCGGCGACAACGTCGAAGAAATCGTGCCCAGCACCTCGTTGCGCAAGGGCGATCGCTTCGCGGTTTCGGCCGGTGAGATCGTTGCGGCCGACGGCGAGGTGCTCGAAGGCGCGGCGACGGTCGACGAATCGGCGATCACGGGCGAATCGGCGCCGGTGATCCGCGAATCCGGCGGCGACCGCAGCGCCGTTACCGGTGGTACGCGCGTGCTGTCGGATCGCATCGTCGTGCGCGTCACGGCCAATCCGGGCGAAAGTTTCCTCGATAGGATGATCGCGCTGGTCGAAGGCGCGCAGCGTCAGAAGACGCCCAACGAAATTGCGCTATCGATTTTGCTCGCGGGGTTAACGATCATCTTCGTCATTGCCGTCGCAACGCTCGCGCCGTACTCGATTTATGCCGGAAAGGCGCAGAGCGTCACCGTGCTAATCGCATTGCTCGTCTGTTTGATTCCGACGACGATCGGCGGTCTGCTCTCGGCAATCGGTATTGCCGGCATGGATCGCGTCATGCAGCGCAACGTGTTGGCGATGAGCGGCCGTGCTGTCGAAGCCGCCGGCGACGTGGATACGCTGCTGCTCGACAAGACCGGAACGATCACGCTGGGCAATCGGCAAGCGGTCGAGATCATCACCGCCGGCGGCATCGACCCGAAAGATGCCGCGGGCATCGCGTACTTGTCGTCGATCGCCGACGAAACGCCCGAGGGACGTTCGATCGTCGCGCTGGCTCAAGAAAAAGGCACGCGCAACACCCAGCCGGAGGGAGCAACGTTCGTACCGTTCAGCGCCTATACACGCATGAGCGGGCTCGACATGCCGGATGGATCGAAGATTCGCAAGGGCGCACCCGATTCGATTCTCGCGTGGGTGCGCGAACAGGGCGGAAATCCGTCGGCCGAACTGTCGCCGGAGATCGAGCGGATCGCGCGCAGCGGCGGCACACCGCTACTCCTCGCGCGCAACACGGTCGTGCTCGGCGTTATTTACCTCAAGGATATTC
>Ga0102924_1001250_pt1 | contig 29968 bp, 29 predicted proteins | sample PaiPotPPM11metaG_FD_80116 | JGI IMG/M metagenome (GOLD analysis project Ga0102924, IMG submission 80116) | Iron sulfur acid spring bacterial and archeal communities from Banff, Canada, to study Microbial Dark Matter (Phase II) - Paint Pots PPM... ... | reverse complement strand
GGCCTGGGCGAGGGGGCGGCGCGGGGGCGGGTCGTTGTTGCTGCGGCGGCTTATGCTCGTAGGACAACAAGACTCCGGGGAGATTGTGATGATCGACGGGCTGATCCTGCTGGGCTTCCTGGGGGTTATCGTCGCGTTCTTCGTGGTGCGGGCGCGGCGCAAGATGGGCCTGGGCTCGACCGTCCAGACGTGGACCACGGTGATAATCGGATTTGTCCTGATCGGCCTGACCCTGTGGGCTGCCTCGCACCAGTAACGCCCCGGGCTCAGGGCAGGCCCGGACCACCCTTGATCGGGATCTCGAACCACACCGCCTTGCCGTCGTGGGTCGGCCGCGAGCCCCACCGGGTGGCGAGCTGGTCGACCAGGTAGAGCCCGCGCCCGCCTTCGTCGTTCTCCCCCGCGCTCCGGATCCGGGGCAGCCGCAGGTCGGGGTCGAAGACCTCGACCCAGACGGCGTTCTCCCCGCGCCGCAGCCGGAGCGTGAACTCCCGGCCGCCCACCGGAGCGGGGAAGTCCTCGGCGAACGGGGAGCCGGACCACTCCTCGAGGCTCCCGGATCCCGAGGTCAGCGCGGCGTCCGGGGCGAACTCGTGCCGGGGGCTCGGCGAGACGGCCGCGTGCAGCACGACGTTCGTCACCACCTCGGACACCAGCAGGCAGGCCAGGTCGGCCTGGTCGAGGTCCATGCCCCAGGTAGTGAACGTCTCATGGGCCAGCCGCCGGGCCTCGGAGACCCGGATGGGCTCGGCGTCGAAGGTCTGCTCCAGGTACGCGAGGTCCACCGCCGAGGTGCGCACGACGACGATCGCCATGTCGTCGTCGATCTCCCCGGGCACGGCTTGCTCGGCGGCCTGCGCGATGGCCTCCACGCCCTCGGTGGCCACCTCCTGGACGGCGGCGCGGAGCATCTGCAGCGCCTCGGCCTCGGTGTAGTGCCCGCTCCCGTCGACGCGCTGCCGACGGTCGGTCAGGCCGTCGGTGTAGAACACCAGGGCGGAGCCGGGGGCCAGGTAGCGCGTCTCCTCGCGGTAGGTCGGCAGGCCGGGGATCCCCTTGCCGCGCACGCCGAGCAGCAGGCCCTTGTGCTCGATCTCCATCTGGCCGACCTCATGGTCGGTGATCAGCAGCGGCGCGTCGTGCCCGGCGTTCGCGAACGACAGCGTCCGCGACCAGGCGTCATAGACCAGGTACGTGCAGCTCACGATCGGGGTGTCGGCGGCGGCGAAGCCGTGCGTCTCCGCGTAGGTGGGTTCCAGCGTGCGGCACCAGTCGTCCAGCCGGCGCAGGATCTCCGCGGGCGGCTTGTCGTCCTGGGCGAACGCGCGCAGCGCGGCCCGGAGCTGGCCCATGACCGCCGCGGCGCGGGCCCCGCGTCCTTCGACGTCCCCGATGACGATGCCCACCCGCCCGGCCGACAGCGGGATGATGTCGTACCAGTCGCCGCCCACCTGGGTCTGGATGCCCTGCCCGTGCGTTTCCAGGGGCTTGGCCGGGACGTACTTGTAGGCCACCTCGAGGCCGTCGATGGCCGGCGGGTCGTGCGGCAGCAGCGTGGTCTGGAACGCGAGCGCCGTGCGGCGTTCTTCTTCGAAGAGCATCGCGTTGTCGATGGCCACCGCGACCCGGCTGCCGATCGCGCTGAGGAAGTCGCGGTCGTCGAGCGTGTAGTGCCGCTGATCGCGCTCGGTCAGGCTGGACAGGGCCAGGCTCATCACGCCGAGCAGCTCACCGCGCGCGACGAGCGGGGTGGCGAGCACGGAGGTGATCCCGACGCCCAGGCCGGTCTCGAGGCTGGCCTGGCTCGGGGCGGGGAACTCCTGCGCCGCCATGTCGGCGACCACGAGCGCCTCCCGGCGGGCCATCGACTGCTGGCACCAGTGGCCTTCGGGGTACCGGATCTGCTCGCCCACCTGGGCCCAGGTGCCCGGTTCCGGCATCCAGCCGCGGGCGTGCCACATGGCCTGGCGGGTCAGCTTGTCCCCGTGCAGCAGGTCGATCACGCAGTGGTCGGCGAACCGCGGGACGAGGGTCTCCGCGACCTGCCGCAGCGTGACGTCCAGCTCGAGCGAGTTGGCCAGCCGCTCCGCGATGAGCTCGAGCAGCCGGATCCGGTCCCGGGCGTGCTGGCGCCCGTGCCGGGTGGCCTCGCGGGCCATGATCGCGATTCCGGTGATCTCACCCGTCTCCGACCGCAACGGGACGGCCTGAGCCCGCACGAACACCCGCGAGCCGTCGGGCTGCTGGCTGGCGAAGGTCCCCTCCCAGACGCCGCCGCGCAGCACCTGGGCGGCCAGGTCATTGACCCGCCGGGCGTCGGGATCCTCAAACCCGAGGGAGACCAGCGAGCGGCCGACCAGGCTTTCGGCAGGCTCGGGAAAGCCGAACAGGGTCATCGCGAACGCGTTCGCGTACAGCAGGCTGCACTGGCGGTCGGTGACCACGACCGCCGTCTCGAGCTGCTCCAGGATGTCCGACGGGCTGTAGAACGGGTGCACGTCGGCGGATCCTGGACTGCGCGCCCTCATTTCGGCACCGCCCTGGTGAAACCCAGGTAAGTGCGGCCAGAGCCGCGGATGCATCGGTTACGACCTCGTGACGAAGACGTGCGCGGCCACCTGGCGCGGCAGTTCCGCATCCAGATCACCGATCCCATTCTCTCCTGACACCCGTACACCATCATCGCTTGCCGTGAGCTTGATCTCGCGCCCGGGTTGTATCCCGATGTTCTTGAGTTTAAGCATCAGCGCTGCGTCGCTCTGGACCTGTTCACTGATTCGACGGACAACCACCGGTTCCGCGCGCCGCGACGCGATCATGGTCATGGCCACGGCATGCTCACGGCCTGCCGCTACTGCCCGCCTGCTGGCGTCGGCCGGTACGCCGAGCTCCGCCAGCCCCGGAATTATGTTTCCGTGCGGGCACCTTACTGGATAATCCAGCAACTCGACCAGCCTGCGCTCGACGGTGTCGGAGATGACGTGCTCCCAGCGGCACGCCTCGATGTGGACCTCTTCCCAGGGCAGCCCGATGACGCCGACCAGCAGGCACTCGGCCAGCCGGTGCTTGCGCATGACCCGCATGGCCAGCGTCCGGCCGGTCATGGTGAGCGCGAGCTGACGGTCACCCTCGACTCGCACCAGGCCGTCGCGCTCCATCCGGGCCACGGTCTGACTCACGGTCGGGCCGCTCTGCGACAGTCGCTCGGCGATGCGGGCGCGCAGCGGGACGATACCTTCCTCTTCCAGCTCGAAAACTGTGCGAAGGTACATCTCGGTGGTATCGATTAGCCCGTGCGCCGTCAAAAGTGCCTGCCCTCCCCTCTGCCACGATGCTATGCTCCGCGGCCGTCTCGGCGAACCAGGAAAAAACGGGAGACGCCCGGGACTCCGGCCGCGGCCGACCTAGCCGCCGCCGACCCGGCCCGCGGCCCCGCGCCGCGACCCCGGCCCGCGGCCCCGCGGCCCAAGCCAGCGCCGTCCTACGGAGCGAGCCGCTCGATCACCCACCGGCCACGGTCGCGGCGGTACCGCAGCCGGTCGTGCATCCGGTTCGTCCGGCCCTGCCAGAACTCGCAGACCTCCGGAACCACCCGGTAACCGCCCCAGAACTCCGGCATCGGGACGTCCGTGCCCTCCGGCCAGCGCCCGGCCAGCTCGGCGTAGCGGTCGTCGAGTTCGGCGCGGGAGCCGATGACCGAGGACTGCCGGCTGGCCCAGGCGCCGAGCTGAGAGCCGCGCGGCCGGGACCGGAAGTACGGCTCGCTCTGCGCGACCGACAACGCGACCACCGGCCCTTCGATGATCACCTGCCGGTGTATCGGGTGCCAGGGGAACAGCAGGCAGGCCCGGGGGACCTCGGCCAGGTCGGTGCCCTTGCGCGAGGTCCGGTTGGTATAGAAGGTGAAGCCGTCCGCGTCGTAGTCCTTGAGCAGGACCGTCCGGGCCCGCGGCCGGCCGCTGGCCGAGACCGTGGCCAGCACCATCGCGGTCGGCTCGGGGAGCGCCGCAGCCACCACGTCGGCCATCCACCGGCCGAACTGGACCAGCGGGTCGTCGGCGGCCAGCGCCTCGGTCAGCACCGGCTCGGACCCGGGCGCGCCCGGCTCAGCTCCGGCCAGGCCCCCTTCATCCGGGCCCGGGCCGGGCTGGTCCCGGGCGTGGCTGATCGGCTCCACGGGTAGTGATCCTCACACACCGGGTACCCGGGCCGCCACCGCATGTCACCAGAGGCAAGTCGGGCAGCGGCTGCACCCCGCTGCGGGGGCAGAACAGCCGCCCGCCGCCCGTCCGCCCTCGTTTCCGGAGGCCGGCCGGGTTACCAGACGCACTCCGGGCGCGATTGAATAGTCCGGCTGGCCGTAGAAGGTGTCAGCGAACCGCACCGTGCTGCGGGGCCCCCAGGCCGCCGCTGGTGACCGAGGAGACAACGGAGGGACGCAGATGTCCGACTTCACGCCCGGCCTTGAGGGTGTCGTCGCCTTCGAAACGGAGATCGCGGAGCCCGACCGGGAAGGCGGCGCGCTGCGCTACCGCGGGGTCGACATCGAGGAACTCGTCGGGCACGTGACCTACGGCCACGTCTGGGGCCTCCTGGTCGATAACTCGTTCGAGCCCGGCCTGCCCCCGGCCGAGCCCTACCCGATCCCGGTGCACTCCGGCGACATCCGGGTGGACGTGCAGAGCGCGCTGGCCATGCTCGCCCCGGCCTGGGGCATGCACCAGCTTCTGGACATCAGCGACGAGCAAGCCCGCGACGACCTGGCCCGGGCCTCGGTCATGGCGCTGTCGTTCGTGGCCCAGGCCGCGCGGGGCCTGGGCCTGCCGATGGTCCCGCAGCGGCGCGTCGACGAGGCCAAGACGATCACCGAGCGGTTCATGATCCGCTGGCAGGGCGAGCCGGACCCGAAGCACGTGAAGGCCATCGACTCCTACTGGGTCTCCGCGGCCGAGCACGGCATGAACGCCTCCACGTTCACCGCGCGGGTGATCGCCTCCACCGGCGCCGACGTGGCCGCGGCGTTGTCCGGCGCGGTCGGGGCGCTGTCCGGCCCGCTGCACGGCGGCGCCCCGGCCCGGGTGCTGAGCATGATCGAGGAGGTCGAACGCAGCGGCGACGCGGACGCCTGGGTCAAGGCGGCCCTGGACCGCGGCGAGCGGCTGATGGGCTTCGGCCACCGGGTGTACCGGGCCGAGGACCCGCGGGCCCGGGTGCTGCGCCGGACCGCCCGGGAACTCGGCGCACCGAGGTTCGAGGTGGCCGAGGCGCTGGAGAAGGCGGCCCTGGCCGAGCTGCACGCCCGCAGGCCAGACCGGGTGCTGGCCACCAACGTCGAGTTCTGGTCGGCCGTCGTCCTGGACTTCGCCCAGGTACCCTTGCACATGTTCACCTCCATGTTTACCTGCGCGCGGACCGCGGGGTGGGCGGCGCACATCATGGAGCAGAAGCACACCGGCCGCCTGATCCGGCCGAGCGCGCGCTATGTGGGCCCGAAGGGCCGCTCGGTGCGGGATGTGTCCGGCGCGGCCGACGTCCTCGACAAGGAAGTCTGACCAAACTGATGACCGAGATCGTCATCCCCCAGGGGCTGCGGCCCGCCGACGGCCGGTTCGGCTGCGGCCCCTCCAAGATCCGTCCCGAACAGCTGGCCGCGCTGGCCAGCTCCGGCGCGGCCTACCTCGGGACCTCGCACCGCCAGGCACCGGTCCGGTCGCTGGTGCAGCGGATCCGGGAGGGAATGACAAACCTTTTTTCCCTTCCGAACGGATACGAGGTCGTACTGGGCAACGGCGGCACCACGGCCTTCTGGGAGATCGCCGCGTTCGGGCTGGTGGATCGGAAGGCCCAGCACCTCTCGTTCGGCGAATTCTCCAGTAAGTTCGCCAAGGTGACCGCGGCCGCGCCGTGGCTGGACGCGCCGACGGTGATCGAATCGGCGCCGGGCAGCCACCCGCAGCCGACCGCCGAGGACGGCGTGGACGCGTACGCGCTGACGCACAACGAGACCTCCACCGGGGTGGCGATGCCGGTCCGGCGGGTGCCCGACGCCGCCCCGGACGCGCTGGTCCTGGTGGACGCGACCAGCGGCGCGGGCGGGCTGCCGGTCGCGGCCGGCGACTTCGACGTCTACTACTTCGCGCCGCAGAAGTCGTTCGGCTCCGACGGCGGCCTGTGGATCGCGCTGATGTCCCCCGCGGCGCTGGACCGGGCCGGGAAGGTCGCGGCCAGCGGCCGCTACATCCCGGAGTTCTTCTCGCTCGAGACCGCGATCGACAACTCGCGTAAGCAGCAGACCTACAACACCCCCGCGGTCGGCACGCTGTTCCTGCTGGCCGACCAGGTGGAGTGGATGATCGGCCAGGGCGGGCTGGGCTGGACGACCGGGCGCACCGCGCAGTCCTCGGCCATCCTCTACGAGTGGGCCGAGAAGGCGCCCCGCGCGACCCCGTTCGTGGCCGATCCGGCGCAGCGTTCCCAGGTGGTCGGCACCATCGACTTCGACGACAGCGTCGAAGCGACCGCGCTGTCGGCCGCGCTGCGGGCCAACGGGATCGTCGACACCGACTCCTACCGCAAGCTCGGCCGCAACCAGCTGCGGATCGGCATGTTCCCGGCGGTGGACCCGGCCGACGTGCAGGCGCTCACCGCCTGCATCGACTACGTCGTCGACCGGCTGTAGCCGGTCCGCGCCGCCGGTCGCCGCCGGCCCCGTGCGGCGGCCCCGTGCGGCGGCCCCGTGCGGCGGCACCGTGCGGCGGCGGGAAATTGCGTGGTCCGACCCGGCGGCCGCGTGAGAAGGTCACCGCATGACGACACGGCGGGCTGAGCCCGCGCTGACCGCCGGCGAGCGGGAGATGCTGACCGGCTGGCTCGACTATCACCGGGCCACGCTGCTCTGGAAGTGCGAGGGGCTGACCGACGAGCAGCTGCGGGAGCGCTCGGTACCGCCGTCCGGCCTGAGCCTGATCGGGCTGGTCCGGCACCTCACCGAAGACGAGCGCGGCTGGTTCCGCAAGGTGCTGCTCGGCGAGGACCTGCCTAGCCTGTACTGCGCGCCGGAGAACCCGGACGGGGACTTCGACGACGTCGACTCCGCGGACGGCGCGTCGGTGTTCGCCGCGTTCGAGCAGGAGTGCGCCGCGGCGCGGAAGGCGGTCGCCTCGGTTCCGGACCTGGACACCGTGGGCCGCAGCCCGAGCGAGCGCACCGGAGAGTACTTCTCGCTGCGCTGGATCCTCACCCACATGATCGAGGAGTACGCGCGGCACAACGGCCACGCCGATCTGCTGCGCCAGTGCATCGACGGCGCCACCGGCGACTGACCCCGCGGCCCTCAGGCGCCCACGGTCCCGTCGACGCCCTGCCGCAGGAAGTCCGCGTGGCCGTTGTGCCGGCCGTACTCCAGGAGCACGTGGATCATGACCATCCGCAGCGAGACCTCCTCGTCCCAGCGCGGCTGGTAGCCCGCCGCGTCCAGCGACTCGGCGCCCTGCTCGACGCGGCGGGAGTGCGCCACCTCGGCCTCCCAGGCCGCGAACGCCTCCGCCCGGCTCGACCCGCCAGCGTCGAAGGCCGCCTGGAAGTCGACCTGGTCGGACCAGACCATGCGCACGTCATGATCGTCGAACACCCGGCGGAACCACGCCCGCTCGACCTCCGCCATGTGGCGGACCAGGCCGAGCAGCGAGAGCGTGGACGGCGGCATCGACGCCCGGCGCAGCTCGTCGTCGGTGAGCCCGGCGCACTTCATCGCGAGCGTCGCCCGCTGGTAGTCGAGGAACGACCGCAGCATCTCGCGTTCGGCGGCAAAGTTCGGCGGGCCAATCCGCTCGTCGGCCGACATTTCCTGGTCCTCCTCGCTCGTCCCCTGTGTCACGGACCGAACCACGTTAGCCGGGGCACGCTGATCGTGGCGGGCGGGCCCGGCGGTGGCATCCTGTAGGGCGTGGCCGTGCGAGTGACGAGTCCGGTCCTGGTGGGCCGGGCCGACCAGCTGACCGCCCTGAATGACGCCCTGGACCGGGTCCGGCGGGGCAGCCCGGCCACGGTGCTGGCCGGCGGCGAGGCCGGGGTGGGCAAGTCCCGGCTGCTGACCGAGTTCTCGGCCGGGGCACGCGGCGCGGGGGCCAGGGTCCTAACCGGCGGCTGCCTGGAGCTGGCTCACGGCGGCCTGCCGTTCGCGCCGTTCACGACCGTGCTGCGCGATCTGGTCCGGGATCTCGGCACCGGCGGCGTGGCCGAGCTGCTGGCCGACCAGGGCACGCGCGAGCTGGCCCGGCTGCTGCCCGAGCTGGGCGGCCCGGGCGCCACTCCCGGCGGCTCCGGCGCCGCGGGCGAGGCCGACCTCGGCGAGGCGCGGGCCAGGCTGTTCGAGCAGGTGCTGTCGCTCCTGGGCGCGCTGGCCGAGCCGGGCCCCGTGGTCCTGGTGGTCGAGGACCTGCACTGGGCGGACCGGTCGAGCCGCGACCTGCTGGCCTTCCTGGTCAGCAACCAGCGCGCGGCCGACGGGGTGCTGATCGTGGCCAGCTACCGGTCCGACGAGCTGGACCGGACGCACCCGCTGCGCCCGCTGCTGGCCGAGCTGGACCGGATCGGCTGGGTGGAGCGCGCGGAGCTGCCCCGGCTTCCCCGCCGGACCTGCGCCGAACTCGTGGCCGGGATCCTCGGCCGGGAACCCGAGCCGTCGCTCGCCGACCGGGTCTACGAGCGCACCGAGGGTAACCCGCTGTTCGTCGAGGCGCTGCTGTCGCGCGACGGCGGGCTGAGCCGCGGGCTTCCCGACTCCCTGCGGGACCTGCTGGCCGCCAGCGTGCACCGGCTGCCCGAGGAAACCCAGGAGGTGCTGCGGGTGGCCAGCGCGGGAGGAGAACGGGTCGGCCACGCGCTGCTCGGCGCCGTAACCAGGCTCGGGGACGAAGGGCTGGCCGCGGCGCTGCGGCCCGCGGTCGCGGGCAACGTGCTCGTCACCGACGCCGAGGGCTATGCGTTCCGGCACGCCCTGATCCGCGAGGTGATCTACGAGGACCTGCTGCCCGGGGAGCACACCCGGCTGCACACGCGGTTCGCCGAGGCCATCGGCGCCGATCCCGCGCTCGTTCCCCCCGGCCAGGCCGCGATCGAGCAGGCGCACCACAGCTACGCCGCGCACGACGTGACCGGGGCGCTGGTCAGCGCCTGGCACGCGGCCCACCAGGCCGGGCGGGGACTGGCCCAGGCCGAGCAGCTCGGGATGCTGTCGCGGGTGCTCGAGCTGTGGGACAAGGTCCCCGACGCGGCGCAGCGGATCGGTACCGACCGCGCGGGCGTGCTCGAGGAAGCCGTACAGGCCGCATGGGACAGCTGGGAGAACGAGCGCGGGATCGCGCTGGCCAGCGCAGCCCTGGCGGAGATCGATATCGCAGCCCAGCCCATGCGGGCGGCCCTGCTGCTGGAGAAGCGCGGCACGTTGTTCCACCACCTGAGCCGGCCGGACGGGCTGGCCGACCTGCGCCAGGCGCTTGACCTGGTGCCCGCTGACCCGCCGAGCAGCGCGCGGGCGCGCGTGCTCCAGGCCATGGCGGACGCGCTGAAGGAAGCCAGCCCCGACGAGGGCCTGGCTACGGCGCGCGAGGCCCTGGCGGCCGCGCGCGAGGCCGGCGACCGGGACACCGAGACGCAGGCGTTCATGACCGTGATGAGCATCGAGTCGAACCGCGGGCTGGGCGGGGTCGAGCAGGCGCTCGAGGCGATCGCGCGGGCTCGCGGGTCGGCCGGGCCGGTCGGCTACCGGGCCCTGCTGCGCGTGGACATCTACGAATCGCACCTGCTGGAAGGGATGGGCGAGCACGCCCGGGCGGCCGAGGTGGCACGGAACGCGATGGCCCGGGCCCGCGACCACGGGTTCGCCCGCACCGACGGCACGGTCCTGTCGCACAACCTGGCCGAGCCGCTCGTGGCGCTGGGCCGCTGGGATGAGGCGGGCGAGGTGATCGAGCACGCGCTGGATCTCGCGCCGCCGCCCACCTTGCGCGCCGTGCTGCTGGTGCTGGCCGGCGAGATCGCGCTGGCCCGGGGGGATGTCCGCGCCGCGGCGGACGCGGCCCGCGCCGCCGCGGCGTTCATGACCGGGATCGCCTACGAGGCGCAGCTCCAGCTCCCGGTGGTCCGGCTCCAATCCGGGGTGGATATCGCGCAGGGGCGACCCGAGCAGGCGCTGTCGGTGATCGAGGAGGCGCTGGATCGCTTCGAGGTGCAGTACAGCCCGCGCTACGCCTGGCCGGTGCTGGCCGCCGGGGCCCGCGCGTGCGCGGCGGCGGGCCTGGCCGGCACCGCCGCGCGCCAGCCCGCGCTCTGCGAGCGGGCGGCGGCCCTGCTGGCCCGGCTCGCCGCGCAGGCCGAGAAGCTGCCCGTGCCCGGCCCGGCCGAGCGGGCGCATCAGCTGACGTTCTTCGCCGAAGCGGCTCGCGCCGACGCCCGCCCGTCCCCGCCGCCCGAGGCCGAGGCCCTGACCGCCTGGGATGCCGCCGCCGCCGCGTGGCAGGAGGTGAGCCAGCCTTACCCGCGCGCGGCGGCGCTGCTCCGGGCCGCCGAGAGCGCGATCGCCGGCGGCGGCGACCGGGCGGGTGCCGGAGCCCGGCTGCTGGAGGCCTGGCGGCTCGCGGACCGCCTCGGCGCGCGCCCGCTCGGCGAGGAGATCCAGGCGCTGGCCCGCCGGGCCCGGCTCAGCCAGGCCGCCGACCGGGCCGGCCCCCCGGAGGGCCGGCTCGGGCTGACCGACCGGGAGTTCGAGGTCCTGCGCCTGGTCGCGGACGGGAAGAGTAACCGGGAGATCGCCGGCACGCTGTTCATCTCGGCCAAGACGGCCAGCGTCCACGTGTCGAACATCCTGGCCAAGCTCGGCGTGCCCAGCCGCGGTGAGGCCGCGGCCGCCGCGCACCGGCTTCGCCTGTTCGACGCCGACCCGGCGCCGTGACCGGCTCCCCCCGGAGCTGTGACCCGCTCCACCGCGGAGCGCGCCCGGCCGGAATCAGGGTTCCGGGCGCATCGGCCAGGTGCCGATCGTCTCGTAGCGCGGCTGGCCGGCGCCCAGGTGGCTGCGGATCAGGTGGATCTCGGCGGCCGGCCAGGGCGTGCCCGTGAAGCCGGCCAGCGCCTCGACCAGTTCTCCCACGTCCGCCGGTTCGCGGCACCGGGCCAGGGTCAGGTGCGGGCGGAACCGCCTGCCCTCGTCGGGCGGCGGAGCCCCGGCCCGCCGCGAGCCCGCGGCGACCGACTGAGCCAGCGCCACCAGGGCGGGCCGGTCGCCGTCGATCCCGGTCCAGAGGACCCGGGCCCGGCGAGCGCCCGGGAAGGCGCCGGCCGCGCCGAACGACAGCGAGAAGGCCGGGTGCCGGTGCGCGGCCCGCCCGAGCCGCGGCGGCAGCGCCGCCGCGGTGTCCTCGCCGACCTCGCCGAGGAAGGCCAGCGTGACGTGCCAGGCCTCGGGACCGGTCCAGCGCAGGTCCGCCCGGGCCGGCCGGAGCGGCGCCACCCGGGTCTCGAGCTCGTCGAGCACCGCGGGCGGCGGCGAGATCGCGACGAACAGCCGCACAGCGCTCCCCACGGGCCGCCAGCCAGGTCGATGGGCCGTCGACCACACTCTATTCAGGCCGATGGCCCATCCACCGGAATCCCTCGGGGTCCCGGGCCGCGGGCGGCGGACGGAACCGGACGGGTCAGGCGAACATGCGGGCCAGGCCGGCGGGGCGCAGGTACTCGCGGGCGCGGGCGCCCTGGCTGCGCGCGAGCATCAACCCGATCACGGCCGTGGCCAGGACCGAGACCACTCCCCCGGCGATCATGCTCATCCGGGGTCCGTAGTCCTGGGCGATCCAGCCCGCCAGGGGCGACCCGATCGGCGTCCCGCCCAGGAACAGCAGCAGGTACAGGCCCATGACCCGGCCCCGCATCGCCGCGGTCGTGCCGAGTTGCGTGGCGGAGTTGGCCGCGGTGGTGAACGTGAGCAGCGTCAGCCCGGTCGGGACCAGCAGGATCAGGAACGTCCAGAAGTCCGGCATGACCGCCGTGACCACCTCCAGGACGCTGAACGCGAGGCACATGGCGAACAGCAGCGTCATCGTCGGCCGGCTCCGCCGGGCGGCCAGCAGCGCCCCGCCCAGCGCGCCCACGGCGAACAGCGCGGAGGCCAGGCCGAAGGCGCCCGCCCCGGTGTGGAACACGCCGCGGGACATCAGGGCGTTGGTGACCTGGAAGTTCATGCCGAATGTCGACACGAAGAAGATCAGCACCATCGGCATCCACAGCCGGGGGCGTTCCTTCACGTAGCTCAGGGCCTCCCGGAGCTGCCCCTTGGCCCGGGGCAGCCGCTCGACCGCGTGCAGTTCCTCGGGCCGCATCAGCTTCAGCCCGATCAGCACCGCCCCGTACGACGCGGCATTGACGAGGAACGCGACCGGGGTCCCGGCGACGCCGATGATCAGGCCCGCCACGGCCGGGCCCGCGATCCGGGCCAGGTTGAACACGGCGCTGTTGAGCGCGATCGCGTTCGACATCCCGCCGCGTCCCACCATCTCGGCGGCGAACGCCTGCCGGGTCGGGTTGTCCACCACCGTGACCAGGCCGAGCGCGAACGCGAGGGCGTAGACCTGCCAGATCGTCACACTGTGCGTGAGCGCGAGCAGGCCGAGGATCACGGCCAGCCCGCCCGCGGCGGCCTGGGTCCCCATCAGGATGTTCCGCTTGGGATACCGGTCGGCGATCATCCCGCCCCAGAGGCTGAACAGCAGCAGCGGGAGGAACTGGAGCCCGGTCGTGATGCCCAGCGCCGACCCGCTGTTGTGGGTCAGCTCGAGCACCAGCCAGTCCTGGGCGACCCGCTGCATCCAGCTTCCGGTGTTCGAGATCACCTGACCGGTCGCGAACAGGCGGTAGTTGCGGTTCTGCAGCGACCCGAACGTGCGGCGACGCCCCGCGGCGGCTAGGACTGGCTGAGCTTCTCGAGGATCGGCGCCGCCGCCCGCAGCTTCGCCCGCTCCTCGGGGGTCAGCTCCCGCAGCCGCCGGGCCAGCCAGGCTTCCCGGAGCCTGCGCGACTGGTGCACCAGATTCCGGCCCTCGTCCGTGGCCGTGAGCACCACCTGGCGCTTGTCGGTCGCGTGCGGCGCCCGCATCACCAGGCCGCGCTGCTCGAGGACGGCGATGACCCTCGTCATGGAGGGCGGCTGCACCTTCTCGTGGTCGGCCAGCTCGCCAGGCGTCATCGCGCCGTGGTGTTCCAGCGTCGCGAGGGCGCCCATCTGGGTGTCGGACAGCTCGGACAGCGCCGGCACCCCGTGAGCCGCCCGTTCGGCGCGCAGCCGGCGCGCGAGCCGGCTCACCGAGATCCTGAGCGCTGAGGCCAGCCCCGCGTCGGACCTGGTCTGCGGTTGAGTCATGTTCATTAGCCTGAGTCATTACCTTTGCTAACGACAGCCGGGTCGGCCGCATTCCGTTGCGCCGCTAGCGAGTTGAACCGGCATGCTCGGATTGGCGTGCCGGGTCCAAGTACACCACGCGCGGGCAGGCCAGCTAACGTGGATCGGGTGAGCAGCGCCCGCCGTCCCAGCCCGGAGCCGCTCGAGGCCAACGACCAGCTCGTCGCGCTCGTGATCAGCGCCGCGTGGGCGGTCGCCCTGATCGTCCTGGTGGTGATCCGCACGCAGATCCCGCCCGCCGACCGCTGGTGGATCTGGACCTGCGTGACGGGCCTCGGCCTGGGCATCTTCGGCCTGGCGTACGTGCCGATCCTGAAGCGATCGCGCGCCCGGGCCGCCGCCCGCCGGGCGCAGGCCCGGGCTGGCTCGCGCGCGGGCTAGGCGTGGTCGAGTGACTCGAAGACGGTCTCGTCCATCGAGACCCCGGGGGCGTCCACGAGGTCGTACCCGAGCTCGTCGATGACCGGCGACGCCGCGCCGTAGGCGCCGTCGGGGTTGGACGCCTCCGAGTGCGCCCCGCAGCCGTGGTCCAGCGAGACCACCCGGCCGTCGTCGGGCGCGTACTCGTTGGCGCACACCCCGAAGACCCGGCCCAGCGGCCCGCCCAGCCGGACCAGGAATCCGCAGGTCATGCACGGCCCGGGCGCCGCGTTGGCCAGCGGGCTGCGCGGCCCGTGGTCGCCGGAGTACCAGCGCAGCGCGGTCTCGTCGCGGCCGATCGCGGACAGGACGCGCGCCGGTCCCCGCGCCAGGTCCAAGTCCAGGCTGGGGATCAGCGCCTGCTCGGCTCCGGCGGGGGAGGTCTCGGCCTCCTCCGGGCCGCCGGCCGGCTCCGGCCCGGATATCCAGGCCGGGCTGTTGTCCCAGTCCAGCACGCCCTCCTCGCCCTCGAGCAGGGCCGCGGGCACGAGCCGCTCGTCATCGGCCCCGGCCGGCAGCAGGTCACCGACGCCCAGGTCGCCCGGGCGCACCCGGTCCCGCCACGGCACCCAGTCCGGGGCGAGCAGCGACTCCGGGCCGGGCAGCAGCAGGCATTCGCTGACCGTCACGGTCTTGGACCGGGAGGCGCGGGCCACGGTGACCGCCCACTGCCATCCCGTGTAGGCGGGATCCAGGCAGGCGAACAGGTGGGTGACGACCCGGTCGGCTTCGGCCTGCACGCCCAGGTGCTCGCCAACCTGCCCCGGGCCGGCCTCTTCCTCGGCGGCGGACCGGGCCTGGTCGACGGCGGCGGCGCAGGCCTCGTCGATCTCCCTGGCGCGCGGACGGAGCGAGCTCACGTTAGGTAATTGTTCCTCATCCGGAGGTAGACACGCATCCCGATGCCGACACTGCCCGGCAGCCACGGCGGCCGTCGCAGGCGTACACACGCAGACTACTTGGATCGCGGGCATGATGTGGACGCGAACGCGGCCGGGAGGGTCAGGCCTCCAGGTCGGCGGCGACCGCGCGGAGCACGGTCGCGATCTTCTTCGCGTCGCGGTTGTCCGGGTGCTTGCGGCGCCGGTAGGTGTTCGACAGCCCGTCCAGCAGCTTGATCAGGTCCTCGATGATCACAGTCATCTCGTCGGGGCTCTTCCGGCTGGCCTTCGCCACGGTCGGCGGCGGTTCGAGGGTCCGCACCTGCAGAGCCTGGGTTCCCCGGCGGCCCTCGGCCACGCCAAACTCGACGCGCTGCCCGGGTCGGAGCACTGTCCCGGCATTCTCCAGCGCGGTTGAGTGCACGAAGACCTCACCCCCGTCGTCCCGGGTGAGGAAGCCGAACCCCTTGTCGGCGTCATACCACTTGACTTTGCCAGTGGGCACGAGCGAGAACCTTACGCGAAGAGGAACCGTGGCCGCGCCCGCGAGGGCACGCCTCCAGGCTATCGGTCCAGCGGCGGATATGGCGGATCCTGACCGCCTGAGCCCGGCCGGGAATGCCTCCGGCGCATAGCAACGTGGCCCCGGCCTCGGCAGCCAGGGCCACGTCCTCCTTAGCCTCACACGTCGGATGGTGCTGGGACGGGATCGCGTGCGAAGCCAGGAAATAGCGGGTACCGCCAGCCAACCCCCGCAAAGCATCAAGATCCGTACCCCGGTGATACCCGAGACCCGACACCGGCAATCATCGCGCGGTGACGCTCGGTGAGCATCCTCAGGCGTGACGCCGGCGGTGCCACGGAGGCACGGGATCCCGGCGGCCGCGTTGCAACCGCCAGGCCAGGAAGGCGGCCCCGAGCAGTGACCCGATCTTGATCATGTAGACCGAGTTGACCAGTACCTCGTGCAGGTAAGCGTGCGCGCTGTGCCGCACGCCCCCCAGGGCCAGCGCGGTCGCGGCGCCGCCGATGACCAAGAACACCGGCCCGAAGATCGCGGCCCACTTGTCCCCCGGGCTCCACAGCTTGGAGGCGGCCGTGCAGACGGCCCCGGCGAGCCAGAGCGCGAAGCCGGCCAGCCAGACGGGCTGCGGGTAGATCAGCGCGCACAGCGTCATGAGGATCACGGCCGTGGTCTCCAGCCGGTGGCGGCGCCAGCTCGCGATCGCTCGCACGGCGAGCCCGCGCGGGACGTCGGACAGCGCGGCGCGCGGGGAACCCCACCGGGACGAGATGACCAGGCGCGCAGAACGCACCGTCGGCGCCGCCGCCCCGCCGGCTGCCCCGGGGTCCGGGGGCGCCGCCCCGGGCGCGGCCCGGGGCTGCGGTACCTGGCCGGGCCGCACCGGCTCCGAGACCGTGACCTCGCGCCGCCCGGCGCCCGACGGTGCGCTGGAGGCGGCCGGGCCCGCGTTCCCCGGCCGGGCCGGCGCCGGGCTGTTCCCGGGCGTAGCCGTCGCCGACGGCCCCGGCCCGGCCGTCCCCGGGCCGCTGTCCCCGGCTCCGCGTGAGCCGGTCCCCTGCGCCCCGCCCGGCGAGGATCCGCCCGCCCCCGGGCCGGCCGCCGCCGAACCGGCCGCCGGCGACGGCCCCGTCGGCCCGCCACCCGCCTGTGACCCGTTCGACGACGAAGGTCCGGCCGGCCGGCCATCCGCCAGGGAACTGGCCGACGGCGATCCGGCCGGCCCGCTGCTTCCGTGGCCACCGCCCGACTGCGGCGTACCAGCCTGCGCACCGCCCGCCAGAGAAGCGGGCGACTGCGACCCGGCCTGCGTTCGCTCCGTCCGGGAACCAGGCGACGGCGCCGAACCGTCTGGCGCGCCGGTCCGCTGAGCGCCGCTCGCCGGCGGGGACCCCGCTTCAGAGCCGCCCGGCCGCGGGCTGGCCGGGTCCGGGGGGGCCGGCGGCGGGATGTCCGGCTGCAGGGCGCCGGCCGACGCGCCGGCCGGACGGCGGCCGGCCGGCGTCGAGCCGGCGGGGCGCGAATCGACGCCACGCGCACCGGCCGACGCGCCGGTCCCGGGCTCCGCGGCGCCGTCGCTACCGGGTGGCTTCGAACCGTCCCGCCGGGGCCGCGGGACGCGCAGCTGACGCGTCGGGCGCTCCTTGACCGGCTCGCCCGGCCGCCAGCGGGAGGTGACCGGCCGGTTCGCCTTCAGCTTCTTCACGCGGTCGCCGGTCAGCTGGTGCTCCACGAGATGGGATACGTCCACCGCGGCCCGAGGGGCAGGACGCCGGACCAGAGCCGGACGGGACCCGGATTCGGCGCCCGGGGCCGGCCCGGAGCCCGCCCCAGTCCGGGCGTCGCCGGCCGGGCCACCGGAAGCGTCGTCGCCGCCGCCCTGACCACCCCGGGCCGCGCCGCCCCGGGACCGGGACCGCCACAAGCCCGAACGCTCGGTAGCCTCCGCCCGTTCGCCGCGCTGTGTCTCCAGCCGGGCGAACTCGTTCTCCACCGCGGCCGACGGGTCGCCCAGGCTGGAGAGCACTCCCCTGACTTCGGCCGGATCCGCCGTCTCCGGGTCGCCGGCCCGGCGCTCGATGAGCACCCGCGTCCGCGCCAGGAAGGCGCGCCGGTCGTCCGAGCGCAGCCTGGTCCGGGCCACAACCGACAGCCGGTTGAGGTAGTCGCGGATGAGTTGCTCCGCACTGGGCTCCATGCGCAGATAATCCCTCTTCTGAGCGATGTTGTGGAGCCGGCACGCGAAGTCTGATCTGGAGTGTTCAGGGAACGTTAGGGCAGATGGCACCATCTCGGGCGGCCCATGCCTCCGCACGTCAAAGGAGGCGGCCCCGGATGACCGGAACCGCCTCCTCGGACGGACTAAGCGAAACGGGCAGGACTAGAAGTCCATGTCACCGCCGCCGCCGGGAGCCGCCGGAGCCTTCTCCTTCTCCGGCTTCTCGGCGATCACTGCCTCGGTGGTGAGGAACAGCCCGGCGATCGATGCGGCGTTCTGCAGCGCAGACCGCGTCACCTTGGCCGGGTCGATGATGCCCGCCTTGAACATGTCGACGTACTCGCCGTTCGCGGCGTTGAGGCCGTGACCAGCGGACAGGCCCCGTACCTTCTCGGCCACCACGCCGCCCTCGAGGCCGGCGTTGATCGCGATCTGCTTGAGCGGCTCCTCCAGCGCACGGCGCACGATCTGCGCGCCGGTCGCCTCGTCCCCGCTCAGCTCGAGCTTCTTGAACGCGTTCTGGCCGGCCTGCATGAGGGCCACGCCGCCGCCGGCGACGATGCCCTCCTCGACCGCGGCCTTGGCGTTGCGCACCGCGTCCTCGATGCGGTGCTTGCGCTCCTTCAGCTCGACCTCGGTCGCCGCGCCCGCCTTGATGACGGCCACGCCGCCGGCCAGCTTGGCCAGCCGCTCCTGCAGCTTCTCGCGGTCATAGTCGGAATCGGTGTTCTCGATCTCGGCCCGGATCTGGTTGACCCGGCCGGAGATCTGCTCGGCGTCGCCCGCGCCGTCAACGATCGTCGTCTCGTCCTTGGTCACGACGACCTTGCGCGCCTTGCCGAGCAGGTCGAGGTCGGCGTTCTCCAGCTTGAGACCGACTTCCTCGCTGATGACCTGGCCACCGGTCAGGATGGCGATGTCACCGAGCATGGCCTTGCGCCGGTCACCGAACCCGGGCGCCTTCACCGCGACGGACTTGAACAGGCCGCGGATCTTGTTGACGACCAGGGTGGCGAGGGCCTCGCCCTCCACGTCCTCGGCGATGACGACGAGCGGCTTGCCCGACTGCACCACCTTGTCGAGGAGCGGGAGCAGGTCCTTGTTGGCCGAGATCTTCGAGTTGACGATCAGGATGTAGGGGTCCTCGACGACCGCCTCCATCCGCTCGGGGTCGGTGGCGAAGTAGTGCGAGATGTAGCCCTTGTCGAAGCGCATGCCCTCGGTGAGCTCAAGCTCCAGGCCGAAGGTGTTCGACTCCTCGACGGTGATGACGCCTTCCTTGCCGACCTTGTCCATCGCCTCGGCGATCATCTCGCCGATCGCGGTGTCCCCGGCCGAGATCGACGCCGTCGACGCGATCTGCTCCTTGGTCTCCACATCCTTGGCGAGCTTGGACAGCTCCTCGCTCACCCGCTCCACGGCCGCCTCGATGCCCCGCTTGAGCGACATCGGGTTGGCGCCCGCCGCCACGTTGCGCAGGCCCTCGCGCACCAGCGCCTGGGCCAGCACCGTCGCCGTCGTCGTGCCGTCCCCGGCCACGTCGTCGGTCTTCTTTGCCACTTCCTTGACGAGCTCGGCGCCGATCTTCTCCCACGGGTCCTCGAGCTCGATCTCCTTGGCGATGGACACGCCATCGTTGGTGATCGTGGGGGCGCCCCACTTCTTCTCAAGTACCACGTTACGGCCCTTGGGGCCGAGGGTTACCTTCACGGCGTCAGCGAGCTGGTTCATGCCGCGCTCGAGGCCGCGCCGGGCGTCCTCGTCGAACGCGATCATCTTCGCTGCCATAGGCTTCCAGTCCTCCCGGAACTTTGTGCCTTGCGTGCCGACCGAGCCGACGCCCGCGACGGACGGCCTGACCGCCGGCATTCCCTGCCTGCCGCGGGGTCGGCCTCATCGCCCCGATCATGTCACTGCGTTGTCACTCTCACTCCGAGAGTGCCAACGACCTGTTTAGCACTCTCAAGGGGAGAGTGCAAGCCGGAGCGCGCCAGGCCCGTGCCGACCGACGGTCAGCTCACGCCAAAAAGCCCGGCCCCTCGGCAAGGGACCGGGCTTCCCGGTACGTGATCAGAGCTTCACACCATGCGAACCATCTCTGCCTGCGGTCCACGATCGCTCTGCGTGATGTCGAATTCCACCCGCTGACCCTCTTCGAGGGTGCGGTAGCCATCCGACTGGATAGCTGAGAAGTGCACGAACACGTCCCTACCACCGTCGACCGCGATGAAGCCGTAGCCCTTGTCCGCGTTGAACCATTTGACGGTGCCCTGAGCCATTACCCAACAACTCCCTAACTCTGCTCGGGCTTCGGGTTCCGCCCTTGCCACCGCGAAACCCGTCGATCGCGGAGCGGGCCAGACGTGCTGCCCAAGCCGAGCTTGGCGTTCTCGTCGTACCGACAGCGACCGGGAATGACTTTACATCGTACCGTGCGGTCCTGTGCCCAGTTACTCCCCGAATCCGACCAGGCCGCCCGCGGGCCGGCGGTCAGCCGCCAGCGACCGCCGGAATCACCGAGACCTGGATCCCCGGCGGCACTTGGGTGTCCAGCCCCTGGGCGAGGCGCACGTCCTCATCGCCGACGTAGACGTTGACGAAACGCCGGAGTTTTCCGCCCTCGTCCAGAATCCGGCCGCCGAGGCCGGGGTACGTCGCGTCGAGCGTCGCGATCACGTCGCGCAGCGTTCCCTCCTCCGCCGTGACCTCGGCGGCACCGCCTGTGTAGGTGCGCAGGATGGTGGGGATGCGGACCGACACGCTCATGGGGTAACTGCCTTTCTGGGGTCTGCGGAGGTTTCGAATGCGGCGAATGCTGCCAGGGTGGGCCGGATGGGGGTGAGCGGGGGGACCGACCCGGCCACGGCGTCGAGCGTCTTGAGCCCGTCGCCGGAGTTGATGATGACGGTCTCGGCGTCCGGGTCGAGATCCCCGGACGCGAGCAGCCGGCGCGTGGTGGCCAGCGTGACCCCGACCGCGGTCTCGCCGAAGATGCCCTCGGTGGCGGCCAGCAGCCGGATCGCGTCCACGATCTCGTCGTCTCCCACGTCGGCGACCGCGCCGCCGGTGCGGCGCGTCACGTCGAGGACGTAGGGCCCGTCGGCCGGGTTCCCGATCGCGAGCGACTTGGCGATGGTGTCCGGCCGCACCGGCTGGACCACGTCGTGGCCGGCCCGGAACGCGGTCGCCACCGGCGCGCAGCCGCTGGCCTGGGCCCCGAACACCCGGTAGGGCACGTCGTCGACCAGGCCCAGCGCCGCGAACTCGCGGAACGCCTTGTCGATCTTGACGAGCTGCGCGCCCGACGCCACCGGGACCACGATCTGCGGCGGCAACCGCCAGCCGAGCTGCTCGGCGATCTCGAAGCCGATGGTCTTGGATCCCTCGGCGTAGTAGGGCCGGACGTTGACGTTGGCGAACGCCCAGTCCTCGCGGTCGTCGGCCAGCTCGGAGGCGAGCCGGTTGACGTCGTCGTAGCTGCCCTCGACGGTGACCAGCGTGCCGCCGAACACCGCGGTGCCGAGGATCTTCTGCGACTCGAGGTTGGCCGGCACCAGCACGACCGAGCGGATGCCCGCCCGGGCCGCGGCGGCGGCTACCGCGTTGGCCAGGTTCCCGGTGGACGGGCAGGCCAGAACCTTGTAGCCCAGCTCGACGGCGGCGGCCAGGGCGACCGCGACCACCCGGTCCTTGAACGAGTGCGTGGGGTTGCCCCGCTCGTCCTTGACCCAGAGCGTGCGCATCCCGAGCGCGCTGGCCAGCCGGTCGGCCCGGACCAGGCGGGTGCAGCCGGGCTCGGTGTTCGGCGTTTCGGCGACGTCAGGCGGAACCGGGAGCAGGCTGGCGTACCGCCAGATGTTCGGCGGCCCGGCCGCGATAGATTCCCGGCTCAGCGCGGGGAAGTCGTAGCTGACCTCAAGCGGCCCGAAACACTCGGCGCACGCGTGGCGCGCGCCCAGCTCGGCGGTCTGCCCGCATTCCCGGCAGAACAGCCCGCTGGCGTAGCCGAACCGGGACGGGGGCGTGACGGCGGGGATGGCACTAGTTGCAGATGTACTCACAGGCGAGGCCTTTCCTCCTCATCTTTCCCGACGGCCGTCTGGCCGCGGGTCGGAGTTGGCACCTGTCACGGACAGGCCTCGCATAACGAGGGCGGCTAATCTCCGTGATGGTTGCCGGGGCTTCGCAGGGCCGATCCCTCCACCCCTCTGGATGAGCGCTATTAAGTTGTCGCCAGTACTGTAACCCGGATTGACCGCGTCGTCTGCATCGGGGCCGCAGGCGGTAACCTGACCCCCGACATGGGCGCAGAGCTGACGGGGGCGGACGACCCCTCAAATCCCCCCCGCTCAGGAGCGGCCGGCGGGCGGGTCCTGATCGCCTCCAACCGGGGGCCGGTTTCGTTCACGCTCGGCGACGACGGGCGGCTGACCGCCCGGCGGGGCGCGGGCGGCCTGGTGTCCGGGCTCTCCTCGGTGGCCGACCGCGGTGACGTGCTCTGGGTCTGCGCGGCGCTCAGCGACGCCGACCGGGCCGCGGCCCGCGCCGCGCCGGGCGGCCGCCTCGGCCGGGACGTGACGCCGGGCGGATCGGCCGTGCGGATGCTCGACATCCCCCCGGCGGTCTTCCACCGGGCCTACAACGGGGTGGCCAACTCCACGCTGTGGTTCGTACACCACATGCTCTACGACACGCCGAACCGGCCGCATTTCGGCATCACGTTCGAGCGGGAGTGGGAATCGTTCCGGACCTATAACAGCGCATTCGCTCATGCCCTGGCCGAGGGCGCCGGCCCGCCCGCCGGCCCGGGCGCCGTTTCCGGCCCGGGCCCGGCCCGGGCGGCGGTGCAGGACTACCACCTGAGCCTGGTCCCGCGCTTGCTCGCCGACCGGCGGCCGGACGTGAAGATCGCGCACTTCTCGCACACCCCGTGGGCGCCGCCGGACTACTACCGGCTGCTGCCCGACGAGGTGGGGCGGGAGGTGCTGGACGGCATCCTCGGCGCCGACCACGCCGGGTTCCTCTGCCAGCGGTGGGCGGACGCGTTCGCGGACTGCTGCGAGGCGATTCTCGGCGCGGAGGTCGACCGGGCCCGGCGGCGGGTGACCTATCGCGGCCACGTGACCGGGATTGGCGTGCACCCGCTCGGCGTGGACGCCGGCGAGCTCACCCGCCGGGCCGCCGAGCCGGACGTCGAGGCCCGCGTCGCGGCGCTGGCCGAGACGGCCCGGGGGCGCAAGCTGATCGTCCGGATCGACCGTACCGAGCTGTCCAAGAACATCGTCCGCGGCCTGGCGGCCTACCGTGAACTGCTGATCAGGTACCCGGACTGGCGCGGCCGGGTCACCCACGTGGCGTTCGCCTACCCCTCCCGGCACGACCTGCCCGAGTACCGCGAGTACACGGCCAGCGTGCAGCGGATCGCCAGCGAGATCTCCGCGGAGTTCGGCACCGAGGACTGGGACCCGCTGATCCTGCAGGTCGACGACGATTACGCACGCTCGCTGGCCGCCTACCGGCTAGCCGACGTGCTGCTGGTCAACCCGATCCGGGACGGCATGAACCTGGTGGCCAAGGAGGGCCCGATCCTGTCCGAGCGCGGCTGCGCGCTGGTGCTCTCCCGCGAGGCCGGCGCGGCCGCCGAGTTGTCCGCCGCCCTGATGATCAACCCGTTCGACATCTCCCAGACCGCGGTGGCCCTGCACGAGGCGCTCACCATGAATGATTCAGAACGTAACCACCGCGCCGAGTCCCTGGCCCGCCAGGCGGCTGCCCTGCCGCCGAACCAGTGGTTCGCCGACCAGCTAGCCGCCCTCGGCCCCGCGACCGGCGAGACCGCCCCCGCCACCCCCGGCGAGGCGGTGACTGTACCGGAAGGCTCGCAATAGCGAGCCCGTCGGTACATTCACGGCCCGCGCCGCCCGCCCGGTCGGCTACGTCTGAGGCTTATGTGACTAGGAGGGTGTATGGCCCGGGAGACGAGGTAGGACGGAGTCAGGCCTGGCCGGCGAACGCGGCGGCGAGCGCGTCGAGCAGGGCGACGACGCCGTCCGGGCCGTCCACGACCAGGTCCGCCAGGTCGGCCAGGCCGGTGACCTCCGGCGAGCCGCTGCACACGGCCAGGCCGGGTATCCCGCTGGCCCGCAGCTCGGCTACCGCCTCGAAGGCCGGCCCGTCGCCGAGATCGTCGCCGCAGTACATCACGGCCCGGGCGTCGCGCTCGGACCGGAGGCCCTTGAGCGCCGTGCCCTTGTCGCCGCCCGGCGGTCGCAGCTCGATGACCATCCGGCCGGGCTGGACGGCCAGGTCCGCCCGGGCCGCCAGGTCGGCCAGGGGGGCGCGCAGCCGGTCCAGCGCCTGGTCCGGGTCGGCGGCCCGGCGGGTGTGCACGGCCAGCGCGTCGCCCTTGTCCTCGGTCCAGGTGCCCTTGGGAGCGCCCGCCGCGGCCAGCACCGCGGGCAGTTCGCGCCGGGCCGTGTCCACTCCGGGCGGCGCGGGCGGCGCGGTGAACGTGCCCGCCTCCCAGCGCTGCCGTCCGTACTGGCCGAGCACGATCAGGCCGGGGATCTGGTCCAGGCCGCCCAGCGCGACGGCCTCGCGGGCCGGGCGGCCGGTGATCACCGCGAGGGTCCCGGCCCGCGGGGCCAGCCGGCGCAGGGCCGCGATCGCCCCCGGGTGCGGGCGGGCGGCCATCGGGTCGGACACGATCGGGGCCAGCGTGCCGTCGTAGTCGAGCGCGATCAGCGCCCGCCCGGGATGCTGCGCCAGCGCGGCCAGCCCGGCCTGGCCGACCGGCGACCGCGGTACGGGCAGGGTCGTCTCCGCCTGCCCCCGGGCGTCTTGCGGCACCGCGTTCCCTCCTCGTTCGTTCCCGCTGGTTGGTCCTTACGGTGCCCGGCCCTCCGGGCGGCGCCGACTGCGCTCGCCCCGGGCTCCGGCCCGGCTACTCCGGCCGTGCGGACCGGATCCGGTGCCGGCGGCTCCGCTGCCGGCGCAGCCGCGCGACCAGGACCGGATCGAACTCGGCCGCCTCCGGCCGGTCGATCAGCGCGTTGAGGAGCTGGTAGTAGCGGGTCACCGGCATGCCGAGCACCTCAAGGATCTCCCGCTCCTTCGCCCCCGGGAACCGCCACCAGCTCCGCTCGAAGGCCAGGATGCGCATGTCGAGCTCGGTTAGCCCCGCCATGCCGGCCTCCAGACGTCCGTCGAACACTCCATCCTAGGCGGCTCCCGGCCCGGTCCCCAGGGGAAGGCGGACGCGCGCGTCAGCTCCGGCACCGAGCAAGATCCGCCCGGGCACTAGGCGCGCGGCCTCCGGCGTCGTACGCTCACCCTTCGTGGCTTCTTTTGATTCCCTGACGTTCATTACCGACTACGGCCTCGAGGACGGGTTCGTCGCGGCTTGTCACGGCGTGGCGGCGCGAATCGCCCCGCGGGCCCGGGTTATCGACATCACGCACCTGGTGCAGCCGGGCGACGTGCGGCGCGGCGCGGCGGTGCTCGCCCAGACCATCCCGTACCTGCCGCCGGCGGTGCACGTGGCCGTGGTGGATCCCGGCGTGGGCTCGGCCCGCCGCGCGGTGGCCGTCCAGGCGGGCGACAGCATCCTGATCGGGCCGGACAACGGCCTGCTGTCCTGGGCCATCGCCGCCCAGGGCGGCGCCGAACGCGCCTATCAGCTCACCAACGGGGACCTGTGGCTGCATCCGGTGTCGCCGACGTTCCACGGACGGGACATCTTTATGCCGGTGGCGGCGCACCTGGCCGCCGGGACCGACCTGACGTCGGCCGGTGACGAGCTCGACTTGGCCGACCTGGTGACCCTGCCCGCGCCGACCAGCCGGGTACGCGACGGCGAGGCCGAGGGCGAGGTGATGTCGGTCGACCGGTTCGGCAACGTGCAGCTCTCGATCGTGGCCAACGACGTCACCGAGCTCGGCGTGAGCTACGGCTCCCCGCTCGTGGTCCGCGCCGGCCGCCGCCAGCTCACCGTGCCGTTCATGGAGACCTTCGCCTCCGTGGCGCCCGGCGAGATCGTCGCGTTCACCGACAGCGCGGGGCTGATCTCGCTGGCCGTCAACGCGGGCGACGCGGCACAGCAGCTCGGACTCCCGCCCGGCGCGCACGTCCGTCTGTCGGTCGCCCGCCCGTCCTGATCCGCCCGGGGGCCGGGCCGGAACCCGGGGCTGCGCGAATGTGACGAGACAGTACGTAACCAGCGGGAACATGGCAGAATTTGTCGTAATCCCATGGAAGGCTAGACCAGCGTGCCGCTGAGGTTTCCGCGTCCGGTGATGATCACCGCGGCCATCGGCCTGGCCGCGGCGGCCGCGACGCTGGGAAGCATTCCGGCCCAAGCCGACCAGGTGCGCAACCAGGAGTGGTGGCTGGCCAAGCTGCACGTGACGCAGGCCTGGCCGACCACGAAGGGCTCCGGAGTGACGGTGGCCCTGCTGGACACCGGGGTGGATTCGGCCCAGGCCGACCTGTCCGGGTCGGTGATCAGCGGTCCCGACCTGACCAGCTCCGGCGAGAAGCCGGGCAGCCAGTTCTACGGGGTACACGGAACCGCCATGGCCAGCCTCATCGTCGGCCACGGGCACGGTCCCGGCGACACCGCGGGGATCATGGGCGTGGCCCCGCAGGCCCGGCTCCTGTCGGTCCGGGTCACCCTGGACGCCGGCGACCCGCTGCTGTCCGACACGGCCATCACGTCCAACCTGCCCGGCGCGATCGCCGCCGGGATCAGGTACGCGGTGAGCAACGGTGCCCAGGTGATCGACCTGCCGCTGGATCCCGGCCAGACGCCGTCCGGCCTGGTGGCCCCGGCGCCGACGCCTACCCCCAGCCCGACGCCGTCCCCGGCGACCACCCCCCCGCCGGACGGCACCGCGGCCGAGCAGCAGGCCGTGGCCTACGCGCTGAGCAAGGGCGTGGTCCTGGTCGCGCCCGCGGGCGACAACGGCGGCGGGACCGACGCGCCGAACTTCCCCGCCGCCTACCCCGGCGTGATCTCGGTCGGCGCGTTCAGCAGCGGCTTCATCAAGGCCGCGTACTCCAGCCACCAGCCCTACGTCACGCTGACCGCGGCCGGGGACGGCATGATCGCCGCGGTCCCGCCGAACACCTACGCCACGGCCAGCAGCACCAGCGCCGCCAGCGCGGTCGTCACGGGCATCGCGGCCCTGATCAAGTCGCAGTATCCGGAGCTGACACCGGCCCAGGTCACCGATGCGCTGACCCGCGGCACGGTGATCCGGCCCCCGGGCGGAACGGCGGACGGCTCGGGTCACGGGACCGCGGACGCCGCCCGGGCGCTGGCCGAGGCGGCGACGATCGCCGCGCCCGGCCCGAGCCGCGCCGGAGCCGGGGCGGTATCCCGCCATCTCCCGGCCGCGCCGGCCCCGGCACCCCCGGTCAACGAGAGCCTGCGGCCGAAGCTGGAGCGGGACGCGCTGCTCTCGCTGGCCGTGCTGATCGTGCTGCTGGTGCCGGTCACCATCTTCGGGCTGTGGCAGCGCCGGCGCATGCGCGCCCGGGCGCAGCTCCGGGCCGAGCTGGAGCAGGCCGCGCGGGCCCCGTACGTGCAGAACGGGGACAGCGACGCGGACATGATGCGCGAGTACTTCGCCCCGCAGCCCGCCCGGGCCGGGGGCTATTCCGGATCATCGCCCCGGGCCGCAGCGGCGGCCAGGGAGCCGGGCGGAACGCGTGGCGGCGCGACCCCCGCCCGGGCCGCCACCGCGAGCGCGACCCCGCCCGTCGCGAGGCAGACCCCGTCCGCCGCGGGCGCGGCCCGGTCCGCTGCGGACGCCCTGGCCCAGTCCGGGTTCCCCCCGGCGCCCGAACCAGCGCGTCCCGCCCCAGATCTGCCCACCCGGTCGCCGCTGACCCCGATAACGCGCACGGGGGCCTCCCGCGCGCCCAAGGTGTCCGGCGCGCCGCCGTGGGAGCCGGCACCAAAGCCCGAGGGGGAAGTCCCGTGGGCGAGCACCCCGGCGCCCACGGCGCTGAGCCGGAGCGCGGCCGGCCAGGCCCCCCCGATCAGCTCGATCTGGGCCGCGGCGACCCCGGCGGCCCCCGAGCCACCCGCGCCACCCGCGCCGGACGCGCCGGGTGAGCAGGGTGAGCAGGACGACGGCGGCGACGACTCCGGCAGCAGGCCGATCTACGTGTGGAACCCGAGCGCGACGACCGAGACGTTCCCTCAGGTGCCGCCCCGCGACGGGGGATCCTGAGCGGCCCCGTTCGCGGCACCCGCCGCGAGCTGCTCCTTGCGCACGGACGCGTAGATCGGCACGTACTCCTGGCCGGACAACGCCTGGATGGACCGCATCACCTCGTCGGTGACCGCGCGCCGCTGCCGGGCCCCGCAGGGCTGGCCCTCGTAGGCCTCGAAGGTCAGCGGCTTGCCGATGATGACCCGGATGCTGGTGAGCCGCGGGATCGTGTGCCCGGGCGGCAGCACCCGGTCGGTCCCGCACATGGCCACGGGGATCACCGGGAGGCCGGAGCGCAACGCCAGCCAGCCGACGCCCACCCGGCCCCGGTACAGCCGCCCGTCGGGCGACCTCGTGCCCTCGGGGTAGATGCCGAACAGCGAGCCGCCGCGAACCAGGTCGAGCGCCGCCTCCAGCATGGTCTGCGCTGAGCGGACCTCCGTCCGGTCCACCGCGAGCTGCTTGGTGGCCCGCATGTACGTGGCCGCGACCCGGTCGAACAGGCTGGTCCCGGTGAAGTAGTCGGACTTCGCGACGAACGTGACCGGGCGCTCGACCATCAGCGGCAGGAAGACCGAGTCCAGCAACGACAGGTGGTTGGAGGCGATGATGGCCCCGCCGGTGGCCGGGACGTTGTCGCTCCCGGTGACCTTGGGCCGCCACAGCGCGTGCAGCAACGGCCCCGCGACCACTCTCGACACCCCGTACTGCACTGAGTCCCTCCAGCTGCCGTCCGCCGACGCGGCATGTCACACACTAACCCGGCCCGGTCGCGCCGGATACCGGGCCATAAAGGCGTTCTCGGCGGTCAGTACCCGGAGGCGGGCCGGCCGTCCGCGGCGCCGCCGCGCCGTCCGGCCTGCTCCGGGCGATGAATGACCAGCGACGGCGCGGGGGACACTAGCGGGCATGTCGGTCTGGCAGTATGCGCAGCTTACGATCGCCCTGGACTCGCGGAGCCGGGACCAGACCCGCACGGTGCTCTGGCACGGGCCCGACCGGGAGCTGGCCGAGGACCTGACCGAGAGCGAGCCGCGGGTGCTCGACCTGCTCAACCGGGTGGGCGCGGAGGGCTGGGAGCTGACCAGCCAGGAGGAGCAGCGGCAGAGCGCGGAAGGCCACACCTACTGGGACGCGACCTGGTCGCTGACCACGTACACGTTCAAGCGCCGGGTGTCCTGACCGGCCCCTAACGGCCATTTCCAGTGGAAGCTGGCCGGGATGCCGTCGCCGGGGATCGTGGTGTGCGGGAACGTCAGCCTCTCCGACATCGCCGCGGGGCGCCCTCAGGTAGCGCAACACTCCGGGCCCCTTGCGTACGTCTCCACACAGCAGCGCGGGTCTGGCTGGCATGGATGTGGCTTAGGGTCCGGGATCGGGAGCCGGTGAGCGGAATCGAACCGCTGACCTGCCGTTTACAAGACGGCTGCTCTGCCTGCTGAGCTACACCGGCGGGAGACTCGTGCATGGTAGCCGAACCCGGCCCTGACATGCGCATCTACGCTCTGACCAGCGGATTCGCCGTGCTGCTCGACGGCGGCGGCGCGGCGCGGACTCGGCCGCGGAGTACGGTTGAGCGAGCCTGTCGGCGGCTGTCGGCGGGCATCTGTGGCAAATACGCGCCAAAACTCGTGGCCTCATCGACCGCGCGCCCGGCGACAACGAGTTCACCATTCCCGACTGCTCAGACCCGCGGGCGATCACCACCTACGCGCTGCAGCGCCTGAACATCATCATCGCGGCACACCAGTTATGGGGTGTCCCGCGCGCGGGCGGGCGGGCGTGCGGCGTGGCGGCTGGTTTTGAGGCGGGCGATCTCGGCGTGGAGCCGGCGGGTTTCTTCTTGCAGGGCCAGGACGCGGCGGATGCCGGCGAGGTTGAGGCCGTCGCCGGTGAGGGCCGTGATCTCCAGCAGGCGGGTGATGTCGTTCTGGCTGTAGCGGCGGGTGCCGCCGACGCTGCGTCCGGGGTCGAGCAGGCCTTCGCGTTCGTAGATCCGCAGGGTCTGCGGGTGCAGGCCGGCGAGCTCGGCGGCGACCGAGATGCTGTACAGGCCCTGGGCCGGGTCGGCTGCCCAGCCCGGGCTCACCATCGCAGGTCCCCGGGGTCGGCGAGCAGCCGGCCCAGCAGCCAGGAGAGGTCACCGGGGCGCAGCTCGGGGTGCGGCTGCCCGGCGGTGCCCGCTGCGCCGGGTGCGGGCTCGACGCGGACCGGGCCGGCCCAGAGCGCCGGGCCGCGGCGGCCGGGCACGTGCGG
>Ga0102924_1001247_pt1 | contig 29980 bp, 27 predicted proteins | sample PaiPotPPM11metaG_FD_80116 | JGI IMG/M metagenome (GOLD analysis project Ga0102924, IMG submission 80116) | Iron sulfur acid spring bacterial and archeal communities from Banff, Canada, to study Microbial Dark Matter (Phase II) - Paint Pots PPM... ... | reverse complement strand
GGGCACTATCGTCCTGGTGCTCTCCGGAGCCGGAATAGTTTTCGCACGTTATCGAAGACGCTGATCCTACCGCAATGATTCTGACATGAACCTCTGTGTAATTTGTCCATGCGGTGCTAGTACTTACGTGTGGATTCCCACCTCTCCTGCGCTGCTAGAATCCGCTCAGGATCATGCAATTCCAGCGAAATCTTTGGCTCCTCATCTCCATGGTGTCGTTGCTGCCACTGCCTGCGTATTCGCAAGCGGTTCGGCAGGCTCAAGTGCAAAAAATTTCAGTTAGCGTTCAGAACCCCCTTCAGCTTCAAATTCAAACCAGCGCACCGGTTACTCCGCAAGCACAGATTATTTCCGATCCGGAGCGCTTGGTAATTGATATTCCAGGGGCGGTTCCCGGCTCCAGGCTGCGCAATTTTAGGGTTAATCGAAGTGAACTGAAGCGGGTTCGGGTGGGCCTGTTTCAGACCGTTCCCCCGGTCACGCGAATCGTTTTGGATTTGAATGTGCCGGAGTGGTACCGGATTGTGCCAGCGGCTTCGGGATTCATCGTGAGCCTGGGCACCGAGCGCGCGAACGCAGTGGACGTCCCCAGCCCGCAGCAGCCTACCATCGGCTGGGTGTCGACGAAAATCGGCCCAACCCACGTGACCGGCCAGTTGAATCCGCTGGTGGTCAGGAAAATCGCGGCGAATTCGGAAAGGCCAATAAACGGAGTTCGCGTGCGGTTCGCGAATGGTCAACTTGAAATCCACGCGCGCAACGCGACCCTTTCAGAGGTTCTATTTCAAATCCAGAAGCAAACAGGTGCGGAGATTGCCATTCCTGCCGGCACCGAGCAGGAGCGCGTGGCAGTTGATTCCGGACCGGCCCCTGCTAGCGAAGTTCTCGCAGAGTTGCTGAACGGGTCAGATTTAAACTTCGTGGTGGTCGGGTCCGAAGCCGATCCAAACAGTTTGCGGAGCGTGATTCTGAGCCGTAAATCTGGTGTCGCGCAGTCGGGGACCGCTCAGTATGTGCCCAGCTACACGCCGCCTCCGACTGCCACCAATGTCCCGCTGGATGGTATAGACGCAGTCCCGCCACCGGATGAGAATACTGCGCAGCCTCAGCCTGAGGAGCAGCCTGGGCCTCCAGCCGAAGTGCCGCCCAGTTAAACCACACAGAGCCGATCCGTCAGAACGGGACCCATGGCTGTCCGGCAACATAAAGTAGAACGGCAATCGCCGCTGCAATCCCGAAAGGCACCTTCGCGGTTTCTGGATTATCAATCGTAAGTTCCGGCCCAGGTGAGCGAAACCTGAATAGCGCAGCCGTCATACGGCCTAGATTTCTAAAGGTCTGCCCAACGCGCCTCTTCCACAGCACCAGGGCCATCGCCATAATGCCATTGATGATCAGCGTTAGAAGTAGGATCGGCACCAGCCTTCGCGCTCCGAAGAAAGCGCCCATTCCTCCGACCAGCTTCCAATCGCCGCCGCCCAAACCGCCGAGCAGAACAAATGGCAGCAAAATTCCAAGTCCGAGTGCAGCCCCGGCTAACGACAGCAGTGCCGCGTGTTTGCCGGCAATCATCCAGTGAAGAAGAATCGCAATTGGCACCGCCGGGTAGGTGAGCCAGTTCGGAATCTTCTGCCAACGGAGATCGGTAATTCCCGCTGTCAGCGCGAATGCAGCAGCCAATATCCAGAGGATTTTTGCCAAGGCAGTCCTGAAATTCTACAGCCCAAACATGCCGAACAGAAGCCGAAGAAGGGGATATGGAACGAAGCCACTGTGGCGCCGGCGATTTCAACTTCATAACCACAGAGGACAGAGAGTTTCACAGAGGAAACTTCAACTAAAGTTCCATTCTTACCTCTGTGTGACTCTGTGTCCTCTGTGGTTAAAGCCTTGAAAGCCGGCGCAAAATAAAAACGGCCTGCTTCAAAACAGGCCGTTTCATTTGCAATTTGAAACTAATTATCTCGCTAAGCTGCCACTGTTGCGCTCGGCAATAATCTTCTTGGCATTTTCTGCCAGTGCCCGCGCCTGCGGCAACAGATCGAGGCCTTTGAGCACCTCAGGATCAGTCTCCGCTTTCACCTTCAATCCCTCTTCCTGACCGAAGGCGTCGACGAAGATCTCGCTCTTGAGGTTCGACCTAAGCCAATCATTATTTTCGAGCAGTTCGGCTTCAGTGTACGGAACTTTGTCGGCATCGAGCGATTTGCGAAAATCCTGCATGACAGCGTCATCCACTTCGAAGCTCTTGGTCACATGGTGGACAACAATGTAATGCTTAGCGAAATTGAAAAACGCATAGTGCTGCAGCAACGTGTCCTGGAAGTGATTGCTCTTAACCGGGTCGATTTTTACGTCCGGGGTTATTCCGCCGCCGCCATACACAGTGCGCCCGCTGTCGGTAAGCTTTACTTCCTTGTTATTGGTATCGCCAATGCCATCGCGATCGAAGTAATAGTCATAAAGCGATACATTGCTGTAGTCGCGCTGGATCAGCCGTCCACTGGGCGTGTAGTACTTTGCGGTGGTCAAGGCCAGACCGGTATCGTTCGAGAGCGGATACACGGTCTGCACCAAGCCTTTGCCAAACGTCGTCTCGCCTGCTACCAACCCGCGGTCGTGGTCCTGAATTGCTCCCGCCACGATCTCTGCCGCCGACGCCGTACCGCGATTGACCAGCACCACCAGCGGGTAATCCCTGCCGCCATTGCCGTGCATCGCGGTATACCGACGCTCGGGTGAAGAGCGCCCGTGGTGCGAGACAATCAGCTGACCCTTGTGCAGAAACTTGTCGGCTACGCCGACGCCCTCATTCAGCAGGCCGCCTGGGTTCTGCCGCAGATCGAGGATCAAGCCCTTCATGTCGCCGGATTGAGAGAAGCTGTCGAGCGCGTCCTCAACTTCTTTCTCAGTGGTTTCATTGAACTGCGCAACGTGCATGTACCCGATGCCAGGGCGAACCAGGAAGTGCAGGTCAACGCTGTAACGCGGGATCTCATCGCGCACCACCGCAAATTCAAGAGGCTTATCCGCCGCCTCCCGCAGGATCGTAATGTGAACCGTGGTGCCCTTTGGACCCTTCAACAAATCAGCCACGTCGCTGGTGGTCATGTTGTCGGTCGGCTTACCATCCACCGCGGCGATGATGTCCCCGGGGTGAATTCCCGCTCGGTAAGCCGGAGTTCCAGCAAACGGCGCAATCACAATGACTTTATTGTTGCGCGGTCCAACCGTCATTCCCACGCCGTAATACTTGCCGCGTTGGTCTTCGCGCAGCAGCGAATACGACTTGGGATCGAAAAAGTTCGAGTGCGGATCGAGCACGTGCAGCATGCCCGGAATCGCGCCATTGTAGATGGCTTTATCGGGATTCACCGGCTCCGCATAATTCTGCTCGACGATGTCATAAACCTCTGTGAACTGCTTAAGGCTTTGGTTGACATCGGAGTCGCTGTCATGCGCCGCGGCAGGATTTTTTTGGGCGGACACCATTCCCAGAAATCCGCACAGCGCTAAAAAGAGAACAATGAGAATAGAAGCTCGGTGAGAACTACGGGCCATCTTGGATTTCCTCGCGCCCGGACAAGTCGCCCAGGCAGGCTAATTTCGTGAAGTATAACACGCGAAAAAACAAAAGCTTAGGTGACTGCCGACACCATCAAGTCACTTTACAGTCACCTGAGTGTTAGGATGCGCCAAGGCAAGGAAATGATGCGTTTTTCTGGTCGCCGGCGGAGGCTCAAACGTTCACTCTGGCGCGGAGGTAAGTGACATTTCGCGGCGAGATTGCGAGTTTCAAAGTCACTCAATTTCGATTAGCTTGCCAGCTTCTTCAGGAACTCTTGCTCGTCCATCCGATATTTGAAGGCTTTTCGCCCGTCTATAAAAATGACGGGAACTTCGTCAGTGAATTGGCGCTTGAGCTGATCGTCAGTTTCAACGTCAACTTCGCGCCAGCGAAAGCCACCCCGGCGCTCGAGCTTTGTAAGCTTTTCCTTCACGATTTCGCAAAGGTGACATCCCTTGCGGGAATACACGATCACTTCGCGCAGGATGGACATCGGGCCGAGTCTAGCAAACCGGCAGTAGGTTTTCCACAAAAAGTATTAGTTCCCAAATCAGCGGTGAACAAACGGGTAAATCGCGCAATTGGCCTTACCCGCTCCGCGCGAGACGGTACAATCCTGCCATGACAGTAGTAGCAAAGCCGCTGTCGGGGAAGGTCGCGCTGGTCACAGGCGGAGCCAAGCGTTTGGGCAGAGCATCGGCCTTGGCCCTCGCGGCTGCCGGAGCTGATATTGCAATTACTTATCTGAGCTCAGCAAAGGAAGCCCAGCGTACAGCCAAGGAATTAGAAGCAGCCGGAGTCCGGGTTCTGACAATCCGGGCCGACGTTACTGACTCAAAAAGCGTGCAGGCTGGCTTGCAGGAAACCGTAAAGAAGTTTGGCGGTATAGACATTCTGGTAAACAACGCTGGCGCTTATGAAACCGTAGCCTTCGACGACCTGACCCTGCAGCAATGGGACAACATATTCGCCGTTAACGTTCGGGGCCCGTTTCTTCTCTCCCAGGCAGCCCTGCCTCACCTGCGCAGCAGGAAGGGCCGGATCATTAACCTGGGCTCGCTAGGTGGGCTGCGTGCCTGGGCGACCCATGCCCATTACTGTTCTTCCAAAGCCGCGCTGCACATGCTTACCAAATCGATGGCGGAAGCTCTCGCCCCTGAAATTGTCGTAAACTGCGTAGCTCCGGGGATGATTGATCTTGGAGAAAAATCCGCAAGCGAATTCATGAATCGCATGGCTAAGGAAACTCCGATGCAGCGCAACGGAACTGGCGAGGACGTCGCCGCGGCGGTTGTGTTCTTTGCCACTGCCGCGAGCTTCATCACTGGGCAGGTGCTATACGTAGACGGGGGTTTGGGACTTTGAGAAATTGCCGCCCGGATCCTCACCAATGTTCTTCCAGAGGGTTCTCTTGAGGACTGCGAAGATTCTCTTTTCCCTGCTGCTTCTTACTTCCTATTCTTTTACTCAGCAGGAAAATCCCCAGTCCGTCCCGCACCCGCGAAACCTTTTCGCCGAACCTCATACCTTTCCACTCTGGGAGCGCAATGTCCCTGGCGCTCTAGGCAATCGCGACGAGGACAACCCGACTCTCACGCTTTATCCTTCGGTTAATCCGCGTTCCTCCGGCACCGCGGTGATCGTTGCACCAGGAGGCGGCTACGTCCTGCTTGCCATCAACCACGAGGGCCGTCAGGTGGCAAACTGGCTGAATTCTCTAGGTGTGACCGCATTCGTTCTCAAGTACAGGCTCGGTCCCAAATATCGCCATCCGATCGAGCTGGGCGACGCGCAACGGGCCATTCGATTGGTTCGATCGCGCGCCAAAGAATTTGGTATTCGCCCCGATCGCATCGGGATGATGGGCTTCTCGTCGGGCGGTCATCTGGCCTCGACCGTTGGCACTCACTTCGACGGCGGTAATCCTACGGCGTCAGATACGGTTGATCGCGTAAGCTGCCGCCCAGATTTTCTGATCCTCGCGTATCCCGTGATCTCCTTTATCGCGCCCTATTCGCACTCCAAGTCAGCCCAACATCTGCTGGGCGAGAGCCCGGACCCAAAGCTTTTGGAAGAGCTTTCTAACGATCTTCACGTCACAGCGGAAACTCCACCAACGTTCCTTTTCAGCACGAGCACAGACAAAGTGGTGTCCCCAGAAAACTCAGTTGCTTTTTATCTTGCATTGCACAAGGCCGGTGTCCCTGCAGAGATTCACATCTTTGAAAAAGGGCCTCACGGAGTCGGCTTAGACTTGGCCGATCCCGTGCTCGGTCAGTGGCCAACCCTGCTGGCAAACTGGATGCGCGTAAGAGGGCTGCTCGCGAAATGAAGCCTCGCCAGTCGGTCTTAGAAACTAAGCGCGCTGCCGTTTGGGGCACCGGCATTTTCATTGTTGTTCTCCTGCTATGTACCTTAAGTGCTTTAGCTCAAACTGGACCTGATCAGGGTGGGAGTGAAATAGAGCTATGGATGGCTGGTGGCCACTCGGTCTCTGGGGGTCGCGGCGGCACCGGGATCTGGCATACCGGCTTGCGTTATGGGTGGGTCTTGACCGACGCGCACGGGCCAAGTTTCCTCAACGGCCGCTTCGAATACGCCGTCGATGCCGTGCCACTCTATGTGATTTTTCAGCCCGCCAACACCGCTTACGGGATCGGCGTAAATCCACTGAACTTGAAGTGGGATTTTGAGCGGCACGGTCGCTTTGTACCGTATGTCGAGCTGAGCGGTGGACTGCTTTTTACCACTCACCAAGTTCCGCCCCATACTTCCAGCGTCAACTTCACTCCTTCGGGCGCGTTCGGAGTCCACTACCTGGGCGAGAGACTAGTGTGGACTCTGGAAGCCCGGTATTTCCACATCTCCAACGCAGGCCTGAGCCGATTAAACCCCGGGATTAATTCGTTTGAAGTGAGGATCGGGGTAGGGAAGTTCAGGAAATGAGCCCACTACCGTTCCGCCGATTTTTTCGCGGGCGAGGGTGCCAGCCCCACACGACCTAGTCGTAATACTCCAGCCCCAAATGCGTGATCAATTCTTCGCCCTTTAAATGCCGCAACGTATTCTTTAGCTTCATCAGCTGAATAAACAGATCGTGTTCCGGATACAGCCCGGGTGCGGTCATCGGCGATTTGAAATAGAAGCTGAGCCACTCCTGTATTCCAATCCCGCGCAACTCAGAAGTCCGCTTCGCCAAATCAAGGAATAGCACCAGGTCGAGCACGATCGGCGCTGCCAGAATCGAATCCCGGCAAAGGAAATCTACCTTGATCTGCATGGGATATCCCAGCCAGCCAAAAATATCGATGTTGTCCCAGCCCTCTTTGTTATCGCCGCGCGGCGGATAGTAATTGATGCGCACGACGTGACTCATTTTGCCGTAGAGTTCCGGGTACAGATCGGGCTGAAGAATATGCTCCAGCACCGACAGCTTCGATTCTTCCTTGGTCTTGAAAGACCCGGGATCGTCTAACACCTCGCCATCGCGATTGCCCAGGATGTTAGTCGAGAACCAGCCGTTCAGCCCGAGCAGGCGAGCTTTGAAGCCCGGCGCCAGAATCGTCTTCATTAAAGTCTGGCCGGTCTTGAAATCCTTGCCGCAAATCGGGGCTTCATTCTTCCGCGAAAGCTCGTGCATGACCGGCAGATCAACTGTTAGGTTCGGAGCCCCGTTGGCAAATGGAACTCCCTCCATCAACGAGGCGTAGGCATAAATCATCGACGGTGCTACGTTTTCGTCGTTCGACTGCATTGCTTTCTCAAACGCTTTCACCGACTGGTGCGCGGCGGTAGGCTGCAGGAAAATCTCCGTCGATCCGCACCAGATTGTGATCAGCCGCGAAGCCCCGGAACTCTTTTTGAATTCGCGGATGTCGGCTCGGACCTGCTCCGCCAACTCCATCTTGTTCTTGCCTTTTTTCACATGGTGGCCGTCGAGCTTTTTTACATAATTGCGATCAAAAACCGCCGGTCGCGGCTTGATCGAGGTCAGGAAGGGCTTCACTTTGTCCAGCAGTTCGCGCTCGAGCACGCCGGCTTTGCGTGCGGCCGTGTACATGTCGTCTTCAAAAGGGTCCCAGCCGGTGAAGACCAGGTCGGGAAGGGAGGCGAGGGGCAGAAACTCTTTGACCAGAGGAGAGCGTCCTTCGGTGCGCTTGCCCAGGCGGATCGTCCCCATCTGAGTCAGGGAACCGATGGGGCTGGCCAGGCCTTTGCGTATGGCCTCGACCCCAGCGACAAAGGTGGTCGCGACAGCTCCCATGCCGGGGATCATTACCCCGAGCTTTCCTTTTGCGGGCTGAATTTCAGCGGTATTGTTCTTGTTTGGCGCAGTTTTTGGGCGTGAAGCCATTTCCGGCATCTTCCTTATGACAGTAAGAAGTGTTGGGCAAACGGGTATGTTCTCGTATTAGAGCAGCTTTTGCAACTTGTTACAGCTGAACTGCGAAATGTCACATCCGGCAGTCATCCGGGTAACTTTGTAGGGAGAACCTGCGTCCAACGTATTAGCGAATCCCAGCGATTAACGCGCGCCTGAGGACTATAATGACAAGAAGTCGAATGCTTGGGCGGATCCGGAGATGCTTATGAAAAACTTCCTGTCACTGACGGCGGCTTTAGTACTGGCGCTTTGCCTCGCTTCCTCCTCATTCGCCGCCGATAACAGCTCATCGCAACCCACGCCGAAGACGCCCACGGCGGTTGAGCCTTCTGCAACCAAAGTTGCACACGACGGCGGTATCAACGATATCGACGCGATCGGCAACCGCAATGTTGGTTGCGCGCGTGGCATGGGCAATTGGTACAGCCTGGAACGGCAAATCGCGCTGGGTAAGCAAGTGTCGATGCAGGTCGAGACCCAATCGAAGATCATCAATGATCCTGTGGTTTCCGAGTACATTAACCGGCTCGGCCAGAACATCGTCCGTAATTCCGATTCGCAAGTGCCTTTCACGATCAAGGTCATTGATTCGGACGACATCAACGCCTTCGCTCTGCCGGGCGGTTTTTTCTACGTGAATTCAGGCCTGATTTTGGCTGCAGATGAGGAAGCCGAGTTGGCCGGGGTTATGGCGCACGAGATCGGTCACGTTGCTGCTTGTCACGCCGCACGCGAAAATACTCGCGCAAACCTGGCGCAGATGATGACCATACCTCTGATTTTCATTGGAGGCCCAATCGGTTACGCGGCTTATGAAGGCGCCGGACTTGCCGTACCACTGACGTTCCTGAAATTCTCGCGAGGCTTCGAGGCCCAAGCCGATTATCTGGGCGTTGAATATATGTACAAGGCCGGCTACGATCCGCAGGCTTTTATTTCTTTCTTCGAAAAAGTGCAGGCGCAGGAGAAGAAGAAGCCGGGCACAATTTCTAAGGCCTTTGAAACCCATCCGCAAACCCCAGACCGCATACAGGCTTCGCAGCAGGAGATTGCCAAGATATTGCCTGCGAAGGCGGAATACGTCGTCACGACTTCCGAGTTCGATGACGTCAAATCGCGGCTTGCCTCTATCGAGAATCGCCATAAGCTGAACGACGAAAAGGATGGCAAGAAGCCTTCGTTGCGGCGCGCCTCTTCGACCGACAAGAATGGAACCGACGACAAGACGACTGACGACGGTCGTCCAACCTTGAAGCGGCGACCCGACGACAATAACTAAGGTTACTGAGGTAAAATCGAGGGAAAGAAAAGGCGAGCTGAAAAGCTCGCCTTCTTCTTTACAGCAGGAGGAGAACTTAGGACGCTTCCTTCGTGGCTAGGGACCTGACTGGGGAGCGCTCGATGTTAGCGCTGACAATTTTCATCTGCTTCCAGTCGTACGGCAGTTCTTTACCGCAGTCCAGGCACACCACATAGGTTCCCGTTGCAAACGAGGCACGGCTACGCGGGCCTTTCTTGATGGTAATCGGGAAAGAATAGCGATGGTGCCAGCAGCCGAAGAGCGCATCGAAAACCCGAGAAAACATCTCTCTACCTCCACGAATGCCCCAAGACCCTGGGAGGCCCGACGAAGTGGCATTCAGCTACTTAGATTCAGCTTCTCTGGAAAGGGTTCGTCGAAGATACCACAAAAGTTTATCGGCTCCCGCAACCCTGGATAGAAAGGATTTATCGCGCCGAGCCTTCGGGCCCGGTCTTCTTATGGGATTTGCAGCGGCTGGCAATGGCCGTCCGCAGCTTGGTTTCGAGGTCTTCGGGAAGTTCGTAAAGCTTGGAATCGCGGTAGATTTCGATGGTTTTTTTGGTAGTATCGCAGACCACGTAGCAGTTGTGGCACCAAGCCAGGTGCTCGTCCAGTTCCGCCTTCGTGTTGGCGTCGATCACGCCGTCCAGGTAATCAGTTAGTTCGTGGAGAAACTCAGAGCATTTCACCGTGTGCCATCTCCACTGCTGGGTTTAGATTGCGATCCATTCGACCTCTCTCTTTTTTTAAAATACTTGTTCAGCCGTTCGCGCAACTGCAGGCGCGCCCGCAGCAATCTTGATTTCACTGCCGGTACGCTCAAATCCAGCGCCTCGGCTGTTTCTTCAGTCGAAAGACCCTCAACGTCCCGCAGCACAAAAACCGTGCGAAATGTCGCAGGCAGCCCGTGAATCGTACGGTCTAAAATGTCCCGCAACTCAGCCTGCGTGTACTGCTGCTCCGGATTCGGCGACCAATCGGCTACTTCCCGAGGCACCGAATCGTCTTCGGTCTTTACTTCTTCATCCAGCGAAACCGTTCGTTCTGGACGCCGGCGCCGCAACTTCATCAGCGCTTCGTTGACCGCAATCCGCACCAGCCAGGTGTAAAACTTCGACTGCCCCTGGAACTGGGCCAGATTGTTGTACGCCTTTAAAAAGGCGTCCTGGACAACGTCTTCCGCGTCCTCACGGTTCTGCGTAATGTGCTGCGCGATGCGAAAAACGTTCCGGTCGTAGCGTCGGACTAACTCCTCAAAAGCCCCGACGTCGCCGGCTTTCGCGCGTTGAACCAGAACCAGTTCATCACTGATCGGTTCAGTTACCTTTGGTTGGATTGCACCCATTCGTCATTCGATGCAGGATTTTTCGCGTTAAATGGAAGGGGACCTGAATCGCATTTTTATTCTAATGGCTGAGACATAGTTTGCGCCAACGGCTTTCGGTGTTTCCCGTTATCGCCTCCTTAGGGCAGTGACTTGCTGCACTCAAAAACCAATTGCATGAGCTGCGGCCTTCAGGTATAAACCTTACCCATTCAGCACTTCCCGCCCGCGATTCGTGTTGGAGGTCTCATGGGTACCGTCACATCTGTGACCGCGGAAACGAGCACTTCCTCGAAGCGCCGGCTATCGTACATGGCCGCAGTAGTGGCATTACTGCTGGTACTCGCAATCGAGTTGGTCATCCCCGCGCGCAGACAATCAGCCACATTCGACGAAGCCTGCCATTTATACGCCGGATACAACTACTGGACGAGAGCCGACTTCGGTGTCAATCCCGAACACCCTCCGCTGGTGAAACTGATCGCAACTCTGCCGTTGCTCAGACAACCCACGCGAGGCGCAGAACCACTGCCGATTCATTTCAAACCGCAATGCTTTATTGGAGCAAGACAATTTCTTTATTCCGGTCAGACCGCGGACGCGATGTTGTTCAAGGCTCGCATGGCAGCGGCCACCCTGACGATTGCTGCGGCTCTTGCAGCATTTGCTGCCGCTTACGAAATGTTTGGAGCCATCGCGGCACTGCTCTCATTGCTTCTATTTGTGTTCGAACCAAACCTGCTTGCCCACGGAAACCTTGTAACCACCGACATGGGCGTGAGCTTGTTGCTGTTCGCAACCGTTTTCGCCTTCTATCGGTACGTGAAAAAGCCGTTCGCTTGGAGGCTTCTACTGACAGGCATATTGGCCGGGCTCACGCTGGCGGCCAAACACTCGGGAATTTTGTGGATCCCAATCCTGTGCCTGCTAGCACTCACGGAAATTCTGCGTCATGACCCGAACGCGCCGCTTTGCCGAGGAGGCCGCTTAAAGTGCTCTCTGCGTCTTGCGGGCTCATTGATTATTGTGGGGCTCATTTCTTTCGGAATTCTGTGGTCGTTTTATGGCTTCCGATACGCAGCCAGACCGCATGGCCAAGCCATTATCCCGACGATCTCCGATTACTCGGCGGAAATTGAGCGTCCCTGGGAGCGCAGTGTCATTTTGTTTGCCGCCCGCCATCACTTGCTCCCAGAGGCGTATCTCCTCGGACTAGTCGACATTCTGGTTTTTCCCCTGAAGTACATGTCTTCGTACGTGTTCGGGAGACTCTATCGACATTCGCGGTGGTTTTACTTTCCGGCAGCCTTCGTGATCAAATCCACACTGGGCCTTTTGTTGTTGCTTCTGCTGTTGCCTGTCGGGTTAGTGCTGCGGCGCACGCGGCAAAAAAGAGAACTCCTATTTCTGTTGGTTCCTCCAGTGGTATATTTCGTGGCCGCCGCCCAGTCCGGATTCAATATCGGTGTTCGCCACATTCTTCCCGTGTATCCATTCCTAATCGTCCTGGCCGCTTTTGCCGCCTGGCAACTCTCGCAGTTTGGCCGGGCGTGGCGCTATGCAGTGGCGCTGCTCCTCATATTTCAGATTATTTCCTCGGCCCGGGCATTTCCCAACTACCTGCCGTATTCGAACGAACTATGGGGTGGCCCAGCGACCACTTACAAGTACTTAACCGATTCAAATGTGGACTGGGCCCAGCAGCTGAAATCTACGAAAAAGTATCTCGACGAGCACGGGATCAAAGATTGCTGGTTCGATTATTTTGGCCATGGACTGGTTGCAGATCCTGTTTATTACCAGATCCCTTGCAGGCCACTGCAAGATGCCATTGATTTTGGCCCAGTGGGCAACATTCCTGTACATATCTCCGGAACCGTATTAATCAGCGCCACGGAACTCTCGCCTGGGCTTTGGGGTCCTGGCGAGCTCAATCCGTACGTCCAATTCCAGCAGCGCCGGCCAGATGCTTTGATTGACGATGGAATCTTAGTGTTTCACGGCGAATTCGATGTCCCACTGGCCTCAGCGGCCGCTCATGCTCGCGCCGCGCAGATGGTATTGTTCGCGCCCAAGCTGAGCGACGCGCAATTACAACTGGCCCTTTCCGAAGCGCAAACCGCGGTTTCATTAGCGCCAAAGGATGAGGGCAGCCAGGAAGCTCTGGGTGACATTCTGATGAAGCTGAATCGGAAAGATGAGGCACGAGCGGCCTACGAGCGGGCCTTAAACCTGGCGCAGACAATTTATCCGGAATTTCAAGACCAGGCGATCGCAGGGCTCAAGCAGAAATTGCAATGAGTGACTTCGCGTACTCCATTCCGAGCCCCGATCCTTAAATTTTTCTGATTACGTCCGTTACCTATCACCCGGGCTGGCATCCCGTCACAATGTCCAGAATGCGACGGGTGCGCACATTACTGTTTTTGCTAGGGACGATCGCCGCCACGTCGTTTGTCCACGCAAAGCAGCTGGCCGTCGTCACCGACACCGCAAACCAAACCAGGAATCTCAGTGCCGCCGAGCTGATCAAGCTTTTCAACGCGCACATTCATACCTGGGGCGATGGAAAGCCAGTAATCATTGTCATTCGCGATCCCGTATCTTCTGATATGGAACTCGTCCTGCGTAAAGTTTTCAACATGAACCCTGCCCAGGCCCACTTATTCATCCAGGCACACAAGCCTTCGATCGTGATCGCAGGGTCCGATGATGCGGTTCTTCGCTTCGTCTCCAGCAACCGGGGCGCGATAGGAATTGTGGATCTGTATTCCCTGACCAAGGATGTAAATGTCGTCAAGATTGATGGAAAGCTGCCGGTCGAGCAAGGCTATCTGTTGCGAGGAAACTAGGTAATGAAATCACTCACGATATTCATCGCTGCCAACCTGGCACTCTCACTAAACGCCTGGGCCCAGACGGCGCCCCAAAGCAATGCTTTCCTGCTCAGCGCAAAATCTGCGGAAGTGCGCCGGCTACTGGATCAGGCATGGATTTTAGACTCCGACCAGGTCGAACAGGCTAAGGCGATCGAAGTCATGCGAAAGGTAATAAAGATCGATCCTGAGTTCGCCATGGGGCACGAAATCCTGGCGCAGATCAGCCTGTATCCCGCGGAGCAGGTCAGCGAGCAGAAGCAAGCTTTTGCCAACCGGAGCCACGCCAATCCGGACGAGCAAATCGTGATTGACTGGTTTCAAAATGCCGCCGATCACAAGCTCATTCCTGCCATCACCAACATGAATGAGGTTCTCCACAAGTATCCCCACGACCGCTGGCTGGTGTTTCTGGCAAATTCGTGGCTGACGGCGCAAACCCAGTACGAGCGGGCAGCTGCGGTATATGAAAATTCTGGAATCACCGACTCGCCGGGGTTAATTAACAACGCGGCTTACACCTATGCCAACATGCGCAAATTCAGCAAGGCCTTCTCCCTGATGGATAAATACGTGGCCCTGATGCCCAAGGACCCGAATCCGCAGGATTCTTACGCGGAGATTTTGCGCATGGCGGGACACTACACCATCGCCATCGACCACTACAGAGTTGCGCTCAGCCTCGATCCGCAGTTCTACTCGTCACAATTCGGCATTGCGGATACGTACCTTTTGATGGGGGCTGAAGTCCGGGCACGCCAGGAGTACGACGCGGCATTCAAGAACTTTCCTTCTCTGCCGGAACTCGATTGCATTCGTTGGAAAACGCGCCAAGCGGCCACTTACCTTTACGAAAATGATTTCGCAGGGGCAGATAAGGCCTTCCAGGCACTTGCTGATTACGCGCATGACAAGCACCTGAGCCAGGTGGAAGCGGAGACCTACAGGCAAATGGCAATGTACCAGCCCAGTTTCCCGCAGGCCCTGGCGTTATTGGCCAAAGCTGAGTCTGCTCTTGGCGAAGGCCATAGTATGTCGGCAATCGGAATTCATCAGGAGGCCGCCCAAATTCTGCGCGCGCGCGCGGAGTTGGAGATGAAGGCTGGCCGTTCCTTGGCAGCAGATTCTGCCGTAGCCAAGCTCGCCGAGCTTTCACTCAACTCAAATGACAGGGTGATCGACTCCGCTTTTCATGGCGCTGCTGGTGCGCACTTGTTCTACGAGCATCAGTACAAGCAGGCCATTCCTCACCTGGAAGAAGACAGCAACAGTCCGCTTTCACTTCAGCGCCTTGCCGCTGCTTACGAGAAGACTGGATACACTTCCGGCGCGAAAGAGACGCAAAAGACCCTTGCCAATTTCAACGATCCCACCGTCGAACAGGCGCTGGTCGTGCCGGCCTTTCGTAAGTGCCTGCAGAACTCCTCCTGTAACGTCAGCGTGAAAAACGCCTCGATCACGACGATGCACTAGACCCCTTCAGGCTACGGACTTGTCCTGAGCGAAGTGCGAGCGTTCACAGTATCGTCGAATCTCGTCTATAATTCTCGGTTTTTGAAAATCAATTTCTTTTAGCCGAGGATTCCATGAAACTCGTCAACCGCGCCTGCGCGTTGATTTGGTGCATCTCTGTAATTACGGTGTTGGTCGGTAGGCCATCTGTGGCCCAGACGGCGCAGCCCCAGTACCCCAACTATCCAAGCGAGACCCCGGAGACCTTCCAGCCAAATTCAGCGACTTGGGATTACGCCCGCCGCGTAGTCATGATCCCCATGCGCGACGGCGTTAAGCTGCACACGGTCATTCTCGTCCCCAAAAATGCAAAGAGTACGCCGATTCTGTTGACGCGCACACCGTACGACGCAGATGCACTCACCAGCCACAGCGCCAGCTCTCACCTCGGGCCCATGCTGTGGGGCTATGACAATGCGACCGAAGTCATCGTTGAGGGGGGCTACATCCGCGTAGTACAGGACGTGCGCGGCAAGTATCACTCCGAAGGCGACTACCTAATGAATCGCCCACTACACGGCCCGTTGAACCCGACTCCGGTGGACCATGCGACCGACACGTACGACACCATTGATTGGCTGGTCAAGAACATTCCGGAAACCAATGGCAAAGTCGGCATCCTCGGCATTTCCTACGACGGCTTCCTGCCATTGATGGCGCTGGTCAATCCTCATCCCGCACTCAAGGTCTCGGTGCCGATGAACCCCATGGTGGATGGCTGGATGGGTGACGATTGGTTCCACAACGGCGCTTTCCGCGAACAAAACATGCCCTACATCTTGGAACAGGAGGCGAACCGCAAGAATGAGGAGAAGTGGTGGACTGACCATTTCGACGACTACGACTTGTATATGGAAGGCTCGGCCGGAGACCTGGGCCGCAGTCACGGGCTGGATCAAGTTGGATTTTGGAGGAAGCTGATCGCGCATCCCGCCTATGACTCATTCTGGCAAGAGCAGGCCGTGGATAAGACCCTCGCCGAACAGCCGTTGAAGGTTCCGGTCATGCTGGTGCACAGCCTGTGGGACCAGGAGGACATTTATGGTGCGCCTGCGGTTTACAAAGCGATCAAGCCGAAAGATGTAAACAATGACAAGGTGTTCCTCGTCCTTGGCCCCTGGCACCATGGTCAGGAGATCGAAGACGGCAGCACCCTCGGCGCGCTTAAATTCAACAGCGACACGGGTCTCTATTTCCGCGAGAAAATCCTGCGCCCGTTCCTGGACCATTTCCTCAAAGACGATGCTCCAAAACTCGATGTTGCTCCCGTGACCGCGTTTGAAACCGGAGCGAACGTTTGGGAACGGCTGCCTTCGTGGCCGGCAGGGTGCGAAGGCGGCTGCGCTCCGAAAGCTACTCCTCTCTATTTGAACGGCAATCTGAAAGTGAGCTTCGCCGAGCCCAAGCGCGGGGACTCAGCGTTTGACGAATACGTATCCGATCCGGCCAAACCGGTGCCTTATCGCGCGCGCCCAAGCCAGCCGGTGGGTTATAGCGGGCGTTTGACGTGGCCGGAATGGCTGGTCGACGACCAGCGCGAAGCCTCTGGCAGGCCCGACGTCGCTGTCTTCACCTCCGACGTTTTGAACGAGCCGGTAAAAATAACCGGCCAGCCGATGGCTAATCTCATTGCTTCGACCAGCGGCAGCGACTCCGATTGGGTGGTCAAGCTGATCGACGTTTATCCGGACGAGGTGGCTGGAGACGAGGAAATGGGCGGCTACCAGCTGATGGTCTCGGCTGACATTTTCCGTGGCCGCTACCGCGAGAGCCTGGAAACTCCCAAGGCAATCACCCCAGATAAGCCCCTGCTGTACCGCTTCGCCCTGCCCACGGCCAACCACGTCTTTCTGCCCGGCCACCGGATCATGGTACAGGTGCAGTCGAGCTGGTTCCCGCTCTATGATCGCAACCCGCAGACCTTCGTGCCTTCAATCTTTTGGGCCAAGCCGGAGAACTACAAAAAGGCCGTGCAGCGCGTTTATCACGCTCCCGGGCAGGAGAGCTTCATCGAGCTACCGCTGGTAACGGGAAACTGAGCAATGTAGGGGCGAACGCCCTCGTCCGCCCACTGCAACGGCTGGGGCACCTTTGCACTACCCCCGGAGAGGCTGGTCGGGGTGGCCCACCTTTGCGGCACTACTGAAGAGGCTGCCCCACCCTTCGCGGTTTTCGAAGGGGAGCAAAAGATGGGCCGCTTAACCTCCAGGGAATCTCGTGCTTCCAACCAATTTCCCCTGCTCTGATCCCAAATCCGCACGTAATAAGGGCGATCTTTGCTCCTCACATGACTAAAGTGACCTGCTAAGCGCACCAGCCTTCCGCCTATAATCGGAACACGAATCCGCCGCTGATTTCGCGAATCTATGCCCGAAAATCGCGCTGAAGAGATCGTCCGCACCGCTGTCGCGCAGGCCCTCGAACGCCAGCTCGCCTCATTCCGGGAGAGTGTCGTGCAGGAAGTCCTCCGCGAAGTCGGTCCAGCCCCGAGCGCCAAGCCGGCACAGGCAGGAAGTAGTGCTGCGGGCTTGCAAAAAGCGGTTGCGCGAATCCAGGCAGGGGCGACACAGAAGGAAATTCTGCGGGCGCTCCTCGACAACACTGTTCTCTATTGCGGCCGCGCAGCTTTGTTCGTGGTAAAGAACAGAGCGGCAACCGGCTGGCAGGGAGCTGCTTTTTCCAACAACGACGCCATTAAGGATTTCGCGCTCGACGTGAGTTCGGGTATCGGAGCGCGTGTTCTGCAATCACGCACGGCGGAGAACGGCGCCGCGTCCGACTTTGACAAACACTTTACTTCAAAATTCGGCTCGCCTTCGGATGGCAAGGTGGCGCTGCTGCCGTTGCTTTTGAAGGATAAAGTTTCGGCCTTGGTTTATGCTGACTCCGGCGCGCACGCCGGCACACTGGATGCTGCCGCGCTCGATGTCTTGGTACGGGCCACCAGCGCTTGGCTGGAAGTGATCTCCCAACGCAAACAGGCGCAGAAAGATGGAACGCCAGACGCTGAAATGCACTCCGCACCGTCGGCGAACGATCCCTTTGCCGCGCACGCGCCGCTTCACACTGGCAAGGCCCACCACGAAGCAGTGCCCGCAGCCGCAATGTCAGCTGCAGCGGCCTCGGGCGGATCGTCTGCAGGATTCGCCGGGCTCAGCCCGGAAGATGCCGAAGTGCATCACAAAGCCCAGCGTTTTGCGCGCCTGCTAATGGACGAAATCAAACTCTACAATCAGGCCAAAGTTGCGGACGGACGTAAGCACAAAGATATTTATGATCGCCTCAAAGAAGACATTGAAAAGAGCCGGGCGACGTACCTGAAGCGTTATGGGAACACCTCTGCCGCAAGCGGTAACTATTTTAATCAGGAACTGATTCGCAGTCTCGCCGAAGATGATGTTTCTCTCCTGGGCAAGAACTTTCAGTCGTAGTCTTAACCTAACTTTTCAACCTTAACTTTTGGGCAGTAACCTTTCAATGACAATAGCAGCCCTGATGGATTCCATCAGCATCCTAATCTAGGCGATAATCATTAAAACGTGGTGGGGTCATTTCGCAGATTAATTTTTCTCGCTCTCATATCTCTCGCATTCGTGTGCGCGTCCGCTTCGCCGCCGCAGTCCACCGATTCCAAAGCCGACTCCCACGCCACCGACTCTAAAGCTTCCCCGAGCCACGTAGCCCCGGATACCCCCGTCCGTGGGGAAGAAGCGAAATCACCAGCCCCGGCACAAACGAAACCCTCAGCCCCGGCACAAGCTCAGCCCACCAAGCCATCAACGTCCACGAAGAAGCCACGCAAAACTAAATCCCGGAAGTCCGCCCGGTCGACAGCCAAATCCCGACGCAATTCGCCGCGCTTTCGCAGAACGCACCAGGCCTTCGTGGTGTCCGGGACGCTGAAGCCGATGGGCTTGCAGCTTCTGCAAAACCGGATCCCCGCAGCCTACGCCGGTGTTGAAGCGTACGCTCGCAAACACAATGGCGAAGATGCGGGATCGCTGGCCTGGCTGGCCGTCGGCTATGCGTATTTTCTGGATCATCAAGATGTCAAGTCGATCGACTCGCTCAACCGTGCCAATCCGCATGCCGGCGAGATCGGCGACTACATCACCTTTTACCTGGCAAGTTCACAGCTCCAGAGCGGCCGCACCGCTGAGGCGATGGCGTTGCTTAGAAAGTTCGACGACAATTTTCCCGAGTCTCTTCTGATCCGCGATGTTCACGTTCTTTACGCGGGTGCGCTGGTAACTGCCAATCGTCCGAAAGAAGCCGTGGCATTGCTGGAAAAAGACCGCGAGCCCATCCGCGCCGATTTGGAGCTTGCGCTCGGCCGAGCTTACGCGGCTGCTGACGAACCCAGCAAGGCTGTCGCAGTCCTCAGGCATGTGTATTTCGATCTGCCGCTCAGCTTCGAAGCGACAGTGGTGCAATCGGATCTGCAGAAATTGTCCTCAACGCCTGGAATTTCGCCTCCGAGCTTCGGGGCTGTCAAGAGTCGGGCTGACGCTCTTGCCCGTGCAAAACGCTTTCCCGAAGCGGCTGATGCCTATCGAGACCTGCTCCGCGAAGCGACTCCCACGGACAAGCCCGAAATTCAACTCGCGCTGGCGGAGTCGCTGCATCACTCCGGACAAGACCGCGAAGTTAAGCCGCTGTTGAATTCGGTTGACAGCGCATCGCCGGAAATCGCTGCCCGCAAACTTTACGACATTGGCGAACTGCAACGCGCGGCCAACGACGACGACGGATTTTTACGAACGGTTGATCAAATTCGACAAGCGGCTCCCACCAGCCCGTGGCTTGAACAAGCGCTACTTTATGTCGGAAATATTTATTTGTTGCGCAAGGATTACGAGAAAGCCATTGACGCTTATCGCGAAATCGAAACACGGTTTCCTGGCGGCGCGCGTTCTCCCTATTCGCACTGGAAAGTGGCATGGCTGAGTTTACGCAAAGGACGCGATGCTGAAGCCAAGACCGAATTCGAACAGCAGATCGAGATGTATCCTGATTCCACTGAGGTCCCCGCGGCCCTCTACTGGCGCGGACGCCTGGCCGAAGAGGAAGGCGATGCCGCCATGGCCAGCGCTTATTATCAAAAAGTTTCCGACCGCTTCCGCAATTACTACTACGGTCCGCTCGCGCGTGAGCGCCAAAGCAAGCTGAGTGTCGGCAGCGATCCGCCGCATTTCGCCGTCCTGGATCATGTTCCGCCAATCAATGGCATTCAGGCGATCACTGACGACACGCCGCCCGAGGATGATCTTCGAATCGAAAAGGCGCACCTGCTTGAAAACGGCGGGTTGTTGGATTTCGCCATCCGTGAACTGAAAGCCGCAGCCGAAGAAGACAAGGGCAACTGGCTGCCCGCAGAGACGGCCCGCATGTACCAGGATGCCGGACGCTACGACGCAGCCGTCGAAACTTTGAAGCGCGCGGTGCCGAATTATTTCGCTGTGGATCTCAGCACCTTGCCTCGCTCCTATTGGGAGGCGCTCTTTCCCAAGCCTTATTGGCCAGACCTCAAACGCTTCGCCGATGCGAATGGTCTTGATCCTTATCTGGTCGCCTCGTTGGTTCGCCAGGAATCCGAATTCAATCCGGCTGCAGTCTCTAATAAGAATGCGATGGGGCTGATGCAACTGTTGCCTCGAGTCGGCAAAGGAGTGGCAAAGCAGGTGAAGCTGAAACATTTTTCCCCACCACAGCTTTTCACTCCCGCAATTAACTTGCAGCTGGGAACGCGCTACTTCCGCTCCATGGTCGATCAGTTTGGCGGATTCGAATATGCCCTGGCCGCATATAACGCCGGCGACGATCGGGTGAAAGACTGGCAATCCATCGGGAAGTACCGTGACGTGCAGGAATTCGTGGAATCCATACCGTTCACCGAAACCCGCGAGTACGTGCAGGCGATCATGCGCAATGCCAATGTTTATCGGCAGCTTTACGGAACGCCCTGAACCGTGTGGGTCGGACATTCTTGTCTGACATCCCCTAGCAACTTAAATGATTTGATCGTGTGGCCCCGGACGTCCACGTCCGGGGTTGACGGGCGTGGACGCCCGTTCCTACACGTCAGTCCTCATGGGTGGAGCAGGCCTTCAGGCCGGCGTGGGAGAACAGAGAAAAGGGCTTTAGCCCCTGAGGTTCAGCCACACTGTCCGGGGAACTCGAACTTGAGCCCGCAATGCGGGCGGAATTTAGTTAGCCCACCGCGTAAGCGGTGGGTAAAAGGGAACAGCGGCCCGAGTCCCAAAGGGACGGCACCATTCCCACGCATTATCATGATCGTCTATGTTTTCCCGCCGCACCGAGTGGAACCTCGCGCCCAATCGCCTCGCCGTCGCGCATCAGGAAGCGATCTCCTCCGGCATCAAAATAATTGATCTGACGATTTCCAATCCGACTCGCGCGGGAATCGAATACGACGAATCGGCTATCCTCAACGCGCTCGCCAACCCGAAAGCGCTAGACTATGACCCCCAACCGAAGGGCCTGTGTAGCGCTCGCGAAGCGGTTGCACAGTACTACGCATCAATCATCGATCCTGAAAACCTTATCCTCACTACCAGCACTAGCGAAGGATATTCGTACGTCTTTCGTTTGCTCTGCAATTCAGGCGACGAAATCCTTGTCCCCAAACCCAGCTATCCGCTGTTTGATTTCCTGGCTGATCTGCAAGACGTAAAAGTCGTCCCATATTCATTGATGTACGATCACGGCTGGCAAATCGATTTCCATTCATTAGAAGCGGGCCTCACGAAGAACTCGCGCGCGATTGTTCTGGTGCATCCCAATAATCCGACTGGTTCCTACGTCAGCGCGCAAGAGCGTCAATGCCTAAATGAACTCTGCCACCAGCACCAACTCGCGCTAATTGTTGACGAAGTTTTTCTCGATTACGCTCACGATGGCGAGCACAAGCCGACGTTCGCCGCAAAAGAAGACACTCTCACATTCACGCTCAGCGGCATTTCAAAGATTTCGGGCCTCCCCCAAATGAAACTCGCGTGGATTGCGGCGAGCGGCCCGCAGATGGGTGTTTCCGCGGCCATGCAACGACTGGAAGTGATTGCCGATACTTATCTTTCGTTGAATGCTCCCGTCCAACTGGCGGCGCCTGTTCTGCTCGATCAGAGAAAAACAATTCAGCCGCAGATCATGCGGCGAGTTGGAGCGAACTTGGCGGAGCTTGATCGCCAGCTCGCAGGCCAGAAGTCCTGCTCTCGTCTCGATGTTCGAGGCGGATGGTACGCGGTCCTCCGTATTCCCGTAACTCGCTCCGACGAAGATTTTGCTATCGAATTACTGCGGCGTAGCGGCGTGCTGGTCCATCCCGGTCATTTTTACGACTTTCCCAGCGACGGCTATCTTGTGCTGAGCCTAATCGCGGCCGAGGAGGAGTTTCGAAAAGGTATTTCGGCGCTGCTGCAGGTTGCGAACCTGCTCTAAAGATTTCTGAGTTCTCTCTGCATGTTCGCGCCGTCTCTGTGTCCTCTGCGGTAAAAGCTTTGAACCGCAGAGATCGCAAAGCAAACGCCAAGTTCGCAGAGAAAACGGATGTCCAGTCACCGTCCGGGGCACCCACTTCCCCAGCAGACAATCTCCCTGCGCCGAAGTAAAATGCACTCGGACAATCTAATCCGAATCCGAGGCCCTTGAATGGCAGACAAGGCAACCATTCCCGTTCCCAGCACTAATATCGATTCTGTTCTTCAGGAAGCGCGCAAGTTCGAGCCGCCTGACGAGTTTCGCCGGGCTGCACACATAAAGAGCGAAGAGGACTACGAGCGCATTTATCGCGAATCAGTTGAACAGCCGGAGAAGTTTTGGGGCCGCATTGCCGCCGAGCTGCACTGGTTCAAAGAGTGGGACAAAGTTCTCGAATGGAAAAATCCCTGGGCAAAGTGGTTCGTCGGCGGCCAAATTAATCTTTCGTATAACTGCCTCGACCGCCATGTGCAGACCCATCGCAAAAATAAAGCCGCGATCATCTGGGAGAGCGAACCCGGTGAAGTGCGGACACTCACGTACCAGCAACTGCATCGTGAGGTGCAGAAGTTCGCAAATGTTCTGAAATCGTTAGGCGTGAAGAAAGGCGACCGCGTCGCCATCTACATGGGCATGACGCCCGAGCTGCCTGTCGCAATGTTGGCGTGCGCGCGAATCGGCGCTCCTCACACCGTAGTCTTTGGTGGATTCTCTTCCAACGCACTTATTGATCGCATTCACGACTCGCAAGCCACCGCGGTCATAACCCAGGACGGTTCTTTCCGCCGCGGCACTGAGGTCAAGCTGTTTCTGGCGGTCGAAGAAGCATTGAAGTCATGTCCCTCAGTAAAGAACGTCGTCGTTTACAAGCGTACTGGCACCGCAATTAATATGCAATCCGGTCGCGATCATTGGTGGCATGAGCTGATGGCCAATGCTTCCGATGAGTGTCCTGCCGAGCCGCTGGACTCGGAGCATCCGCTTTATATTCTTTACACCTCGGGGACGACCGGAAAACCCAAAGGTGTTGTGCACACCACCGGTGGTTATTCGGTCGGAACCTATATCACTACGAAATGGGTCTTCGATCTTCACGAGGAAGACACTTACTGGTGCACAGCCGACATCGGATGGGTCACCGGTCACAGCTACATCGTCTACGGCCCGCTGCAAAACGGCGCCACTAGCCTGATGTACGAAGGCGCGCCAAATTTTCCTGAGCCGGATCGCTTCTGGAGCATCATCGACCGCCACAAGGTGAACATCTTCTATACCGCACCAACCGCGATTCGTACCTTCCTGCGCTGGGGAGACCAGTGGCCGAAGAAGCACAAATTGGACAGTCTGCGCCTTCTCGGCACCGTAGGCGAGCCCATCAATCCCGAGGCCTGGATGTGGTATCGCGAAATGATTGGCCACAATCGCTGCCCAATCGTCGATACCTGGTGGCAGACCGAAACCGGACACATCATGATCACGCCTATACCGGGCGCAATCCCCACCAAGCCGGGTTCCGGAACTAAACCTTTTCCCGGTGTCGTGCCCGAAGTCGTGACGATGGAGGGTGAACCTGTCCCAGCAGGTTCCGGCGGATTTCTTGTTCTGAAGCAGCCCTGGCCAGGGATGCTGCGCACTATATACGGCGATCCGGACCGCTACGTCAAACAGTACTGGTCGCAAATTCCCGGCATGTATTTCACCGGCGATGGCGCCCGTAAAGACAAAGACGGCTACTTCTGGATCATGGGGCGGGTGGATGACGTGATCAACGTCTCCGGCCATCGCCTGAGCACAATGGAGGTGGAATCCGCCCTGGTTGCTCACGAATATGTCGCAGAAGCCGCGGTGGTTGCGCGCCCAGATGAAGTCAAAGGCCAGGCTATTTCGGCGTTCGTGACGCTCCAAGGCGGTCGCAAGCCCACTCCCGACCTGAAGGAAGAGCTGCGCAAATGGGTGACCAAGGAGATCGGCGCGCTGGCCAAGCCCGACGACATCCGCTTCACCGATTCGTTGCCCAAAACCCGCAGCGGCAAAATCATGCGCCGCCTACTGCGCGAACTGGCCACAAATGGGGAAGTGAGGGGTGACACTACCACCCTCGAGGATTTCACGGTGCTCGCAAAGCTGAAAGAACAGGAAGAGGCCTGATTCGTAAGCCGGTTCTCAGCTAAGGTGTGTTCGCAGCGCTACTGGAATTCGTGTCGCTATTTTTCTTTACATCCGTGACCTTTAGAATCACAAATCCTTGTTTGGTTGGAATGACGCCAGACACCTCGCCCGGTTCCATTGCGAATATGACATCGTCAATGGATTTGTCCAGCTTGCCACGGGAAACATAGCCCAAGTCTCCGCCGCGATCTGCCGTCGGGCCGTCAGAATTTGAACTTGCGACCTCCTCGAAATTTGCGCCTGCAAGAATGCTCGAGAGAAGCGACTGGGCCTTGGCGCGAGCCAGTATGGATTTCTGAAATGAATCGGAGACCGAGGAAGTTTTTGTTGAAATTAAAATTTCGCTCACCCTTACGGATTCAGAGGCGGTCGTTGTTGAGCTCGCATTCGTTTCGCTGACTTCGGCCTGACCCTGATTTGCTGCCAGATTGTATGTGAAGGAGAATCGTAGCGTTAGATTAGGACCTTTGAACTCGCTCGGTAATGGAGCGAAAGGACTCGATCCGAGGATTCCGCCGTATGCGGCTTTATCTAATTGGCGATCACCAGAGCTGCTGAGAAACCGGACGCCCCCCACATCTCCGTCCTTAAGAATAGAAAATTGCAAGACTACTTTGCCTCGTTTCGATACGGGGGGCAAAGCGTCAGGTGGTATCAGTGAATACCAGTTTTTCCGGACGACATCGGTCACTCCCTTCAGGTATGGCCCAAAATCTACGCCGTTCGTGTCGCTCAGGATTTCGGCTGGAAGACTCAATCCACGCTCAGACGGCTGCGGCCACTCCACACTTTTAGACTTGGTTTGGTCGGAAGGTGTCCCAGTCGAAGATTGGGGCCACGCCGGAATAACGATGAATAACAGCCCACCGATAAATGTGGCTCGGACAGCTCTCACGACGTTGGGAACAAAAACCGGTGTTCCACCCTGCCAAATTGTATTCTTCCGGCCAATACAAGGACAACAACCGACCCGGGGAAAAGCTTCAAATACTACCCAAGTTGATCGCAGAAATTGGTCTGTCCAACGATTCTCGCCTTTTTCCAGAGAAACACCTATGTAGGGTGAGTTTGAAGCGTAAGAACTTTCCTCTCGGACGGGTAGTCGTTTGCTGGGTGTTCACCATCAAAGCTCCCACGTTTGCCGACAAACTAGAGGAGGGTTTGATGAAAGCTAAACTGCTCGTTTTTCCAGTCCTGTTGTCGTTGGCTTCAGCTTGGGGACAAGCCAACCAAACCCAGGTCACCCCGCAAGCCGAAGAACGGCTTCAGAAAGAGGTGCGGCACCAGCTATTGTTGCTGCCCCGTCTAAGCGTGTTCGACAATCTTGCCTACAAAGTAGAAGGCTATAAAGTGACCCTGTTGGGCCAAGTGACGGACCCGGTTGAGAAATCCGACGCGGAAAATGCCGTAAAGCACGTTGAAGGAGTTGAACAGGTCGATAACCAGATCGAAGTATTGCCGCTCTCCCCAATGGATAACGACCTTCGCCGCAAGCTCTATGTCGCCATTTACGGATATCCCGGCTTTGAAAAATATGCCATGCCCGTGGTTAAACCCATTCGGATCATCGTGAAAAATGGTCACGTAACTTTGGAAGGCGTGGTGGACAGCGAAGCCGATAAGAACTTAGCTGGGTTGCGGGCCAACGGCGTTCCCGGAGTGTTTTCGGTTACTAACAATCTGCAGGTTGTGAAGTAGGATTCGCGACAGCGCGGCTGCGGACTCTTTCTCCTGGGCCCTCGGTCCTCAGCCGCTTCACAACTCATAATTTCAGGACTTCGATTCGGTCGCCGGGGATCCCATGTGTCCGCAGCGTGCCCTCATCCCAGCCCGGAATTTCTCGCGCTCCTCAGGTGTCATTTTCTCCCAACGCCCCCGCATGTAGCGACCCCGGCTCATGTGCGGCCTCATCCACCCTCTTTGTCCGCCAAACAAAATCCAGCATAAACCCAGCAGCCCTAAGGCCTGCCAGTATGTTATTGCGCGAAGCCCGAACAGGGCCGGCATCAGCCAGTTCCATAGGTGCAGGACAGCCTCGCCGAATCCTACCGCAAAAACTGATATGGCAATGATGCCGATAATGAACAACTTCGCAAATCTCACCGCTCTGTTGACAGCCATAAGCCTCTCCTTTTATCTCAAGAATTCTTCGCACACCGAGTGCAATCTAGTGCGCAGGAACAGCACCGCATAGCGTTTGCGCGAGAGCAGCGTATTGATGTTCACCCCACTCTCCGCAGCCAGTTCTTTGAAACTTTTCCCCTCAATCTCGTGCGCGATAAATACTTGGCGTTGCTCATCAGGCAATTCGTCCAGGGCGGCTTCAAGCTCCTCGATCAGAACACCTCGCATATAAGCCGCTTCCGGACCAGTATCCGCGGAGGGCAGGAACTCCTCGACCGAGAGCATTTCCCCTTCATCCGAAGGCAAAGTTAAGTCCGCCAGGGCTTCGGGCTTCTTCTTGCGAAACCTGTCGATGATACGGTTGCGCGCTACCTGGAATAACCATGCCCCGGCAATCTCGACGGGCTTCATGAGCCGGTACGCCTCGACCAGTTCGAAGAAAACTTCCTGCAGAATGTCTTCGACGTCGCCCGGATCCGCCACCCGCCGGCGAATGAAATTGCGCAGCCGAAACCGCTGTTGCTCGACCGCCTCAGTGATCTGCCGGTCCTGTTCGCGCGTCATGTCGATGGCCAGCGCCTTCATCTAGAAGTGAAGACGATTGAGAAGCCTGAATATTGTAGAGAGATCAGCGACAGCCTGAATAGACGATTAGGCGCGCCCGCGATGCGGAAACAGAGATCTTAGTGCGCTGCGCTGCCCGCGAGCTGAGACCTGAGATCGCGGAAGGCAGGACTATTTTTCAGATGGGCAGGGAACTCCTTTTCGTAAGGTCCAAGGGACGGGCAAATCATGAGATGGAAGCCAAACTTTTCCATTTCCTTTCGCGCTTCTGTCGGCGTCCACCCTTCCACTGCCATTCGGTAGGCGGCGATCATCATTCCGGTGCGGTCGTCGCCATAGCGGCAATGCACGAACACTTTCTTGTTCGGATTGTCGCGCAGCAACTTCAAAAACTGCGCGAACACACGGTCTTTCGGAAACAAACAGTGCCACGGAATGGACACGTATCGCATGCCCGCTTTGGTGACATTCTGCTTTTCAGCGTCTTCGCCGCTCAATCGAAGATCCACTACTATGTCGATTCCCATTTCTTTCAAATGCCGATATCCAGTCCCCATAGGCTGGCCGCCCCGATACAGGTGCGGAGTTACTTCGCCAAAATTTCCAACACCGACAACCGTCATTCTGCGCGCCGGGGCATGCTTGGCGGGATCGGGCGCACCGATGGCCACCTGGTTCGAGGCGATAGCCACGCAAGCGGCAAGCACGACGTATTTTCGACGCCAGAGCATGATAAGTAAATTTTATTTTGGGTTCTCGACCGCGAAAAAAGAGGTTCTCAGGGCAGTGCCTTTTCGATCACCTCGTGCCGCTCATCACGATCGACAAGGCGAAAGACCGGCAAGTCGGAGGTCTGACCTGCTGCGTTTGTTGTTTTTTGGATTGAGTCGTAGCTATTGCCCGCTCGTCGTCGCCAATTGCTTTTCCTGTGGCGTCATTTGCCGCCAGAGCACTTGCAGATCAGCTGAAATGCGAGTGTTCTGTGGCTCCTCATGCAATGCTCGCGCGAACCAGCGATAAGCCGAAGGGAGATCACGGCCCACGCAATGTCCGGTGGCGTACATCGTACCGAGCACGGTCTGGGCCTTGGAGTTCCCGTGCGTGGCGGCGATGCGCAGGCTGGTCTCGGCGCGCGCGCAGTTCTGCGGTACACCATTGCCGTAAAGATACCGTTCGCCTGAGAGTTCTAAATCGGCGTCCGGAGAAGTCGAGACCCCGCCTACGGGACGACTGGGCGTAGGTTTTGCCGCGCGTGGTTGAGTCGGTTCGTTCGACACTCTCGAGGCTTTGGCAACGCCGGGAGGGGGAGTGACATTTGCTTCTTCCGTTTTCTCTGGAGCGTTTTCCGGAGCAGCAGTTTGCTTCTTTGCGTTTTCTGTAGGAGTTTCGGTCGCGCCCGGATTTTGTGCGGCGCCTGCATTTTGCGGAGGAATATCTTGCTCAGTAGGTCCGGTCTTTGAATTTGGACCGCCCGCCTTCTGCGCCTGAGCATTGCCTTCAGCGGGCTTGCCCGAAGCTTGATTCTGTCCGTTCTGATCAGGCTGGGTGGGCAGCACATCTCCCATGCCGGTCATGGGCTTGTCGATATGCGTTTCCTGGTCCGGGTTCGAAGCAGGCGCTACTTCCGACGGAGAAGCCGAAGCGGAAGTTTGCTCTCCAGATCCGCCGGCGCCGCCGCGATTAAATGGAAATCCATTATGTTTCCACTGCCAGCCCAGATAGCCTGCAGCACCGAACGCAATGAAGAGCATAAGGATCAAACCCACATGGCTCTTAGGTTGTTCGTCTTCGTACAAATAGTGGAACTCGACCTTCGGATCGTCGGCCAGTCCGAGGAAGGACGGCCCATGCACAGGTTCCGTGTGCCCGTTGTCGCTCTTGGCTGAGCGCGGCGTTTCTTTTGCTGGCGTAGCTTCCGCTGCAGGCGGACGCGCTAACGAAGCCCCGCACATCCCGCAAAAGCGGTACTCAGGGCTATTGTCGTACCCGCAATGGGTACACCTTACATACATGGTTTCAAGCATATCGCAATAGTTGGATGGCAGAAAGGGTGCTGCTGTTGGAAGCTGCTGGATAGGTAGGGCATGTGGTGCTAAGTCTTGATTCCTAACAATTTGCACGTTCACTTTTCGTAGACGACTCCTTAGGCCGTAATTGTGCAAAGTTTATGAGAACTGCGAGATGCATGAGAACATGGCTGGCATGGAAATGGTAGCGATCAAGAAGGTGAAACTAACTGATCACCACCTGAGTCCAGGTCGAACCAAACATACCCTTTCTGATAGCACAGGCGTAAGACCATTCCCTCCGTTTACGTCGCTGGCCATCACTCAGTATGGCGACGATTCAGGCTATTACTCGATGCACATCTGCGACAAAGACCTAGGCACCGATACGTGGCACGAGACTCTTGAAGATGCTCTCCATCAAGCCGAGTGGGAATTTGGGGTTCTACCTGAAGAGTGGACTGACGTTCAAGATCCCTTCTAAATCCAAAATCCCCCACCACCATACGAGCGACACCATACGAGCGAAGCTGTCCTTAGCAAGTTAAAATGTCCGGTTTTTGTAGCAAGTGAAATGTCCGGTTTCAAGGTTGTGCCCTCGCCGATTGGGTTGGGTTGGTTTTGGGGAAGGGGTTGCAGGGGAAGGGGGCAGT
>Ga0102924_1001244_pt1 | contig 29987 bp, 25 predicted proteins | sample PaiPotPPM11metaG_FD_80116 | JGI IMG/M metagenome (GOLD analysis project Ga0102924, IMG submission 80116) | Iron sulfur acid spring bacterial and archeal communities from Banff, Canada, to study Microbial Dark Matter (Phase II) - Paint Pots PPM... ... | reverse complement strand
GCAGTACCTCGAGCAGCGGGTCGTCGAGCGGCAGTACCTCGAGCAGCGGGTCGTCGAGCGGCAGTACCTCGAGCAGCGGGTCGTCGAGCGGCAGTACCTCGAGCAGCGGGTCGTCGAGCAGCAGCTCCGGCGGATCCACCGATGCGGGATCGTCGAGCGGCTCGACGGAGGCGGGCGTCGACGCCTCGGCATGCGCGGCGGTTTGTCACCCGGAAACGGCGATACCGACCTGGATCGATTGCAACGGGTGCTGCTGTTGGCTTCCTGTTGGCATGATGTGTCTCCCCGGGAACGTCCCCATCTGCGGCGACGAACCCTGCTGCACCGGCAACGGACGGTAGCCGCGACCGGGGTTGTCGCTCGCGAGTACCATCATCCCATGAGCGTCACAGAACCCTCTCCGCCGGCCGGCGAGGACATTCTCCGCGCGCGTGTGGCTGCCACGTGGGCATTCCGCACGCGCGCAGAGATTGAGGCCGCGGCGCGCTTCGCGCGGATGGCCAACGAGCTCGCGGAGGCAGGCGCGATGGAGGTCGTCGTGCGGGGCGCGGCGGACGCGTCGGCGGACGAGATGCGGCATCGCGATCTCTGCGCTCGTCTCGCGGCTCGATGGGGCGCGCCGGACGCCATCCATCACGTTCCTCCCCGTGAGCGGATCGGCCGATCGGACATGGAGCCGCGTGACCGCCTGCTGTGGGAGGTCGTCGCCGTGTGCTGCGTCAGCGAAACGATGAACACGTCGCTCCTGACGCGTTGCCTCGAGGTCGCGAAGGACGCGGAGATACGCTCGACGCTCCACGAGCTGCTAGAGGACGAGGTCCGTCACGCGAGGCTCGGCTGGGCGCATCTCGCCGCCGAGCGCGCGGTCAGCCGCGGCGAATTTCTGCGAGACGTCTTGCCGCTCGTGCTCGAGGCGAGCGTCGAGCCTGGCTTTCTCGAGGGACATGCGCACGCGGGCTGGACGGACGCGCTGTACGACTACGGTGAGTTGCCGTCGGCGGAGCTTGTCCAGATCTACCGCGACACACTGAATCTCGTGGTGTTCCCTGGCCTCGATGCCGTCGGGGTCGATACCTCCACGGGCCGCGCGTGGCTCGAGGGGCACGCCTCGCCGGCTCCTGAGCGCCAAAGGTAGGAAGGGCCCATTCCGCGCTCGGAAGGTCGCGGTTGAGGTCTTGTCGCCCGGACGCCCATCCGGGCGAGCAAGCTCCGCTTCCCTCGTAGTGCTTCATCTGCGGCTTGAAGAGCAGCCGTGCGTGGCGCTCCGGTGTAACGCGAGGCCTTTGACGGAAGTCAACGGCCGACAATTCATCGCGTGAGTCGAGCGCGATCTTCGGACCGGATGCCCGGAAGGTGTTTCCCGCGCGCACCCGCTCTTGCCTAAGATACCAGCGCGATGACGACCCCCGCCTTCGGCAAGGAATCCGCCTCGATCGGCAGCGCCCCGGACAACGACGTCGTGCTCGCTGCGCCCGGGGTCGCGCCCCACCACGCGCGGGTCGTGCGCCAGGGCGGCCAGCTTTTCTTCGTCGACCTCGGCGCCGGGCCGTCGACCGCCAACGGGACGCCCGTTCCGCCGCAGCAGCCGATGCCGTTCGACTTCCGAACGACGTTCGCGGTCGGCGGCGTCGCGGTGCCGCTCGCACACGTCGCCATCTGCACGATGCTCATGTCCCCAGGCCAGCTGCTCGCGGCCCCCGGCCACGTCGTCGTCGGCCGCGACGGCGCGCGCGCGTCGCTCGTGCTCGCCCACGGCGCGGTCAGCGGTCAGCACGCGACGGTGATGCTCGACCGCATGATGGTCGTCGACCACGGTTCGACGAGCGGCACGTGGGTCGCCGGCCACCAGGTGCCCGCCAACCAGCCGACGCCGGTCGATCCCAACGGGGTCATCGCGTTCGGTCCGGTCCCCGTTCCCGTCGCGCTCCTCGCCCACATCGCGCGCGGCGGCCTCGCGCAGGGCGCAGGGGCGGGCGCCGGCGGGTTCGGGACCGCGACGAGCGGGCAGGCGGCCGCGCAAGCCGCGGGTGCGGCGGCGGCAGCTCCGGCGCGTGAGGCGAGCAGCCCCCAGGGAGGCCACCGCAAGCACCGCACCGTCATCGGCGAGCTCAAGCTCGACGACTTGCCGACCGGGGTCATCTCGATCGGCCGAACGCCGGACAACCAGATCGTCGTCAACCACCCGCAGGTCTCCTCGAAGCACGCGGCCATCGTGAAGGTCGGCGAGCAGCTCTTTCTCGAGGACAAGGGCAGCGCCAACGGGACGTACGTGCGCGGCCAGCGCCTCGCATCCGGCCAGCGCGTGCCCGTTGCGAACGGCGAGAAGGTCTTCATCGGCCCGATGCCGCTTCTCATCCACATCGCGGAGAGCCGCGTCAACGTCGTCGTCGAGGACCAGGCCGACTGGGCCGGCAAGCCCCTTTACGAGATCGAGGCGTGGGACCTCTTCCTCGAGGTACCCGACCGTGACGACAAGTCGAAGCAGAAGGTGCTCCTCGACCACGTGTCCTTCAAGGCGCTGCCGGGCGACATGATCGCGCTCATGGGCCCATCGGGCGCCGGCAAGACCACGCTCCTCCTCGCGCTCAACGGCTACCTGCCGCCTACGAGCGGCCAGGTGCGCATCAACGGCGAGGACCTCTACACCATTTACGACGCCCTCCGCGGCAGCATCGGCTACGTCCCGCAGGACGACATCGTCCACCCCGAGCTCACGGTCTTCGAAGCCGTGAAGTACTCCGCGCGATTTCGCCTCCCGCCCGACTACAGCGACGAAGAGATCGACCGCCGCGTCGACGAGACGCTTCGCGACCTCGGACTCGAGGGGGTGGCCAACCTGCAGATCGGGAAGCCCGAGAAGAAGGTGCTCTCCGGCGGTCAGCGCAAGCGCGTGAACATCGCCCTCGAGCTCGTGACCGACCCGGTCATCCTCTTCCTCGACGAGCCGACGAGCGGGCTGGCGGCCGACGACACGACGGCGCTCATCAGCCTGCTCTCCGAGCTCACGAAGAAGACCGGCAAGACGATCGTCATGACGATCCACCAGCCGGCGAAGGACGAGTTCGAGAAGTTCAACCTGTGCTTCATCATGGGTTACGGCGGGATCCCGACGTACTTCGGGCCGACGGGCGAGCCGGCTTACGGCTTCTTCCGCAGCATCCTCTCGCGCGCGCCGTCGACCGGCAGCTCGATGCACAAGGTCGTCGACAACCCGCGCGACATGTTCGACATGCTCAACGTGCGCGAGCGCTTCGTGCTCGAGGAGATGAGGCGCGCCGACCCGCAGGCGTCGCGGCAAGTGGCGCGCACCGAGGCCGCCAGGGGCTGGCGCGGGGAGTTCTTCCGCAACGACAACCCGCTCTTCCAGAAGATGTTCTCCGGGCGGCGCGCCATCGGTACGGCTCCCGCCGCGCGAGGCGTCCCACACCGCGCTGGCGTCGCGGTCGTCCGGCAGCTCGGCCTTCTCCTCTCGCGCTACTGGAAGGTGAAGCTCCGCGACCGCATGGGCGCTGCCATCATGTTCCTCCAGGCGCCGATCATCGGCGTCCTCTTGTGGCTCGTCTTCGGCGGGCAGACGTCGGCGGTCCCCTACTGGTGCCTCGGCGCGCTGCAGGAGCTGTCGAAGAAGAACGACATGAACCAGGCGAGCACGACGAACCTGCTCAACTCGATGCAGCCGACGACCGATCACACGGCGGCGATGTTCTTCGTCGTCGTGAGCTGCGTCTGGTTCGGCACGAGCAACGCGGCGCGCGAGATCGTCACCGAGCGCGCGATCTACCTGCGCGAGCGCATGGTGAACCTGCGTCTTCTGAACTACATCCTGTCCAAGTACATCCTCCTCAGCTTCTTCTGCGTCATTCAGTGTGCGATGCTCCTCGGCATCGTCTTTTTCGCGCTCGGCTTCAACGGCGGCCCCGTGGCCTTCCTGCTCGAGCTCGCGAACCTCGTGGCGCTGGCTATGAACGCGACCGCACTGGGACTTTGTGTCTCAACCCTCGTCGCGTCCGCCGAGGCGGCGATGGCGCTCACGCCGATCGCGTTGATTCCGCAGGTAGTTCTTGGCGGCCTCATGGTGCCGATGACGACGAATCCCAACTTGCGCCCGCTCATGTACCTGATGCCGTCGCGCTGGGGATTCGAAGGCGCCATCGCAAACGAGCGAATTGCCATCGCTTCTACGTCCGCCTGGAACATCGATCTGCACAAGCCGGACCTCACGAGCCTCCCCGACTTCGTGCAGAACGGGAAGTTTCAATGTGCGGTCGCCCAGGTCGCAAGTGACTCGCTGAACGGAGCATGGGGCTTTGCCGAGTGGGACGCGCTGTGGCTTCCGTCCGCCGTGCTCCTCGGAATGACTGTTCTAATGCTCATCGTGCTCCTCATCGCTCTCAAGAGAAGAGACCCGGTGTAGACCCGGTGTCACTCGACAGGCGGCTCATTCGTAGTAGAGATTCCCTCCGGCGCGCGCCCCGTCGAATCCCCACTCTCCCCCGGCGGCGGCGCGCGCCGTATCAAACCGAGGCGCTGTCGAGCGATACCTTCGCGATGCCGGCGTCGCCTCGCTGCGGCGTACGGGAGTACGCCTCGCTCGGCTCCTTGGCCTCGCTCGGTCTCGCTCGAAATCGCAGCGGTTTGATGTCCGCTTGAAGAGGGTGCCGCGGCGGGGCGGCTGGCTACGAGCGGGGGGCGAGGGATGCGGCGAGGGCTTTGGCGGTGTCGCCAACGATGACGTGGACGAGGGAAGGGGAGAGGCGCATGACGGCGGGGGCGCCTAGGGCTTTCAGGCGAGCTTCGTCGATGCGGGAGGCGTCGACGAGCTCGAGACGCAGGCGGGTGCCGGCGACGGCCTCCACCGCGAGGACGTTGGTGCTGCCGCCGAGTGCGGCGAGCCATGCGCTGACGGTGCCGGAAGCGGCGTGGCGGTCGGGGTCGGGGTCGCGTTGGGGGTCGGCTTCGCCGTGGCGGTCGCGCAGAGCGAGCGTCTCGCGGATGGCGGTCGCGACGCGGTCCGCTTCGGGGCCGAGGACGACTTGCACGCTGCCCGGTGCCGGACGGACGACCGCCTTCGCGCCGAGCGCCTTGAGGGCGGCGTCGTCGACGGCGGCGTTGTCGGCGACCTGAAGGCGCAGCCGCGTCGTGCACGCGTCGACCGCGAGCAGGTTCGCGCGACCGCCGAGCGCGCGCAGGTAGAGCGCCGCCCCTTCGGCGTCGCCCGGCGGCGTGGCGGACGAGCCGGAGGGGGTCGTGAGGGCACCCGGCGCCTCGCGGCCCGGCGTCGCGAGGCGAAAGCGGCGAATGCAGAAGAAAAAGACGCCGTAGTAGAGCGCGAACGTCGCCGCGCCGACGGGGAAGAGCATCCATCCGTTCGAGGACAGGCCGTACGACAGCGCGAAGTCGAACGCGCCCGCGGAGAACGTAAAGCCGAGGCGGACGCCGAGGGCGTTCATCAGCGCCAGCGAGAGTCCGGTGAGGACGGCGTGTACCGCGTAGAGCTCGGGCGCGAGGAACATGAAGCTGAACTCGATGGGCTCCGTCACACCCGTGAGAAATGACGTGAGCGCCATCGACAGGAGCATGCCGCCGACCGCTTTCCGGTTCTCGCGCGGGGCGGCGCGATACATCGCCAGGCACGCCGCGGGGAGCCCGAACATGAGGATGGGGAAGAAGCCCGTCATGAACGCGCCCGCCGTGGGGTCGCCGGCGAAGAAGCGATGCAGGTCGCCGTGAACGGTCTTCCCAGCGGCGTCCGTGAAATCGCCGAAGACGAACCAGACGAGGCTGTTCAGGATGTGGTGCAGCCCGGTTACGAGCAGCAGGCGATTGAGCGCGCCGAACACGAACAGGCCCAGCGCGCCGGCGCCGAGGAGCCACTGGCCGAGCGCATCGATACCGGCGTAGATGGGAGGCCACGCGAAGCCGAGAACGACGCCCATCGCGAGGCAGGCGAAGCCCGTCGCGATCGGGACGAACCGCTTGCCGCCGAAGAAGGCAAGGTACGGAGGCAATCGGATGTCGCGGAAGCGGTTGTAAAGCCCCGCGGCCACGAGGCCCGCAAAAATGCCGCCGAGGACGCCGAGGTCGTTCTCCGCGTTGATCGTCTTGGCGACGTCGCGAAGGACGACGAGGCCGAGCGCGCCCGCCAGTCCGGCGACGCCGGCGTTCTCTCGGGCGAATCCGACGGCGACGCCGATGCCGAAGAGAAGCGGAAGCTGCGAAAAGATCGCGTCGCCGGCCTGCGCGATGACCTTGATGCCGAGCAAGTCGGGCTGCCCGAGGCGGAGGAGGAGCCCCGCGACGGGGAGCACGGCGATGGGCAACATGAGCGCGCGGCCGAGCTGCTGCACGTTCGCGAAGGGCCTGGCCTTGGTCACGGCTCACCCTGGGGCTTCGACGACGTTCCGGCGAAGCCGGAGACGTGCCGCTCCGGCCAGAGGTCGCGCGCGCGCTCGCGCACTGCGGCGGCCGTGGGTAGGGCGAGCATGGCGCGCGCGTGGCGCTCGCACGACGCATGGTCGAGGCTGCGGATACGCGCCTTCACATCGGGGACGAGCCGCGGGCTGCACGAGAGCTCGCTCACGCCGAGCCCGACGAGGACGGGAACCGCCACGAGGTCGGACGCGAGCGCGCCGCACACGCCGACCCATTTGCCGCGCGTCCGTGCGCCCTCCACCGTCTGCGCGACCAGCCGCAGGACGCTCGGGTGCAGGCCGTCGACGCGGCTCGCGAGCTCGGGGTTTCCGCGATCCATGGCCAGCGTGTACTGCGTGAGGTCGTTCGTGCCGACGGAGAGGAAGTCTGCGTGCGCCGAGAGCTGATCCGCGAGCAGGGCCGCCGAGGGGACTTCCACCATGATGCCGAGCTGGGGCCGGGCCTGGAGGCGCGCCTTTCGGGCCAATGTCTCGATGCGCTCGCGCACCGCGATCACCTCCGCGGCGTCGCTCACCATCGGCAGCATGATGCGGCACGCGGCGAGCGGCTTGACCGCGAGCAGCGCGCGAAGCTGGCGGTCGAGGACCTCGGGCCTCACGAGGCCCGAGCGGATCCCGCGAAGGCCGAGCGCAGGGTTCTCTTCGGGGGGCATCGGCAAGAACGGGAGGGGCTTGTCGCCGCCCGCGTCGAGCGTCCGCACGATCACGGCCGCCGGGCGCCCGCCGAAGGCGTCGACGACGGCCTGGTAGGCCTGCGTCTGTTCGGCTTCCGAGGGCTCGTCTTGCCGGTCGACGAAGAGGAGCTCGGTGCGCATCAGTCCCACGCCGTCGGCGCCGTGGGCGACCGCCACGCGCACGTCGTCTTCCGTCGCGACGTTCGCTGCCACCTCGACGGCGTGCCCGTCGCGCGTGACCGCGGGCGCGTGCGTCTCCGCGAGGGCGGCGGCGCGTTCGGCGGCCTGGCGCGCGATCGCCTCGGTCGCGGCTTCGAGGCGCTTCGTGTCCGGTTCGACGTCGAGGAGGCCCGCCGTCGCGTCGAGGACGACCTCCTTCCCGTGCGGTACGCGCAGGAGCGCCGGGCCGACGGCGACGAGCGCCGGGATCCCGAGCGCGCGGGCCAGAATGGAAACGTGCGAGGTCGACCCGCCCCGCGCCGTGCACAATCCGACGACACGCTCGGGCGGAAGGCGCGAGAGCTCCGCAACGCCGATATCGTCCGCCACGAGGATCGAGCGCTCGTAGAGCTGCGGAGGCTCGGGCGCTGTGCCGCTCATCGCGCCGAGGACGCGCCGCTCGATCTCGCGGAGGTCTGCGGCCCGTTCTGCGAGCAGGGCGTTGCCGAGCGCGGAGAGGGCCTCGCACTGGGCGCAAACGGCGGCGCGATACGCCAGGCCGGCGCTCTCGCCGCGTTCGACAGCCTGGCGCGCGGCCGAGGCGATCGCCGGGTCGTCCAGGAGTGCCTTGTGCGTCCCCAGGACCGCGCTCTGCTGCGGGACCCCGCGCGCATCGGCGTCGCGGATCGCGCGATCGATCTCGGCGGTCACTCGCGCGATCGCCCCCTCGAGGCGATCGCGCTCCGCCGAGAGGCTGCCCGTGTGCGCCGGCGGCTCGGGCGCAGCGGCGTCCAGGCGAACGACGCGCCCTCGCGCGAGGCCAGCCGCCGCGCACACTCCGCGCAGGCCTCCGCCCGCCGTGCCCCGCTGCGGTGACGGCGCCTTCACGGCGTGTTCGCTCGGCGTCGCGGTCTCGATCGCCGCGACGACCCGCGCGACCACGGCCGCTCCTCCGTCGCCGCGAGCGCGCAGGCTCACGCGGTCCCCGTGCCGCGCCCCGAGCGACATTAGCGCCACGATGCTCTTCGTGCTCGCCGTCCGGCCGCCCAGCTCGAGCACGACGTCGCCGTCGAAACCGCGCGCCGCAGCCTGCACGAGAGACGCAGGCCGCGCGTGGATCCCGTCCGCATGCCCGACCACGGCCACCGCCGACCACTCTCGCGCCGACCCGTTCGCGGTTGCGGTCGCGGTCGAAGCCGAAATCGCGGTCGCCATTACCGCGACGTCCATCAGCAACGTGCTGCCGGCCCTCAACGCGTCTCCGGCCGCCGCTCGCCACGCGATCGCGTACCCCGCGTTCGTGAGGACGATCATCGTCTGCAGCGACTTCGCCTGTCGCGCCACCCGATCGGCGTCGAAACCGATGAGCACATCACCCGCGCGCACGCGCGCGCCTTGCGACACGCGCGGCGAGAACCCGCGCCCCTCGAGGCGCACCGTGTCGACGCCGATGTGCATGAGGATCTCGGCCCCGTTCGACGCGGTGACCGTCACCGCGTGCCCCGCTCTATGCAGCAGCGAGACCACGCCGTCGCACGGCGCGACGAGCTCTCCCGAGAGCGGCTCGATCGCAAGTCCGTCTCCGACGGTGCGCTGCGCAAAGATGGCGTCGGGCACGCGCTCGAGGGGGACGACGAGGCCGTTCAGCGGCGAGACGAGCGTCACCTGGGCGCCGTTCGTCAGCGAGTCCAAAGCGCCTCTCCCTCCCCGTAGACCGCCGTCACGTTCAGCTCGCGATCGATGACGACGATGTCCGCCCACGCGCCGACCGCGAGTCGTCCGCGGTCCGGCAGTCCGGCGTACTCCGCCGGGAAGCGCGAGAGCCGGAGGGATGCGTCCTCCAGCGTGAGACCAATCGCCACGAGGTTGCGCAGGGCTTGGTCCATCGTGAGCGCGCTTCCGGCGAGCGTACCGTCGGGGAGACGCACGCCGCCCAGGCACTTGCGGACCGTGTACGATCCGAGGCGGTAGTCGCCGTCGGGCATTGCGGCGGCCGACGTGGCGTCCGTTACGCAGTAGACACGCGGGATGGCCCGGAGCGCGGCGCGGATGGCGCCCGGGTGGACATGCAAGAGATCCGGGATGATCTCGGCGTAGCGTGCGTGCGCGAGCGCCGCGCCGACGATGCCCGGGTCGCGATGGTGGAGGGCGGTCATCGCGTTGAACAGGTGCGTGAAGCCGCTGGCGCCGTGCGCGAGGGCGGCAACACCGTCCTCGTAACTGCCGGCGGAGTGGCCGATCTGCACGCGCACCCCGCGGGCGGACAGGTCGCGGATCGCCTCGGCGTGGCCGGCGATCTCGGGCGCCAGCGTGACGATCCGCACGGGGGCGAGCTCGAGGAGGCGCCGGAGCTCCTCGGGGTCCGCGACGCGAGCATGGTCCGGCTGTGCGCCGAGCTTCGCGCCGCTGATGTAGGGGCCCTCGAGGTGGACGCCGGCGACGCGGGCGCCGCCCGCCGTGCGTTCCCGGCACGCGGTCGACAGCGAGCGTAAGGTGCGTTCGAGGGCGTCGGCGGGAGCGGTCACCGTCGTCGCCAGGAGGGCGGTGGTGCCATGTCGGGCGTGGACGCGGGCGATTGTTCGCACCCCCTCGCCGCCATCCATCACGTCGGCGCCGCCGCCGCCATGGACGTGCAAGTCGATGAAACCAGGCAAGATGTAGGCGTCCGCGCCCTCGGGGGAGGCGACGGCGAGGCCCTCCAGCGACGCAATGCGTTCGTTGAACGCAATGCCCCCGCGGAGCCACCCGGAGTCGCTCAAGACGTGGCCCTCGAGTCGGCGGTGGTCGGTCATCGTGCCGTCGTCGTCGGCGCGAGCTTGACGACGCCCGACGACTAATACCATGTTAAGGCCACTTCAGCCGGTGGTGCACGCGAACAACAAGCGCTTGAGCGCACTGCGTCCCGACGGGGACGATCCCACGCCCCTCTACCTGCAGGTCGCGCGCAGGCTCGCAGACGCGATCAACTCGGGGCAGTGGCAGGCGGAGGAAGCTCTACCGCCGGAGCGCGAGCTCTCGGAGAAACTCGGCGTCTCGCGCGTCACGGCGCGCAAGGCGCTCGACGTGCTCGTCGACCAGAAGCTCATTCACCGTCGGCAGGGATCCGGGACCTTCATCGCAACCCACATCGAGGAGCCTCTCTCGCGACTGACGAATTTCACCGAACTGCTGAAGCGCAAGGGCTTCGAGTCGTCATCGCGATGGGTGGAACGGAAGATCGACGCGCCCACGTATGACGAGGTCCTCAAGCTGGGCGTATCGCCCGGCAGCCAGGTGGCCCGCCTCGAACGCGTGCGCCTCGCGGACGGCATCGTGATGGCGCTCGAGCGAAGCACTCTGCCCGCGTCCGTGCTGCCCGACCCGACTTCGGTCGAGAGCTCGCTCTACGCCCACCTCGACGCGCGCGGGCACAGCGTCGTGCGCGCCCTCCAGCACTTCCGCGCAGTGAACGCGTCCAAGCGCATCGCGCGCCTGGTGGGGATCAACCCGGGAGACGCGATCCTGCTGGTCACGCGGATCGGCTTCACGAAGGCCAACGTGGCCATCGAGCTGACCGACACGTTTTGCCGCAACGACTACTACGACTTCGTGGCCGAACTCCGGCGCTAGCGCAGCTCGTAGACCGTGACTCCCTTGTGCCAGCCGTTGGGGGCGCCGACGAAGCCCGGTGGGTGGTAGTGCCGCTCGAGGACGAACACGTAGCGGTGGCCGTCGATCGCGACGAAGCGCTCGTCGCCCATCGGCAGATCGAGGAAGCGGCGCGCGACGCGGATGATCTCGGGGGTCACGATCTTGAGCGCCACGCGCTTGCCGGTCCACTCGCCGTCGAGGGGCTCCTCCAGGTTCCGACCACGCGCGTCGCTCGGCGTCGCCTGCGTCTCGTGAGGCAGGCGCGCTCGCGCAAGTTCGCCGGTCGAAGCGGCCGACCACTGCGTCGGCAGGGACACGAGCCACCATGCAAACGCGAACGTCGACACGAGCATGAGCTCCTCCTGGCTGAACGGCCGCGCGCCCGTCGGCGCGCAGTGCGGTCAGAGGCGAGGTCTCCATAGACGAAACGTGCCAAGCATCGCCGATGCGGCGGAAATCTCAATCGTTCCGAGCTACGGCAGGTTCTGCGCTGAAGGTTGGCCCGCGAGTCGGAGATTGAGTCATCGGTCGACCTGAGGCCGCACGGCAGCAGGTCCCAGGCCTCAATTTTCGGCGCAGTGCAAAAGAACAGACGACCCCCTGGACCTCTATTCTGCCGCGCCGAGAGCGAACGCGCCGTAGCCTACGACCTCGTCCTTCTCACCCGCGTGCTCGAGCGCGAGCCGCTCCGCGCGCAGGCCGCGCGACCGTGCGACCGCAAGCATGCCTCGGAGCGCGGCGTAGCCGCACGCCTGCTCCTGGCCGAGCTCGACCCCGTCGAGCGCTTCGATCGCGCGCGCGGTCCATTCGTCCATCGGCTGCGCGGTCGCTGCGTCGTAATACTGGCTGAGGTCCGTCGAGACCACCGCGAGCGTGGTGTCGTCCCAGAGGAGGTCGAGGACCTGCGCAGTCTCGCTCGCGGTGGCGTCGCCGACGATGAGCGGCACGATCGTGGCCGTCGGAGCGATGCTCTGCAAGAAGGGGAGGTGCACCTCGAGCGAGTGCTCCTGCTCGTGGGGAACGTCGCTGACGAAGAGCTGCGGATGGCGCCGGGCAGTCTCGATGGCGATGCGATCGACGGCCACGCGCCCGAGCGGGGTCGCGAAAGCATCGGCGAAGGGAGCCGCGAGGCCGACGAGCGGAACATGGTGCGCCGGGCCGAGGAGGACGACGCGGCGGACGCGCGCCGCGATCGGCACGACGCGCGCCCACGCTGCGGCGATGACCGGTCCGGCCTTCGTGTAGAGCCCGTGAGGAGCGACGATCCCTCGAATCCCCGTGACGAGCGGCGCGGCTGCAGGTGCGTTCGCCAGGAGACGCTGAACCCCTCCGGCGAGTTCGTCTCGCACGGCGGGATAGAACACGTCCGCCGCAGCCGGCCTCCGCGCGTCGACCATGAGGTTCCATTGTGTCACGAGCGGCCGGGCACCCGCGCGAAAAAGCCGGGACGACTCCTCGAACGAACTCAATGCACGTTGATGATGACGTGGATCGCCCTCGCGGGGGGCGCGTTCTTCGTCCACGGCCGCTGGAGATCCATTTCCACCGCGGTCGACCCGGCGTGCTGCGCCGCGAAGCGATAGACGTCCATCTTCGGCGAGCCCGGGACGCTGGATTCGACCTCGCTTGCCCGCTCCCCCACCTGCGCGAGGATCGCAGGGTCGGCGCCGGTGGGCATCCAGACGTACCCGGTGCCGGCGTTGCTCGCGAGCTTGAACGTGACGGTGCCGCCGGCCGCGACGTCGAACGTCTTGCCGTCGTCCTCGACGTGGACCACCGCTTCGCTTCCGGCCTGCGCCGAGCCGGCGCCCGACGCGGCCGAGGCCGCCGGGTTCGGAGGCGGCGCGTTGTGGTCGTTGCAGCCGTTGCAGGCGAGCAGCCAGAAGGAGGCGAACACGGCAGCGGGACGGATCATCGGCACGACGCTATAGCCAGCCGCTGGACGCGGCAAGTTCGAGCCGGCGGCGGGGCGTCACGCCACAACTCAAGTGCGCGCCGGACGTTGGCACGAGCCCCGCTACGACCGCGCTTCGTGAGCACGTGCACGGCACCGTTCGAGATCGTCCACGCGAGTGGGGCTTGCGAGCGAAAGGCCTCGATGTGTCGCGAGGTGCGCGCAGGGCTCGCGTCGGCGCCTCGCTCCGTTCCGCCGAAGTACTTCTACGACGAGGAGGGCTCGCGCCTGTTCGACGCGATTTGCCGCTTGCCCGAGTACTACTTGACGCGCGCGGAGTACTCGCTGCTCGAGCGGTACGCGAGGCACGTCGTCGAGAGAACGAGGGCCGAGGCTCTCGTAGAAATCGGCAGCGGAATGGCGCGCAAGACGGGGCTGCTCGTCGCCGCGCTGTGCGCGTGCGCGACCTCGCCTCGGTACGTGGCGTTCGACATCGCGCCCGATGCGGTCGAGGCTTCCGCCAGGGCGCTTCTGAGCGCCAATTCGCGCCTGTCGGTCCGCGGGATCGTCGGCGACTTCGGTTACGACATGGGCGCGATCGCGCTCGGCGCGCCGGCGTCGGTCGGTCCGCGCCTCTTCGCGTTCCTCGGCAGCACCATCGGCAACCTCGACGAGCGCGCGGCGCCGGATCTGCTGCGCGGGGTGTCCGCCGTCATGACCGGCCGTGATGCATTCCTCCTCGGCGTCGACCTCGTCAAGGACCAGCGTGTCCTGCACGCGGCGTACAACGACGCGCAGGGCGTCACCGCCGCGTTCAACCTCAACATGCTGCGCGTCCTGTCGCGCGAGCTCGGCGGCGACTTCGATCCGTCGCAGTTCGAGCACGCCGCGTTTTACGACCCGGTGCGGTGCCGCGTCGAGATGCACGTCATCTCGCGCCGCCGTCAGTCGGTGGCTCTGCGCGAGATCGGCGTTCGCTTCGAGCTGGCCTCCGGCGACGGCATCCGGACCGAGATCAGCCGAAAGTTCACGCGGTCGAGCGTGGAGCAGACGCTGGCCGAGGGAGGGATGGCCTTACGGGAGTGGTTGCCCGCAGCCGACGGCGCGTTCGCGCTCGCGGTCGCCTGCCGCGCCTGACTATCCCAAGAGGTCGCGCGTTGCGTCCGCGGCGCGCGCGCAGCCCGCCAGCGCCATGGCCTGATCGAGCTCTTGGCGAAGCGCTTCGAGGACGCCGAGCGCACCGTCCTCGCCGGCGACGGCGAGTCCCCACAGGATCGGGCGTCCGATGAGGACCGCCCGCGCGCCCAGGCACAGAGCCTTGAGGACGTCCGTCCCTCTGCGCACGCCGCCGTCTACGAGCACCTCGATTCGGCCCTGAACCGCGTCAGCGATCGGCCCGAGCACCGTGGCTGTCGCCGGTGAGCCGTCGAGCTGTCTGCCGCCGTGGTTGCTGACGACGATGCCCTGCACTCCGGCGTCGACGGCCCGGCGCGCGTCGTCCGGGCGGACCAGTCCCTTCACGATGACCGGGAGCCGGGTGATCGAACGGAGCCAGGACAAATCCTTCCATCCGAGCGCTGGGTCTAACCCTTCGGAGAAGTACGACGCGAGGCCGCTCTCGCGGTCGATCTGTCCGACGTCTCCGTATCCGGCCGCGCTCATGTTCTCGACGCGCAACCCGGGAGGCAGGTGGAACCGGTTGCGAACGTCGCGCTCGCGGCGCCCGAGCAGGGGCGCGTCGACGGTGAGGACCAGCGCCCGGGCTCCAGCGGCTTCGGCGCGGGCCACGAGCGCTGCGGTCGCGCCGCGATCCCGGTACACGTACAGCTGAAACCACAACGAGCCGCTCGCGGCTGCGCAGACGTCTTCAACGGCCGTGTTCGACAGCGACGACAGGACCATCACCGTGCGCGCGCGGGCGGCGGCCCGTGCCGTCGCCAGCTCGCCCTCCGCGCACGCGAGCTTGTGGAACGCGGTGGGGGCGACGATGACCGGCATCGAGAGGCGCTGCCCGAGCACCGTCGTCGTCGCTTCCCGCGAGGCGACGTCGACCAGAACGCGGTAGTGGAGCGTCAAGCGCGACCACGCGGCGACGTTCTCGCGCAGCGTGTGCTCGTCGTGCGAGCCGCTGGCGTAGTAGTCGTAGGCCATCGATGACAGGCGCTCGCGCGCGAGGACCTCGAGCTCGTGCACGTTGAGGGCGCCGCCCGGGAACGCGCTGGCCATGTCGGGAGCTTACGTAGGTCCTTCCTCTCTGTCAGGCTGGCGCCGGTCGCCGCGGTCGTGTAGCGATTGACATACGGGTCATGCCCTCCGTGCGCATCACAGTCTCCGTGGGCACGCGTGCCGTTCCTCTCGAGGAGATCGCCGATCCCCGGGTCGCTGCGGCGCTGCGCGGCGCCGGGCAGGATGTGGCGCGTCGCCTCGAGAACATTGCGTGCCCCGTGCATCGCAAAGTTGCTACGAACGTGCGCGTGCACTTCGATCAGCGCGGCGGAGCCAACCTTCAGTACGACTCGTGTTGCGCAGAGCTGGGAAAGCGCATCGGCACTGCGCTCGGCTGAGCTCGGAGCCTGAGCTCGGGTCTGGCAAGCGCAATGCAGCGTGTCGCCGGCGATGTCGCAGCCCCCGCACGGAGTCCCCGAGGACGAGCTGGTAGACGAGACGACGGCCGAGTCCTTCCCCGCGAGCGACGCTCCAAGCTGGAGCGCGATGCACGCCGGGGCACCCTCGCCGAGGCCGTGGGTCGCAGAGCACGCGCGGGAGGTTCGCGCCGCGCTGCGAGCCGACGTCGAGCGGCTCGCGCGCGCCATGGCCGACGCGAACGACGCCGAGCGGCGGGGCGAGTCTCGGTCGCTCGTCGTCGAGGACATGGCGGCCCAGGCGATCCTGGATGCCGGACGCGCCGTGATCCGCGAGCCGGTCGACGAGTCGCTGCGCGCGTGGAACCTCGAGGCGGAGCAACTGGGAGCGGAGCGCGAGAGCGCTTGCGTGATCGTCGGTGCCAGCCTGGGTGCACGCGACGCGAGCGGCGCCGCCCTGCTGATCGCCATCATCCGCGCCCTGGCTCCCGCGCGCATGCGGCGCACAGTGCGATTTGCCGTGTTCGCCGCGCAAGCCGGCAGCCAGCGCTTCGCCGAGCGCCTGAATCGCGAAGGTTGCGACGTCCACGCCATGCTCTCGCTGGGTCAGCTCGACCTGACGCGGGGGGCCCCCGCTCCGTCCGTCGACTTCGTCGGCAACTTCCAGTCGGCGTCGTTCGCGCGCGCCGCACGGGACGCTTTCCTACGCTCGTCGCGGATCCGGGCTCGCGCGGTCGTACTGCCCTCGTGGCTGCTCGGCTTGCGTTCGCCGGACAGGGCCCTTTTGTGGCGGCAGGGCTGGCCTGCGGTCGTCGCGACGGATGCGCCGCTATGGCGTCGGGTTCGTCGGTCCACTGCAGCGCCGGACGTCGACCGGATGGCCGCTGCCGTCCCTGGCCTCGCATCGGCCGTCGCGCGCCTCGCGGGCGGTCGGGTGTGACGACGGCACGTCTCCGGCTGTGCCGGAGCGCGGTCAAACCTGAGACGACCGTTCTCGGCGGCAACGCGGCACTCCCGGTGCTTAGCGCACCGGCACCATGCGCGCGATGCTGCGTGAGACCTCGTGGATCGTCGAGACGATCCGGTGCCGCGAAGCGGAGCTTGCCGACGCCTGCGCGAGCGCTGCGGTAAACCTGAAAGATGCGCGCGTGGCGGTGACGATGGCGGAGCTCGTGTTCGAGCATCTTCGTCACTCCCGGCCTCGGCTGGAATGCAGCAAGGCGTGCGCGCTGCAGGTGGACAGAGCCACGATGCGCCGGCGTGCCCAGGCTCCGCTGGCCTTGCCGGACATCGCGCTCGAGGCGGCGGTCGATACGGCCGTCGCGTGCGCCATCGCGCGCACGCACGCCGAGGTCGCCCTCTTCATCAACGACGCTTGCGCGACCTTGCTGGTCGCGCCCGTCGAGCGAGAGCGCCTGCTGCACATCGCTTTTTGCACCGCGGCGCTCGGCGACAGCCTGCGGCCTGGCCTCTGAACAGCACCCTGTTTCGTCCCGCCGGATCGCGTACAATTCAGAGGTCGGCGCCCGCAGCCCGCGGCGTGATCCACCGAGAATGAACAGTCCCTCCGATCGTCGCCAGGCAGCACGCGTTCGCGTTCACATCCCCGCAAGCGTCGAGGTACTGGGCGACACGCCCGGTCGTGGAGTGTTCGACACGGGCTACGACGGCCTGGTCGGTCCCGGCGAGATGGCCGGCACACGCTTCGACGCGACCATCTGGGACATTTCGACGAACGGCGCTCGCCTCGGAGCGAGCAAGCTGCCCCCCCTCATGTCACGCCTCTCCATCCGATTCTCGTTGCCGGGCTACGACATGGCCCTGGCCGTCTGCGTCGTGATGTGGCGCCGATCCGAGCCCGCCACGCCGCCGCAAGACGGTGAGCCGCCCGGTTCGCCGGGCTTCGGCGTTCGTTTCGAGGCGCTAGATCTCGGCGCACGCAGGCGCATCGCGGAGCTCGTCGCCGAGACGGCCAGCCGCGAGCCCGCCGAAGAGTAGTTCGAGGCGGCCCGAGCCTGTGCGCTGCGGCGGTGTGACCCGTCGGCGGTGGAAGCGTCGCCCTCGCCTGCGAAGCGGCGTCGCGCCGGGGCCGACGTTTCTTCCCGGGAAAAACAGGGACGATTCACGCACCGACGCGGCCGCCTCGGGTGGATCGGCGGTTGCTGGTCGAACTGCGGTCGTAAGGCGGGGATCGCGGGCCTGGCTCGCGCGTCACACCAGGAGTTGCGATGAAGATAAGAGTGCTAGCGTCTTTGGTTGGCTGCGGACTCGTGGCGGTGCCGTTGGCCGCCTGCAGCAACAGCAACACGAGCGCGGGCTCCGGAGAGCAAACGGGTTCGTCCTCGGACGCGGGTACGTCGAGCAGCGGAAGCGGCTCGAGTAGCGGAAGCTCCAGCGGCGGAAGCGGCTCGAGCAGCGGGAGTGGCTCGAGCAGCGGAAGTGGCTCGAGCAGCGGAAGTGGCTCGAGCAGCGGAAGTGGCTCGAGCAGCGGAAGTGGCTCGAGCAGCCGCGACTCCGGCAGCGTAACCCCGTCCGGGTCGAGCTCCGGCGCCAGCGGAAGCTCCGGCAGCACGAGCGGCTCGAGCAGCGGCGCGTCCCCCGGACTCGACGCCGGGCCGCCGGGGTTGGATGCGGGGTTCCCCGGGTTCGACGCCGGGTTTCCCGGGTTCGACGCGAGCTTTCCTGCGTTCGACGGGGGCCTCCCAGCTTTCCCCGGGTTCGACGCGAGCTTCCCGGGGTTCGACGCATCGTTCCCGGCCTTCGACGGAGGGTTGCCCTTCTTCTTCTTCGACGGAGGTTTCCCCTTCTCGGGTTTTCCCTTCTTCGATGCAGGGTTCCCCGGGTTCGACGCGAGTCTCCCGCGGCTGCCGGACGGCGGCTGAAGGCGGTCGCGCCGACGCCTGCTTCCACGATCGGCCGCCCCGGCCCCGTCGAGGGCTCGGGGCGGTCGGGTCGTTCACCGCGTCCGCAGTTTCGTGTGGCTCGTGGGAGGGTCCGCTTCGATGACGAGGATGGACCGCGCGAGCCGCAGCGCGAGCTGCTCGTCGACGTCGCGACCCGTCGACGCTTGCCCGGCGATGCGAGCTGCGAGATCGACGATCGCCTCCCAGGCGTCGCGGTCGAAGTCGGAATGGTCATCCGGCGATCGAGTTGCCATCGGGTCGGTCCCCTCCATGGGGTCGTTCGGCTCGCGGCGGTGCTGGCGCTCGGCGCGAGCCCCGCTTTGACGGGCTTGGGCGAGCGCGAGTACGTCGTTCCGCTCGACCCCCTCGCTTCTCACTCGGCGCACCCTCCGCCGATTGCCGTGCCGCGTCAATGGTGAGGAGGCCGTCGACGCAAGATGAAGAAAGTGCGCAGCAGTCACGGCTGGAAGAGGCGGGCGCGCGGTCCGGCGCCCAGTCACGCGTCGGACCGCGGCCCGTATGCATCCCTAGGTATTAACGCATCTGATTCTACGAACTACCCCCCGCAAGCTGCCGTCTCTCCGGGCGCGCACGCTCCGCCGGAGGTAGGAGTCGCGCCGGTTCCGGTGCGCCCCCGCCCGGTTGCGCCCGGCGTTGTCGGCCCGGGCCTCGCCGTGCCCGGTGTCGGGGCGCCTGGCGACGTGGTGCCCGGCGACGTGGTGCCCGGCGGCGTGGTGCCCGGCGGCGTGGCCCCTGACGCACCCGGCGGCGTGCCTGCGTTTGCAGGCCCTGCGCCCGGCGTCGCCATCGGAGACGGCGTTCCGCAAGTACTGACCAGAGCCTGCTCGAGTGCCAAGGCCTCCTTGAGGTTTTGCTGCGCAATGCTCTTGGCCGCGCTCAAGAGCGAGCCCATCGTCGGTGACGAGGCAGGGGTGCCCTCCGGGCCTTCGCCGCCGGCCACGCGGGTCTCCGTTGGCGGAGCGATGATGTGCTCGAGATAGTCGAGCGTCTCGATCTGTGCCCGAGCGACCGCCGCGAGATCGATGGCGTGGAGCGTCGCCGCGGCCTGCTCCGGCGAGCACTCGTTTGCCTGCGGCGGCTGTACCGCCGCAGCCTCGTCCACGGCGCTGGCGTCGCTCGACTGTGCGCCGGACGCGCCGGGATCGCTCTCCCCTAGCGTCGACGACGCAACGACGTCGCCCGTTGCGGTGCCGCAGCCCGCGACAGTGCCGAGGTTCGCGATGCTCAGCGATGCGGCGAATAGACCCCTCCAAGTTCTTCCGATCATGTCGGTCCTCCCTCGGCTGGGGCCGCATGCAATCCAAGTGCGCTACCGGCCTCGGCCGCCCTTTCCGTCGCTCTGCTCGCCCGTTCGCCGCGTTCGCACACGGAAAAAGGCGCCTCGTGCGGGCGCGTCCCGAGCGCGGGTCTCTCCTCGTCGCAGGCGTGACTCGTCGCAAACGAGCACGCGGAGCGAATCGGGAGGCCGCGCTCGAGATCTGCGTCAGTCGTTCGCAGCCGCGCGCGCGGGCGCCTTGTCGTGCGCGACCTCGGCGCATCCACGACCGCCGTAGAGCAAGTACTTCTCGCGCTTCGCGACGAAAGCTTCGAGCTGGCTCCGGTACGTCTCGACGATCGACGCGAGCGGGAGGCCTTCGTCGAGGGCGCGCATCGTCTCCGGTTGAACGAGCAAGCGATCCAGCTTGGCGAAGTCCCATTCGCGCGGGTAGAGGCGGCGCAGCGCGCGCGCGACGGCGAGACCGGCACGCACCGGTTCGAACTCCGCTCGACCGCGGACGGTCACGTGCAAGCCGCCGCAGAGCTGCCCCTCGTACCGGTCCGAGGTTGGCGTGAACTTCTCGGCCGTCCACGTCACGCCAGGGAGACCTTCGGCGATGACCGCCGCCGCGAGCGCGTCGGCGTCGATCCAGGGCGCACCCACGCGCTCGAAGGGCGCGTCGGTTCCGCGGCCGACCGAAACGTTGGTGGCCTCGAGCAATCCGAGGGCAGGGTAAAGGAGCGCCTCGTCCACGCGTCGCAGGTTCGGCGAGGGGTTGATCCACGGCAGCCCGGTCTCGTCCCAGTACGCCGAGCGTCGCCAGCCCCGCATGGGGACGACCGTCAGCGCCGCACCGAGGTGGTCGTCCGCGTTGAAGAGGTAGGCCAGCTCGCCGACCGTCATGCCGTGCCGGATCGGGAGAGAGTGATAATTCACGAAAGACCGCGAAGACGGCACGAGGACCGGACCCTCCACGTCCACACCGTCGATCGGGTTGGGGCGATCGAGCACGACGAAGCGCACGCCGTGATCGCGCGCCGCCTCCATCGCCCTGCGCATGGTCGATGCGTAGGTGAAGAAGCGAGTGCCCGCGTCCTGAACGTCGAAGAGCAACGCATCGATGCCTGCCAGGCTGTCCGCGTTGGGTGCGAACGAATCGCCGTACAGGCTGTAGACCGGAAGGCCGGTCCGGTCGTCGACGCCGTCTGGCACGAGCCCGTGCCGATCGGATCGCAGTCCGTGCTCGGGGGTGAAGAGCGCCGTGAGCTTGACCTCGGGCGCGTTCAGCAGGAGTTCGATCGTCGAGGTGCCGTCGCGCGCCCGACCGCTCTCGTTGGTGATGAGCCCGACGCGTTCGCCGCGCAATCGCTCGAAGCGCTCGTCGCGCAGCACGTCGATTCCGGTCTTGACGACCTCCGACGGCCCCGGGCATTCGTCGGTTCGCCCGACGATGGGACCCACGACGCGCGCAGCCAGCGTGTTGATGCGCGCCACCAGCGGCTTGGAGTCCCCCTTGCCATCGGGATGCACGCGGTTGGTGAGCACGACGGTGAACAGATCTTTCTCCGGATCGATCCACATTGCCGTTCCCGTCCAGCCGAAGTGGCCGAAGGCCCGCGGCGAGAGTCCCTCACCGCGCCACTGGCTCTCGACGCTCCATCCGAGCGCGCGCACGCCGCCCGGGACGTCGTACGGCGCGATCATCGAGGCGACCGTCGACGCCTGCAGTATGCGCTTGCCGTCGACGGCGCCACCTCCGAGGATCGCGCGCGCATAGATGGCCATGTCATCGGCGGTCGAGAACAGCCCCGCGTGCCCGGCGACACCGCCCAGCAGGTACGCGCGAGGATCGTGGACGACGCCGACTCGCCAGACGCCGTCGACGAGCTCGGTCCAGGCGGCGCGTTCCTTGCGCTCGCCCGACGGCTGGAACCCGGTGTCTCTCATGCCCAGCGGCGCGAAGATCGTGTCGCCGGCGAAGTCGGGCAGCTCGCGCGACGTGATGTGTCGGATCACCTCCTCCAGCAAGATGAAGCCGAGATCCGTGTACTTGGACTCGGTGCCGGGGGCCGAGCGCAGCGCCACCGCGCAAATGCGCCGGATGGCCTCTTCGCGGCCGTGGGCGTAGTCGTCTTTGGGGGTGCCGGCGGGGAGCCCCGCGGTGTGCAAGAGAAGTTCGCGCAGCGTGATCGCGCTCTTGGCGCCCGTGGCGCACGCTGGAAGGTACTTCGCGAGAGAATCGTCGAGCGATAGGGCGTGGCGCTCGGCGAGCGCCATGACGCTCGTTGCCGTGGCGATCGGCTTGGTGACCGACGCCAGATCGAACAGCGTATCGATCGTCATTGGCACGCGATCCGGCTCCACCTCCCGGTTTCCGTAAGCCCGGCGGAAGAGGAGTCGGTCGTGACGTCCGACGATGACCACCGCGCCCGGGACGTTCTGGTTGGCGATCGCCTCTTGAACGAAGTCGTCGATGGGGGCCAGTTCGGGATCGTCGTCGGTTCCGCGTGCACCCCAGTCCACGGGGCTCGCGCGGGGAACGCTGGCGCTTGCCGGCTCGGCGGTTCGGGCCGTCAGCGCGGCTTTGGGGGCGCACATCTGACCGCAGACGACCAGGCAGAGGACGCCAAACGACGGCGCGCCGGACCGCACGCGCCACATCCGACTCATGACGCAATAGTAGCGCGCGATCGCCGGTTCGTAACTTGGTGCGCACCGAAGCGTTGCTCCGGCGGGTCTTTTTCGTGCCTCCGCGGCCTGGTAACGCTCGAGGCATGTGGCGGCGCTTTATTTCGATAGGCTTGTCTGCGGCCTTCGCGGCATGCGGCGGGTCAGGTGATGTCTCTTCGGACGACAGTGGCCCCGGAGACGGAGCGCAACCGGTCGACGCGACGACGGGCGACGTAGAGAGCGGAGGTACCGAGTCCGACGTTCAAAACGAGACGTCGAGCGGAGAGAGCGCCGCTCCGGACGCCAAAGCGAGCGATGCCGGCGGCGGCGACGACGCCGCGAGCGACGCGAGCGACGGCGGTCCGGCCGACGCAAACGATGGGGAGACGAGCGGGAGCGAGGGCGCAAGCGACTCCGCGACTGTAGGCACGGACGCAAGCGACGACGGGCCCGGAACGGTCGCAGGCGACGCGACGGTCCTCTTCGCGTGCGGTCCCACGCTCGCCTGCGATGCCCAGACGCAGTTCTGTATGCACACGGCCGGTCCGAGCTCGCCCGACGGGAGCACGCCCGAGACATATTCGTGCCGCGCGATTCCGGCGCAATGCGAGCCCGGACCCACGTGCACCTGTCTGTCGATGACGACCGCCACCAACGGTTGTCCGTGCATGGTCCAGGTCGGGCTCGTCGCGACCTGCCTTTTCCCCTGACGCACGCCGCGCGCGGCTGCGGGGACGGCGCGCAGCATGCCCTTTCCCGTCGTCGTGCTCGGCGCCAATGCATGGGGGACCACGAAGATCGTCGGGGCAGGCTCGGTCTTCCCGCATTGCCTGCACCACCGCGTCGCCAACGGGACCGCACGCCCGACCACGGTGGAGCGGGCCGACGACTACACCGTCCTGAGCGTGCTTCTCGTTGCGAGTCCGTGAGCATCGCGGCGACCGCTCTCGACAGGGCCCAGCGAGGATGGCACGGCGGCTTGCATCTCAGCCGCACCAACATGGTCCCGCTACTCTCGCAGCAAGCACTCCAGTATCTCACCCAATGGTTCTCGCTGAAGTCGCTCTGCGTTGCGGTCTGGACGTCACTGAGTCCGGCCGCGGCGCAGATGCGCGACGCGAACGAAATCGCGGACTCGATCGCAACGGCCGTCCTTGAGGCAGATGGGCCGGTCTTCCGGAACGCCGAGGAGGACGCAGCGATTCTCGCCGTGTGGGCCTACTATGAGACCGGTGGAAGTCTGAGTCGGCACCCGCGTCCCCAGTCGTGGGACGCGAAGGCTGGACTCTCGTGCGGAGTCTGGCAGCAGCGGTGCAGCACGCTTCCGCCCACGATTCTCGGCCAGGCTCGTGCGGAGCTCACTCTTATGCGAAACGGAGCCGTTCTCTGCCCCGCCCAGCCGATGGCCCCGCTGTCCGGTGGATGCCACGCCGCGCGCAAACTCGCGGATCGACGCGTCGCAAAGACACGCCAACTGCTCGAATCCCTTGAGCGTTGAGCGGACCTGATCGCCACGCCGTCGAGCGTGTAGCACTTTGCTACGGCGCTCACCTTTCGCGGGTGGCGGGAGTCGAGGAGGTGGGCGGTCGCATCAGTGGCAAGTGCCGCCCAGACACAGTTGCCCGCTCGGACAGTCACGGGTCCGATAGCACTGGACGCAGGCCCCGGCGTGGCAGACGGGGGTCGGGGCGGCGCAATCGCTGTTGCTCAAACAGGCGACGCACTGCCCGTCGGGTGCGCACAGCTTCGCGGGCAAAGCGCCGCAGTCGGTGCTGCTCACGCATTGCACGCACGAGGAATGGCTCGTGTCGCAAACCGGAGTGGGCTCCGAGCAATTCGCGTTGCCCGAACACCCGGAGCGACAGACAAACAGTCGCGGATCGCAGATGGGTCGAACGGCTCCGCAGTCGGAGTTGTTCGTGCACTGCGCGCAGGTCCCGGTCGCGACGAGGCATCGTGGGGCGTCCGCCGGGCAGTCGCTGTCGCCAACGCACTCGACGCACTGCGCGGTCGCAAGACTACAAACCTTCGTCAGAGGGCTGCCGCAATCGGAGTTCTTCTCGCATCCGACGCAGACTCCAACGCCGGACGACGTGTCGCATATCCGCGCGTCCGCGGGACAGACGTTGTTCGAGGTGCAGGCTGCGTGGCAACTCCCGTCGCTCGGCCAGCAGGCGGGCATCGCGGCCGGGCAGTCGCTGTTCTTGGCGCACGCCGCGCACGCGCCCGTACCCGGCACGCATATCGGCACCGACTGCGGGCAATTCGCGTTGGACGTGCACTCGACGCACCCGAGCGAAGGATCGCACTGGGTGCCCGAGCTGCACTCGTTGGTCCCGTTGACCCCGCAGAGCGCGCTGCCGGGCCCGGGGCCAGCGGGTCCCTCGCTATTGCCCCCGCACGCCACGAGAACGGCGACGATCAAGGCCCCCGCCGTCCGCCTACCGCGCTGTCCTCTGCGCATGTTGGCCTCCTCGAAAGAGCTAGCGTGCGGGCCGTCTGCCCAGGGACCGGCAACCCTCCAGCGCCGATGGACCGCGCCTCTTCATGACGATGCGCGACTCGCTCTGGCTGGGCCAGACCTCCGCCCGCGGGACCGCCAGCACCGTCGGGGCGATTCGCAGGCGCGCGCGTGTCGGGTTCCGGTCGGCTTCGACGGCGAGCAATTCGACTTCCTCGCGCGTCTCTCCCACGACGAGATCGATGACGTCGCCTGCCTCCAACTGCAAGCCCTCTCGCTCGATGGCCGGCAAGAGAACGAGCCCGGATTTGCCCGCGAGGACGTCTTCGACGATAAGTAAGGGCCGCACGACCATCCTTATATAGCGGCTCGCGAGAATCACGCCCGCTCGAGCGCCGGTCCCTGTGCTGAACCTGTGACGGTTCCCGCACGACCGAACGAATTCTGCGCCCGGTTCGATCCTGGGCGCTCGTTCGGCGCGATGCTCCTCGCGATGGATGCAGTAGAGGGGGCCCCCCCTCCAAATAGCGGCCGGCAACTCGGAAAGTACCATCTCATCGCCGAGCTCGCGCGCGGCGGGATGGGCGTCGTCTTCCTTGCGCTCGTACGCGGCCCAGCAGGGTTTCACAAGGTCTTCGTCGTCAAGGAGCTCCGGGCCCACCTCGCGGAGGATCCGGAGCTCGTCTCGATGTTCCTCGAGGAGGCTCGGCTCGCCGCGAAGCTGAACCACCCGAACATCGTTCAGACCATCGAAGTGGGGAGCGAGGGGGGCCGCCATTTCATCGCGATGGAGCACCTCGACGGCCAGGCCTACGGCCGCGTGCTCGCGCGCCTCCGTCGGTCCGCCCTGCACCTGCCGATCGCCGGCCATCTGCACGTGCTCTCGCACGTCCTCGAAGGGCTGCAGTACGCGCACAGCCGCGGGGAGTTCGACGCCTTGAAGCCGAGCGTCGTCCACCGCGACATGAGCCCACAGAACATTCTTCTCACGTTCGACGGGCAGGTAAAGATCATCGATTTCGGCATCGCGAAGTCGCTCGAGTCCCCGAGCGAGACGCGGACGGGTGTCCTCAAGGGCAAGCTCTCGTACATGGCGCCGGAGCAGGCCGGGGGCGAGCCTCCCGACGGACGCTCGGACCTCTTCTCCGTCGGCGTGATGCTCTGGGAGGCCGTCGTCGGTTCCCGTATGTGGAGCAAGGCGCAGAGCGACATGCGCATCCTGCACGCGCTCACGCGCGGCGAGATTCCGCGACCGGCCGATGAGAAGCCGGACATCGATGCCGATCTCGAACGCATCATTCTCCGGGCGACGGCGCCGAGGGCGACCGACAGGTACGCAACCGCCGCGGAGTTCCAGGCGGACATCGAGAACCACCTGCGGTGGCTTGCCGAGCCGCCGTTCGCCGCACGCGAGATCCAGAAGCTGCTGAGTACGGCGTTCGCCGAGGAGCGTGCGTCGACCAAGGGCCTGGTCGACGCGGAGCTGCGCACCAGCACGTCGACCCCGGACGGCGCTCCGGAGTCGTCCATGTTCGGTCGCGGATCGGGCCCACGGCCGTTTTCCGGGCCGCCCCCCGAGCCGGGAGTCACCCATACGTACAAGACGCCGCTCGAGAAGCTCGCGTCGCAGCACACCCGCCGCCGGGGAAGAGCCGGCGGCGCAGGTGGATCCATCGCGAGGATTCTCGTGACCGCGACGGTGGCCGGCCTCGCCATTGCCGGAGGGACGTGGTTTTTCCAGCGAAACCAGGGAGAAAGACACGTCGAGACGGCGACGCTCGCTTCGTCCGCGGCGTCCGAGGGCTCGAGCGCACGCGGCGCGGACAGCGCCGTCCATGCAGAGGGGGCTCGGCCGCCGGCAGGCGCGGCATCGCCGATGCCGTCGTCGATGGGGGCGAAGTGGAGGCCCGAAGCGCCGAGCCCCCGGCACTCGATCGGGCCATGGCCCAGGCGGCCTGCGCCTCCGCCCCCACCGGTCGCTCCGTCCAGCACCGGTCCCTCGGCGCCCGCCGCACCGCCGCCGATCGAGTCCGCGACGGAACCGACGGCGCGGAATGCCGCGACGGCTCCCAGCAGCGGACGCGTGAAGAAGCAAATCGACATACGGGATCCCTATGCCGACTGAGGACCCGCCCCGGACAACGAACGCCATGACGCGCAACGCCCGATCGACGAGCGTCGTCCTCGTCGCGAGCCTCCTCGCGGCGGCCGCCGGATGCGACGTGCTGCTCGGGGGCGGCTACGCGGTGAGTTCGGAGGAGAGCGCCTCGCCGTCTCAAGACGGCGGCCTCGACGGCGCTTCGACGAATGCGGCCGACGTGCACTCGACCCCCGACGTGGGCGCGGACGGATCGCCGCCTCCGGATGGCGGGGCAGGTGACGCCGGCGCCGACGGATGTTTCGCCGATCCGCAGACGAAAGCGCAGTTCGAGAGCGCGTGCGGCGGTGACGCGGCGTGCGTGCCCTTCGACAACGCCGCTCGAAACACTCGCTGCGGGCCGAGCGGCACCGACTGTCCGCGCGTGGATGCGCCGGACTCCGGGGCCGTCGGCGACGGAGCGGGCGTCCCCGGCGACGCGGGATTCGTCGATGGCCACCCCGGCGCGGACGCCGATTCCGAAGCGGGCCCGGGGGACGACGCAGGCGCGGGGAACGAGGGGGACGGGGCCATCGTCGAAGGTGGCGGCGACGCCGGTTCGCCTCCCTCGTGCTTCTCGCTGACGCGAGGACCGGCGGGGGGTGCTCTTCCGGCGCCCATCATCTACGCCACCGGGTCGACGGCAATCCAGCCGTACGTCGCGCGCGTGGCGCAGGTCCTCGAAGGTTTGTCGATCGCGTCCGTCGTGTATCTCGGAGCAGGGTCCTGCTTCGGCATCGACGCGATGACGAATCCGGCAGGGTATCCGCTCCAGCGCATCGGGAAGACGGCCACGTACTACGACTCGGCGCTCGACGGCAGCGGCAACGTGCAGTCCGGCACTTGCACCGTCGACGACTCCAGCCGACTCGCCGACGTCGGCATTTCGGACGTTTTCCCGACCACGTGCGACCCGGACCTGGCCAGCCAGGGGGGTCTGCCGAACAACCTGCACGACTTCTTCGGTCCCGTGCAGGTCATGGAATTCGTGGTGCCGTCGACGTCCTCGCAGACGGCGATCAGCGCAGAGGCTGCGTACATGGTCTGGGGCTATGGCAGCGCGTCCGGTGTGAGTCCGTGGACCGACGAGACGTTCTTGCTTCAACGCAGCGCCACCTCGGGCACCCAGAACATGATCGGGGCAGCCATCGGCCTCGGTCCATCGCTATGGCATGGCATCAAGAACGGAACGAGCACGGCCATCTCGTCGGCGATCGAGAACGTCGCGGCGATGCGTGCCATCGACGGCGGACCGAGCTCCGACCTCGAAGCCGCGGAGAAGACGATGGGGATCCTGGCGTCAGACGTCGCCGACAACAGTCGCCAGTTCTTGCACCCGCTCGCGTTTCAGGACGTCGGGCAGACGTGCGGCTGGTACCCCGACTCGCACGCGGGCGCGTTCGACAAGAGCAACGTGCGCGACGGGCGCTACCCGATCTGGGGGCCATCTCACCTCGTCGTCTACGCCGACGCGAACGGGAATCCCACGAACCCGGCAGCCAAGACGCTCATCGACGCGATGAGCGGAACCAACTCGCAGGTTCTCGCGACGCTGAACATCGTCCAGTTCTACGCAAAGAGCCATGTCATCCCCACGTGCGCGATGCACGTGACGCGATCGAGCGACGGACACGACTACGCGCCCTATTCGCCGCCGATCTCCTGCAGCTGCTACTACGACCTGCAGACGACGCAGCAAACCAGCTGCGCAACGTGCAACACGGACGCGGATTGCAAGAACGCGCGCGACGGCGCCACGACGTGCGTCAACATCTTCGGCCTTCCGCCCGTCGGCTACTGCGAACCTCCCGGGTCTCCTCACTGAGAGCAACGCGAACCATGGCTTTCCCGTCATCCAGCTGCGCCCTCACGACCATTCAAGCGCTCGCTCTCGTACTCGCGCTCGTCCCCGCGACCGCTCACGCGGACCCGCCGCCCGGCGCGCCGGCCGTCGCCGAAGCGCGTCAGCGATTTCGTCGCGGCGTGCAGCTCTACGAGGAGGACGACTTCCGCGCGGCGCTGATCGAGTTCAACCGCGCCTACCAGCTCGCGCCGAACCCGGCGGTGCTCTACAACGTGGGTCAGTCGTACTACCAGCTCCGCGACTACGCTGGCGCGCTAACGACGCTCGAGAGGTATCTCCGGGAAAGCGGCGATCGAATCGATCGCGAGCGGCGCGTCCAGGTGGAGCGCGAGGTCCAGGACCTTCGAGGGCGGGTCGCCCACGTGACGCTTCGCTCCAACGTCGGTGGTGCGGAGTTCGCTCTCGACGACGTGCCGCTCGATCACCCCTTCCGCGAACCCGTGCTCGTGGGGGCCGGCCGCCACAAATTGTCGGCCGCGAGGCGCGGTTACCTCCCGGCGGCGCGCGTGATCGACTTGGCCGGTGGAGACCAGATCGAAATCAAACTGGACCTTACTCCGGAGGTCCAGGTCCATCCGACGCGCGAGTCACCGAGCTACGCTTTGCCGGCGATCGCCGCGACGCTCGGGGTGGCGGGGGTTGCCATGGGCGCCCTCTTCGGCATGCAGGCGATGGGCGACAAGTCGTCGCTCGACAGCGAGTGCAATGCGTCGAAGCTTTGCCCCTCTTCGGCGCGCGGCGACGTCGATGCTTTCTCGCGAAATACGACGATCTCGACCGTCGCTTTCTCTGCCGGGGCGGTCGGCTTGCTGGCGGCGGGATACCTGTTCCTTCGCGTGCGCGCGGGCGAGGCACCGTCGCAGAACGGCGCTGCAGTGACCGCCACGTTCGGCCTCGGGGCTGCGACGGTTGCAGGGACGTTCTGACGCTTCACATACGGCTCAGCGGACCGCCAGCGACACCGATACGACCAGGTTCTCGCTGTTCGTGACAAGCGTCGCGAGCAGCGCGAGCAGCTCCGTCAAGAGCGTCTCCGGCTGACAAGGTGCCTGCAGCGCGACGTCGAAGCCGGCCGTCCAGGCGCCCTGCTCGCGCTCGGGGGTGAGGGCTTGGTCCAGGCCGAGCACCCCGACGCTCTCCGAGAGCGGATTGGCGCGGAGGAGGCGAACAAGGTTCAACGCTGGCGGCCCCAGGTCGATGACGACTATCTCGGGCAAGAAACGGGCGACGACGTCCGGGGCTTCGCTCGAATCCGGTACTTCGAGCACCACGAAGCCGGACTCCGAGAGCGTCGTGGCGTAGG
>Ga0102924_1001243_pt1 | contig 29996 bp, 26 predicted proteins | sample PaiPotPPM11metaG_FD_80116 | JGI IMG/M metagenome (GOLD analysis project Ga0102924, IMG submission 80116) | Iron sulfur acid spring bacterial and archeal communities from Banff, Canada, to study Microbial Dark Matter (Phase II) - Paint Pots PPM... ... | reverse complement strand
AGGCTCGCCAAGGATTGGGAAAACCTCAATCGAAAGGCGCTGGCTTTCTTGCGCCTCGCCTCAATCCGCCTCATGCTCCGAAAGCTTTGCAATCCCGCTTGATGTTCCCGGACAGACTCTTAGGCCGATTTCAGCGGCATCAGAAGTAGATGTCGTCTGGTTTACAGGTATGGATTCATGATAATCATAAGATACGTCGACCGTAGCGACGTCGCTGGAAGGTTGCTCAGGATTGCTATTGCGATCATTACAAAAGGCACTCACTGATTTTTTCCAACTTCCAAATGCTTTCGCATACACCTTGGGCGAAATATTTCCCTTAATCCACATTTCATGCCAAGTCGGCTGTTGTCCGAGCTCTTCCCAGAGCCGCTGCATTTCATCGAATAATTGTTCGATTGAATACTTTCTTTCGCTTCCGGGCACGCCGCCGACCGCCTTAACCGCATTAATCCAGTTTCCAAAATGGAAGAAGAATGGACCCTTTGAATAAGTTCCACCGCGCTCCCTGTACAGTTGATAAGTAATTGGATCGCCTGGGCGCTTCCCGCAAACCGCCCTCAGCTCCTCAAGCAACATTGCCTTCGTCACGTGAGTTCCTGCCCGCTGTTGGAAGCGCACTCCCATCTTATTGCAATAACGTTCAATAGCGTTGGGCCATGATCCAAAGCGCAAGCGATAGGCATCGCCATCGACTACGCTTTCCTTGCTAAATTCCGTATAGGTCGGGCGGCGCCCCTTCTCACGCCATAATCTACCGATTTCATTCAACAGATCATCGTCCGAAAGGTCTTCACGTCGTCTTTCTCCATGAGCCGATCTCTTGGTTTGCACAATACGTGGTTGTGCTCTCGCCCCGATAACGCCCATTACTTCATCCCAGCGATGCACGCCAAGACAATTCCTTATGGTCTGAAGCGCGTAAACCCCACCATACTGCTTGTAACCGTTGAAACTGAATCTGCTTCCTCCAGTGTGTTCTAAAGTTTTGCGCAGATCGGCTACGACGTTTTCAACAGTGTATTTGGCGCTCGGAGGCACATAGACGAAGCCTGCACGCGTTATGGCCTCTGCGTAATTTCCAAAGCGATCTCTGATGGTCGCTATGCTTATATTTGCGAGGCGAGAAAATTCCATAATGGTAGGAACAACTCCACCGTTCTCCTTGACCGCCCGCTGTATCTCCTCAAGAATCTTGGTATTTGGAATTCGGATTAACGACTTTGGTTCGAATCGCATGACCTACCTCGGAATTGCGATGATGACAGTCCACTCTACTTCGCCGAACCCTTAATCCAAGGCGCCACGCGATGCTACTAATCAGGCACGAGGCACTTACCTGTCTCGGTCGGCAACCACCGCTGCCCAACGCCAAACCGCCTCCAGGTGCGACCATATCTCATGCTCCCAGGCTTGACGAGGTTGTAGCCTATGGACTACGTTCCGCTTCGTGATCGAAGTGCGCCAGACCGCGGAATTTTCGAAAGTGCGCTCATCGGCACGTGCCGTCATTGCGAGACACGGAGCGCCGAAAGGCGCCTAGTGCCGAAGCAATCCAGGATTCGTCGTATGCTTGCCTGGATTACTCGTCGCTTCGCTCCTCGCAATGACTGCGGCGTTCCATCGCGGAGCAGAAATTGTGATTTTGCTATGCGGAGGCGACAAGCGCACGCAGCGGCAGGACATTAAGCGGGCTCTGGCATTAGCGGAGGACGAGTGATGCCGAAAACGACGCGATTTGATGCAGCCGACTATCTCGACAGCGAGGAACGGCAGGTCGCCTACATCACGGCGGCGTTTGAAACCGGCGATGCGGATTTCGTGCGCGATGCGCTCGGCATCGTTGCCAAGGCGCGCGGCATGGGCGAGATTGCAAAAAACGCCGGTTTGAATCGCGAGAGCCTGTACAAGGCGCTCAGCGAAACCGGCAATCCCGAATTTGCCACCGTTATGCGCGTTGTCCGCGCGTTGGGCCTTACGCTCTCAGCCCGCCCGGCAGCGCGGGCGCATGTCTCCAAGCGGCGGCGCGCGGCGTGACAGCCGCACATCGCTTGCGCTATCCTCCCGCCATCGGGTTCCATAACACTTGGTCAATGCGCGAGGCGCCCGTGGCCAGCATGACCAGGCGGTCGAGACCGAGCGCGATGCCGCAAGCCTGCGGCATCGCCGCCACGGCGGCCAGGAAATCTTCGTCGATCGGATAGCGCTCGCAGTAGATGCGCTGTTTCTCCGCCATTTCGGCTTCGAGGCGGCGGCGCTGCTCGGTGGCATCGGTCAATTCGCCAAAGCCATTGGCGAGTTCGACGCCGCAAACATAAAGCTCGAAGCGCTCGGCGACGCGCGGGTCGCGCGCCGGACGCGCCAACGCCGCCTGCACCGACGGATATTCGTCAAGCATGGTCGCTCGCCCGATACCAAGCTCACTCTCGACGCGCTCCACCAGGATGCGGCTGAAGATATCGCTCCAGCGGTCGTCGGCAGCGATGCGGATGCCGGCCGCTTGCGCCGCGTTGGCGAGACGCTCGCGGTCGGGCTCGCCGCCGGGCAGCGTCGCCAAGAGATCGATGCCGGCAAATTTCGCGAACGCCTCCGCGACGGTGAGCCGCTCCGCCGCACCGAACGGATCGGCGGTGCGGCCGCGGAAGCTGAACTCTCTCGTGCCGGCCGCCTCTGCCGCCAGCGCCAGGAGCGCCGAGCAGTCGTCCATCAACATCCGATAGGACTCGCCCGTGCGATACCATTCGACCAGGGTAAATTCCGGAGCATGCAGCGCGCCGCGCTCGCGGTTGCGGAACACTTTGGCGAACTCGACGATGCGCTGTTCGCCGGCCGCGAGAAGCTTCTTGCACGCGAACTCCGGCGAGGTGCGCAGATAGAGTGGCGACCTCGTCCCATCCGGCGCTGCAAGCGTGGTGGCGAAGGCATGCAGATGTGTTTCGTTGCCGGGCGAGACTTGTAGCGCGCCGGTCTCGACCTCGATAAAGCCCTGGGCGGCAAACCATGCACGAAGCGCCGCCACGATCCGCCCGCGCGCCAACAGCGCCGGCCGCCTGTCGGCATGGACGTGGGGAGCCCAAAATGGCGAGGAACGGGGCGGATTATCCGGCATGTCCTTGTCCGCGAACGATTGAGAAAATAACTGGCGATTGGGCTCAGGATCGGTATGTTGCGCCCCAACCGAGGCCCCAAGCGCTTAAGGATTTCATCCCGTGAAAGTCATCGCCAGCTCGCTGCGAAAAGGCAATATCGTCGATATCGACGGCAAGCTCGGGGTCATCGTGGCCACCGAGAGCATCCATCCCGGCAAGGGCACGCCGGTGACCCAGATGGACGTACGCCGGATCGCCGACGGCGTGAAGCTGTCGCTGCGCTTTAAGACCACCGATCAGGTCGAGCGCGCCTTCGTCGAGGACAACAAGCACCAGTTTATGTTTCAGGATAGCGAAGGCTTCCATTTCATGAACATGGAAAGCTACGACCAGGTTGCGCTGCCCGCCGACATTATCGGCGATCAGGCGGCCTATCTCGAGCCGGAGATGGAGGTGACGATCAGCATGCACGAGGGCGTTGCGGTCGCCATCGAACTGCCGCCCAAGGCGACGCTGGAAGTCGTCGAAACCGAGCCGACCATCAAGAGCCAGACCGCAGCCTCTTCCTACAAGCCCGCGGTATTGTCGAACGGCGTGCGCACCATGGTGCCGCCCTTCGTCACCGCCGGCACCAAGATCGTGGTGATGACCGCCGACGGCAGCTACGTCGAGCGGGCCAAGGATTGAACATTCGGCAGCGTTTGCACGCTACCGCATCCTGAATATTCATTCATCGTCGGCCTCCCACCGTCCAAACCTGTTGCACGGCGGAACCACTGCCCGCACTTCACGCTTTGGAAAACCGCGGCACCGCTTGGCAGGACGCGCGTTGGTAGCGATAGTGCGGCGTTCGAGCTTGGAACCGACCTGTGGCTGCCTCGCCAAAAGCCAGTTGTCCTTCGCGCGCCGGCATCGCCGCGATGGCGCTCGCTTGCACATTGCTTTGCGGCTCCGCGCAGCTCGCGTTGAGCCAGTCGTGCAAGCCGCCCCACCCGCTGCCGACCATCGTTCTCAAGAACATGGGCGACTGCGACTTCAATCTGGACTCGCTTGAATTCCGCGGCACGCCGGTCGAGCAGGCCGAGTGCCTGATGCGCGGCCTCGATCAAACGCGCAATCTCGGCCCACGGCTTGAAAGCCTGCCCGACGCGCTGGCAAGCCGTGTCGGGCGCGACGCCGGGCTGCCGTCGCGTGAGATCTTGAGCGCATACCTGTCGAAGCAGGACCTCGAATGGAATTTTGCCGCCTATCTCTGGCAACCGGTCTCACGCGCGGAGGACAACAATCCGGAGGCGCCCGCGGCGCGGTATTTCGTCATCCACGACACCAGCGGGCCGAATTACGGACACCGGTCGTTTCCCGACGACATCGATGTCAATCCGAAGATCAACAATCTGAATAATTTCGTTTGCGCGGACGGCTGGGGCAAAGCCCATGTCGTCGTCAATCGTTCGGGCGAAATGCTATTGGACCACGATTTTTCCATCCCTTGGCGCGAGACCAAGTTCGAGCGTGCGGTCGATTTTGTCGGCACATTGAAGGGACTCTTTCTTCACGTCGAACTGATCCAGCCGCGACGCAGTGCAGCGAGGCACGGCTCGCGCAACGACGCGCAGCCGCCAAGCCCGGCCTTCACCACCGCGCAATACGATCGCCTTGCCTTGCTTTACACGATCGCCAGCGTGCGGGCGGGACGATGGCTCGTTCCGGCATTTCACGCCGCCATCGACGGCGGCATTCGCGACGGCCACGACGACCCGATGGGTTTCGATGTTGAGAGTTTTGCCAATAGCCTGACACTTGTCGTCGAAAAACTGCGCGGGCCGCAAGCCGCGCAGGCCGCGCAGCAGTGACGCGCCAAGTCTTGACGCGTCATGTCTTGAATGGGATGCGGCCGGTGCGCGAGACATTGCGAGCCTGCTGGGTGGCCGGTCTCATTTTTGCAGCGCCCGCCACAGCGCAGGAAGCAACGCCGCCGATGACGGTCCCGCACGTATCGTCGACCGATGTCGATTGGGGTGCGGTACGCGGGGCGCTGGCAAATCTCGACACGCTTACGCCGCACAGCGACGGAAGTAGCGCGTCATCGCCCGACGCACTGACGCGCCTCAATGAAGCGACGGCAAGGGTCTTTGCCAAGATCGCGGCGAGCCCGGTGCCTGTTTTGCTGCCGTTCGATACCGCCGCTTATCTGCGCGACGCCGCGCAAGGCGGTGCGGGCGACGGCAGCAAATATCTTTCGGGCTTTAACGCCGCGACCTTATTCTATCCCGGCCCGTCCGGATACGATGCCGCGCTGTCGCTGCGGCCGCAGGACGCGCCCGGCCTCGATCTGAGCTTTGCGAAACCTGTGGGCGTGGAGATCTCCGGCTCGGCCCTGGTTTATGAACTCGATGGCCCGGCGGCTTCCGACGGCAAGGCGGTGCCGCAGCTCGATGGCCAATTTCCCGGCATCCGCCGCGCGCTGCTTGAAAGTCATCTGCGCTACACCTTCGTGCGCTTCGGCGTGCCTTATGTTGTCTCGATCGGATGCTTCGATGGTCCGTCGAGCGCGCACCGCTTGTCGTGCCGCGAGGCGGACAAGGTCGCGTTGCGCCTTCTCACCGCGCTCAACGTCGTCGGCGGCGCGCCACCGACCGGCACGGCGAACCTATCGCCGCAGACCATCGACCGGCCGGACAAAATCTCGCCCGACTTCACCTATTTCGCGCCGGGTGACATTCTTCCCGGCACCGGCGTGCACGGCCAAGCAGGCCGCGCCGACACCACGGTGTACGCCAAAATCCGATTTCCAATGGCGCAGGCGCCGGCCTACGCCAACTCGCAGTCGTTCATGAACTGGGGCAATTGCGACCTCACCGGCCGTGCCGGGCTCGGCGGCCGCGACGTCAACAAAGCCTATCGCTGCAAGGTCAACGACAAGCCGCTGGTCAACGATGAGTCGAAGAACTTCGCCTATCCGTGGCGCGATAATTTTTGCGAGCACCGCAGCTATGACGTTGGGCAGTGCCCCGCGGGCCTCGGCCATCAGGGCCAGGATATTCGTCCAGGCAATTGCTTGCAGCGCGTCGAGGGCGCCGGCCGTTGCGATCCGTATCAGGAGGATGTCGTCGCCGTGAGCGACGGCGTCGTGCTGCGCACACCGGGCGACAGGGCGCTCTATCTGGTCGTCGACAAGCCCGGCGAGCACATCCGCTTTCGCTACCTGCACATGAATCCGGACATGCTCGACGCAGCCGGCATGGTCACCGGGCGCGAAGTCGCCGAGGGCGAAGTCATCGGCGCGGTCGGCAATTACGGCCGCGAGGCCGGCGGCACCACCTATCATCTGCACTTCGACGCGCAGGTGCCGACGCGCGCCGGCTGGGTCTTCGTCAATCCGTATATGACGTTGGTCGCGGCCTATGAGCGCCTGATCGGTGGCCGCGGCCAGGTCGTCAACGACGCCATGTTCGCCCCGCCGCCGCCGCCCGCGGCTGAAGGCCAGACGCCCACGGCTGCAAGCGACGCCGATGGCCACGGCGTCCCCAATTCCGCCGCGATGATCACCTCAAAGCTCGCCGAAACGTCCAAATCGTCGAGCCCCGATGCTATTGTGGCGCCGAACGTCGGCGAATCGTCCCTCACCTCACGGCAGCCGAACATTGAGCGCAAGATCGTCACCGCCGGGCATTGCACGACGCACGTGCATAAAGGCCATCGCCGGCGCATTTGCCGGAGCGATGTTGCCGCGGCGCACGCGCGCGGAAGACACGCGCACGGCGTTCGATCAGTGGATCGCAGCGTTTCGCACCAAGGCCATGGCGCGCGGCATCACCGAGGATACGTACACGCGCGTCATGCGGGGACTGCGTCCTGACACCACCGGGCTCAAGGCGATCCACAACCAGCCCGAATTCAACCAAAAGCTCTGGCAATACCTCAACCGCGTTACCTCCGACTGGAAAATCGCCGCCGGCAAAGAAAAAGCCAGACAATATGCGCCGCTTTTTGCCCGCATCGAAAAAGATTTCGGCATCGAGCCTGCCTTCATGCTCGGGGTCTGGGGCATCGAGTCGGCGTTCGGCGACCCGATCGTTGAGAAGAACCACATGCGGCCGGTCATCCCGTCGCTGGCGACGCTGGCCTGGGGCGAACCGCGCCGCCGCGCCTATTGGGCAAGCGAGCTGATCAATGCGCTGACCATCGTCCAGCGCGGTTGGGCCACGCCTGAGCAAATGATCGGCTCATGGGCCGGAGCCATGGGCCACACCCAGTGGATGCCCGAAGTCTGGCTGCACATGGGCATCGACTACGACGGCGACGGCAAAATTCTGCCCTACGGCCCGCCGGATGATGCGCTCGGCTCGACCGCGCGCTATTTTGTCGAGCGCGGCAACTATCGGCGCGGCGAGCATTGGGGCTACGAAGTGCGCATGCCGGGTTCGCACGGTACTGCGTCGCGCACCTACGCCGCATGGCAGGCGCTTGGCGTGGCACGCGCCGACGGCCAGCCTTTCCCGCAACCGAACGCCACCGCACGGCCTTGGGTGCCGGTTCCCGGCGGGCCGGCATTCCTGCTCGGCCAGAATTTCTTCGCCGCGAAGAGCTACAACCCGTCGATGGCCTACGCGCTTGGACTTGTCTATCTCGGCGATCGTTGCGCCGGAGGCGCGCCTTTCGTGCAAAGTTTTCCGGACAGCGAACCGGCCGCGACGCTCGCCAACGTCCAGGAGATCCAGCGCCGGCTGACCGCGCTTGGCTTCGACACCGGCGGCGCCGATGGCCGCATCGGCAACGCGACGACACTTGCGGTGCAGAATTTCCAGCGCAAGGCCGGCATTTCGCCTGCCGACGGCTATGCCGGCGTGGGACTTCTCGCCCGCTTGCGCCAAGGGTCCTGAACGACCTTGTGAATTAGCTCGTGATCCGGTTGGATGAGGCCCACAAGCCGCCCCGCCCAAACCCCGAGGAACCCATGACGCCGTCTCAATCCGCGACCGCACGCGCCAACGCCGCCGATCCGGCGGTTGCAGGCCTCGAACGCCCGACACCCGCCGGCGCCAATGCGCCCGGCTTCGGCTCAGACGTCATCGCCGAGGCGCTGCGCTCGCTCGACATCCCCTATATCGCGCTCACCCCGGGCGCGAGCTATCGCGGCCTGCACGACAGCATCGTCAATTATCTGGGCAACTCCTCGCCGCAGATGCTGCTGTGCCTGCATGAGGAGGCCGCCGTCGCCATCGCCCACGGCTATGCAAAAGTTACTGGCAAGGCGATGGCCGCCGCGGTGCACTCCAATGTCGGTCTGCTGCACGCATCGATGGCGATGTTCAACGCCTGGTGCGACCGCATGCCGATGATCGTGCTCGGCGCCACCGGCCCGGTCGATGCCGCAAAGCGCCGGCCGTGGATCGATTGGATCCATACCGCGCGCGATCAAGGTGCGCTGGTTCGCGAATACACCAAGTGGGACGACCAGCCGGCCTCGCCCGGCGCGGCGCGCGAAGCCATTCTGCGCGGCACCTGGATCGCCAATACCGCACCGCAAGGCCCGGTCTACATCAATTTCGACGCCGAATTGCAGGAGATGAAAGTCTCCGAGCAACTGCCGTCGATCGACGTTGCGCGCTACATGCCGCCGGTCGCGACCGCAGCTCCTGCCGAGCTCGTGCGCCAGGCGGCGGCGATGCTCAAGGACGCCAAGCAGGTGTTGATCCTCGCCGGCCGCGCCTCGCGCAGCGTCGAGGCCTGGAATGCCCGCGTCGCGCTCGCCGAGGCGCTCAATGCGCGCGTCGTCAGCGATCTCAAGATCGGCGCGACCTTCCCCACCGACCACCCGCTCTATGTCGGCGCGCCGCGGGCGACGACGCCGGAGAGCGTCGAAGGCTTGAAGAACGTCGACGTCGTTCTCAGTCTCGATTGGGTCGATCTCGCCGGTGCCATGCGCTATGCCGGCCCGAACCCATCGGCCAAGGTCATCCAGGTTTCGCTCGACCACCGCATCCATAACGGCTGGAGCATGGATCATCAGGCCTTGCCGCCGGTCGATCTCATTCTGTCCGCCGATCCCGATCTCGTAGTACCGGAACTGGTCAAGGAAATCGGCAAGAGCACAAAGCCGCACGCGCTGCCGAGCGCGCGCACCGTCTCCGACAAGGAGCCGTCGGGCTTCACCAACGAGCACATCGCGCGCGCCTTGCGCAAAGTCCTCAAAGACCGGCCGGTGACTTACACGCACCTGCCGCTGTCATGGGACGACACCTGGGCGACGTTCAAACACCCGCTCGACTACGTCGGCTCCGACGGCGGCGGCGGCGTTGGCGGCGGACCGGGCATTTCGGTCGGCGCGGCGCTGGCGCTCAAAGGCTCCGGCAGATTGCCGATCGCGATTTGCGGCGACGGCGATTTCCTGATGGGCGTCACCGCGGTGTGGACTGCCGTGCATTACAAAATTCCGCTGCTGTTCGTGCTCGCCAATAACCGCTCGTTCTACAACGACGAGCTGCACCAGGAGCGCATGGCGCGCGCGCGTAACCGCCCGGTCGAGAACAAGTGGATCGGCCAGCGCATGTCCGAGCCGGAAGTCGATCTCGCCGCCATGGGCCGCGCCCAGGGCGCGGCCGGTTTCGGCCCGATCACCAAGCCGGCCGATCTCACGGCGGCGCTGGAAAAGGCGATTGCCGAAGTCGATGCCGGCGGCGTCGCCGTCGTCGATGTTCGCGTCGAGCCGGGCTACACCGCCGTCATGACGGCTGCAATGACGCGCGCCGGCAATTAAAACTGCGAGGGATGGTCGATCTTTCGACCGCGCATACCGCGGCCGCGGTGCAAGCGGGCTTCGTCTGGATCAACGAAGTCTCGAAGCATTTTCTCGGCGCGCAGTTTGGCGGCTACAAGCAGTCCGGCATCGGCCGCGAAAAATGTTTCGAGGAAATGCTCGCCTATACGCAGGATAAAGAATATTCACGTCCAGCCGGCCAAACTCTGAGTTCTATTCCTTCGGCTATTTTATCGCGAGCATTTGCTGAGAGCAGTCGTATACTTTACGATCGGAACGTGAAAGGCCGTCAGGGCGAAGCCTACAACGGAACGGTAAAGTTCCACTAAGGGCGACTGTGAAACGTCGCGACTTCATCACGCTAATCGGTAGCGCGGCGGTCGCGTGGCCGCGCACCGCGCGCGCGCAACAGCCGGCGATGCCAACGGTCGGATATCTCGGCTCCGCGTCGGCCGACGTCTGGGCCGGACGCTTGCAATCGTTCCGCCGGGGCCTGAGCGAAGCCGGATTCGACGAGGGCCGCAACGTGACGATCGAGTACCGTTGGGCGGAGGACCACTACGATCGATTGCCGGCAATGGCAGCCGATCTGGTTGGTCGTGGCGTGAACGTGCTGGTTACGCCCGGCAGCCTGCCCGCGGCACTGGTCGCGAAGGCTGCGACCACGACAATCCCGATCGTATTCGAGACCGGAGCCGATCCGGTCAGAGCGGGACTCGTTCCCAGCCTGAACCGGCCCGGCGGTAATATCACGGGCATCACCGCGCTGTCCTTCCAGCTCGGTCCGAAGCGGCTCGAATTGATGCACGAGGTCGTCCCCTCGGCCACCCTCATTGCAGCGCTTGTCAACCCTAGCGCCCCCGGCACTGCGGAGCCGCAAACGCGCGACTTGGAGGCGGCAGCGCGGACCCTCGGCATCGAGCTGCACTTCCTGCATGCCAGCAGCGATCACGATCTCGATGCGGCATTCGCAAGCTTGCTGCAACTGCGCGCCGGCGGCCTTGTGATCGTCCCTGACGTATTCACCAACAGCGTGAGCGAGCAGATTGCCGCTCTGGCCCTCCGCCACAAAGTGCCGGCGATCTTCCAGACCAACTCATTCGCCACCGCGGGCGGCCTTATGAGCTACGGCGGCGACATTACAGAGACGCATCATCTCGCCGGAATTTATACCGGAAGGATTCTTAAAGGCGAAAAGCCGGCCGACCTCCCGGTCGTCCAAGGTACGAAAGTCACGCTGATAGTCAATATAAAAACCGCCAAGGCGCTCGGCCTCAGCGTCCCGCTGCCGCTGCTCGGCCGCGCCGACGAGGTGATCGAATGAGGTCCGGCCTTTCCAAGTAGGGTTAGCGTAAGTCTATGTCTTTTTCGGGCCTGAGAGTGAGTAACCAGCATCCCCCCAACGCTCCTCGCCTGTAGCGGGGGCGCGCAAGCTTGCACCCCGCTTAAAGCAGGCGCATAAACGGCCACGCGGCCATGCCATAAACATGCCATAACTTTTCCGTATGAATGACGGAACCTGCGCAGACGATTGGATTTTCATAACTCGGTGGAGTGAATCTCCACCTTCCGGGAGGTCTACATGGACAAGAAGATAGCCGGTCTACTTGGGGCGGCGGCGGCCTTGACTACCGTAAGCGGCGCTCATGCTACCACGGCGCAAATAGCCGCCCCTGCGCCAGTGACAACTTATCGAAACCTTCTCGAACCGGTCCCCAACGCGGTGGCGTTGCTAAAAGCCGATGATGCGGCTCGCGCGCAGCAAAAACCGGCACGCGTGCAACTTGCCCAATATTACCATCATCATCACCACCATCACCACCACCACGGTTATTCCGACGGTGCTGCCGTCCTCGGCGGGGTTATTGGCGGCATAATTGGCGCGCAGCCGCGCTACTACGGAAATTGCTATTGGACGCTGGGTCGACCCTATTGGAACGGGTACGCCTGGATCCGGCCGCGCGTCCGGGTTTGTGAATAGAGAGCTCACCCTTGAAAGCTCCGGTACAAACCGCCGGAGCTTTTTTTGCGGAGTACCGGCGTGAAAAAATTCGGTTCGCGACCGTTTTTCTAGAGCCGGATGAGTTGAGGTTGAAGCCGATCGTTCGTCATGGCCGGACTTGTTCCGGCCATCCGCGTCTTTGTTTTGTCCGCGCATTTAAGGCGTGGATGCCGCGACAAGCGCGGGCATGACGATTCAAGACAATCTCATTTCGCTTAGTACGCGTTGTTGCGTCACGGACGATTATTTTATTTCGAAGGACGTTCGCTCACCGCTTCCCTACTCCGCTTAGGAATCCTTAGCGGTCATCAACTGACCCGAACCTAGCATCGCAGCGGAAGGCAGCGAGGCGCCGAAGTGGGTTTCGTGGATTTGATGAATGCTGGCGTGGAAAGTCGCCCCCGACCAGCCGACGAGCTTTTCGAAGTCGGCATCGATGATCGTCCCGAAGCGTCGCGCGGTCCACCCGAATTGAAACCAGACCGTCTACATCTCATCTTCTTACGGCGGAACGGCTTATTCCAAGGTACCTTGCGGAACTGTCGCAAGGCGGACACATTGTTGGTATTGACAGTAAGTCCGGCTGTTCCAATGGGCAAAGCAACTGCGGGAAACCATGCTCAAAGGCTTCATCTTGGGAATTGTCATCACGCTCCTTGTGGCCGCAGGAGTCGGCTATGCGACTTTGCGAATCGGCGCGATCCCGGCGAATGCAGACGCGCAGCCCGGCCCCCTCGAGACGTTCGTTGCCGAGACGGCTCTGCAGGCGACCCTGCGCAATGACGCTCCCAAGGGACCCAATCCGGTTTCGCTGACGGATGCCAACCTTATTGACGGAATTCATCTGTATGCGACGCATTGCGCGATTTGTCACGGCACGGCTGCCGGCGATGCGGCGGCGTCGGCTATAGCGAAGGGCGAGTATCCTAAGCCGCCTCAACTCGCGACCGATGGAGTGGAGGACGATCCCGAAGGCTGGACTTTCTGGAAAATCAAGCACGGAATTCGTTGGACCGGCATGCCTTCGTGGAAAGATGAACTGAACGACCGGCAAATCTGGACGCTGGCATTATTTTTGAAGCATATGGACAAACTGCCGCCGGATGCCGATACCGCCTGGCACGCAAACGGTTCACAAGTGCCAGCGGGAAATCCATCTCCGGCGGCTGCACCGGTGGAAAATCCAAATTCCAGATAGGGAACGCATCAGGTCGCGGCGCAGATCGGGCGACACCGACTCTCCCCCTTGAACCGCTTGACCAGCGTGGACTTGGTCGACATACCGCTCCCAGTTCTCCGAATACTTGGCGCACGGCTCCGTTGCAGTGCCGGCCTGCGCGGCCGTGGCGAATAATACCGCGTCTGCTATGAGGCATAACAATCGGAGCAAGTTACCCTCCGCCGGTGAATGCCGGATATCCTATTCGGAGAGCAGACTTATTCAAAAGCTTCAGCTGCAACGTGCCTTCTGCTCGGCAAATTCTGCTTCTGGGGAGCCCGTGATCGGCTTCACAGCTTGAACGTCTCGTACGTCGCCGGATGAAACAGCTCCTCGACGGAGAGCCGGCGCGACGACAAGCCCTCGGCATGGTGCTGCGCCAGAAAATAATCCAGCACCTTGCGGTTCGGCCCAGCGCCATATGACCAGAAGTCATAGCCCATCAGGTCGCGTGCTTCCTTGAGCCGCTCTTCGACAAACGGCAGCGTCGTTTTGGTCGCCGACGTATCGGACAGCTTGCTCACGCCGATATCCTTCGCTTGCTCGAAGGCCTTAAAGACCGCGCCGGGAAGCCACGGATGCTTGTCCGCAAGCTCGCGGCGGATGCCGACGACGTGCATGATCGGGAAAAAGCCGGTGCGCTTGTAATAATCCTTCGCCACTGCGACCGGATCGGGAAACAGCCAGCCGATATGCGGATGGCCCTTTTCGACCAGCGTCGGCGGCCGTGGCGCAATAAAACCGTCGATGTCGCCTTCCTCCAGCAGCGCCGAAATGGTTTTTCCCTCCGGCGCATTGTCGAGCCGCACGCCCGGCGGCAGGCTGACGGTGATCTTCTCCGGCCGTCCGGCGTGCTCGATGCCGCCGCGAATCCAATGAATGTCGGAGCGCCTGACGCCGTAATCGTCTTCCAGGAAGGCGCGCGCCCAGACATTGGCGGTGAGCTGATATTCAGGCACGCCGACTTTGCGGCCCTTGAGGTCCTGCGGCTTCTTGATCCGGTCGGTGCGCACATAGACCGAGGTGTGGCGAAAGGCGCGCGACACGAACGCCGGCACCGCGATATAGGGACAATTGCCCTGCGCGGTCTTGACCGTGTAGCTCGACATCGACAGCTCGCAAATGTCGAATTCGGCGGCCCGGAACGCGCGAAAGAAGATCTCCTCCGGAACGAGCTGCATATAGACCGGATCGACACCGTCGATCTGCACGGCGCCGTCGATCAGCGCACGGGTGCGGTCGTAGTCGCCGACGGCGACGGACAGATTGAGCTTGGCCATTGCATTTCCCTATAAACGTGCTCGCACCAATAGCCGCACGGACCGGGCCTTGCCAAGATGATATCCTCCACGAGAGGATGAGCGGAAACCGGTCTGACACGATGTGGCATCGCGCGCTGCTCGCGGCACTTTCTATCGTCGTTGCCTGCTCTGCCGCGGCGGCAGCGCCGGCGACGCGCGTTTACAGCGATGCCGGCAACATCTTCATTGAAAACAATGGCGCCAGGACGAAGCTCACCAGTTCGGAGCAGGATATCGATCCGGTCCTCGCGCCCAGCGGCACGTTCGTGGTGTTCACGCGCCAAGGCCGCGGCCGCAGCGCCCGGGCCTATAGCCTCGGCCAACCCTGTATGACGTCACCGAAGCCGGATGAGCTGCGCCAAGTCAATGTCGACGGCAGCGGCGATAGGCTGTTGCTGAGCGGCCGCAAGGGCGAACCGCAAGAGCAGCTCTGCGATTTCCGCAGCAAGCAATTCAACTCCGACGGGCAGCGGCTGTATTTCCTGACGCCGGGCTGGATGACGTTGGCCGCCCTGCACGTTTACGACATGCGCGCGCGTGAGGATCACTTTGTCCTGCCCGCCACCGACCTTCTGGTGCTCAGCTTCTGTGCCAACAAGTACAAGGACGATCTGGCCGTGCGATCCCGCCGCGATTTCCTGTTCGGCGGCAGCTACGATTGGTACTGGCTCTATGATGCAACGGGCAAGAAAGAGCTCGGCCCCATCGGACCGTTCGACAATCCGGACGACATCGTCAAGCTGGCGCACGATGAGTGGTGCAAGCCGTAAATCGCTCGTAGGGTGGGCATTGCGCCGTTGCGACGCTTCGGGTTCACGCTGCCGTTGCACGCGATGCCCACGCGTTCGGCGTTCGGGACCGTCCCGCGTGGGCAAAATCGCCGATGAACCTATATTGCGGCTCCGCTGCGGGTGGCGATTTTGCCCACCCTACGTCACCGTAATGCCCTGCTCCGCCGTCGTCACCGTGCCGTCATCATCGGTCCAGGCGAAAGCGAACGTACCGCTCTCCTCTACTTTGACCGTGAACTCGAAATAGGGATTGGCGGCAATCGCCGGTTCGAGATCGGCGCGGAATACTTCATGGCCGCCGAACGTGCAGACGAACAAATTGATGATCTTGCGCGGGATGGGCTTGCCAGCCTCATCCTTGCGGAAGCCGGTCTCCATGGGATGCGCCACCAGCGTCTTGATCTGAATGACGTCGCCTTTTTTTGCTTCGCTGGGAACGCGCAGGCGCGGTTTCTCGGCCATGGTTTTTCCGTTGCTGTCTGTTTCAGCCGCCGCAGCCGCCGACGGTGACCTTGACCATCTTGCGGTCGATGTAAAGTTTGCCGGTCGAGGTTTTGGCCAGGACGATGACGTTCTCGGTCGAATTGAGACGGATGCGGGTTGCCACTTCGGCGCGGCCCGCCGCCGGCGTGAGATGGAAATTGACGATGCCGGGATTCGGATTGCCGTCGGCGACGACACGGATTTCGCTCACGTAATCATCCGCCGTCATCGCGCTGTCGACCTTGATCGACAGCGGCACGGTGTTGCCGTTCTCGGCAATCTCGGGAAGATCGATGGCGATCTTGCCGCTCTCGGCCGCCTTGCCGCCGGTGAACTTGGCGATCTCGGCGTCCGCTTCGGCCGGCGTTGCCGCGGCCTCATCGATGGCGATGAGCGTGAGCGTCAGACCGGCGCCGAGCACCAGCGCGCCGCGGCGGGTGATTGCGGACATTGTGGGGTTACTCCGTAGCCGCAGGCAGATAACACATGGTCTTGTTAATTCAAGGGGAATCGGCAGTTTCGTAAATGCGGTCCCACGTAACGTGCTAGAGTCAGCAAATCATGCTGAAAATCGAGATCGAGAAAGAAGAAGACGGTCGCTGGATTGCAGAGATTACTGCATTGCCCGGTGCGCTGGCCTATGGCGCGAGCGAAGCCGAGGCTACCGCAAAAGCTAATGCGCTCGCACTGCAGGTAATTGCTGATCGCTTGGAGAACGGCGAGCAGTAATAGCTAAACGCTTCTCCGTTACCGCCCGGCAAAAGACTCCGCTGGCGCGATATCGGTCAGCTTGAATTGCACGCGCTCTGCGCCCTGCCAGCGGTCGATCGCGAAGGAGCCTGCGGCGTGGATTTGCCGGCCGCGATTTTCTTTTAGGGCCAGCCCGAGTTTTTGCCCGGCGGCGCGGAAGGCGATGGCGTTGACCGAGGCGCCGTCGGCGGATTTCAGCCGCACCCGCACGTGCGCCTGGCCGACGTCCTCGGCATAGGTCACCGTATGCGCCGGCAGCGCAATCGTCGGCTCCGGATTGCCCGAGCCGAACGGCGCGGCGCGGTTGATCATAGCAACGAGATCGACAGTCGCTCCCGCGGCGCTCACCGCGCCGTCGATCATGAGGCCGCTGGCGCGGCGCGCCACCTGCACGTCGGGCGCGAGAGCCGACTCGAGAAAGGCGCGGAACTGTGCAAGCGCGCCCTTGCGCAGCGTCACGCCGGCCGCCATGGCATGGCCGCCGCCCTTGACCAGCAGGCCTTCCGTAACGGCGCGCCGCACCGCGCGGCCGATGTCGACGCCGACGATCGAGCGTCCCGAACCGGTGCCGACGCCGCCGGGCGCCAGCGCAATCGCAAAAGCCGGCCGGCCTAATTTTTCCTTCAGCCGCGCCGCGACGAGGCCGACGACGCCGGGATGCCAGCCTTCCGCAGCCGTGATCACCACCGATGCGGTCTCCTCGACGCCGAGCGCCGCCATCGCCTCGGCTTCGGCCTGCGCCAAAGTCTCCTGCTCGATTGCCTGGCGCTCGCGGTTGAGCCGGTCGAGCTCGGCGGCGATTTTCACGGCTTCGATCGGATCGCTCTCCATCAGCAGCCGCGCGCCGAGATCGGCGCGGCCGATCCGCCCGCCGGCATTGATGCGCGGCCCGAGCAGGAAGCCAAGGTGCCATGCTTCGGGCGGACCGGACAGCCGCGCGACATCCATCAGGCTGACATGGCCCGGCCGCTCGCGCCGGCGCAGCGCGAGCAGGCCCTTGGCGACGAAAGCGCGGTTGAGGCCAATGAGCGGCACGACATCGGCCACAGTGCCGAGCGCGACATCGTCGAGGAGCCCGAGCAAATCAGGCTCCGGCCGCTCCGTGGTCCAGAAGCCGCGTGCGCGCAGCGTCCGGTTGACCGCCACCACGGTCATGAAAACGAGGCCCACCGCGGCCAGATGACCGAGGCCGGAGAGATCGTCGCGGCGATTCGGATTGACGATCGCGATTGCCGGCGGCAGCACCTCGTCGGCCTGATGATGGTCGATGACGACGACGTCGACACCGAGCGCCTTGGCCTCCGCCAGCGGCTCGATGCTGGTGGTGCCGCAGTCGACGGTCACGAGAAGCGTCGCATCGCGGCCGGCGAGCGCGCGCACCGCTTCCACATTCGGCCCGTAGCCTTCGAACAAGCGGTCGGGAATATGGACGATGGCCTCGATACCGCCAAAGCGCAGGAAGCGCGCCAGCAGCGCCGCCGAAGTGGCGCCGTCCACATCGTAGTCGCCGAAAATCGCGACGCTTTCGCCGCGCACGATGGCGTCCGCGATGCGCTCGGCCGCTTCCGGCATGGCGGTGAGCACATTCGGGTCGGGCATTGACCGCTTGAGCGTCGGATCGAGGAACGCGTCCACAGCATCGACCTCGACATTGCGGCCGGCAATGATGCGCGCCAGCAGTTCGGGAAGGTCATGCCGCTGCGCAATCGCCAAGGCACGGGCGGAGCCACGCTCATCCAGCCGGTCGCGCCAGGCGCGGCCGGTCGCCGAGTTTTCGACGCCGAGGAACAGGCGATTCTCAGACATTGTCCCGTCATTCCGGGGCGCGCCGTCAGGCGCGAGCCCGGAATCCATAATCACAGCCGGTGCAAGTACCGCGCCGTCGGTGGTTTCGTCTTCAACCTTACGCGAACTTGTCGAGCTTGCGATGCTCGGCGACGATGCGGCGCACGGTGCCGCTCGCCGACCGCATCACGACGGTTTCGGTTTCAATGATGCCGTTGCCGAATCTGACGCCGCGCAGCATGCGGCCGTCGGTCACGCCGGTCGCCGCGAATAGGCAGTCGCCGCGCACCATGTCCTCGATCAGGTATTTCTTGCGCGGATCCTTGATGCCCATTTTCGCCGCGCGCTCGCGCTTCTCCTCGGTGTCGATGACGAGGCGGCATTGCATCTGGCCGCCGATGCAGCGCAGCGCCGCCGCCGCCAGCACGCCCTCGGGCGCGCCGCCGACGCCGAGATAGATGTCGATGCCGGTCTTGTCGGGTTCGGCGGTATGGATGACGCCGGCGACGTCGCCGTCGCTGATCAGGCTGACCGCCGCGCCGACCTTGCGCACCGCGGCGATGATGTCGGCGTGGCGCGGCCGATCGAGGATCATGGCGGTGATGGCATCAGGCTTCACGCCTTTCGCCTTGGCGAGCGCGAGAATGTTCTCGTCAGCCGGCGCATCGAGGTCGATCACGTTTTTCGGATAGCCGGGGCCGATCGCGATCTTGTCCATGTAGATGTCGGGCGCGTGCAGCATCGCGCCGTGATCGGCCATCGCCAGCGTGGCAATGGCGCCCGGCATGTTCTTGGCGCACAGCGTCGTGCCTTCGAGCGGATCGACGGCGATGTCGACCTTGGGCCCGGATTTGGTGCCAACCCGTTCGCCGATGAACAGCATCGGCGCTTCGTCCATTTCGCCCTCGCCGATCACGACGGTGCCGTCGACCGTCAGCTGGCCGAGTTCGCGCCGCATCGCATCGACGGCGGCCTGGTCGGATTTCTTCTCCGCGCCACGCCCGCGCAAACGCGCCGCCGCGACCGCGGCACGCTCCGTCACACGCACGATTTCGATGGAGAGAACGCGCTCCAGCGTCGGCCTCGGCGGAATAGTGATCGACGCCATCTTCCACCCCTACTTTCACTCCTGCAGCGGTCTAATTCTTCTCGATCCGGATCACCTGCGGCCGGCCGGAGATTACACGGTCGCGACGCACGGCGACGAGGGCCTTGCGCACCGCATCTTCGCTGGTCGCATAAGTAATCATGATGACAGGAACCGGCTCTCCGGACCGGCCCGGCCGCGCCGTATCGTGCCCAATCTCGTGGCGCTGCACGATCGACTCAAGCGATATCTCCTGCTGCGCCAGACGCCGCGCGATGGTTGCGGCCGAGCCCGGGCGGTCGCGCGCCAATAGGCGAATGTAATAGCCGCCTTCATGGTGCTGCATCGGCGCTTTGCGCACCGCAGTCATGCGCGCGGCCGGACGCCCGAACGGCGGCGTGCGCACGCCGCAGGCGATATCGGCAAGATCGGAGACCACGGCGGACGCCGTCGCCATGCCGCCGGCGCCGGGGCCGACCAGCGTAATCGGGGCAAGGCCCTCGGCATCGATCGTGACCGCATTGGTCACGCCCATGACCTGCGCGATGGCAGAATCTTTCGGCACCATGGTCGGATGCACCCGCTGCTCGATTCCGGCCTCGGTCTTCACCGCAACGCCAAGGAGTTTCAGGCGGTAGCCAAGCTGGTTCGCAGCATCGAGATCGGCGAGCGTGATCGACGAAATGCCCTCGACATAGATCGCCTTGGGATCGAGCTTGATGCCGAACGCCAGACTCGCCAGGATCGAAAGCTTTTGCGCGGCATCGTGGCCTTCAACGTCGAATGACGGATCGGCCTCCGCATAGCCGAGCCGTTGCGCCTCGCGCAGGCAGTCGCCGAAGGCGAGCCGGTCCTGCTCCATGCGCGACAGGATGTAATTGCAGGTGCCGTTGAGGATGCCATAGATGCGCGTGAACGAATTGCCATTGAGCCCTTCGCGCAGTGTTTTGACGATCGGAATGCCGGCGCAGACCGAAGCCTCGAAATTGAGCGCGACCTGACGCCGCTCCGCCAGCACGGCGAGCCTTTGGCCATGGCGCGCCAGCAGCGCCTTGTTGGCGGTCACCACCGGCTTGCCGGATGAGAGCGCGGTTTCCACGGCGCGTTTAGCCGGGTCCCCTGCTCCGCCCAGCAACTCGACAAAAACGTCGATCGACGGATCGCGCGCCAGCACCACGGGATCGGCGGTCCAACGAAATTTCTTTAAGTCGACATTTCGCTTCTTGCTGCGCGAGCGCGCCGAGACCGCGACAATCTCGATCGGACGGCCGCAGCGCGCCATGAGTTTATTGCGGCCGCTGTGCAAAAGCTCGACGACGGCCGAGCCGACAGTGCCCAGTCCGGCAAGACCGACTTTCAGCGGTTCGGCCATGAAACGCGCCAGTTCAACGTCGCCAAGTTGGTGAAAAGCGACCGCCGGCTAACGCCGCGTCGCCATGGGTACGACGTTGTGCAGCATTTCCGGGCCGGTTTCAAGAAAGCGCCGGATGTTGCGCGCGGCTTGCCGAATGCGCTGCTCGTTTTCCACCAGCGCGATGCGCACATGGCCCTCGCCGTATTCGCCGAAGCCGGCGCCGGGCGATACCGCGACGCCCGCCTTCTCGACCAGAAGGGTGGAGAATTCGACGCTGCCCAGCGGCCCAAACGGTTCCGGGATCGGCGCCCAGGCGAACATCGACGCCTTCGGCGGCGGCACTTGCCACCCGGCCCGGCCGAACGAATCCACCAGCGCGTCGCGCCGGCGCCGATAGACCGAACGCATTTCCTCGATGCAATCATCGGGACCGTTGAGCGCCGCCGTCGCCGCGACCTGGATCGGCGTGAACGCGCCGTAGTCGAGATAGGATTTCACCCGCGCCAGCGCCGCGATGATGCGCTCGTTGCCGACCGCAAAGCCGATGCGCCAGCCGGGCATCGAATAGGTCTTCGACATCGAGGTGAATTCGACCGCGACGTCCATGGCGCCCGGGACTTGCAGCACCGACGGCGGTGGATTGTTGTCGAAATACACCTCGGAATAGGCAAGATCGGACAGCACCAGAAGACTGTGCTTTTTCGCAAACGCAATCAGGTCGCGATAGAAGTCGAGATCGGCGACGCAGGCCGTCGGATTCGACGGATAGCACACCACGACCGCGATCGGCTTTGGAATGGAGTGCAGCACCGCGCGCTCGAGCGCACCGAAAAAATTAGCATCCACCGCCACCGGCACCGAGCGGATGGCGCCGCCGGCCATCAGGAAGCCGAAGACGTGGATCGGATAGGTCGGATTCGGCACAATGATGACGTCGCCCGGCGCGGTGATCGCCTGCGCGACGTTGGCGAAACCTTCCTTGGAGCCGAGCGTCGTGACGATCTGCGTTTCCGGATTGAGCTTCACACCGAAGCGGCGCGCGTAATAGGCGGCTTGGGCGCGGCGCAATCCCGGAATCCCCTTCGACGACGAATAGCGGTCGGTGCGTGGCTTGCCGATGGTCTCCTTGAGCTTGTCGATCACGTGCACGGGCGTCGGCAGGTCGGGATTGCCCATGCCAAGATCGATGATGTCGGCGCCGCCGTTGCGGGCGACCGCTTTGGCGCGATTGACCGTTTCGAACACATACGGCGGCAGACGGCGAATGCGATAAAACTCTTCCATGGCGAGCCCCGGCGCGTCGGATCGACGATAGCCCTAAGACCTTCGACGATAGCTTAACAACGGACTTTTATCACGGCTTGGCAGTGGCACCAGCGCTTGGCGTGGTGCCGGTGGTAGCGGGCGCGCCGGCCTGGGCGGCCTGGGCTTCGGCGCTCAAGCGGGTGCGGTCCGTGATCAGAGCGTCGGTGGCCTGTTTAACCTGATCCGGGGTCATCGGCGTATCGCCGCGTGCCGTGGGTTTCTCAAGCACCGAGGGATAATCGGCGCCCGGCGAGCAGGCAGCCAGCAGCACGGTCATGGCGCCGATCGCCATGGCCGCAACGAGCCACCCGGTCACACGTCCGCGTTTATGCACCCCTATATTCCCTCGCGCTCCAGCCAGGCGTCACGTCCGGTCCGGCCCAGCCCTAAACCGTCTAGGCTTTGAGTCTTATGTCCACGAATGCTTACAAACTCAATACGTTATACAAATTCGTTGAAACCGCGCCCCAAGCCATTCCGGTAGCGTGGTAATATGTCGAAACAAGGACGCTTGCGGCAACGCGGTCTCGTCAAAGGCTGCGCAGACAGCCGCCAAGCATTGCCCATGATGATGCCTTGCGCGGCTGACCCGAGCAGGCCATTTCTGCATCAAGAGCCGGCTTTGTCATAGCTTGCGGCCGGCATTGAGGAACGCACGTTGAGGGCTCCATCGCAAGAACCGATGAAGATCGGCGCCGTCGACGTCGAGGAGTTTTCGCGCAATCTGGCGCGCCTCGTCGAGGAAGGCGGCCGCGCCTTGGCGGCCTATCTGAAACCCCGTGAGGATGGCCGCAACAGCAACGAAATCGCCGAGGAAATCACCGAGGTCGTTAAAACCCTCGGCCAGGTTGCGGAATACTGGCTCGAAGACCCGCAGCGCGCGCTGGAAGTCCAAACCAGGCTGGGCAAGGCCTATCTCGATCTGTGGGCGTCGGCGGCAAAGCGGCTCACCGGCGAGGAAATCGTCCCCGTCGCCGCACCCGAGCCCGGCGATAGACGTTTCAGCGATCCGGAATGGTCGTCGAACCAATTCTTCGATTTCCTCAAGCAGGCCTACCTGCTCTCAGCGCGCTGGGCCAATCAGCTCGTCATCGATGCCAGCGGGCTTGATCCGCACACCCGGCAGAAAGCCGAGTTTTACGTGCGGCAGATCGCCAACGCGATGTCGCCGTCGAACTTCGTGCTGACCAATCCGGAACTGCTGCGCGAGACGGTGCTGAGCAATGCCGACAACCTGGTGCGCGGCATGCGCATGCTGGCCGAGGACATCGAGACCGGCGGCGGCGATCTGAAAATTCGCCAATCCGACGCCTCGATGTTCGCGGTTGGACGCAATCTCGCGACCACGCCGGGCAAGGTCATCTACCAGAATGAGCTGATGCAGCTCATCCAATACGCGCCCTCGACCGCAATGGTGCTCAAGCGCCCGCTGCTGATCGTGCCGCCCTGGATCAACAAGTTCTACGTGCTCGATCTGACGCCGGAAAAGTCCTTCATCAAATGGTGCGTCGATCAGGGCATCACCGTGTTCGTCATCTCCTGGGTTAATCCCGACGCGCATTTGGCGAAGAAGGGCTTTGAGGAGTACATGCGCGAAGGCCCGCTTGCGGCGCTCGATGCGATCAAACAGGCAACCGGCGAGGACAAGGTCCACGCCGCCGGCTATTGCGTCGGCGGCACTTTGCTTGCGGTCACGCTGGCTTACATGGCGGCGAAACACGACGAGCGCATCGCGTCGGCGACCTTGTTCGCCGCCCAGGTCGATTTCACCTATGCCGGCGATCTCAAGGTCTTTGTCGACGAGGAGCAGGTCGATCTGCTCGAGCACAAGATGGCCGAGAAGGGCTATCTCGAAAGCAAGTCGATGGCGACCGTGTTCAACATGCTGCGCTCGAACGACCTAGTCTGGCCCTATGTCATCAACAACTACCTGAAGGGCAAGGCGCCGTTTCCGTTCGACCTGCTGTATTGGAATTCCGACGCCACGCGATTGCCGGCCGCCAATCACTCGTTTTATCTGCGCAACTGCTATCTCGATAACAAGCTGTCGAAGGGCCGGATGATTATCGACGGCGCGCCGGTCAATCTGAAGGCGGTCACCATACCGATCTACAATCTGGCAACCCGCGAAGATCACATCGCGCCGGCAAAATCGGTGCTGCTCGGCTGCAAATTCTTCGGCGGCCCGGTGCGGTTCGTGATGTCCGGCTCGGGCCATATCGCCGGCGTGGTCAACCCGCCGGACAAGAAGAAATACCAGTATTGGACCGGCCAAAGGCCGCGCAACGCCGACCTCGACGGCTGGCTGGAAAAGGCCAAGGAATATCCCGGCTCATGGTGGCCCGACTGGCTGGTGTGGCTGACGCGGCAGAGCCCGACCGAAGTTGCCGCGCGCGTCCCCGGCGAAGGCGCGCTCAAGGCCATCGAGGACGCACCGGGAAGCTATGTACGCGTGCGCCACTGAAAGGGCTATCGCCGGAGTTGCTTCCCGCGCCGCGCTCGGCGGGGACTTATAACGCGCACGCAATGTCGGCTTTCGGATGAATTGTGTTGCAAACCTCTATTTTTGCCAACCAACAAAATTTCGCAGAGCCGCTGGTATGCCCATCCGAAAATTATGTGGGGGTCGCATGATTGATCCGATTTTCAATCGGTAGCCTTCGTAAGCTCTTTACAAGGCATTCGATCGGCAAATATCCGTGCCGACGAGCACGTCGCAATATTTTGCCCTCACCTCATTTTTGAGCTTTGCAACACAATCGGGGGACAAACGGAAGTCCCGGGAGCGCTCTCAAATCGACGCCGTTGATCCAAAGTCAACATGTGCCATGCGAATGCCAGATTGGAGTTTCACCCGCAGATTTAGTTCATTCCCTCTTGGCCATTTGTTCTCAGTTTAGTAAGTGATTGGAGCAGCACTAATTCTTGAAGGTAGCGCATGACGTTTCCCAAGATTGCATTCGCGGCACTGATCTTGGGATGCGCGATGACCTGGCCCTCGACTGCGCCTGCGGAATCGAATTTGCCTGCGCACGAGCGGTTGGCTCAAGTTCCGGCGCCGGCCGGTCAGATACAGCCGTCGCCCCCGGCCGCGACCCAGCCCAGGACGCCGACCACGCCGCAATCCACCAGAAACCCGATCGGCACCGTCGCAACCCTGCAAGGCAGTGCCACGGTCACCCGCAATAACGCGGCGAGCCTGCTCAAGCGCAGGGACATGATATTCAAGGGCGACATGTTGCAGACCGACAGCAACGGCACGCTCGGCGTCACGTTCGATGACGAGACGACGTTCACGCTGAACCCGAACTCGCGAATTGCGGTGGACAACTTCGTTTATCAGGAGGGTGGCGCCAGCAACGTGGCCGTGTTCAACATTGTCCGCGGCACCGTCGTCTTCGTGGCAAGTAAGGTCGCCAAAACTGGGAACATGCAGGTTGAGACGCCGAGTGCGACATTGGGGATTCGCGGCACGACCGGCATCGTGGAGATTTCGGAAAGTGGTCCCGCCGCCAGCCAAGTCTTCATCAAACTTTATCCCGATGCCGACGGAAGGGTCGGACGAATCGAAGTCTTGGGACGCGATGGCGCGCAGCTCGGCATCCTGTCGCGCGGCGCGACCGGATTTGTGATACAGCCGGGGCCGCCCGGGGCGCCGCAGCAGTTTAGCGCTGTGCCGTTGCAAATCTCAGCGCAAGACGCCGAACGCGACCGTGCCTTCGTGAGCCGGACGTTCTCGGCGCAAATCGTGGGTCGCCAGATCAATATCCAGCGCCGCAATTTGCGGCGGCCTAATCTACTGCATCCCAACCGGGTGAGCCCGCGAACGCCATTGCGCCCACCGCAGCGGCTGAACTTGCTGCCACCAACAGGTCAGCCGGTTGCGCCAACGCTGTTGCAACCGTTCCCTGGCACGCTACCGCCGGACGTGCCGCAGCCGCTGCCCGGCACGTTGCCACCGGCTGCTCCGCCAGGAGTGCCTTCGTTGCCAGGTACGCTGCCACCGTCTGCTCCGCCGACTGTACCGACACTCCCACGGTTGCCGGGTAGGCTGCCGCTGTAGTGGGGGTTACCCACTACGAAAACGGAAGCAGCGGATAGCTTGTTTTATCAGTACACGGCCTTAAGGAAACAGCGCGACCTGTTCGAGGCCCATCGCTTCCGGGAAGCCGAGCATCACATTCATGTTCTGCACTGCCTGGCCCGAGGCGCCCTTGGTCAGGTTGTCGAGCGCCGAGCCGATGATGGCGCGGCCGGCGATGCGGTCGGCGGCGACGCCGAGGAACGTCATGTTGGAGCCGCGCACGTGCCGGGTCTGCGGCAGCGTGCCAAACGGCAGCACGTGGACAAACTCCTCCTTCGCGTAAGACTTTAACAACAGCGCATGGAGGGCTTGCGGCGGCGCTTTAAGGCCTCGCACGTAAATCGTTGAAAGAATGCCCCTATTCATCGGCGCAAGATGCGGGGTGAAGGTGACGATGACCTCGCGCCCGGCGGCCTCGGAAAACTCCTGATCGAGCTCCGCCATGTGGCGGTGATGACCGACGCCGTAGGCGTGAAAGCCCTCGGACACTTCCGAGAACAGCATCTCCTCCTTCGCGGCCCTGCCCGCTCCGGTCATGCCCGACTTGGCGTCGATGACGATCTCGTCGGGATCGATCGCCTTGGCCTTCAACAACGGAATGAGCGCCAGCTCGGCGGACGTGGTGTAGCAGCCGGGATTGGCGACCAGCCGCGCCTTCTTGATCTGCGGCCGGTAGATTTCGGTCAGGCCGTAAACTGCTTCCTTTTGCAGCGCCGGCGCGCCGTGGGCATGGCCGTACCAGTGGGCGTAAGCCGCCGGATCGGCAATGCGGAAGTCGGCCGAAAGGTCGACCACCTTGGTGCGCGGTGCGCGCGCCAGCAGTTCGGCGATGACTTTCTGCGTCGTGCCGTGGGGCAGCGCGCAGAACGCGAGATCGAGCCTGATCTCCTTCCAGTTGGCGGCATCGATGGACGTCAGCGCGGGAAGTGAATACGGCGCGAACTGCGGAAACACGTCGGCCATGGTTTTGCCGGCGCGGCGATCGGCGGTGAGCAATACGATCTCGGCGCGCGGATGGCGGATCAATAGCCGCAGCAATTCCGCGCCGGTATAGCCGGAAGCGCCGAGCACGCCGATTTTGGCTTTCGCAGGCATAACTTCACCTTACGCTTTGAGGGGGCGTCAGGCCGAATCCGCAAGGCACACAAGATATCAGGGAAAGGTGCCGCGGAACCGGCGGCACGAACTTCGCTTTTTTACGCGCGCGTCCGGGCCATGTCGTCGGAGCGACGGCGGCGGCGCTTGGTAACGGCGATGGTCACAAAAGACCCGTTCATGGCCGGCCATATAAGACCCGCGCCCGAAGCCGTCAATGCACTCATGGTTTCGCCGCCCAGATGGCATAGTCGGTGGCAAAGTCGGGGCTGATTCGTCCGCCATTGCGCACCATGACCTGACTCTCCACATGGGAAAAGCCGTGGGAAAAACCGCGAAATCGTCGAAAACGCCGGATCTGTTCGCCAACGCCGCCGAAGGCCGGCGCGGGACCGCGCGCAGCGACGGCCCTGCCGCACGCAATACCGGAGACAGCGGCTATACCGCCAAGCACATCGAGGTCTTGGAAGGCCTCGAACCGGTGCGGCGGCGGCCCGGCATGTATATCGGCGGCACCGACGAGAAGGCGCTGCACCACCTGTTCGCCGAAGTCATCGACAATGCCATGGACGAGGCGCTGGCCGGCCACGCCGACTGGATCGAAGTCGAGATGGAGGCCGACGGTTTTGTCACCGTCACCGACAACGGCCGCGGCATCCCGGTCGATCCGCATCCGAAATTCAAGAACAAATCCGCGCTCGAAGTGATCATGTGCACGCTGCACGCCGGCGGCAAATTCGATTCCGAGGTTTACGAGACCTCGGGCGGCCTGCACGGCGTCGGCGTCTCGGTCGCCAACGCTTTGTCCGAGCGCATGGAGGTTGAGGTCGCGCGCGGCCAGCGGCTGTACCGGATGAGTTTCGAGCGCGGCAAGCCGAAGAGCAAATTGCAGGATGCCGGCAAGGCGCCGAACCGCCGCGGCACAAAGGTCCGCTTCCGGCAGGATCCGCAGATTTTCGGGCCGAAGGCACATTTCCAGCCCGAGCGCGTGTTCAAGATGACACGCTCGAAGGCATACCTGTTCGGCGGCGTCAAAATCCGCTGGGCCTGCGCCAAGGAACTGTTGCGCGGTATCGAGGACGTTCCGGAAAAGGCCACCTTCCATTTCGAGGACGGGCTGAAGGATTATTTGTCGGAAACGCTGGCGAGCGCGACGCTGGTTCATCCCGACATCTTCACCGGCAGTGCCGGCAAAACCGGTACGCATGGCGCAGCGCAATGGGCGGTGGCCTGGACCGTCGACGCCGACGGCTTTCTCAACTCTTATTGCAACACTATCCCGACGCCCGACGGCGGCACCCACGAATCCGGCCTGCGCACCGCGCTCTTGCGCGGCCTCAAGGACCACGCCGAGCGCGTCGGGCAAGGCAAGCGCGCCGCGGCAATCACCAGCGACGATCTGATGGAGGGCGCCGGCGCCATGCTCTCGGTGTTCATCCGCGAGCCGGAATTCCAGGGCCAAACCAAGGATCGGCTCGCCACCGCGGAAGCGCAAAAAATCGTCGAGCAGGCGATCAAGGACCCGTTCGACCATTGGCTCGCCGGCAATCCCTTGCAAGCCAACAAACTGTTCGACTTTGTCGTCGAGCGCGCCGAGGAGCGCATCCGCCGCCGCCAAGAAAAAGATATCGCGCGCAAGACCGCGGTGCGCAAGCTCCGCCTGCCCGGCAAGCTCGCCGACTGCACCAACTCGGCCGCCGAAGGCTCCGAGATTTTCGTCGTCGAGGGCGACAGCGCCGGCGGCTCGGCGAAACAAGCCCGTGACCGCGCGACGCAGGCCATCCTGCCGTTGCGCGGCAAAATCCTCAACGTGGCGTCGGCCGGCAAGGACAAGCTCGCGCAAAACCAGCAGCTTGCCGATCTCGCCCAGGCGCTCGGCTGCGGCACCGGCGCGCATTATCGCGATGAGGATTTGCGCTACGGCCGCGTCATCATCATGACCGACGCCGACGTCGACGGCGCCCATATCGCCTCGCTCTTGATCACGTTTTTCTACCGGCAGATGCGCGACCTCATCGACAAGGGGCACCTGTACCTCGCGGTGCCGCCGCTCTATCGCCTGTCTCACGGCGGCAAGAATTTTTACGCCCGCAATGACAAGCACCGCGACGAAATTCTGAAAAAAGAATTCCACGCCAACGCCAAGGTCGAAGTGAGCCGCTTCAAAGGCCTCGGCGAGATGATGGCGGCGCAGCTCAAGGAAACGACGATGGACCCGAAGAAGCGCACGCTGCTCCGCGTCGTATTGGCGGCCGATGAGCACAAGGCCACAGAAAAATCCGTCGAGCGGCTGATGGGCACCAAGCCGGAAGCGCGCTTCGAATTCATCCAGGAACGCGCCGAGTTCGCCGACGAAGCGGCGCTCGACGTCTGATTCGCTCATTCTGCCCCACGAAGCGGGCTATGGCTCCTGCGCGGTGGATAAGAGGCGCGAATGGCGAGTAGCGGATGGGGACTACTCGCCACTCGCTCTGCGCAGCACAAATCGTTCTCGCGGCGCATCCGCGCCCGAGTTTTGCTGGTCTTGCTCCGCCGCGCGGCGTAGGGGCGGGTTTCAAACCCGCCCCTACATGACCGAACGACGGGAAGCGGAACGCCGACAGGCGCATCGTCCAACCTCCGCGCCAGCGGGCGCGGCGCGCGCTCTGCGGAGCGCGCTCGCCTATCGGCGTTCCACCGCGGCTCTCGCCAAAGAGACTTTCGTCCCAATGGCGGCTGCTCCAGGCCAGGCTTCCTGGGACGTGGTCGAGGCGGGCGTTACCCGCCCCTTCCTGTCCCAGTCCAGGGAAAGCACCTCCCGCACCGGCCGTAGTACCGGCGAGCATGATGCCCAAAGCCGCCCGGGAGCGGACTGTATCGTTCCGCGCGCGGGCACCGCACTCGCTCCGCTT
>Ga0102924_1001238_pt1 | contig 30105 bp, 24 predicted proteins | sample PaiPotPPM11metaG_FD_80116 | JGI IMG/M metagenome (GOLD analysis project Ga0102924, IMG submission 80116) | Iron sulfur acid spring bacterial and archeal communities from Banff, Canada, to study Microbial Dark Matter (Phase II) - Paint Pots PPM... ... | reverse complement strand
GGGCCCGGCGGGGGCGCGCGGGCAGTCAGGTGATGCCTAGGCCTAGGAGGAGGCCTTGGTCGGCTACGGCGGGGGAGCTGGTGATGAACATCGGGACCCCCGGGGCCGGGGCGGTGATGGTCTGCAGGGTCTGGCCGCCGTCCAGGGTGCTGACCGTGCCGAGGAGCTGGCCTTCGGTCACGTGGTCGCCGGCCTGGACGGCGGGTTCCCACCAGCCGCCGGCCTCGCAGTTCATCCACAGGAAGCGGGTCAGGTACGTGGGCTCAGCGGCGGGGGCGGAGGCGGCGGGGTCGTCGGCGATGCCGAGCACGGCCAGGACGCGGTCGAGGCCGCGGACGTGGCGGTCCACGGCCGGCTCCTGGACCAGGCCGCATTCCCCGGATTCGGCGATGATGGCCGGGATGCCGATCTCGGCCGCCGAGGAGCTGCTGGTGCCGCCGACCGCGCGGTCGGGGCCGGGCTCCTGGCGGATGACGTAGCCGAGGCCGTAGGCCGTGGCCATCTCGCGCGCCTTCGCCTCGGCGGGACCGGCGTCGTAGAGCGCGAACGGCTGGAGGGCCTCGACCATGTCGCCGGCGTGCGCGTCGATCAGCGCGTCGGAGCCGGTGATGAGCTGTGTGAACGCCGCGTGGGCCAGGCGCTCGGCCAGGGTTCCGGACGGGTCGCCAGGGAAACACCGGTTGAGGTTCTTGCCGTCGTCCGGGACGACGAACGGGGTCCGGCCGTGGAACGACGGCAGGTTGAGCACCGGCACCGCCCGGACGCGGCCACGCAGATCGCGGGACTCCAGGGTGCGCGCCCACCGGCGCACCGCGGCCATCGGCGCGTACTCACAACCGTGCACCCCGGCGATGACGGTGAGCAGCGGGCCGTCCGCGCTCCCGGTGACCTCGATCACCGGGACGTCGAGGCCCGCCAGGTCGAGCGTGCGGCGAGTCACTGTCGATGGCATTAAGCGTTCCCCCTCTGACGTGGTCTGATAACGGTGCGTGGTCGCCGGGGCCGGGCGGCGGATCCGCGACGAAGCGCACGGCGCGAACTTACAAGACAGCATGACATTCGGTCCAGATCGGGCTAGATAAGTTAGCGGGGGTAACGGTCGCCGGGTGGGCGGCGGCCACCGAGCGTGATCGGGAGGGATCAGCCATAACCCCGGTGATGATGGCCAGTGAGCGGGGCGAGGTCGGCCTCGCGGCGGGCATGACGCTGCTCCGCGAGGGGGGCAGCGCGCTGGACGCGGTCGAGGCCGCGATCCGCATCGTGGAATCCAACGAGGCCGACCACTACGTCGGGGTGGGCGGGCTGCCTAACCTGCTCGGCGAGGTCGAGCTGGACGCCTCGATCATGGACGGGGCGACCCGGCGCGCGGGCGCGGTGGCCGCGGTCACCGGCTTCCCGCACCCGATCTCGATCGCGCGGGCCGTCTGCGAGCGGCTGCCGCAGCATCTGCTGCTGGTCGGGGCGGGCGCCGAGCGGTTCGCCGACGAGGTCGGCATCGAGCGCGGTCCGACGCTGACCGACGAGGCCCGGCAGATGTGGCGGGACGGCCTCGGCGCGGCGGGAATCGAGGCTGCCGAGGCCAGGCAAGGCCCCGGGGAGACCGCCTACCGGCGCCGGGTGCTGGAGCGGCTCGCGGCGATGTCGCCGCCGGTCGGCCCGTTCGACACCGTCAACGTGCTGGCCCTGGACGCGGCGGGCAACCTCGCGGTCGGCGTGAGCACCAGCGGTTACCCGTGGAAGTACCCGGGCCGGGTCAGTGACTCGGCGATCATCGGCGCGGGCAACTACTGCGACAACGCGATCGGCGGTGCGGCCTGCACCGGCCGCGGCGAGCTGACGATCCGCGGTACCACGGCCCGGCAGATCCTGCACGCCCTGGCCGCCGGGGCCGACCCGGCGCAGGCCTGCGCGCAGGCCCTGGCCGAGACGCTGGAACTGCCCGACGAGTTCCGGACCCCGCTGGAGGCCCTGTGCCTGACCCCCGATGGCCGCCACGGCGGGGCGGCCATCGGGCCCGGCGGCCGGTACAGCGTGATGACCGCCGAGGATGAGACCTTCCGGATCGAGGAGCGGAGACCGATTTGAAGATCTTCCTGTCCAGCGACATGGAGGGGACCGCGGGCGTCGTCGACTGGGAGCAGTGCGTCGGGGACGGCCCGCAGGCCGCGGCCGGGCGGCGGCTGCTGCTGGCCGAGGTCAACGCGACGATCGAGGGGGCACGGGCCGCGGGCGCGACCGAGATCGTGGTGAACGACTCCCATGCCACGATGCGCAACCTGCCGCCGGAAGAACTAGCCGGGGACGCCTCCTACATCTCGGGCAGCCATAAGCCGCTCTACATGATGCAGGGGCTGGACGCCAGCTTCGACGCGGTAGCGTTCGTCTCCTATCACGGGTCGGTCGGCGCGCCCGCCGGGCTCTCGCACACCTACAGCCCGCGGGTGGTCGTGGAGGCCAGGCTGAACGGCGTCGTGTGCGGCGAGGCCGGGATCAACGCGCTGGTCGCCGCGCACTTTGGCGTACCGGTGGTGCTGGTGACCGGGGACCGGTGCGCGTGCGAGGAGACCGCGGCGCTGATCCCCGGCATCCACGCCGCGGTGGTCAAGGAGCCGGTCAGCCGGACCGCGGCGCACAGCCTGCACCCCTCCCGGGCCTGCGCGCTGATCCGGGAGACCGCCGAGCGGGCGGTGGCGGGGGCCAAGGACGCCGAGCCCCCGCCGCTGGCCGGGGCCACGCTGGAGGTCTCGGTCCGCAACACCGACATCGCCGAGGCCGCGAGCTGGGTCCGCGGCGTGGACCGGACCGGCCCGCGCGAGCTGCGCATCCGCGGCGACGATCCGCTGGCCACCTACCGGAGTTTCTGCGCCGCGATCCTGCTCACCCGCACGGTCGCCGAGACGGTGTGAGCGAGCGGCCGCGCGGCCCGGGTCAGGACCCGCCGCCCGGCGGCCGCGCTGACCGCGCGGACCGCCGGGCCCGCGGCCCTGTTCGCCTACGGGACGCTGCGGTTCGCCGAAGTGCTCGCGGTGCTGCTGGACCGGGTGCCCGAGCACGCGCCGGTGGCCGTGCCGGGCTGGCGCGCCGCCGCCCTGGCCGGGCGCGTCTACCCGGGGCTGGTGCGCGCGGCGGGCCCGGTCACCGGCATGTTGCTCACCGGGCTCAGCCCCGCCGAGCTGCGGCTCATCGACGACTACGAGGCCCCGGACCGCCTCGGTATCCAAGATCAGCATCACGTACTTCACTCCACGCCTCCAGTGACCCGGCCGGCGCCCTCTTACCGAGTTCTACGAACCGTGGCCCGCGAGATTCGACATCAATTCAAATACTCCGAACGCTCCCGCGCGGGCGCCTCAGGAAGCTCAGCCCGGGACGCGCGAGCTAAGGCCGGCCGGGCCCGGAACATAGGGCAGTTGCCCGATGCGGGTGCGGGCGCCTTACCGCGAACCTCGATGGTGCGGGGCCAGGAAGGCCCCGCGGACCGAGGAGGACACCATGCACCCGAGTATCGCCCAGGCCCTGGTCGCCGAGCGAGCCAGGGAATGGCGTGACCAGGCGGCCCGTTACCGGCTCGCGGCCCAGGCCCCCCGGGGCCAGGCCCAGGCGCGGCTGGTGCGCGCCGAGCGGCCCGGCTCCCGCAGGCCGGCCCCGCGGCCGGCCCAGCCGGTCGTCATGACCGGCAGCGCGGCGCAGGCCGCCGACGAGTGCCAGCCGGTGGGCGGCCGAGCCGCGTGACCTGAACATGAGCAGGGCAGTCGACGTGGCAGGCACGCGAAACACAACCGATCTGGCCCGGGTGGCCGCGGCTCAGTCTCAGCCGCGGCCACCCGCCGGCGCGGCGCCCGGCCCGGCGCCGGGACCAGGCGGATCCTGGCATCCTGGAGAGATGCGCACCGTGAGCCCCGTCCTGGTCGGGCGCGCGGCGCAACTCGCGGTCCTGGAGGCGGCGCTGGCCCCGGGGCGCCGGGAGAGCCCGTCGGTCGTGCTGATCGGCGGCGAGGCCGGCGTGGGCAAGTCCCGCCTGATGAGCGAGTTCGCTGTGCGGGCCCGGGCGGCGGGGGCGCGGGTGCTGACCGGCGGCTGCGTGGAGCTCGGCACCGACGGGCTGCCGTTCGCGCCGTTCACCGCCGTGCTCCGGGAACTCGTCCGCGACCTGGGCGTCGACGGCGTGGCCGGGCTGCTGCCCGGCGGCGTGACCCGCGACTTCGCCCGGCTGCTGCCGGAGTTCGGCGCGGCGGACGGCGAAGCCGGCGAGAGCGTGGCCCGGGCCCGGCTGTTCGAGCAGATGCTCGCGCTGCTCGAGCGGCTGTCCGAGAGCGGGCCCGTCGTGCTGCTGATCGAGGACGCCCACTGGGCCGACCGCTCGACCCGGGACCTGCTGGCCTTCCTGGTCAGCCGGCAGCAGGTGCTGGACGGCGTGCTGATCGTCGTCACCTACCGGTCGGACGAGATGCACCGCACCCACCCGGTCCGGCCGTTGCTCGCCGAGCTCGGCCGGCTGGCCTGGGTCGAGCGGATGACGCTGCCCCGGCTGGACCGGCGGCAGGCCGACGAGCTGGTCACCCGCATCCTCGGCCGGGAGCCGGAGCCCGGGCTGGCCGACGAGGTGTACCGGCGGGCCGACGGCAACCCGCTGTTCGTAGAAGAGCTGCTCTGCGACGACTGCGCCGGCGGGCTGAGCGCCGGGCTGCCCGCCTCCCTGCGCGACCTGCTGCTGGTCTCGGTGCGGCGGCTGCCGGAGGAAACCCAGGAGGTGCTGCGCACCGCGAGCGCCGGCGGGCAGCACGTCGGGCACGGGCTGCTCGCGGCGGTGACCGGCCTGTCCGACGACGCCCTGAGCCGCGCGCTGCGCCCGGCGGTGGCGGCCAACGTGCTGAAAGCCGACGCGGACGGTTACGCGTTCCGGCACGGCCTGATCCGCGAGGCGGTCCTCGACGACCTGATGCCCGGCGATCACACCCGGCTGCACACGCGGTTCGCCCAGGCCCTGGAGGCCGACCCCGGCCTGGTCCCGCCCGGCCGCGCGGTGATCGAGCAGGCGCACCACTGGTACGCGGCGCACGACGTGGCCGGGGCGCTGGTCAGCGGGTGGCGCGCCGCCGCCGCGGCGGGCCGGGCGCTGGCCCACGCCGAGCAGCTCACGCTGCTGGGCCGGGTGCTCGAACTCTGGGACAAGGTGCCGGACGCCGAGCAGCGGATCGGCGCGACCCAGCTCAGCGTGCTGGAGCTGGCCGCCCGGGTGGCGCGGACCGCCGACCAGAACGAGCTGGGCGCGGCCTACGCGAACGCCGCGCTCAAGGAGATCGACCCGGCCGCCGAGCCCGTCCGGGCGGCGCTGCTGCTCGAGACGCGGGCCCTGCTGGCCCGGCTCAACGGCCGGGACGACATCCGCGCGGGCCTGCTGGAGGCGCTGGAGCTCGTGCCGCCGGGCGTGGGGGACGGCGCGCGGGCCCAGATCCTGGTCAACCTGGCCCGGTTCACCGGTCAGTCGACCGGACCGGAGACGGCGGCCATCATCGACGAGGCGCTGGTGCTGGCCCGGCGGGCCGGGGACGCGGCCACTCAGGCCGCCGCGCTGCTCGAACTCGGCCTCATGCGCTCGCTGGCCGGGGACGACACGGCCGCGCTGGAGGACTTCGGCCTGGCCTACTCCGTCGCCGCCCAGGCCGGGGCGTACGAGCCGCAGCTCTGGGCCGCGATCAACGAGTCACACGTGCTGGAGGGGATCGGCGAGCACGAGAAGGCGGCGGAGGTGGCGCGGGCCGGGATCGCCAGCGCCGAGGACTACGGCCTGGCCCGCTCGTCGGGGGCGTTCCTGGCCATCAACGTGGCCGAGCCGCTGGTCTCGCTCGGCCGCTGGGACGAGGCGCTCGAGGTGATCGACCACGCGCTGGCCCTGGCGCCGCCGCAGCAGAGCATCCGCTCGTCGCTGCGCCGCGTGGCCGGGGAGATCGCGCTGCGGCGTGGCGACCACGCCGAGGCCCGCGAGCAGGCCGCGGCGGCCCGGGCCACCCTGGGCACGCTCGGCTTCAAGCACCGGCCGCAGCACGAGATCCCGCTGACCGCGCTGGAGGCCGAACTGAGCCTGGCCGAGGGGAAGCCCGCCGACGCGATGGCCGCGGTGTCGGCCATCGACGGCCGCCTCGATCTCACCCGCGATCCCCGCTACTGCTGGCCGCTGCTCGCGGTCGCCGCCCGCGCCGTCGCGGCCGCCCGCAGCGGCGCGGCGCCCGGCGGCAGTCCGCCGGCCGACCTGCTGCGGCGGCTGGACACCCTGGCCGCGGGGATGCCGGCCTTCGGCCCGGTGCAGCGGGCCAACCACCTGTCGTTCCGGGCCGAGGCGCTGCGCGCCGCCGCGGCCGGCCCGGGGGCCCCGGCCGGCTCCCCTTCCGGTGAGGAGATCCTGAGCGCCTGGGACGCCGCCGCCGGGGCCTGGGACCGGGTCGGGGACCCGTACCTGCTGGCCGTCGCGCTGCTGCGCGCGGCGGAGGCGGCGCTGACCGCGGGGGACCGCGACGGCGCGGCCGGGCGGCTGCGCCGCGCCGCCGAACTCGCCGGCCGGCTCGGCGCCCGCCCGCTGCTGGACGAGATCACCGGCCTGGTCCGCAGCGCGCGGATCCAGCCGGCCGCGGACCGCGAGGGCCGCAGCGCGGCCGCGACCGCGCCGCTGGGCCTGACCGCCCGCGAGTTCGAGGTGCTCCGCCTGGTCGCCGACGGCCGGTCGAACCCGGACATCGCCGCCCGGCTGTTCATCTCGGCCAAGACCGTCAGCGTCCACGTGTCGAACATCCTGGGCAAGATGGGCGTGGCCAGCCGCGGCGAGGCCGCGGCGGCGGCGCACCGGCTGCGCCTGTTCGACGCCGGGCCCGCGCCGTCGCCCGCCGCCCCCTGAACCGGAAGCGGGGCGATGGCCTGTGCCATCGCCCCGCCTCCGCACCGCAGGGACCAGCCGGTTACCAGTGACCGCCCCAGTGGCCCGCGACCCGGGCCAGTTCGGGGACGAACAGGGCCGCGTTGACCGTGCCCACGCCGGAGGCCAGGTCGTAACCCGGGCCGGCGCTGAAGCCGGTCACCGTGTAGGACTTGCCGTTCTGCGAGAACCCGACCGTGTTGTTGCCCTTGGTCACGTCGACCAGGCCCGGAGCGTGGAAGGCCGACAGCGCGTACAGCGCCGGGTTGATCAGGCCGAGCGGGTGGTGGGCCACCTGGTCGGCCAGGGCCACGATCCCGGCGAACAGGGGACTGGCCTCGCTCGTGCCGCAGACCACGTACCAGCCGGGCGGCGACGGCGCGAAGCTCTGGTAGGTGAGCACCAGGCCGGAGCAGGCACCGCTCATCGAGATGTCCGGCACGCCCCGCCGGTTACCGGTCACCCGGGCCACGCCGTTCTGGTAGAACGGCCGCGAGAAGACCACGGACTTGCCGCCCACCGTAGCGAGCGCGTTGGGCCCGGAGTCACCGAAGAACACCTGGTTGAGCGGGGCGTTGAAGCTGTCGTCCCACACCTGGTCCGGCGCGGTCCGCTGGCCGGCCGGGTTGAGCCGCAGTTGCGTGCCGCCGACCCCGGTGACCAGCGGGTCGCTGGCCGGCCAGTCGACCGCGCGGTGAGTGTACAGCAGCGTCCCGGCCGTGTTGGAGTAGCCGGTCGCGCCGGTGTCACCCGTCGCCGCCAGCACCGTCACGTGGTGGTAGAACGCGTTGAAGTAGGCGCTGCGCAGGCTGAGCAGCGACTGCTGGGACGGGAACGTCTGCTCCGTCGCGCCGAAGCTCTGGCTGATCACCTGGCCGAGGTGATGGTCGATCACGTAATTCTCGGCCTCGATGATCTGCGGGAAGCCCGCGGTGCCCTCGGTCTCCGCCACCGGCGTCTCGACCAGCAGGATGTTCGCGCCGGGCGCCATGCTGTGCGACCACTCGACGTCCAGGGTCGTCTCCCCGGCCCAGCCGGACATGGTGGACGGGTTGTACGGACCCACCTTCCCGGCCGGCTGCATGATGTTGAAGGACGGCGGGGCCGGCAGGCCGAACTGCTTGTCGAACGTGGCCAGGTCCGACTTGATCGTCGGGGAGCCGAACGAGTCGACCAGCACGATGGTCTGCCCCTTACCGGTGATCCCGTGGGCGAACAGCGGGCGCTCGTTGTAGGCGGTCTCGAACTGGCCGGGCTGGTAGCAGGGGGCGGTGAACGCGGCCACGCACTGCGCCTGGGTCGGCGGCGCGGACTCCGAGGCCAGCCGGCTGGCCAGCATGGGCTGGATGCTGACGGTGACCGCGGTCACCGCCGGCGCGGTCACGGCGAAAGCGGACAGGCATCCGCCCGCCAGGGCCAGCGCTCCGGCTGCTCCTAAACAACGAACTCGACGCAGCATGCGACCTCCTCGTATCGGCATCGTCAGGACCATACTCTGAGGCTGGTTGTCCTGACCAGGGGCGTAAGTGGCTTGTGTTACGTGGAGGTAGAGATGAGCGATCCGCAGGTCCTCTCGTTCCGGCCCGAGGCCGGCCAGTACGCCTGGACGTTCGGCGGCGCGGCTCCGGTCGCGCGGATCAGGCCGCCGGCCGTGCTCGACCTGTGGACCGAGGACTGCTTCGCGGGCCGGGTCCGCGGCCGCGACGACCTCGTCTCCCGGGTCTGCGAGTTCCCGTACCTGAACCCGCAGACCGGGCCGTTCCACGTCGAGGGCGCCGAGCCCGGGGACACGCTGGCCGTGCACTTCGTGTCGATCGAGCCCAGCCGGGACTGGGCCGCCTCCAGCACGGTCCCGCTGTTCGGCGCGCTGACCTCGACCCACCTCACCGCGACCCTGCAGGACCCGCTGCCCGAGGTCGTCTGGATCTGGGAACTCGACCGCGACCGGCGGCTCTGCCGGTTCACCGCCCGCGACAGCGACCTCACCGCCGAACTGCCGATGGACCCGATGCACGGGACGATCGGGGTGGCGCCCGCCAACCTGGAGGTCAGGTCCGCGCTGGTGCCCGAGGCGTTCGGCGGGAACATGGACACGCCCGAGATGCGCGCGGGCGTTACCTGCTACCTGGGCGTGAACGTGCCCGGGGGCCTGCTCTCGATCGGCGACGGGCACGCCCGCCAGGGCGAGGGCGAAACCTGCGGCGTCGCGGTGGAGTGCGCGATGAACACCGTGCTGGTCGTCGACCTGCTCAAGGGCCTGCCCACGCCGTGGCCGCGGATCGAGTCCGACACGCACATCATGTCCGCGGGCTCGGTCCGCCCGCTGGAGGACGCGTTCCGGATCGCCCAGGCCGACCTGGTGCAGTGGGTCGCGGAGGACTGCGGGCTCTCGGTCCTGGACGCCTACCAGTACCTGACCCAGGCGGTCGAGGCGCCGCTAGCCAACGTGTGCGACACCAACTACACGTCGGTGGCCAAGCTGCGCAAGGACTGGCGGCCCGGCCGCGGCGAGATCATGCGCGGCGCGCATCAGCGGCTCAGCGAACTGGGCCGCGGCTACCGGGGCTGAAGCACGACGCCGCGATACAGGCCCGCGCGCCGGTAGGGTGAGGGCGCACAGTGAGTCGAAAGTGGGTGACCAGACGGTGACGGGCATCGAGCCCATCGACTTCGCCGCGGCGTACGAGGTGGTCACCGAGCGGATCCGGCGGGCGATCCACATCGGCTCGTACGTCCCCGGCGACAAGCTCCCGCCCGAGCGGATGCTGGCCCAGCAACTCGGGGTGTCCCGGACCACCGTGCGCGAGGCGATCCGCGTGCTCGAGGGCGAGGGCTACGTGGTCAGCCGGCGCGGGGCCAGCGGCGGCATCATGGTGCTCGACCAGGCCGAGAACGAGGAACGCATCCGTCCCCTGCTGGCCGAGAAGCTCCCCGAGATCGAGGAGACCTTCGACTACCGGATCGCGGTGGAGGGGGCCGCGGCCCGGCTGGCCGCCGACCGGCGCACCGACGAGGACCTGGCCGACCTGCAGGACGCCTTCGACGTCATGCGCTCGGACCGGGAGACCAGCCGGTTCCGCGCCGCGGACAACGCGTTTCACCTGGCCGTGGCCGACGCGGCCCGCAACCGCCCGATGCGCCAGGCCATCGAGGACGCCCGGGCCGAGATGTGGGTGGGGATCGACCGCCTGATCAAGCAGGTCTTCACCACCGCCAACCGGCACCACGAGCAGATCCTCGAGGCGATCGCCAAGCGCGATCCGGACGCGGCGCAGAAGGCGGTGGTCGACCACCTCGAGACTGCGCGCCGCGACCTGCGCCGCAGCCTGCGCTAGCGGGCCGGCCCGCGGAGCCGCGGCTCGCGCGGGTTGACCCGGGCCGAGGCCGCCTGCCTAAGCTAAGGTATGGCGCGCAGACCAGTGGACATTGACGTGGCCGTGGTGGGGGCCGGGTTCTCCGGTCTGTACATGCTCTACCGCCTGCGCGGGATGGGCCTGCGCGCCCGCGTGTTCGAGCGGGGCAGCGACGTCGGCGGCACCTGGTTCTGGAACCGGTACCCCGGAGCCCGCTGCGACATAGAGAGCGTCGACTACTGCTACTCGTTCTCCGCCGAGCTGCTCGACGGGTGGGCGTGGACCGAGCGCTACGCCACCCAGCCAGAGATCCTGCGCTACCTGCACCACGTCGCGGACCGTTTCGACCTGCGCCGGGATATCCAGACCGGCACGCGCGTGGCGTCCGTGCACTACGACGAGCCGGGGAACCGCTGGCTGGTGTCGACTGACGCCGGCGAGACGGTCTCGGCCCGGCACTGCGTGCTGGCCGTGGGCAACCTGTCCTCGGTCAAGCGGCCGGACTTCCCCGGGCTCGACGGCTTCCGGGGCGACTGGTACCACACCGCGCAGTGGCCGCCGGGCGGGGTCGACTTCCGCGGGAAGCGGGTCGGGGTGGTCGGCACCGGCTCGACGGCGATTCAGGCCCTGCCGCAGATCGCGAAGCAGGCCGACCGGGTCTACGTGTTCCAGCGCACGCCGAACTACTCGATGCCCGCGCAGAACCGGCCGCTGCCGGCCGACGAACTGCGCGAGGTCCTGAAGGGGTACGGCGAGCGGCGCCGGGCCGCGCAGCAGTCGGACGCGGGCGTGCCGGTGGCCGCGCCGCAGCGGTCGGCGCTCGAGGTCAGCCCGCAGGAGCGCCGGCGGATGTACGAGGCGGGGTGGCGGCGCGGCGGCATCAACGCCCTGTCGTACGCGTTCACCGACTTCTTCACCGACGAGCGCGCGAACTTCACGGCCCAGGAGTTCGCGCGCGAGAAGATCCGCGAGACGGTCCGCGACCCCGCGGTGGCCCAGATCCTGTCCCCGGTCCACCACATCGGGACCAAGCGGACCTGCGTCGACATCGGGTACTTCGAGACCTACAACCGCGACCACGTGGAACTCGTCGACGTGCGCGCGGCGCCGGTCACCAGCGTGACCCCCGGCGGCCTGGCCACGACCGCGGGCGAGTACGCGCTCGACGCGATCGTGTTCGCCATCGGGTTCGACGCCATCACCGGGGCGCTGCTCGAGATCGACGTCCGCGGCCGCGACGGCCGCTCCCTGGCCGAGGCCTGGTCGCACGGGCCCCGCACGTACCTGGGGCTGTGCGTGACCGGGTTCCCGAACCTGTTCATGATCACCGGTCCCGGCAGCCCGTCGGTGCTCAGCAACATGGTCGTGTCGATCGAGCAGCACGTGGACTGGATCGCCGGTTGCCTCGGCTACCTCGAAGACCGGGGCCTGGACCGGGTCGAGCCCGCGGCCGGGGCCGAGGCGGCCTGGGGCCGCCACGTCACCGGGCTGGCCGACCGGACGCTGTACCCGCGGGCGGCGTCGTGGTACGTCGGGGCCAACATCCCGGGCAAGCCGCGGGTGTTCATGCCGTACGTCGGGGGGTGCGGGCGCTACCGGTCCGAGTGCGACGAGGTCGTCGAGCGCGGCTACGCGGGCTTCGTGCTGGGCGACGGCCGCCCGACGCCGGCTATTGCCACGCCGCCAGCGCCGTTCTAAGGTCGAATGGTCTAAAAACTGACCTAAATCAAAATCACCGGAAGGAACGCTGAGTGGGCTCGCTGGACGGGAAGGTCTGCGTGGTGACCGGCGCGGTCGGCGTGATCGGCGGCGAGACCGTCGGCGTGCTGACCCGCGAGGGCGCACTCGTCGCCGCGGTCGACGTCAAGGGCGAGGCCGACGCGCCGTTCTTCCGGGCCGCCGACCTCACCGACACCGAGCAGGTCCGGGCCACCTACACCGCGGTGGCCGAGCGGTTCGGGCGCATCGACGTGCTGTTCAACAACGCGGGAATCGCGCTGCCCCAGGACGGCTCGGTGCTCGACACCGACCTCGAGACCTGGAACCGGGTGATCGAGGTCAACCTGACCAGCGTGTTTCTCTGCTGTAAGTACGGCATCCCGTATCTACTGCAAAGCGGCGGGGGATCGGTGATCAACACCTCGTCGCTGGTGGCCAAGGTCGGCTCGGCGGCCTCGCAGATCGCCTACACCGCGTCGAAGGGCGGCGTGCTGTCGCTGTCGCGTGAGCTAGGGGTCGAGTTCGCCAAGCGCGGGGTGCGGGTCAACGCGCTGTGCCCCGGCCCGGTGGACACGCCGCTGCTGCGGGCGCTGTTCGACGCCGAGCAGGCGGAGCGGCGGCTGGTACACGTCCCGCACGGCCGGTTCGCGCGGGCCCGGGAGATCGCCGAGGCGGTCGCGTTCCTGGCCAGCGACGCGTCCTCGTACGTGAACGCCACGGAGTTCATGGTCGACGGCGGCATCTCCGCCGCGTACGTCACCGCCCTGGACCCAGACCAGGCCTGACCGGGGGAGGCAGGACCGTGAGCGACGCCGGGCGGGTAGCGCTGGTGACCGGGGCGGGCCGGGGCATCGGCGCGGCTATCGCGACCCGGCTGGCCGCGGACGGCCACCGCGTGGCGGTGTGCGACGCGCACCGCGGGCGGGCGGAGCAGACGGCCCGGGCGATCGACGGTACCGGCCACCACGGTACCGGCCACCACGGTACCGGCGGCGGCCGGGCGGCCGCCGTGGTGGCTGACGTGACCGACTCGGGCTCGGTGGCCGCGATGGTCGACGAGGTCACCGGCCTGCTCGGCGCCCCCGACATCCTGGTCAACAACGCGGGCGTGATCTCGGCGGCGCCGTTCACCGAGCTGGCCGAGTCGGAGTGGGACCGGATCCTCGGCGTGAACCTCAAGGGCCAGTACCTGTGCGCGCGGGCCGTGCTGCCGGACATGCGCCGCCGGGGGTGGGGCCGGATCATCAACATCGCCTCGGACGCGGGGAAGACCGGCGAGCCCTACATCGCGCACTACGCGGCCTCGAAGTTCGGGGTGATCGGGCTGACCCAGTCGCTGGCCCTCGAGTACGCCCGGGAGGGGATCACGGTGAACGCCGTCTGCCCGGCGATCACCGACACCGACATGATGACCCAGCTCGCCGCTGAGATGGAACGCTCCGGGGCGCGGGCACCCGCGGAGGGCTGGCGGGCCGCGTTCGTGGCCGAGATCCCGCTGGGCCGGCCGATGGCCCCGGCGGAGATCGCCGGGGTGTGCGCGTTCCTGGCCGGGGACGCGGCGGCGGCCATCAGCGGGCAGGCGATCAACGTCTCCGGCGCTCACGAGATGCACTGAGCGTGGCCCGGTTGTCGCGGTCCGCAAGTCCCTGCTCCGGCGGGGTTCCGGGCCTGCGTGAGCCCCGGTTCCGGGCCCGCCCCGGGCCGGCCGGTGACCCGTTGACAGGCGGTTCCGAATGGTCTTATGGTTCGCAGAGTAGACCACATTGGCCAGTGGGACAGGCGTGCGCGCGCCGAAATCGGGAGGGTTGATGGACACACTGGGTTCCGGCGAGGCGAGCAAGGTCCCACTCGCCACGCTCGACGTAGCCGGGCGGGATGACGTCCATCAGCTACGCAAGCAGGCGATCGGCCTCGGCGGGGTACTGTTCATCTCGTTCGCGGCCATGTCCCCGCTGACCGGGCAGCTTGGCAACGTTCCGCTCGCGATCGGTCTGGGCAACGGCATCGGGGCGCCGGCCGGCTTCGAGATCGGCATCGTGATGCTGGTCTTGTTCTCGGTCGGCTACATGAAGATGATCCGGAGCGTCCCGTCCTCGGGCGGGTTCTACTCGTTCATCAGCCACGGGCTCGGCCGTCCGCTCGGGATGGCGGCCGGATGGCTGTCGGTCTTCGCGTACGCGTTCGTCGAGGGCTCGCTGTACGGCGCATTCGGCTACTTCGGCAACATCACGATCCAGCAGTTCCTGCACGTGGGCATCCCCTGGCCGATCCTGGCCTTCGGCGCGCTGCTGCTCAACCTGATCCTGGCGCACTTCGACGTCCGGCTGAGCACCCGGGTGCTCGGGGTCGCGCTCATCCTCGAGATGCTCGTGCTCACGATCATGGACATCGCGGTGTTCGCCCACGGCGGCGGCCCGAGCGGCGTGTCGGCCGCGCCGATCAACCCGGTCAACGCGTTCAAGGGTCTGGCGCCGGGCGTCGGCATCTTCTTCGCCGTCTGGTCCTGGGTGGGGTTCGAGACCATCCCGAACTACGCCGAGGAATCGAAGAACCCCCGCAAGATCGGCGGCCAGGCGCTGTTCATCTGCGTCATCGGCGGCGGCCTGTTCTTCGCGTTCTGCGCGTGGGCGGTCGTGACCGGCTGGGGCCTGCACAACGTCGTCCACCAGGCGGCCACCAACGGCGGCAACCTGTACTACGGCGTCACCACCCAGTTCGCGGCCAAGTGGGTCACCGACGTGATGGAGTGGCTGATCATCACCTCGTCGTTCGCGTGCGCGCTGTCGTTCCACAACACGAACTCGCGCTACCTGTACGTGATCGGGCGGGAGAAGATCTTCCACCCCAGCCTGGGCAAGACGCACCGGAAGTGGCAGAGCCCGCACATCGCCAACGCGATGACCACCGTGATCGTGGCCGTCCTGATGGGGCTGTTCCTGATCATCTGGTACGCGAGCAAGTCGGCCCAGACCTTCGCGACCTTCGGCAACGCCCCGTACTACGAGCTGTTCGGCTGGTTCGCGATCGTGGCCACGTTCTCGGTGCTGGTCAACCAGACGCTGTCGTCGCTGGCGACCATCTTGTACTTCCGCAAGCCCGAGCACTCACGCGAGCGGAACCTCTGGACCACCGAGATCATCCCGGCGCTCTCGATCGTCGCCATGGGCGTGGTCCTCTGGCTGCTGTGGTCTAACCTGCACGCGATCGGCGGCTCGATCATCTGGGTCGACATCATCCCGTGGCTCTGCCTGGCCTGGCTGGTCTCGGGCGTGGTGCTCGCGCTGGTGCTCCGCCGTCGCAACCCGCAGAAGTACGAGACGCTCGGCCGGATGGTGAACTCCGGGATCAATTAGAGTCCCGGCGCGGCGAGCGGGCGGTCAGCTCCTGGGGTACACCTCGGCCCAGCGAGCGGCCGCCCGCTCGAAGCATTCCCGCGGCGCCCGGATGACCCCGGCGCCGATCTGGCCCCCGTCGCGGCCGGCCAGGCCGACGTCCATGACCGGCAGGATGCCGGTGTCCAGCACCTTGAACACGTCCACGCCGGTGGGCGTGCCCCGGAAACCGAACAGCGGGATCTTGAACGTGTCGTTCTCGCCCGCCGTGATCTGGTACATCTCCAGGTTGCGCTCGATCATGGCCTCCGGCGAGCCGCCCTGGTAGTCCTGCAGCGGCAGCGCGCAGGCCTGGGCGAAGCCGCCGAGCCCCACCGTCTCGGTGATCGGGCTCTCGCCGCCCATCCAGGTGATCTCCGACTCGTCGTGCCCGGGGAACAGCTTGCCCTCGTGCGTCGGCGTCGGCCCGCGGAACCACTCGTCGCCCAGCCCGGCCACCCGGATCGCGAACTCCTTACCGGAGAAGCCCATGGCCGACACCACGCTCGCGCCCGCCAGCCCGCCGATGGAGTCCGCGATGGCCTTGCCCGCCGCCATCGACAGCCGCAGGAAGAAGTAGTCGTTGTCGGCGATGTGCAGGAACGTCTCGCGCACCCGGGCCAGGTCGGACCCGGCCATGTCCAGCGCGGCGCCGAGCAGTTCCCGGACGAACAGCAGGGAGGACGCGGTGTTCCGGCTGTGGCACTCGTCGCCCATCCGCAGGCCCTTGGCGATCAGCGGCTTCAGCGGCACCCCGCCGGCCCGGCGGATCGCCGCGCCGACCATCGGCGCGTACACCGTGTTGACGTGCTCCAGGCGCTGGTGCACGCCCTCGTCGTAGCACCCGTAGTTCAGCCGGCGGGGGTCCTTGCCCTCGTAGAAATTGCAGAAGGCGGTCCGGCCGTGCACGGCGTCCTCCACCACGAACACCGGCATGGACGCGGTGTAGATGCCGGCCAGCGAGCCGACCGCGCCGTAGTCGTGGCACGACCCGACCCGCACCCGCCCGGCGTCCAGCGCGGCGATGGCCTCGTCCCTGGTCGCCGCCAGGCCCTCGAACAGCACGCCGCCGATGATCGCGTCGCGCTGCCCGCCGGCGTACTGCGGCCACGGCAGCGGGGCGCCCGAGGTGAGCACCAGGCCGGGGGTGTAGCCCGGCAGCACCTCGCCGGCGGGCCGGACGTCGACGACGACCGGCTCGGCGGCGCACAGCCGCCGCACGGCCTCGGCATTCGCCTCGGCGCGGGTGGTCGCGGCCGTGGTCATCGGGCCACGAACCCGCCGTCGACCAGGATGGTCTGGGCGGTGATGTAGGAGGCGCGCGGCGAGAGCAGGAACTCCACGACCTCGGCCACCTCCTCCGGCTCGCCGATCCGGCCGAGGATGGTGTGCGCGGCGGAGGCCTCCTCGCCGCCGGAGATCGCGGCCATCGACGGGCTCATTGGGGCCCGGATGACGCCGGGCGCGATGCAGTTGACCCGAATCTGCCGCCCGGCCAGTTCCACGGCCAGGTAGGTGGTGTAGGCGGAGACGCCCGCCTTGGTCGCCCCGTATACCGAGGCGCCGACGAACCGGCCGATCTGCCCGGTGAGCGAGCCGATGTTGACGATCGCCGACCCGTCCGCGAGCCGCGGCGCGAGGACGTCGGTCACCCGGGCCATGCCGGCCACGTTCACCTCGAACATCAGGTCCATCGCGGCGTCGTCGACCCGGCCCAGGAACGTGTCCTTCAGCACGCCGGCGCAGTTGACCAGCCCGGTGAGCGGCTCGTTGTCCAGCGCTCCGGCGGCCGCCTCGACGCTGGCGCGGACCGTCACGTCGCCCTCGACGGCGCGGATGCCACGGTTGGCCGGGTCGTCCCAGTCCACCGTCTTGATCTGCGCCGCGAGGTCCATGGCCACCGCCGTCGACCCCGCCTCGCGCAGCCGCCGGCAGATCGCCAGGCCGATGCAGCCCGCGCCGCCGGTCACCACCACCTGTCCCATGTGTGTCCTAGCCTTTCTGCTCGCCGCCGGGGCGCCTTTAGCCCTTCGGCCGGAACGTGCCGCGGTAGCGGAGCGCCAGGCGCCCGGCGCGGGTCAACATCAGGTACAGGCTGGCGTTGAACGGCCACTGGGACACGATCCGCCCCGTGCTGGCCCGGAAGTAGCTGTTGGTCTGCACCCAGACCGTGCGCTTCAGCGCGGACTGGAGCCAGCGGTCGTACCGGGAGGCCGCGATCCGCGAGACCTGTACCTCGCGCGCGCCGCGCGCGGCCAGCCGGGCGATCGCGCCCGCGGCGAACCGCGCCTGGGCCTCGTAGAACGAGACGAGCGGGACGCTGTTCGTGTTGGGCCCGTACATGATGAAGAAGTTCGGGAACCCGGGCACCATCATGCCGAGGAACGCCCGGGGCTCGTCCGCCCACACCTGGTGCAGATCCCGGTCTCCCGCGCCGGTGACCGTGAAGCCCGCCAGGTAGTTCGCGGCGTCGAACCCGGTGGCCAGCACGATGACGTCGAGGCTGTGCCGGTCGCCGTTGTCGTCGACCGCGCCGTCGGCACTGAGCCCCTTCACCCCGTGCGGACCAGCGTGACGTGCGGCTGGAGCAGTGCCCGGTAGTAGTCGTCGCTCAGCACGGTCCGCTTGCCCTCGAACGGGAACGCCGGCGTAAGCAGTTGCCGCAGTTCGGGCTGGCCCGCGAACGACTCGGCCAGGAACCGCTCGGCCGCGCGATGGCGCCGGCGGTTGACCCAGCCGTCGGCCCGCGCGTGGCTCATCCGCATCTGGCGGACGTCGTAGCGCAGGTACAGCCACAGCCGCTGCCACCGGCGCACGAGCGCGCGGCGGCTGCGCCTGCGCTCGGCCGGGCTGAACTCGCGGCTGCCCTTGGGCAGCATCCAGTTCGGCTCGCGCTGGAAGACCTTGACCTCGGCGGCGCACGCGGCCGCCTCCGCGACGACCTGCACGGCCGAGGAGCCGGTGCCCAGCACGCCCACGCGCTTCCCGGCCAGGTCGAGGCCGTCGGGCCACCGGGCCGTGTGGCAGATCACCCCGGCGAAGTCCTGCTCCTCGCGGGTCAGCGAGGGCATGCGCGGGACGTTCAGGAACCCGACCGCGCTGATCACCGCGCGGAACGGCCCGTGCGCCGCGCCCGAGCCGGTGGTGATCGCGTACTCCCCGCGTTCCTCCGACCAGGTGACGTCCTGCACGCTCTCCCCGAGCGCCAGGTGACGGCGCAGGTCGAACGCGTCGACCACGGTCTCCAGGTAACGCTGTAGCTCGCCGCGGCGGGCGTAGTTGCGGCTCCAGTCCGCGGGCGCGTAGGAGAACGAGTAGATGTGCGACTCGAGGTCGACCTCGGCGCCCGGATACCGGTTGTGCCACCAGGTGCCGCCGACGCCCGGGGCGCCGTCGAAGATCGTGAAGTCCGTGATGCCCTGCCGTTTCAGGGCCACGGCGGCCGCGATCCCGCTGAACCCGGCGCCGATCACGGCCACCCGCGCGGGCGGGCGCCTCGATCGGGGCGATGACCATCGCATCCGGCGTGCGCCCTCCGGTCTACCTAACGCCGAGCTCCGTCCCGGGGCGACCGGCCGGAAGCCCGTCCGATCGGCTCTTAGGTCTACATTGTAGACCTAAGAACATAGAGCGTCAACGCCCGGGTGCGGCGCGCCCTCGGCCGGGTTGCCCCGCTCGAGGCAGATAAGGACCGGCGCGGGTTCTGCAGGCTGAACCGGCGGTTAGGCCACGGTGAAGGTCGTATGGCTGGTGGCTCGGCCGACCGCAGTGGTGACCGTGATGGGCCCGGTGGCGGCGCCGGCGGGCACCTTGGTGACGACCTGGGTGGCGGTGTCGGACACGATGGCGGCCGGGGTGCCGTCGAAGGCCACCTTGGTGGCGCCGGACAGGTTCTGGCCGGTGATGGTCACCGTGGTCCCGGCCGCGCCCGAGGCCGGGGTGAAGCCGCTGACCGCCGGGGTCACGGCGGTGGTGATCCGCCCGATCGAGTTGTTGAGGGCGTCGGTGAACCACAGCGCGCCGTCCGGCCCGGCCGTGATCCCGTCCGGCCCGTCGATGCCGGTGCGGGTGTAGGTGGTGACCGTGCCGGCGGTGGTGATCCGGCCGATCGAGTTGTTGCCGAAGTTGGTGAACCACAGCGCGCCGTCCGGCCCGGCGGTGATCTCTTCCGGTTCGTCGATGCCGGTGCCGGTGTAGGTGGTGACCGTGCCGGCGGTGGTGATCCGGCCGATCGAGTTGTTGCCGGCGTTGGTGAACCACAGCGCGCCGTCCGGGCCGGCCGTGATCCCATCCGGTTCGTCGATGCCGGCGCGGGTGTAGGCGGTGACCGTGCCCGCCGTGGTGATCCGCCCGATCGAGTTGGCGGCGTTGGTGAACCACAGCGCCCCGTCCGGCCCCGCCGTGATCCCGCCCGGGCGGCTGATGCCGGTGCCGGTGTAGGTGGTGACCTTGCCGGCGGTGGTGATCCGCCCGATCGAGTTGTTGCCGAAGTTGGTGAACCACAGCGCGCCGTCCGGCCCGGCGGTGATCCCGCCTGGATCGCTGATGCCCGTGCCGGTGTAGTTGGTGACCTTGCCCGCCGTGGTGATCCGCCCGATCGAGTTGTTGCCGTTGGTGAACCACAGCGCGCCGTCCGGCCCCGCCGTGATCTGTTCCGGATCGCTGATGCCGGTGCCGGTGTAGGTGGTGACCTTGCCGGCGGTGGTGATCCGCCCGATCGAGTTGCCGTCGGCGTTGGTGAACCACAGCGCGCCGTCCGCCCCGGCCGTGACCCCTATCGGAAAGTTGATGTTGGCCCCGGTGTGGTCGGTGACCGTGCCGGTAGTGGTGATCCGGCCGATCGAGTTGTTGCCGAAGTTGGTGAACCACAGCGCGCCGTCCGGCCCCGCCGTGATCCCGTCCGGTTCGTCGATGCCGGTGCCGGTGTAGTTGGTGACCTTGCCCGCCGTGGTGATCCGCCCGATCGAGTTGTAGTTGGTGAACCACAGCGCGCCGTCCGGCCCCGCCGTGATCCCGTCCGGGACGCTGATCCCGGTGCCGGTGTAGCTGGTGACCTTGCCCGCCGTGGTGATCCGCCCGATCGAGTGGTAGTTGGTGAACCACAGCGCCCCGTCCGGCCCCGCCGTGATCTGTTTCGGGTGGTCGACGCCGGCGCCGGTGTAGTAGGTGACCTTGCCCGCCGTGGTGATCCGCCCGATCGACTCGGTGCCGTAGTTGGTGAACCACAGCGCCCCGTCCGGGCCGGCCGTGATCCCTTTAGGGTTGCTGATGCCGGTGGTGTAGTTGGTGACCTTGCCGGCGGTGGTGATCCGCCCGATCGAGTTGTTGCCGTTGATGAACCACAGCGCCCCGTCCGCTCCGGCTGTGATCGCGCCCGGAAAATCGATGCCGGTGCCGGTGTAGTTGGTGACCGTGCCGCTAATGGTGATCCGGCCGATCGACTTGTTGGCGGCGTTGGTGAACCACAGCGCCCCGTCCGGCCCCACCGTGATCCCGTCCGGGCTGTCGATGCCGGTGCCGGTGTAGATGCGGATCGTCCCCGTGGCGGTGATCCGCCCGATAGAGTCCTGGCCATTGGTGAACCACAGCGCGCCGTCCGGCCCGGCCGTGATCCCGCCCGGGCGGTCGAGGCCGGGGTAGAGCGTCACGGTGCCGACCCCGGAGGCACCGGCCACTGAAGCACCGGACACCGAAGCGTCGGCCACTGAAGCACCGGCCGCGCCGGCCGCCAGGCTGAGGCTCAGCAGCGGCACACCCGCCAGCACCGCCGCCGGTCCCCTCATCTGCCGGACGAAACGCCGACGCCGCAGCGCCCGCCCGGGTCCGTCCGTTCGTACCGCCCGGCCTGCTAATCCTCCGCGCCACCAAACCAGCCGACCGATTCGCATCCCCGTGCCTCCCTGAACCGCTTGACCTATAACGTCTGGCGCCGCATCGCCGCCACCGATATCAGCTATCAGCATCGTAATCCGGCCCAAAGACCCCCGCCTGCCGCCGGAGCGTCAACCGTTCGCCTGACCCGCCTGCAGTCAGGTCGAAGTGACCACGCCGGCCAGGCCGGCCACGATCTCGTCGGCCACCTCCGACAGCCCCTCGGCAGCCCGGGACAGCCGCCCCGCGAACAGCAGGAACCCGTGCGGCATGTCCGGGTACTCGCGGCAGCGCACCGGCACGCCGGCCGCGTTCAGCGCGGCGGCGAAGGCCAGGCCCTCGTCGCGCAGCGGGTCGAACCCGGCCGCGAGCAGGTAGGTGGGCGGGAGGCCGCGCAGGTCACCGGCCGCGCTGAGCGCGGCGCGCGGGTCGGCGGGCGGCTGCCCGCCGCCGTACTGCGCCCAGTACCAGACCATCTCGTCCGCCGAGAGGAACGGGTCGTCGGCGTTCTCGCGGTACGACGCGGTGTCCATGGCCGGGTCGGTGACCGGGTAGAGCAACGCCTGGAATTCCAGCGGCGAGTCGCCCGCGTCGCGCAGCACCAGCGCGGCGGCGGCGGCCAGGTTGCCGCCGGAACTGTCGCCCACCACCGCGAGCGGCCGCGCCGGCACGCCGATCTCCGGCCCGCGGGCCGCCAGCCAGCGGATCACGCCGACCGCGTCGTCCACGGCCGCCGGGAACGGATGCTCGGGCGCCCGCCGGTAGTGCACCGCCACGGTCGTGATCCCCGACCGGCGGGTGATCGACCGGCAGATGCCGTCGTGTGACTCCAGGTCGCCGAAGACCCAGCCGCCGCCGTGCAGGAACACGGCCGCGCCCGCCCGGGCCGTGCCCTCGGGGCGGTAGACGCGGACCGGCACCTCACGGCCGCCGACGTCGAGGATCCGGTCCTCGACTGCGCCCACCTGGGGAAAGGCTGAGACTGGCGCGAACTGCCCGGCGAAGTTCCGGCGGCCGTCAGGCAGCGGCAGGGTCCGGCTCGACGGCCGGTTCGCGGCGATCAGTTCGTCGAGCAGCGCGGCGACCTCGGGGTGCGTGGCCCGCGGCAGGGTGTTCTCGCTCATAGTCTTTCTATTAGACCAATGAGCCATTAGAGTCAACTTGCGAGGAGGGGACGATGGTGCCCGGGCGGCCGCAGACCGAGTCGACCTACGCGCTGGCGTGCCAGGCCGTCGCGGCCGGTGACGCGGCCGAGGCCGTCCGCCGGATCCGTCAGATGCTCGACGAGGCCGGCGAAGGCCGCGAGCTGTTCCCGCTGTTCATCGAGCGTGCCCGGCGGTTCCTCGCCGGCCAGGGCGTCACCCCCGAGGCCGTGGCCGGCGAGGAGCACCGGATCCTGGCCCTGCTCGGCGCCACCGGTGAGCACGCGCTGGATATGCCCAGGCAGTGGGCCGCCGTCGAGGCGCTGGCCGGCCAGGCCGAGCAGGCGTGCCGGGCCGGGGACGCCCCGGCCGCCGCCGAACGGCTCGAACGCCTGCGCTCCACCTGGCTGACCGTGCACGACCGGTTCTGCGACCTGGTCTGCGGCCTGTTCAGCCTGGCCGCGGCGGAGCTGGGTGAGGCGGTCGTCGGCGCCATGTGGGACGACGCGATCGGCGACCTCTACCCGACCCGGGACGCCTACGACACCGCGCGCCGCCCCTGGGCCGAGTCGGTTCCGCTGCTGCTGGCCGACGCGGCCGCGTCGCTGCGCGGTCACCTGTCCGGGCCGGGGCGCACGGGCGAGGTGAGCCTGTCCGAGGAGCCAGACCGCTGGGTGTTCCGGTTCGACCCGTGCGGGTCGGGCGGCCGCACGCTGCGCGCCGACGCCAACGCCGACCGCGCCGCCCGGGCCGCCCCGCCGTTCGGGTTCGGGGTCACCACCGGCCGCCACGACTGGGCCTGGCGGACCGAGGGAGTCTGCCTGTACTGCGCGCACTGCTGCCAGCTTCAGGAACGGGCGCCGATCGCCCGGCTGGGCTATCCTGTCCGCGTCGTGGAGCCGCCGGTCTGGGGGACGTCCGAGCCGCGGGACTACTGCACCTGGAGCGTCTACAAGGATCCTCAGCTCGTCCCGGCCGAGGCGTACCGGCGGGTGGGCGCGACCAAGCCCGAGGATCCGTCCTATGCCCAAGATTGAAGCCGTTGATCTGGTCGCGGCGCATCAGGTCGTGACCGAGCGGCTCCGGCATGCCATCCACATCGGCACCTACCTCCCCGGCGACAAGCTGCCCCCCGAGCGGACGCTGGCGCAGCAGCTTGGCGTGTCCCGGATGACCGTGCGCGAGGCGATCCGGGTGCTGCGGACCGAGGGCTACGTGTCGAGCCGGAGAGGCTCGGCGGGCGGCATCACCGTGCTCGACCAGGTCGAGGACGGCAAGCGGCTCCGCCAGGTGCTGCTCGTCCGGATGGCCGAACTCGACGACGACTTCGAGTTCCGCATCGCGGTGGAGGGCGCCGCCGCCCGGCTCGCCGCCCGCCGCCGGACCAAGCGTGACCTGGCCCGGCTGCACGAGGCCTTCGGTGACCTGGAGCAGGGCCGGGAGACCGCGCGGTTCCGCGCCGCGGACAACGTGTTCCACCTGGCCGTGGCCGACGCGGCCCGGAACCGGTTCATGCGCCAGGCCATCGAGAACGTCCGCGCCATGACCTGGGTCCCGGTCGACCGGGTCATCAACCAGGTCTTCAGCTCGGCCCACGAGCACCACGCGCAGATCCTCCAGGCCATCGAGGACTCCGACGCCGACGCGGCCGAGCAGGCGGCCGTGGCCCACATCCAGCGCGCCCAGCGCGACCTGCACCGGGTCATCGAGTAGCCTCCGGCCCGCGGACCCCGCGGTTGCCCTCAAGTCGCTAAAGGTCTAGCTTATAGCCCAACGAATCGACGGCGACCACAGCGTGCGCCGGGGGGTGAGAGATGAGCGGCCACACCGGCCCGTCAGCGCGCCCGGCCGTGCCGGGTCCGCTGCTCGCCGGCCGGACCGCGGTGATCACCGGGGGCACCCGCGGGATCGGGCGCGGCATCGCCGAGGTGCTGGGCGAGGCCGGCGCCCGGGTGGTCATCAGCGGGCGGGACGCCGACCGGGGCCGCAAGGTGGCCGACGAGCTGTCCGCGCCGGACGCGCCGTGCCGCTTCCACCGGGCCGACGTCCGGAGCCAGCCGGACCTCGAGTCGCTGGCCCAGTTCGCGGCGGACGAGTTCGGCTCGCTGGACGTGCTGGTGCACAACGCCGGCGTCTACCCCGAGGTCCCGCTGGCCGAGATGTCCGAGGCCGACTGGGACCTGGTCCACGACACCAACCTGAAGAGCGCGTTCTTCGCGTTCCGGGCCTGCCTGCCGCGGCTGAAGGAAAGCCCGGCGGGCCGGATCGTGTTCGTGTCGAGCATCACCGGGCCGATCACCGGTTATCCCGGGCTCGCGGCCTACGGGGCGTCGAAGGCCGGGATGAACGGGTTCATGCGGACCGCGGCGATCGAGGTCGCGCCGTTCGGGATCACGGTCAACGCCGTGGCGCCCGGCAGCATCCGTACCGAAGGGCTGGCCGGCCTGGGCGCGCAGGCCATCGAGGCCATGGAGGCGCTGATTCCGCTGCACCGGCTCGGCGACCCCCGCGACATCGGCGGCGCCGTGCTCTACCTGGCCTCCGACCTGGCCTCGTTCGTCACGGGGCAGAGCCTGGTGGTGGACGGCGGCCAGATCCTGCCGGAGATCCCGGGCTGAGCATGGCGCCGGAGACCACCGAGCCGTCCCGCGCGAGCCCGCGGGAGGCGTTCGCCGGCCGGGTCGCGTTCGTGACCGGCGCAGGCGGCGGCATGGGCCGCCAGATCGCCGCCGACCTGGCCCGGGCCGGCGCCCGGGTGTTCGCGGCAGACCTCAAGGATTCCCCGGGCGATGCGGTGGACTACCGGCAGTTCGACGTGACCGACGAGGACCGGGTGGCGGGTGTGCTGGGCGAGGTGTTCGCCGCCTGCGGCCGGCTCGACTACGTGGTCAACGCCGCGGGCGTGGGCTGGTTCGACCGGGACGGCGCGGTGGCCGTCATCGACCGCGGCGTCTGGGACCGGGTGCTGGAGGTCAACCTCACCGCGGCCATGCTCGTCTGCCGGCACGCGCTGCCGCTGGTCGAGCGGACCGGCCGGGGAGCGTTCGTGCACGTGGCCAGCGTGGCCGGGCTGCGTAACTCCGACGACCCGATGGACGCCTACCAGGTCTCGAAGGCCGGGCTGATCTCGCTGTCCCGGGCCGTCGCCCTCCAGTACGGCCCGCTCGGGATCCGGTCGAACACCATCTGCCCGGGCGCGATCCTGACCCCCATGATCCAGCCGCTTTACGACGCGGAACCGGCGCGGGCCGAGCGGATGGCGCGGCGCACGCCGCTGCGGCGCCTGGGGACCGTGGCCGACGTCTCGTCGGCCTGCCAGTTCCTGCTGTCGGACCAGGCGGCGTTCGTCACCGGCGTCGACCTCGTCGTCGACGGCGGCTGGACGCTGGCGCTCCCATGACCGAGCCAAAGGGGCTCGGTGACGGGGCCGTGGTCATGACCGGCGCCCGGCTGGTTCAGCTCGAGGTTCCCGACCTGGACGGTGCGCTGCGGGCCAAGCTGGTCTCGGCCGAGAAGGCGCAGTCCCCGGCGGGCGCCGCGATGTGCACGATCATGTTCGGGCTGACCCAGGCCGACGACGTCTTCGAGAGCCCGGCGTCGTCGGCGGAAAACGGGTACCCCGACCTGGTCATGCGGCCCGACCCGGGCACCGCCCGGCCGCTGCCGTGGGCCGAGGGCACGGCCGCCGTGCTCTGCGACCTGTTCGAGCCGGGCGGAGCTCCGTACCCGCTGGCCCCGCGCACGGTCCTGCGGACCGTGACCGACCGGTGCGCCGGCCTCGGTTACCAGGCCCGGTTCGCCGCGGAGTGGGAGCTGTGCATCACCCGCCGCGACGAGGCGGGCGAGCCCGTTCCGCTGGGCCGGACCATGAACGCCTACAGCTCGCTGCGGCTGGGCGAGCTGCGCCCGCTGGCCCAGGCGTTCTTCGAGCGGATGGCGGCCGTGGGCATCGGCGTCGAGGCCGTGCACACCGAGCTCGGCCACGGGATGGTGGAGTTCGCGCTGGCCCACGCGCCCGCGCTGGAGGCCGCCGACCAGGCGGTCCGGGCCAAGGCTTACCTCAAAGAGCTGTGCGGCGAGCTCGGCCTGGTGGCCACGTTCATGCCGAAGTGGCGGACCGGCGCGCCCACCTCCGGCTGCCACTTCCACCAGAGCCTGTGGCGCGACGGGACGAACGCGTTCGCGGCGCCGGACGGCACGCTGTCCCCGCTGGCCCGCCAGTACCTGGCCGGGCAGCTCGCCACGCTGGCCGACTTCGGGGTGCTGTTCAACCCGTCGGTGAACGCGTTCCGGCGGCTGCGCCCGGGCACCTGGACCCCGGCCACCGCCTCCTGGGGGACGGACAACCGGACCGCCGCCATCCGCGCCATCACCGGGCCCGCCCAGGGCGTCCGGCTCGAGCACCGGCGTCCCGGCGCGGACGTCAACCCGTACCTGGCCATCGCGGCCATGCTGGCGGGCGGCCTGCACGGCATCACGCAGCGGCTGGAACCCCCGGCCCCGGCCGTCGGCGACGCGGCGGCCGACGCCCGGTTCGGCCCGCTCCCGGCCACGCTGGCCGGCGCGATCGCCGCGCTGCGGGACTCCCCGGTCGCTCCGGACCTGCTGGGCGGGGAATTCGTTCGGCACTATCTCCTGACCCGCGAGGTCGAGCTCCGGCTCTGGCAGGAGTGGGAAGCCGAGCAGGTGACCGAGTGGGAGCACCGCCGGTACTTCGAGACCTCATGAGGGAGGCACCCGACGTGGACAGCGACCAGCGGGCCGCGGTGGAGAAGCGGCTGCGTGACGAGGGCATCGAGACCGTGCTCTGCGTGGTGCCCGACCTCTGGGGCCGGCTCATGGGCAAGCGGGTGACCACCGACACCTTCCTCAAGACCGCGCTCGGGCCGGAAGGGCTGCACGCCTCGCTCTACCTGTTCGTGGTCGACATGGACATGGACCCGCGCCCCGGTTACGAGCTGAGCAGCTGGCGCACCGGGTTCTCCGACTTCCGCATGGTCCCCGACCTCGCGACGTTCCGCGTCGCGGGCTGGCTCGACTCGACCGCGATCGTGATCTGCGACGCCTGCGAGGAAGAGGGCGACGCGCTGGTGGAGGTGGCCCCGCGGTCGATCCTGCGGCGCCAGGTGGAGCGGGCCGCCGCGGCCGGCCTGGCGTTCAAGATGGCGACCGAGCTGGAGTTCTACCTCTACCGGAACCCGCCGGCCCAGGCCTGGGAGCGCCGGTACCTCGACCTTGATCCGGTCACCTACTACCGGGCCGACTACCACATCCTGGCCTCGACCCGCAGCGACGGGTTCATCGAGGCGATCCGGCGGCACATGAACGCGGCCGGGGTCGAGGTGGAGTTTTCCAAGTCGGAGTGGGGGCTCGGGCAGCAGGAGATCAACCTGCGCTACACCGACGCGCTCGAGATCGCCGACCGGCACGTGCTGTACAAGAACGGCGTGAAGGAGATGGCGCACGCCAGCGACCTGAGCGCGACGTTCATGGCCAAGCCCTCGATCGCCGAGATCGGGTCCTCGTGCCACATCCACGCGAGCGTGTGGGACACCGGCGGGACGGCCCGGATGCCCGACCCCGCGTCCGGGCACGAGCTATCCGGCCTGGGCCGCTCGTTCCTGGGCGGGATGCTCGCGCACACCCCGGAGCTGATGTGGCTGTTCGCGCCGAACGTCAACTCCTACAAGCGGTTCCAGAGCGAGTCCTTCGCCCCGACCGCGGTGGCCTGGGGGCGCGACAACCGGACCTGCGGCTACCGGGTGGTGGGCGAGGGTGACTCGCTGCGGGTGGAGAACCGGATGCCGGGCGCCGACGTCAACCCCTACCTGTCCTGCGCGGCCACGGTCATCGCCGGGCTCGACGGCATCGAGCGCGGGCTCGACTGCGGCGAGCCGTACGACGGGAACGCCTACACCAACAGCGAGCTTTCCGCCGTCCCCACCACGCTGCGCGACGGGCTGGAGCTGTTCTCCCGCAGCTCGGTGGCGGCCGCGGCGCTCGGCGGCCCGGTGCACGAGCACCTGGTCAACTTCGCGCGGCAGGAACTCGAGGCGTTCCAGCACGAGTGCGTCACCGACTGGGAGCGGATCCGGTACTTCGAGCGCATCTGAGCGGAGGCAATCGTGAGCACGCCGCAGATCCCGGCCGACCCGGCTGAATTCGCCCGCTGGTGCGAGGCCGAGGGCATCCACACCGTGGTCGCGGGCGCGGGCGACACGCACGGGATCTGGCGCGGTAAGCGGCTGCCGCTGGCCGAGTTCCTGGCCCGGGTCGGCCACGGCATCCCGTTCAGCGACGTGGTCCTGGTCCTGACCCACTCCGAGGACACCGACGAGGGGCAGGAAATGGTCGAGCCGCCCGGCGGCGCGGCCTACCCGCTGTACTTCCCCCGCAAGGAGCAGGGCTTCCCCGACATCTTGGTCCGCCCGGACCTCGGCACCGCGCGGCGCCTGCCCTGGCACCCGGGCACCGTCGGCGTGCTCGGGGACTTCCACCTGCCCGACGGCGACGGGGTGCCGCTCGACCCGCGGATCGCGCTGCGGCGGCTGATCGCGCGGGCCCGCGAGCACGGCCTGGCCCCGAAGATCGGCATGGAGTACGAGTTCTACCTCTTCCGCGGCGACCTCGCCGCGCTGAAACAGGCCGGCTGGCGGCTGGAGCCGATCCGGACCCGGCCCTACACCTACGGCGTTTTCGGCGGCAGCCTCGACGAGGACCTGATCGGCGAGCTCCGCCGCCAGCTCGCCCTGGCCGGGGTCCGGGTCGAGGCCTGCAACCCCGAGACCGGGCCCGGGCAGTTCGAGCTGAATATCCACTACGACGATGCCCTCAAGGCCGCGGACGACGCGTTCATATATAAGAATTCGATCAAGGAGATCGCAGCCGCGCGCACGCTCATGGCCTCGTTCATGGCCAAGCCGCGCCGGGACTGGGCCGGCTCCTCCTGCCACGTGCACCAGTCGCTGTGGGACACCGGCACCGGCCGCAACGCGTTCTTCGGAGACGGCGGGCTGTCCGAGGCGGGCCAGCATTACGCCGCGGGCCTGCTGGCCACCATGCGCGAGTTCACCGCGCTGTTCGCGCCGACCCCGAACTCCTACAAGCGGTTCGCCCCCTACTCCTGGGCCGGGACCAGCGTGAGCTGGAGCTACGACAACCGGTCCACCGGCGTGCGGGCGATCGCGGGCCGCCCGGACGAGACCCGGCTGGAGCACCGGCTGCCGGGCGCCGACACCAGCCCGTACGTGGTGATCGCCGCGTGCCTGGCCGGCGGCCTGCACGGGATGGAGCGGGGCCTCCAGCTCACCGAGCCCTACGAGGGCGACGCCTACGCCACCGACGCACTCGAGTCGGTCCCGCAGTCCCTGGACGAGGCGCTCGACCTGCTGGAGTCCAGCCAGGTGGCCCGCGAGATGCTCGGCGCCGACTTCGTCCAGCACTACATCCTGATGAAGCGTTTCGAGGCCGACAAGTACCGCCAGCAGGTCTCGGAGTGGGAAGTCCGCCGCTACGCCGAAATGGCCTGACCCCGAAAGTCGGCGCGGCCGGCCGGGCGGCGCGGCTGGTTGACCGGACGCGGTTAGTCGGGCATCGCGGTTGGCCCGCCCGATGGCCCGCCGGCGCGGTCGGCCCGCGGGCGCGGCTGGCCGGGCGTCGCGGCTGGCGCCGACCGCACCGCGGCCGGGCTGGGGCCGGACCCTGCCGGACCCGCGCACCGGACCGCGCTGCCCCGCCCGCGC
>Ga0102924_1001237_pt1 | contig 30106 bp, 24 predicted proteins | sample PaiPotPPM11metaG_FD_80116 | JGI IMG/M metagenome (GOLD analysis project Ga0102924, IMG submission 80116) | Iron sulfur acid spring bacterial and archeal communities from Banff, Canada, to study Microbial Dark Matter (Phase II) - Paint Pots PPM... ... | reverse complement strand
GGGGGCCGCGGCGGGCGGGGCCGCGCACCTGATATGCAGCAGCGCGCCAGCCAACCTCCGAGGCCTGTTGCTCCTCAGCCATGGAACGCCTCCCACGCGCCCGCGGGGCACGCCGTAGTGTCGATCGTCGATCATGGTAGCATCTTCGGCCGTGGCCTCACCCCTGATCCCCTCTCCAGCCCAGGGCCAGGGCATCGAGAAGTAACGAAGGCGCAGGAGCGAGCGAGCAGGGATGGCCAGGTGAGCGGGTGCTGTGCTGGCAGGGCGTGGGCTGCCATGGCGTCAGCACGCTTGTGCCCTCACCACGCCCGTCGCCGTGCGCGGTGGCCGTGCGCCCGCGTCGCCATCCGGCATCGCCCATCTTGACGGGGCGCGGCCGGCGCGGGAGTCTGCGATGCATGAGGGTGATCATTCGGATCGTCGCAAGAGCCACCAGCATCCCAACGGGCGGGCTGCCCGGAGGTCGCGCGCGGATTTTGAGCGCCGCTCGCTGCCAGCAGGCCCCGCCGGAAACGGACGGGGCGTTTTCATGGCCATTTCGCTCCCATCCGCCGGCAGCACGGAATGAGAGGGTGCGCGATGGCGCAGAACATCTACGACAACGACGAGTTCTTCGCGGGATACAGCCGGCTGAGCCGTTCGGTTGAAGGTCTGGACGGTGCGCCGGAGTGGCCGGCGCTGCGGGCTCTGCTTCCGGATCTGCGCGGGCTCAACGTCCTGGACCTCGGCTGCGGCTTCGGCTGGTTCTGCCGCTGGGCGCGAGAGCAGGGCGCGGCGCACGTCCTGGGCATCGATGTTTCCGAGAAGATGCTGGCGCGGGCCAGCGCCACCACGCAGGACACGGCGATCACCTACTCCAGGGCCGATCTGGAACAGATCGATCTGCCCCTGGCGTCATTCAATGTCGTGTACAGCTCGCTCGCCCTCCACTACATCGAAAACTTGAACGGGCTTCTGGCGCGAGTATACCGATCGATCGCTCCCGGCGGGAGCCTGGTCTTCTCAGTGGAGCATCCGATCTTCACCGCTCCCGCCGATCCGGGCTGGTGCGTCAACGCCGCGGGGCGCAAGACCTGGCCCGTCGACGGCTACCTGGACGAAGGCCCGCGTTCTACCGACTGGCTTGCCAAAGGCGTAATCAAGCAGCACCGGACCCTCGCGACCTACATCAATCTGCTGCTTCGCCTCGGCTTTGCCATGTCGCACGTCGAGGAGTGGGGGCCAACCGCAGAGCAGATCGCGTCGCGGCCGGACTGGGCGGACGAGTGCCAGCGCCCGCCGTTCCTGCTCGTGGCTGCCAGACGCTAGCGGCCGCGACGGACATCCTACTCCGTCAGCTTGCGGTAGAGCGTGGGCAGGCGGCTGGGCAGCGACTCGATGTCCGCCACGACTTCGTAGCCGATATCTTCGCACATCGTCTTGAGGTAGTCGTGGCCGGCACGGTCCACGGTCAGCGCAAAGGGCACGATCCCTTTGCGCTTCGCCTCGTTCAGCGCCATCTTCGTGTCGTGGATCGCGTACTCCTTCTCCGTACGGTCGCGGCCGTAGCCGTGGTCCTGCGGCCGGCCGTCCGAGACCAGGAAGAGGATCTTCACCTTCGCGTCGTACTGGTCCAGCTTCATCGTCGCGTGGCGAATCGCCGGCCCCATGCGCGTGCTGCGAATCGGCACGACTTTGTCGATGCGCTTCTTGATCTTGTCGTCAAACGCTTCGTCCAGCCCCTTGATCACGTAGAACTCGACGTTGTCGCGTCCGTAGCCGGAGAAACCGTAGATGCCGTAGCGGTCGCCGATCGTCTCCAGCGCCTCCATCAGCAGCACGGTGCTCTCTTTTTCCAGGTCGATGATGCGCTTGACCGGGTTTTGCAGCTCTTTGGCCCGCTTCTGCGCCCACCAGGCGAGGTAGCGGCGCGGATCGTCGTCGAAGTCGTCGTCGTCGCGGCCGCGCTCGCGGCGGTTGATCTCTTCGTCGGTCGAGGCGCTCATATCGAGCAGGAAAGCCACGGCCACGTCGCGCTCGATCTTGTTGCGCCGCCAGTAGATCTTGTCGTCGCCGGAGTGGCCGGCCTTGCGCTCGGCCACGAACTCGATCACCGCGTCGAGGTCGATCTCTTCGCCGTCGTAGAGCTTCTTGATCTTGCGGAACAGCTCCGGCCGCATCAGCTCGAACTGCTTGCGCGTCTGCGCGACGAGGCCGGCGTGCTCCACCAGCGTCTTCTCGAAGAACTTGTTCTCGCCCTCGTCCAGCGTCTGCTGCACCACGCGGCACCAGCGCGGCTTGTAGTCGTTGGCGCGGAAGTCCCACTCGTCGTACCAGAAGTACTCGATCGGGTTCTCCGGCGGCTCGCCCGTGTCTTCCTCGTCGCCCTCGCCAGGCTGGCCGTCGCCGGACTGCTGGCCCTGCTTCTCCGAGGCCGGCGTGCCCGCCTCCTTCATCAAATTCGCGAGGAACATGCCGGTGCTCATCTGCATGTCGCCCTCGACGAAGGCGGAGATGTCGATCTCGACGCTCTTCTCCATCAGCTCTTTGAGCTGCTCCGGCGTGAGCGGCACGAACTGGCCGTCGGCTTCGCCCTGGCTCTTGGCGTCGCCGCGCAGCCGCATCAAGAGCTGCACCAGCTCCGGCTTGAAGTCGCCGCGGAAGTCGGGCGCGTCCGGGCTGTCGTAGGGCGCCTCGCCTTCGCCCGGTTCGCCCAGCGTGCCTTCGCCGCCGGGCTGCGGCGCGCCGCCCTCACCGCCGGCGGGCATCATGTCGAGCTGAATATCGTCCTCGCCCAGCTCCGCCCACTCGCCCTCCAGCTCGGCGTCGAGCAGCACGTTGGGCACCTGCGTGAGCAGGTCGTAGAGGCGCAGCGTGATCTCGGCCGTGTCCTCGATCGTCGCCGCTTCGTGTTGAATCGCGCGCAGCAGCCCCGCCGCCTGGCGCATCGTCTCCATGCGGCCCAGCGGCCAGCGCACGCTGCTGAGGCCGTCGAGGCTGATGCGGATCAGGTTCTCGACCGCGGCCTGGCGCAGCGGCATCTGCTCGACCGGGCTGCGCTTGCCCAGCTCGCGCCCCTGCACGCGGCGCAGGGCGCCGCGAATGCCGCCGTACTCGCGCTTGATCAGATAGTCGATGCGCGAATCCTCGACCACGGTGAAGAGGTCGGAGGCGAGCTTGCGGTCCTCGAACAGGTCGAAGAAGCGCTCCATGTCGGTGAGCGCCACGCCGTCGCCGCCGGCGCGCTCGATCCGCGTGTTGCCGAACAGGGCGCCGGGCCGCTCGAAGCGCATGCGGAAGCTCTCGAACTCCAAATGCCCCGCTTGGTGCGTGGCGTAGACCTTGTAGACGGCGAAGTTCTCGCCCTTGTCGCCCGCCTCCTCGACCACGGGCGGCAGGAAGACGGCCGTGCCGTCGGTGCTGGCGCGCTCGGTACTGACCCAGCCCACGCCCTTGTCCGCCAGCGCCCCGGCCGCCTGGATGCTGACGTTGGTACCGGTGAGCGCCTTGCAGTACATGCGCAGCACTTCGCCCACGCGAACCAGCTCCACGCGGGCGGAAAGCAGCTCGATGACCTCCTCGCCCTTGCCCGATTCGAGCCGGAAGAAGGCGAGGCCGCCATCCTCGCTCGCTTCGAGGATCTTGCGCCCCTCGCCGTGCCAGGCGTCGAGATCGTCGAAGCGCACGCGCATCAGCACTTCGGGCACGCTCTTGAGAAACTCCATCGCCGCCGCGCCCGACTTCGGCGCCAGCAGTTCGGCCAGCGTCAGCAGGCGGTTGTGCAGTTCGTTGTCAAGCTGCCCCAATGCGCTGGCGCTCTCCGCGAAGAACGGATACGCCTGCCGCCCCGCCTTGCGCGCCACGGCCGAGGAGAGCAAGAGAAAGCGCGTGCGCTGGTCCTGATGCACGTGGTGCAGCAGACCGGGGCCTTTTTCAAAGTAGACGCGCGCGTCCGCCCAGCTTGTCTCGGCCACCACCGTGGCGAAGCCGAGGAAGGAACCGCGATCCGCCCGCTGCAGGCTGCCCATCACTTTGGGCGCGATGCCGAGACAGGCCGCGGCCAGCTCGTAGGAGCGCGAGGCGAGCGTGTCGATGAAGCGCGCCAGCGCACGCGCCTCGGCTAAATTCACCTGCTGGAAGAGGGTGGGGCTGACCTCGAAGAACTGTGAGGCGAGCGAGCTGGACTTCCAGTTACCCTTGTAGAGCTGCCGGCCGAGGCCGGCCCACTCGCGCATCTGCTGAATCGAGAGGCCGCCCAGCCCTTCGGCGCCGGCCTTGAAGTACGACGAGGCGAGCGAAGCGGACTCTTCAGCCAGCTCGCGCCCGGTTTCGGCCCAGCGGCGCAGCACGGGGAAGGGCATCAGCGTTGCGAGCGCCGGGCTGGCGCGGAAGAACTCGCCCGCCGCCTCCCACGAGCGCAGCGAATGCCGCGCCAGCGCCGCGCCGTCCTCCGCCCAGAGCCGCTGCTCCTGCTCGGAGAGCGTGCCTGTCAGCTCTGCCAGCGCCTGGCGGAAGTCTCGCGGCAGCGAGACGGGGTAGCCGCCCAGGATCTCGTCGTATTCAGCGGCTAAACGTTCAGCGAACCGTTCCATGGATCGTGCCCCGCTTTCGGGGGCTGGTCGTACCCATACCCCGTGGTGCCGCCCTGCGGCTTCCAGGCGGTCATATTGACATCAGAATTGGCGGAGACGGCGCGCGTCGGGTCGGCGAAGTTGCCGAACTGCACTTCATCCGTCTGCGTATCGAGCATAGCAAAGCTGAGCTGGAAGTCGTTACGCGGGTCGCGCGGCTCACCGGCCGATCCGGGGTTGATCACCAGCACGCGACCGACGCGTTCGGCCATCTGATAGTGCGTGTGGCCGAGAATCACGATGTCCGCGTCGTCGATCTCGGCAAAGCGGCGCAGCGTGGGACTGTTGGGATAGACGTACTCGCGCCGCGGCTCGAACGGGCTGCCGTGCACGACGAGCAGCCGCTTGCCGTTCACCCGCATACGCAACTCGTCCGGCTGTGCACCGAGGAAGTCGCGCAGGTCGCTCTGGATCCAGGGAGCGGCTTGCGCGCGCACGCCGTCGCGGCTGAAGAACGTCTCCTCGTGGTTGCCCTGGATGATGCGGGCGCCGCGCTCGCGCAGCCGCGCCGCGACTTCATTAGAGAAGCGGAACTGGTAGATCGCGTCGCCGGCGCAGATCAGCTCGTCCACATCGCCCATCGCCGCCAGGGCGCGATCCAGCCCGGCGATGTTGCAGTGGATGTCGGAAACGATACCGATCTTCATAGGGAATAGGGAACAGGGAACAGGGAATAGAGGGCGTAGGGCGTAGGGCGCAGAGCGCGGTGTAGGGGCGCCCATAGCGGAGCGCAACCGTCGGAGACATTCAATACGGCGCCCTTCGCGGCGCAGCCGCGACCCGCAGCGGTTGCTAATCGTTCCGCCCCGAATTGGTTACCGTCGGATGACGGCCTTACCTCACCCCATTGCCCACTGCCCATTGCCCACTGCCCCTACTCGAAGATGGAGGAGACGACTTCCTCGATGCTGCGCTGCACTTCGGCGTCGTCGGTGAGCGCCCAGACGACGCCGACCTGGCAGGCGCGGCGGGCGGGTATGCCCTTGGCGATCAGCTTGCCGGCGTAGATCAACAGGCGGGTGCTGACGCCTTCGCCGAGGCCATGCTCGCGCAGGTTGCGGACCTTTTCGCCCAGCTTCGCCAGCTCGACCGAGGTGGCCGCGTCGACGCCCGACTCCTTCTCGATGATCTGCGCCTCGACCTCGCGCGGCGGGTAGGTGAAGTCGATGGCGATAAAGCGCTGGCGCGTGCTGTGCTTCAGGTCTTTGAGCGCGCTCTGGTAGCCGGGGTTGTAGGAGATGACGAGCAGAAAGCCCTCGCGCGCCTCGATGATCTGTCCCAGCTTCTCGACCGGCAGCAGGCGGCGGTAGTCGGTGAGCGGGTGGATCAGGACGGTCGTGTCCTTGCGCGCCTCGACCACTTCGTCCAGATAGCAGATCGCCCCGCGCTTCACCGCGCGGGTGAGCGGGCCGTCCATCCAGCGCGTGCTGTCGCCTTCGAGCAGGTAGCGGCCGACGAGATCGCTGGCGGTCAGGTCTTCGTGGCAGGCCACGGTGACGACGGAGAGCGCCTGGCCGTCGCCATTGGCGTGCATGGGGGGCGTGGCCGACGTACCCTGTTCCTTGAGCACCGTCAGCGGACGGCCGAGCTGGTAGGCCATGTACTCGACGAAGCGCGTCTTGCCGCAGCCGGTCGGACCTTTGAGCAGCACCGGGATCTTCTGCTCGAAGGCGGCGCGGAAGAGCTCGATCTCGTCGCCCACGCCGACGTAATACGGCTCGTGCTCCGGCGTATACTCCTCGATCGCGTACTGCCGGTAGATCTGGTCGGTGTCGGTGGTCATCGTCTCGTCATCCGTTCAAGCTGGCCGCCTCGCGGCCATGTCAGATGTGAAGGCCGCCTTGCGGCGGCCCATTGCAAAAGCTCGCCACGCGCCGCACCCGCCGCGCGTGCGCGGGCCGTCATCTCTCTTGCCTTTATGCTAACTGGGTGGATGCTCAGGCGCCACACCGGCGCCCAGGCCGCGGATCGCCAGCGCCCTTAGCGCTTGCCGGCGGCTACCAGCTCGTCCCAGCGCCGCGCGACCTCGGCCTGCGCCTGCTCGACCGTGCCGCTGTTGTCGATCACGACCGTGGCCTCGCGCGTACGCTCTTCGTTGGTGAGCTGCGCGGCGATGCGCGCCTGCGCCTGCTCCGGCGTGAGGCCGTTGCGGGCGATCAGCCGCTGCTCGGCCACGGCGACCGGCACGGTCACGACCCAGATCTGATCGACCAGATCCTGCCAGCGCGCTTCGAGCAGCACCGCCGCCTCGATCACGACGACCTGGCGGCCCTCGCTGCGGAACTCGTCCAGCATGCGCGCCATCATGCGCTTCATCACCGGCCAGACGATCGACTGCAACCGCTCCCGCTGCGCCGTATCGCCGAACACGATCGCGCCGAGCGCCTTGCGGTCGATCTCGCCGTTCTCGGCCACGATCTGCCTGCCGAAGGCATCGACCACGGTCTGCCAGCCCTCGGAGCCGGGCGTATACGCCTCGTGCCCGACTCTATCGGCATCCACGATCGTGGCGCCGCGCGCGGCCAGCGCCGCCGAGATGGTGGACTTGCCGCTGGCGATGCCGCCCGTGAGGCCGATGACGATCATTTGCACACCATGCCGTCGCTCATCTTCGGAGCGCCGCCATCGTAGCAACGCCATTTCCCGGCGGTCAACGAATGCTGCAACAGCACGATCCAATCGTGCGTCCTGATACGTAGTCATGGGCGGGGCTGTCGGCGCTCGTTTCCAGGACGATACTCATGCGGGCCGGCTGCTGCAGCCGGCGAGGGAGCGCCTGTGTCTCCGTCTTCTGTCACGCTCGGTCGCTACCAACTGCTCACCCGAATTGGTTCGGGCAGCTTCGCGGAGGTCTTCCGCGCGCGCGACCTCACCCTCAACCGGCATGTCGCACTCAAAGCCCTCTTCCCCAACGTTGCCGCGACTGCCGAGGACCAACAGCGGTTCTTGAGCGAAGCGCGTGCCCTGGCGGCGCTCCGGCATCACGGAATCGTGACGATCTTCGACGTGGGTGAGGCGGAGGGACGCCCGTTCTTCACCATGGAACTGCTCGCCGGCGAAACGCTGGCGACGTTCATCGCCCGTGAAGGGGCGCAGCCTCTCGACCACGTGCTGGCAATCGTGCGCGAACTTGCCGACGCCCTCGACTATCTCCACGCTGCGGGGCTTGTCCATCGCGATGTGAAAGACAGCAACGTGATGCTCGCCCTGGACGGCCGGGTGACGTTGCTCGATTTCGGCATCGCCCTCACCAGCAGCGCACAGCGGCTGACAAGAGCCGGGGTTGGACTGGGCACGCCGGAGACGGCTGCCCCTGAGCAGATCCTCGGTGCAGGCATCAGCCCGGCGGTGGACCTCTATGCGCTCGGCGTTCTCACGTATCAAATGCTTTGCGGACGGTTGCCCTTTACCGGCGACCTCTCGCATGTGCTGTATGCGCAGGCACACCTGACCCCGCCTCCACTGCGCGACCTTCGCCGAGACCTGCCGGAGTGGGTGTATAGCGCCATCGCGGCAATGCTGGCGAAGGAGCCTGCTCAACGACCGCGATCCGCGGGAGAAGCCGTTCGCTGGCTCGCTGGCCAACCGCCGCTGCCCGTACTTATACCCGGTCGCCAGCCACACCGAGCGACGGCTACGGCGCCGCCCACCGTCAGGCAAGGCGCGATGCCAGGTTCGGCAACAGGCGCCGACGCCGGCCGGCGGCGCAGGCGTGCGATGATTGCGATGATAATGGGCGTCGCAGCCACTGCGATGGTAGCCACGGTGGCCGCGTTGCTGGCGGCATGGCAGACCGACAGGCCAGGACAGTGGCAGACTGCGACGGCGGTCGGCGTTGCCATCGACACGCCGCCTGCTGCGGCCGTTAAACCGCCGCCACCAAGGACCGTCTGGACCGCGCCCGTAGCTGTCTCTGGCTCCCGCTCGCCGTTTGACATCGCGGTGGGGCCGGACGGCGCACTCTGGTTCACCGAAACCGGCGACGGCCGCAACGCGACCGGAGGCATCGGCCGGATCGCACTGGACGGCACGCTCAGCGAACGTCCAGCGCCGAACTTCAGTCCACGCGGCATCACGCTCGGGCCGGACAACGCCTTGTGGTACGTTTCTGGCTCATCAGCCCTTGTCGTGCGGCTGACGCCGGACGGAAACCAAACCACCTTCTACGACTGGCCGGGCCGCTCGCGTGCCGATCGGGTCACCGCCGGTCCTGATGGTTTCCTCTGGTTCACCGAGCCGGCCACGCACACCATCGCGCGGATCACGTTGGATGGCACCGTAACGCAGTTCTCACTGTCGTCCGGTCGAGGCGATCCGACCGACATCGTCGCCGGCCGGGACGGCGCACTCTGGTTCACTGAACTGGAAGGGCGCATCGGGCGGCTGACGCCGGCGGGCGAGCTGAACGAGTTCTCGGTTCCTGCTGGCGATGGTCAGCCGCAGGGATTAACCGTCGGGCCGGACGGGGCGATCTGGTTCACGGAGGCGAGCGCAGGGCGGATCGGACGCATCACGCCTGAAGGCACCGTAACCGAGTTTCCGCTGCCTGATCCGTCCACCGCGCCCCAATACATCGTCTCCGGGCCGGACGGCGCGCTCTGGTTCAGCGAAGGACGCAAGAACGCAATCGGGCGGATCACGCTTGGCGGAGCGGTGCGCGAGTTCTCGTTACCCACGGCCGGCTCGATCCCGCAGCGGATCGTGGTCGGGCCGGATGCCGCCTTCTGGTTCACCGAGCAGGGAGCAGACCGCATCGGACGGCTAACGACGGACGGGCGGCTCACGGAGTACTCGCTGGCTGGGCAGCCGACACCGACGCCGATTACCGGCCACTGATCCTGCCTGCAGGCGGGTCCGCATCCTCTGGTCTCTCCTTCACCCAGTCGTGCCTCATGGGGAAGGAGACGATCCGGCGTCGGGCGTTCCGAGCGGTTTGCGGTTAACCCGTTGTCCTCTCGTCTCAGCAACGCCCGATCGCCTCTCTCTCCCAGGATTGGGAGAGAGAGGCAGGGGGTAAGTGAGGGCCGACGGCCTCAGCTCTTCAGCTTCTTCACTTCCTCGATGAGCGGCGGCATCACCTGCTTGTAGTCGTTGACCACGGCGAAGCGCGCGACTTTGACCATGTTGGCGTCCGGGTCTTTGTTGATCGCGACGATGTTCTTCGAGCCGGACATGCCCGCCATGTGCTGGCTGGCGCCGGAGATCGCCACGGCGATGTAGAGGTCCGGACTGACCGTCGTGCCCGTGAGGCCCACCTGCTTCGAGGGCGGGTACCAGCCGAGGTCGCAGGCGGCGCGGCTCGCGCCCGCGGCGCCGCCGAGTATGGAAGCGAGCTGCTCGATCACCTGGAAGCCGTCCGGCGAGCCGAGCCCGCGCCCGCCGCTGACGACCACGTCGGCGTCTTCCAGCCGCACGCCCTCCGCCTTCGCCTTCTCCTGGCCGAGCACTTTTGTGCGTATGTTCTGGCCGGAAACGGCCACGTTGACGACCTCGGCCGCACGGCCTGCCTGCGGCTCCAGCGGCTCCTGCGCCTTCGCCTTGATCGTGGCGAGCGCCGGCAGCTTCACCGGCGAGAGCACGGCCCGCGCGTTGCCGCCGTACGCGGCGCGGGTCAGATGCGGCGTGCCGGCCTCGACCTTGACCTCGACCGTGTCCATCGAGACGCCGGTGTCGAGGCGGAAGGCCAGACGCGGCGCCAGGTCGCGGCCAATGCTCGACTGCGCCAGCAGTACCAGCGCCGGGTTCGCCTGCTTGACGATGCTCTCGACCACCGGCAGCCAGGCGTCGTTCTGATACGGCGCGAGGCTCGCGTCATCCGCGACGTACACCATGTCCGCGCCGAGCGGGCCGGCCTCGCCCGCATGGTCGGCGATGCCGCTGCCGAGCAGCGCCACCGAAACTTTGCCGCCGAGGCCGCCTTCGACCAGCCGGCGCGCCAGGCCGAGCATCTCGGCCGTGGTACCCGATACGGCGCCCTCATGGATCTCTCCGACGACCAACACCCCGTTTTCGTTCGCCATCTGTCGTGTCCTCTGTTGTCTTGTTGCTCTGCGCGTATTGCTTCGCGGGTGCGGCGCGCTGCCGGGCGCGTCGTGCCGCTCCCCTGCCAAATCGGCGCGCCGCTACTCGTTCGGGACTAGATCAGCTTGGCCTCGCGCAGCTTGCGGGCCAGGTTGGCGGCCTGCTCGGCCGGCGTGTCGCCCTCGATGATCTCGACCTTCGAGTCGTTCACCGGCACGAACAGCTTTTCGAGCTTCAGGCGTGGCTGCAGATCGGCGGCACTCAGGCCCAGGTCTGCCGGCGTGTAGGTGGTGACCTGCTTGCGGGCGGCCATCATGATCTGGCGCAGCTGCGGATAGCGCGGGTCGCCCAGCTCGTTGCTGACGGTGACGACGGCCGGCAGCGAGGCTTCGACCGTCTCGAAGCCGTCCTGCAAGACGCGCTCAACTTTGACACTGCCATTCGTGGCGGTCACGCTCTTGGTCACCGTGAGCGAGGGAAGGTCGAGGATCTCGGCGATGCCTGATGGCACGACGCCCTGGTCCCAGTCCGCCGCCTGGCGTCCGGTGATGATGAGCTGATAGTCGCCGATCTTCTGGATCGCCGCGGCCAGGACCTTTGCGGTCACGAACGCGTCGGCGTCCTCGAGCGAGGGGTCGGAGACGAGCACGCCCTCGTCGGCGCCCATCGCCAGGCCGTGCTTGATCGCGTCGCGCGCACTGGCCTGGCCCATCGAGAGCACGGTGATCTTGCCCTCACCCTGCGCGTCTTTAATGCGCAGCGCCGCCTCGACGGCCTGCGCGTCGAAAGGACTGATCACCGGCGCCACGCCCTGCGCCGGCACAACCTTGTTCGTCGTCGCGTCGACTTTGAACGCGACGGCCGGTGTCTCGGGGTCGGGTACCTGCTTGACACATACGATGATGTTCACGAGTCAGGTCCTCCTGATCATTTCCTGTTGCTATGCGAATCGTCGCCCATGCCGCGGCGGCCCGGCACGCGAACGGCGGCGGGCGACGGGACTGTTCCGCTGCATATCATCGCCCGCCGCCTCTTTAGACGCCAGACGCCAACGCCGGCCTGTGGCATGTGCTGTGCAATGTGGCTCCGAGTGTAACCGGCAGCGCGCGGCGCGCAACGCGAAGTACGCGTACGGTGGGGACGCTGCTATGAGGCTACGGCGCTCCTGTCCGCTGGCTCTGGACGCAGGTGTTTCGCGGCGGCCTGCAACCGCTCAGCCCGACGACCGCCCGCGATGCGCCTGGCCCGGAGGCAGACGAGATCGTCGCCCTGCTCCCTGAGCTGCGCTCGGCGTTGTTCGGCCTGCAGCCACGCGCCCGCATCCCGCGAGGACGCGAGGCTTGCTACACCACGCTCCTCGCAGTCACGACAGACCTCTCGCACAGAGGGGGCCGGCGCCGGGATGTCGAGGCCGACTCCGCCGCTTCGTCGGGGATCGTCAGGCGCGGTTCGTGAAGCGCCCCGCATGGCACATGACCCCGCGGGCGCAAGCAGCAAGCGCCGCCGCGCGGACGCGGCGATCCGACGGTTGCGGGCGGCGCTACCGCGCCGTGGCGGCCTCTTTGCGGGCGACGTAGGCGGCGCTGGCGCGGCCGTCGCCAAACTTCGAGTCGCGCCACTCAAGCGCCGGCTTCAGCCCCTTCTCCCGCGCGATCTGGTTGAACTCGGCCACGCTCGGCGCCTGGTGGGCGCGGCCGTCCATCTCGGTGGCGATGCGCTGCATCGTGCGGGCGCCCATCAGCTCCAGCGCTAAATTGCAGGTGCGCTTGTTCGCCGCCAGCAAATCGGTGTCGATCAGCGCCAGCTTGTCGGCCAGTGCCTCGACCGTCTCTTCGAGCGCAGCCGCCGGCACGGCCTGCAAGACGAGGCCGATCGCGGCCGCGTCGGCGCCGCTGATCGAGTCGCCGGTAAGCAGCATGCGCTTCGCCCACTGCGGGCCGACGTGGTAGGTCCACATATGATGCGGCGGCTGGCCCATCGAGCGCACCGGCGGGAAGCCGATCACCGCGTCATCGGCCGCGATGATCATGTCGCAGAGCAGCGCCACGTCGGTGCCGCCGGCCAGGCAGTAGCCATGCACCTGCGCGATCACCGGCTTGTGCATGTCGAAGATCAGCATGCGCAGCCGCTGCGACTGCTCCATCTGCCAGATGTCGTCCTCCAGCGAGGTGCGGCCGCGGTAGGTGGTCGTTTGCGGCTCGGCGGCAGAGCGCCGGGCGCCGCCGGTCAGATCATAGCCGGCAGAAAAGGCGCGGCCCGCGCCCCTCAGCACGGCGCAGTGGACCTCGGTGTCGTTGTCCGCCTCGTGCAGCGCCCGGTTCAGCTCCTGCTGCAAGCCAATGGAGAGCGCGTTCAGCTTCTCTGGCCGGTTGAGCGTAATCCGCGCCCGTCCGCGCTCCTTCTGATAGACGATGTTCTCGAAATCCAGCTCCGGCATCAGCTCCCTCCTCTTTGATTAGCCACACCAACAACACCAGGCCGAGATGCCCGCTCCGCTACTCCGCTGCCTGGCCGCCCGCCCGCGGGTCGAGCGCGGCTGTACTCCCGATGTGTAGCACGTTTCCGGTCGTTTTGGCGTCTTTTTCGGAGGCAAGCCGCGCGACGGCCGCACCGATCAGCGCCTGATCGGCCTCCGGCAGATCGCCGCCGGGCGCAGCGAGCGCGAGCGCGTTCACCGCGATCCTGCGATCCGCGCACTCCAGCGCCAGCGCCCGCACCAGCCCGCCGATCCCAGCCTTGGCCGCGCAGTAGGCCGCGCTCTCCGCCTCGCCGCGCTCGGCCAGCACGCTGCTCAGCAGGACGATGCAGCCGCCGCGCGCGGCCATCTCGCCCAGCGCCGCGCGGCAGGCGTAGAAGGCGCCGCTCAGGTTAACGCCGAGCACACGCGTCCACTCCGCATCGCTGGTTTTCTCCGCCGGGCGGCGCAGGTAGGCGTCGGCGGCGTAGACCAGCACGTCGAGCCCGCCCATCTCCTTCGCCACCTGCCGCGTGGAGACGCGCACGTTCTGGCCGAGCGTGAGGTCGAAGGCGAACTCGGCGGCGCGCCGGCCCGCCGCCTCGACGGCGCGGCGCACGCGGCGCACGGCCATGACCTCGTCGCCGTCGAGCGAGCCCGCCGCCACGGCCACATCGGCGCCCGCCCGCGCCAGCGCCAGCGCCGCCGCGCGCCCCGCCGCCGTGCCCGCCCCGAGCACGAGCGCACGTTTGCCGGCCAAACTCAACGTCGTATCAGACAATCTCGCACCACCCGTCGCCTAACCCCGCCGCGGCTAAAGCCGCGTCTCCCTTCCCGAAACGGGAAGGGTTGGTCTGAGCCATTCCAATCAATTCCTCAGATCCCCCTCTCCATGGAATGGAGAGGGGGTTAGGGGGTGAGGCCACGTGATGATACCGCCCTCCCGAAACCCGTTGCTATACTGAGTTTGCGGCCGGGTCGCACACCTGCATTCGACATGGCGACCCACGCGGAGGCGGCACGCCGATGCTCTACGACGCTAGCACGCTCAAAGACCTCGCGGCCCGGCGGGCGGTCAACGATGCAGCGGCACGCAATGGCGGCAAGGAGTCGCCCGGTCCCTTCGTCACCACGTCGGGCCGGCCGATTGACCGCCTCTACGGCCCCACGGACTTGCTCGACTTCGATTACGCGCGCGACCTGGGCGATCCGGGTGAGTATCCGTATACGCGCGGCGTGCATCCCACCGGCTACCGCGGCAAGCCCTGGACGATCCGCATGTTCGCCGGCTTCGGCTCGGCCGAGGAGACGAACGCCCGCTACCGCTACCTGCTCGACCACGGCGAAACCGGCCTGAGTGTCGCGTTCGATATGCCCACGCTGATGGGCTACGACACCGACGACGAGTGGGGGCTGGGCGAGTTCGGCAAGTGCGGCGTGGCCGTCAGTTCGCTCGCCGACATGGAGATCCTGTTTGGTGGTATCCCCGTCGATCAGATCACGACAAGCATGACGATCAACTCGCCCGCCGCCGTGATCTGGGCGATGTACATCGCCGCGGCCGAGAAGCGCGGCATTCCCCGCGCAAAGCTGGGCGGCACGCTGCAGAACGACATTTTGAAGGAGTACATCGCGCAGAACGAGTTCATCTTCTCCCCGCATGACTCGATGCGCCTCGTCACCGATACGATCGAGTTCGGCAGCCAGCAGTTGCCGAAGTGGAACACGATCTCGATCTCCGGCTATCACATCCGCGAGGCCGGCGCCACGGCGGTGCAGGAGTTGGCCTTCACATTGGCCGACGGCATCGAGTACGTGCGGTGGGGCATCGCGCGCGGGCTCGACGTGGACAGTTTCGCGCCGCGCCTGTCGTTCTTCTTCAACGCCCACAACGACTTCTTCGAAGAGATCGCCAAGTACCGCGCCGCGCGCGGCGTCTGGGCGAAAGTCATGCGCGAGCGCTTCGGCGCAAAGAGCCCGCGCAGTTGGTGGCTGCGCTTCCACACGCAGACGGCGGGCGTCTCGCTGACCGAGCAGCAACCCGAGGTCAACCTGATCCGCACGACGATTCAGGCGCTGGCGGCGGCGCTGGGCGGCACGCAAAGCATGCACACCAACTCCTGGGACGAGGCGCTGGCGCTGCCCAGCGAGAAGGCGGTGCGCCTCGCCGTGCGCACGCAGCAGGTGATCCAGCATGAGTCCGGTGTGGCGAACACCGTTGACCCGCTGGGCGGCAGCTATTTCCTCGAAAAGCTGACGGCGGACATGGAGCGGGAGTGCTTCGCCTACTTCGACCAGATCGATGTGCTCGGCGGCGTGCTGCCGGCGATCGAGGCGGGCTTCTTCCAGCGCGAGATCGCCGATTCGAGCTATCGCTACCAGCGCGAGATCGACCGCCACGAGCGCACGATCGTCGGCGTGAACGACTATCAGCTCGACGAGCCGGTGGAGATTCCGATCCTGCGCATGGACCCGCAGGGCGAGGCGACGCACCTGGCGCGGCTCAATCGCATCCGCTGCGAGCGCGATCAGGAAGCGTGGCGGGGGGCGATGACGCGCCTCGACCACGTGCTGCGCGACGGCAAAGCGAACACGATGCCGGCGATTCTCGATGCGGTGAACGCCTACGCCACGCTGGGCGAGATCTGCGGCGCCATGCGCACTGTCTTCGGCGAGTACAAAGAACTGGTCGTCGTCTAGCCGTCACGGCCCGCACCGCAGAGGAGTACGACTCGATGGCGACCGACGCGCAGCAGGCCGGGCAGGCGCTTACGATCGAGCTCGACGCCGCGACGCTTGCAGCGTTGCAGCAGGCAGCCAGCGACCGCGGCGCCGCGCCGGAAGAACTGGTCGCCCGCTGGGTGCGCGAACGGCTGGCGCACGAAGCCGAACGCACAAAAGGCCGCGCCCGGCCGCAACGCTCCGATTGACGAGATCCACTGCCGAACGATCTCTGAGTGCTACCATCACGACGTGGACACGAGTTTCCCTGTGCACCTCTGAGTTCCGTACTGATGCCGGCGCCGCCCCTGTCAGTCCATCGCCGGGCGCGCAACAGCACCGAGCCGGGGAACATCGCGCTCCTCGGCCCGGTGCTGTTGTGCGCTGGCTGGAGCGGGCTTAGTGGCCCTGGCTGATCACGGCGACGTTGGTCTGGGCGCCGGAGCCGAAGCCGATGTTCGTCTGCGCCACGTTGGCGCTGTTCAGCCAGCCGTAGCCCTGCGCGATCACGGCGGCGTTGGTCTGCGGGCCGGTCAGGAAGCCGTAGTTGAGCTGGCCGAGGTTCACGAAGTTCATGGTGGTGTCCTCCCCGTGTTGTCTGTACTGGCGGCGGCTCCGCTGCCCCCGCCTCACACCAGAAGTATCGCTTTTGCCCCCGCGGCTGGCTGTGAAGGGCTGAACCCGCGAAACGTGGAGCTACATACCTCTGCGTCCAGCCGCGGCGATCGGCAAGGAGTGACGTGAGTAACCCGCCCGGCGTGCGGCCCTCACCAGCGGCGATCGCCTCACGCGCTGAGAGCGGGCCATTCTGCCATTGTGCACGTCAGCAGCTCCCGCACGTCCTGCACCAGCGTGGCGCCGAGCGCCTCAGGCAGGTGCAGCCCCTCAACCCAGGTCAGCACCGCGTACGGATGGGGAAAGCATGGCGTCGGCCGGAGCGATCTGCAGAAACGGCGTCCGGCGCTCCCAGCCCGCCCCAGGCTGAAAGACATCACCGTTTGGCATCTCTGCTGCCCGCACGCCCGACCTCGCGCCAGGCAGCGTGTTCTCGCGGCCTGCGGTTCTAAAGAAACACAAAACCGGCCCATCTTCGGGCCGGTCCTTCGTGCCTCTGGTCGGGGTGGGCGGATTTGAACTGCCGGCCTCTGCGTCCCGAACGCAGCGCTCTAACCAAGCTGAGCTACACCCCGATGCATCCGCGCGGCAGACCGCCGGACACCATAGATCATAGCAGGCGCGGAACGGCGCTGTCCAGCCGCGCGCCGGGCTCTAGCGGAAGCGCGGGCTGTGCAGCGCGCCGCTGGTGATCGGCTCGTCGATGTAGAGATCGCCGTTGCGGATCTTGATGTTGAAGCCGCAGTCAGGGTTGGTGCAGGCCCAGGCCTTGAAGTGGATCGCCGCGCCCTGGCTGCCGAAGTCCGAGAGCGGGACCAGATCGCCGTCTTTGCACTTCTGGCACTTCGGAAAGATCATCTCCACCACCCACCTCCCGGCTCCGGCGCGGAGTGTACCAGAGCCCCCAGCACAACCGGCTGCGCAAGAACCCGCGCGGCGTTAATACTTGTTTAACATGTTGTGCGTGGATGCGTCCATCGAAAATCGGTGCGACCGGTCCTGTCGCGGTACAATTGCAAGGGGATTTAGCAGTTCGTTGACAGCTGCTTAGCCCGGCGATAAGGCTCCAGCGCGGCAGCTCTGCGACAATCGAGTGGCAGACCGCGCGCGGCTCGCACGCCGCGACGCAGCGTGCCCTGGCCGGTCACGATCGCTCCGGCCTGGTCAGGGCCAGCAAAGGACTTCCGGTGACTGCGACAATTCTCGTCGTCGACGACGAAAAGCACATCGTCGAGCTGGCGCGTATCTACCTGCGCAACGAGGGCTTTCAGATCGAAGCGGCCTACGACGGCCGCGAGGCGCTGGAGAAGGCGCGCAGCGTTAAGCCGGCGCTGATCGTGCTCGACCTGATGCTGCCGGAGCTGGACGGCATGGAGGTCTGCCGCGCGCTGCGCAAAGACAGCGACGTGCCGATCGTGATGCTCACCGCGCGCAGCGACGACATGGACAAGATCATCGGCCTGGAGCTGGGCGCCGACGATTATCTGACCAAGCCGTTCAACCCGCGTGAGCTGGTGGCGCGCATCAAGGCCGTGCTGCGCCGCAGCGAGGCCGGCAAGCGCCCGGCCAAAGTCGTCGAAGTCGGCGACCTCAAAGTCGATGTGCTCGGCCGCGAGGTGTTCATCGCCGGCGCGCCGGTGGCGCTGCGCGCCAAAGAGTTCGACCTGTTGCTGGCGCTGTCGCGCAACGCCGGCATCGCCATGGCGCGCGACCGCCTGCTCAATACGGTATGGGGCGAAGACTTCTTCGGCGACCAGCGCACGCTCGACGTCCACGTCGCCTGGCTGCGCGACAAGATCGGCGCCAGCACGGCCAAGATCGTGACGGTCTGGGGCTTCGGCTACAAGCTCACGGCGCCGGAGCCAGCGGCCGCGCTTGCGTCCGCCGCCGAAGGCAAGGCAACGAGTCCCGCATAGGCGGTTGGGAGCGGCGGCGGACGCCGGGCGTCTGGACGCGGTTGGGGAGGATGCTCCGCCCTCGCGGGCGGGGCCAGCATGTTCAAGTCGCTGCGCGTGAAACTGGCGGTCGCCTTCGGGCTGATCGCCCTGCTTTCGGTGGCCGCGGTCGGCACCGGCTCGTTCTTCCTGCTGCGCGACCGCGAGGTGCAGGCCGCGCGGCAGCGCACCGGCGACCTCTTGCCGCCCGAAGCGGCCAGCGTGGAGATGTACGCTGCGCGTGGCTATCCCGCCGATCGCATCGCCAGTTATCTGCGCCTGCGCGCCGACCAGCTCAACGTTCGTTTCATCTTGCTGGACTCGGATTCGAACATCGTCGTCGATACCGACGGTAAGCAGAGCGGCCGCTTCGCCGGCCTCACGGCCGGCAAGAGCGGCCGCAACCTGCCGAACAGCTACAGAGTCACGGGCTGGAAAGAAGGGGGCACCGTTTGGACGTTGTTCCAGCAGCCAAGCGGCGGGTTCACCCTTTCGCGGCAGCAGACCGTCGTGCCGACGGACTACAACGTGTTGATGCTCGTGCCGGAAGCGAGCATCAGCTCGGCCTGGTTCGATCTTGCGCCCCGGCTCGGCGCCGCGGCGGCGCTGGCGCTCGTGGCCGCGCTCGCGGCCGCCTACTTCGTCGCCCGCAGCGTGACGAAGCCGCTCGCCCGCGTCACGCACGCCTCCGAGGCGATGGCGAAAGGCGAGTACGAGCAGCAGATCCCGGTGATGGGCCGCGACGAGGTGGCGCGCCTCGCGCGCTCGTTCAACGGCATGGCCGCGCAGGTCTCGCACTCGCATCAGATGATGCGCGACCTGCTCGCCAATGTCGCGCACGAGCTGAAGACGCCGCTGACCAGCATCCAGGGTTTCTCGCAGGCGCTGGCCGACGGCGCGCTGCAATCGCCCGACGAGTATGCCACCGCCGGGCGCATCATCAACGAAGAGTCGGAGCGTATGCGCCGGCTCGTCAACGATCTGCTCTATCTCTCGCAGATCGAGTCCGGGCAGGCCGCGCTCGATCTGCAAGCCGTCGATATCGGCGCCCTGCTCGACGCGACCAGCGAACGCGTGCAGTGGCAACTCACGGACGAGGCGAAGACGCTCAGCGTCGTCACCGCGCCCGGCCTGCCGCAGCTGCTGCTGGACCCGCTGCGCATGGAGCAGGTGCTCGGCAATCTGGTCGATAACGCGCTGCGCTTTACGCCCGCGGGCGGCGCGGTCACGCTCAGCGCCGCGCCCACGCCGGCGGGCGGAGCGCGCATCGATATCCATAACACGGGCTCGTTCATTCCGCCCGAAGAGCAGGAGCGCATCTTCGAGCGCTTCTATCAGGTGGACCGTTCGCGGCGCCGCAACGGCCACAACGGCGGCCTCGGCCTGGCGATCGCGGCGCAGATTGCGGCTGCGCACGGCGGCGCGATCACGGTGCGCTCCGATCGCGAGTCGGGCACGACCTTCAGCATCGTGCTGCCGCGCCCGGCGCAGCTTACGGCAGCGCATGAGACTCCGGCGCGGGGTGGTGGCACGGCCGGCGCCCTGCCGGCCGCGAGGATGGAGGGACAACGGGCATGATCCGCAAGCGAAGGCGTTTCTCAACGCTGAGCGTGGTCTCCGTGCTGGGCGCGGTGACGCTGGTTGCCGGGCTGTCGTTCGCGCTGGTCGTGCACGCGGACAACGGCAGCGATAACCGGGCGGCGAGTGCGCACGGGGTGGCTGTACGCACAAGCGCCGGCGCCGGCGGCGCACCGAGCGGCGTGGCTATCGATGCGCAGAACCAGCAGGGCACTCAGGGCTATCTCGGCCTCTCCGTGCAGGAGGACAGCGGCAAGCTCACGGTCGCTTCGGTCGTCGCCGGCGGGCCGGCGGATAAGGCCGGCGTGAAGCAGGGTGATGTGATTACGGCCGTGAACGGCACCAGTGTCGCCTCGTACGCCGATTTGAAGAAAGCGCTCGGCGGCAAACATCCCGGCGACACGGTGACGCTGGCCATCAGCCGCGGCGGCAGCGCTCAGAACCTGACCGTGACGCTGGGTGACGCTGCCTCGTCCGGCATTCCGGCCAATCAAGCCGGCGGGCAGGGCAACGGCCGGCTGCCCGGGCTGGGCGGCATCGGCGCCGCGCTGCGCCAGGGCTTCGACCACTTCATCAGCGTCGAAACGAAGACGAAGGATCAGAACGGCCAGGCCCACACGGATACCGTCGTCGGCGGCACGGTGAAGTCGGTAAGCGGCAACCAGGTCGCGGTTACGCTCAACAGCGGCAGCGGCGACCAAACCTATACCGTCGACAGCAACACGCGCGTGATCAAAGGCCCGCGCAACGGGCAGAGCCCGAGTCAGGGCGCCGGCGTGCTCGCGCAAAACGACAAGGTGCTCGTCGCCACGCGCGATGGCTCAACAACCGCGACGTGGATCCTCGCGGTCGATGCCAACGGGCTCGGCGGCATTTTCGGCGGGTCGAGCCACGGCGGGCAAAAGGGGCAGGGCGGCCAGGGCGGCATCAGCTTCGGCCCGGGCGGCTCGATCAGCATCACCTTGCCGGGCGGGCAAACCATTACCGTGCCGAACCCCGGCGGCAATACCGCGCCGGTGCTGCCGCCGGGCAGCAGCCAGAGCAACGGCGGCCGCAGCAACCGCAACCCGTTTGGCGGCGGCTCGCGCGGGCCAGTGTACTGAGGCCCGGCGGTCTGGACAAGCGCGTTGGAGGCAGCGGCTCGGGTTAGAAGAGCACCGGGCCGGCTTCCTGGTTCAGTGAGACGTACTCCGGGCGATCGCGGTACGACTCAGCAGCATGCCGACGCCGGCAAGCGCGAGCGCGATGATGGCGGCGAGCGGTGCGGCCTGCCGGCCGCTCACCGCGCCGCCCGTGCCCACGACCGGCAGCGCGCCTGCTCCCGCGGTTCCCGACGTCACGGTGAAGATCGCCGTGGGCGCAAGCGCGATCGAAGCAGGCGAACGGTCGGGAAGGCTGAGCGGGAAGGCCGTCAGCGTCACCTGCGCCGGATAGACCCCGCCCGCCGGCATCGTCAGCGACGCGGTGAAGCGCCCGTCCTGTCCGACGATCGCTCTGGTCAGCGGCCGGTTCTCCAGGTTACCGACGATCTCGACCGATACCGTGTCTCCCGGGGTAAAGCCCCCGCCGTGCGCCGCGAGCACCGTTCCGCCCTGTCCCGTCGAGGGCGTCAGCCCCAGCACACTCGGCATCCAGAGAAAGAACGTCTGATTGCCGTAGCCGCCACTGCCGCCCGACAGCGCGAACGGCGCCTGATCCGCCACTCCGGCCGCCGTGGCCACGATCCGCGCCTGTCCCGCGGCGTCCACGGCGCAGTTCAGGAGCAACACGTTGCGCCGCGGGCCACCCGTCGTCGGCCGAAGCTCGGTCAGCACGATCGTGAATGCCGAGGCGCAGTTCTGGCCGGCCGGGCAGGCCAGCCCCAGCAGCCGGGGCATCCCGCTGCCAAAGGCGTCGCGCGCCGCGAGGTCCGCGCTCGCGAGCCAGGTTTGCAGCGCGGCAGCATACTGCGCGGCGGAGAAGACGCCGCCCTCCGAGCCCAACTCTCCCCACGGGTAGCCCCGCCGGTGCTCGCCGGCCGCGCCGCCCTCACACAGCGGGAACGGACCGCCGAGGCCCACGCTGCCGTCGCTGCCGTCGCACACATAATCTCGGCTTGCGGCCGCGGCAAGCACGCCGTCGATCTCGCCGGCGAGCAGTTGGCCCGCGATCCAGCGGGCGCTCGCGCACGCCCTCGCGTCGACCGGGCAGCCGGCTGGGCCGGGCGTTTGGGCGAGCGCCGCCGACCGTTGCCCCGCCGCTACACCGATCGCCACGAACAGTGCCATGATGGTGAAAGCGGCCCGCGGGCCGAGGATGTGCCCGCGCCGCGGCCTGGCCGCCGGTGCATACGCTCTGACTGCCAGCCGCCGGGTCGGGCGCCGGCGAGCGGCTACGGCGGACGGAAACCAGACTCTACGGCGGCCGATACCAGTCATGCGCCTGCGCGTCTTGCTCACGCTGCTGCTGTTTCTGCTGGCCGCCCTCGGCTCCGCAACGCCGCCGGCGCACGCCGCGGTCGCACGCGACGCACCAGCCGGAACCATTGCCATTATCCGCGCCGGCGACCTCTATCTGCTCGATGCGAGCACGGGCGCCGAGACGCGGCTGACCGAGGACGGACACAACCTCGACCCGGTGTGGGACCCGAGCGGCACAACTCTGGTATTCGCGAAGATACTGCCCAACGGCTCGCCGACGGTCTGGCGCTGGACCGCGGCTGGCGGCATCGAAATGCCCGGCTTTCCCGCCTTTCAGGGCGTCGTCTCGCCCGACGGCGACTCGTGGGCCTATCCGGACGTCGACCGTAGTGCCCCGAACCAGGCATGGGCGCCGGCGACGGCGTGGATCACTGAGCATCGCCTACGCGGGCCGATCTCGCCCAGCGAGGATGGCGTGCGCTGGGAGCCACTCGCCTGGTCGCCCGACAGCCGCGAGCTGGCGCTCGCCCGCTTCAACGCGCTGCCGCCGGGGCCGTTTCCGAAGGACTTCAGCTATAACGCCGACACGAGCCTCTGGGTAACCACTGGCGATCCCCTTGCCGGCAAGCGCACGCCGCTGCAGATGCCGCCGTCGTTTCGCAGCCTGCCCGGCGTGCCCGACATCGCCTGGTTCTCACCGGACGGACGCTTCCTCACGGTCGGCGCCGGCCCGGCAGATCCGTGCAACTCATGCCGCGCGGACGGACTGCCGTTCTATGCCGTGCCCATGGATGGCGGTGCGCCGATCGCCCTCGGCAGCGGGCTGGGCCGCGGCAGCGTAGCCTGGGCGCCCGACGATTCCTTCGTCGTCCTCTCGGGGCCGTTGGGGCGCTTCGCATACACCGATAAGCATCTCTTCTGGACAGACACGACGACTGGAGCACAACGGCAACTCACCAACGATCCGGCCTACGCCGACACAGCACCGGCGGTTTCGCCGGACGGTCAGTTCATTGCCTTCGCTCGCGGGCACGATCCAGGGAGCGCAGCGGGTGGGCCGGCTGCCCCGTTCGCCAGCCGGCGCATTTGGCTCGTGCGGCCGGATGGCGGCGTGCGCCCACTCGACCCCGGCGCCGACGGCTGGGGCGACGACGCCCCAGCATTTACGCCGGATGGCGCCTGGGTTGTCTTCGTCCGCTCGCGGCCGGGCGACGCACTGGAGCTGTGGGCCGCGCCGGCTGCGGGTGGTCCGCCGCAACGGCTCGCGGCCGGCCTCGGCCCGCCCGCGGCAGGCCCCGTGGCCGCCGCGCAGCCGATCTATCTTGCGTCCGATTACCTGGCGGTCCAGCCGAACCCCGCGGCGCGGGCGGCCCGGATCGCCGCGCTCGGCAGCGGCGGGACGGCAGGCGATGACGGCCGCTCCGTGCGCTTCTTTGCCGTGGGGCTCGTGCTGCTGGCGGCAGGCATCGGCTTGCTGCGTCTGGGACGGCGCCGCGCGGGCTGATGGCATACCGGCGGTTGCGCCTCAGTTCACAGACGCGCTCGCGACGAGGCAGAAGCGGCCGTCAGCCGGCCTGCACAGCGCCCGCCGATTGTGCTGCGGCAGGCGGGCCACTATGTTCGTGTCAGCGAACGGCATTGACGGCAGCGTGGCCTGGCTCGGCGCTGCCGCCGGGGCGGAAGGCGGGAGCGATGGGTGACGGCGCTGACACCGAGCTGCTGACGGGGGAAGCGTACCTCGACAGCCTGCGGGACGGACGGGCCGTCTATATCGGCGGCGAGCGCGTCGCCGATGTCACCGTGCATCCGGCGTTCCGCAACGCCGCCCGCTCAATTGCCCGGCTCTACGACGCGCTGCACGATCCCGCGCAGCAAGACATCTTGCTCGGCGTCGACCGGCTGGGAATCACCACGCACAGGTTCTTCATGCCCAGCTACTCGGCTCAAGAACTGCTGGCCGCCCGCGAGGCGATCGCCGCCTGGGCGCGGCTCTCCTACGGCTTCATGGGGCGCACGCCCGATTACAAGGCGGCGTTCATGGCGACGCTCGGCGCCGCGCCCGAGTTCTACGCGCCGTTCCAGGACAACGCCGAGCGCTGGTACCGGCGCTTCGCCGAGCAGGCGCTGTTTCTGAACCACGTGCTGATCAACCCGCCGGTCGACCGCAACAAGCCGGTGCATGAAGTCGACGACGTCTACGTGCACGTCGTGCGCGAGCGCGACGACGGCATCATCGTCAGCGGTGCCAAGATGCTCGCCACCGGCTCGGCGCTCACGCACGCGACCTTCGTGGCGCAGAACAGCGCCGCCCATCTGGAGCAGGGCAAGGCCGAGGACTACGCGCTTGTTTTCATCGCGCCGATGAACACGCCGGGCAAAACGCTGATCGCGCGGCGTTCGTACGAGCAGACGGCCGAGTCGCCCTGGGACAACCCGCTCTCCAGCCGCTTCGACGAGAACGACGCGATCGTGATCTTCGACGAGGCGTTCATCGCCTGGGAGAACGTGCTCGTCTACCGCGACGTGGCAAAGGCGACGGGCTTCTACCCGGCCTCCGGTTTCATGAACCGCTACACGTTGCAGGCCGGCACGCGGCTGGCGGTCAAGTTCGACTTCGTCTGCGGCCTGATCGCCGCGGCGTTGGAGGCGAACGGCACGGCGGCGTTCCGCGGCGTGCAGGCGCAGCTCGGCGAGCTGATGGGCTGGGGCAACCTGATGTGGGCGCTGACGGCGGCGCTGGCGCTGGATCCGCAGGAAGGGCCGGGCGGCATGGCGATTCCGAAGGCCGAGTTCGCCGTGCTGGTCCGCCTGTTCGGCGCGATGGCCTGGCCGAAGGTCGAGGAAGTCGTCGCACAGACGCTCGGCGGCAGCCCGCTGGTGGTGCCGTCAAGTAACCGTGACCTGCAAAATGCGGAGCTGCGGCCGCTGATCGATCGCTTCTACCGCGGTTCGACAGGAGATGCGCACGACCGCATCAAGCTGTTCAAGCTGCTCTGGGACGCGGTCGGCAGCGAGTTCGGGGCACGGCACACGCTGTATGAGCGCAACTACGGCGGCAATCACGAGCAGGTGCGGCTCGACGTGCTCAACTTCGCCCGCAGGCGCGGCCGCCTTGAAGAGATGCAGGCGCTCGTGGCGCGGTGCCTGGCCGAGTACGACCTCGATGGCTGGACCGGCTCGACCTGGGTATAACCAGGATCGGCGCCCTGGCAGACGCAGAAAGCGCGGGAGGACCGTCAGCCGGCCCCCCCGCGCTATGACTGCGCCGGAGCGATCTACGTCCCGGTCGCCGTGATGTGGACGACGCCGATCGGGATGCCCTGCTTGAAGATATTGACGCCGAACGTCTGGTTGAGAGCGCTGGCGGCGGCGCTCGAAAGCTCGGCCACCGTGCCATCCAGATGCACCATGCCCTGGGCGTCCTTCGTCACCTTGACGTCGTGGCCGTCGAGGTCGAGCAACTGCACCTGCTGGCCGCCGACCGTGGCCGTCAGCGTGGAGGCGCCGGGATCGACGATGAAGTTCGTGGCCGTGAGCGCTTTGTCGCCCGACGAGAAGGTCAATCCGCCCGAGTGGTCTACGCTGCCGCGGATGAAGGGCAGATCGTTCTGCGGGTAGATCGAGACGTGGCCGCCGGTGATCGGGAAGCTGACGGCGGTCGTGCCGTTGCTTTGCGCCGCCGTCGCCGGGCCGACGGGCGCCACCATCACATGGTTGTCCGCAAGCACTTTCGTCGTATCGGGGTTGAGATCAACAACCGTGCTGACGCCCGACAACGCGCTGATCGTCGCGGTGGGCCTGGCTGCTGCATTCGAATTGTTCTTGCTGGAGCAGGCGGCAAGCAGCACGAGGCTGCCGATCAGCGCCGTGGCGCCAAGCAAACGGAACCGGCTGGAGGACATGGATCGTCTCCTTTTGCATAGCTGCTGAATGGCTGAAGAGCGTGAAGGCGCTGCCGACCAAACGAGCAGGACAGGCGGCCGCGGGAAGAGAACCGGTTATCCACTGTTACGGATCGCGCCGGGTTCTGGCTCACCGCGCCGGTAATCCGTTTGGTCCAGGGCACCGACTTACCCGGTACGATTTACGGGAATCCCCCGGCGAGGAGGCGAACATGCCCGACTTCGGAGTCGACCAGGCGCGCCAGCGCGTGCTCGATGCGCTGCATTCCGGCAGGTGGGAGAGCGTTGATGCCCAGCTCAGCGCCTATGGCGCCGCCGTACGCGCCGACGAGCGCCATCGCGTTCTCAGCGAAGCGCTCGCCGCCTTGCAGGACTGCATTGACAGGGAGACCGGCTGCTCCGCCGCCGACTGCCTTGCTGTTGTGCGGCACCTGCTGTAAGCCGCGCCGTGGCCACGGAGCACGCCGCGAGCTGTCACGCCGGAGGCTGGGGGCCGCCCATCGCTACGGCCCCGCGCCGCTGGTCACGACCAACGTGCCGACCATCTGCAGCGGGTGCACGTCGCAACGGAAGAAGTACTGGCCCGCTCCCGGCGTCGTGAACGTCACCGACTGCGTGTTGCCGGGGCCGGTCACCACGTCGGTCTGCGCCAGCGTGGGCGCCGTGTCGTCCGGTCCGTTATAGATATGAATGTTGTGCGGAATCGCCGTGTCGTTCAGATACTGCACCGTCACCTGCGTGTTGGCCGGCGCGGTCAGCGTGTCTGTGTCGAAGGTCGAATCTTCGAGCGATGAGATCTGCAAAACCGTGCCGGCGTCGCGCTTGCAGCCGGCGCGGCGCTGCCCGTGGCGCCGAGCCTGAGCGCCACCAGCACCGGGTTCGGGCCGACGCCGGCGGGCAGCACCAGCATGTCGCCGGCCACAGCGGGCGAGCCGTTGATGCCGGCCGGCGCCTGCCAGGTCCAGCCCTCGTTGCCCGTCTTGCGATCCAGTGCGTAGACCATGCCATCCACCGTGGACGTGAAGACGAGGTCGTTGACGACCGTGGCGCTGCCGAAGTCGGCTTTTGGCAGATTGTGGTCCCAGAGCACGATGCCCGTGGCCGCGTCGATCGCGACCAGCTCACCGCTGCTGCGCGTCACGTCCGAGGCGCTTTTGCCATCGACGCTGCTGTTGGTGAAGAAGGCCGAGAGGTTGACGACCGGCACGTAGACGACGCCGTCGGCGTAGGCTAGCGCCGTCTCCACGCCGCCGAGGATGCCGGGATAGACTTCGATCGACAGCCCGTCGGGGATATCCTGCACCGCGTCGTTCTGGTGCTTGCCCACGGCGACGTTCCACAGCACTTTGCCTGTGGTCGCGTCCAGGGCGACGACCTCACCGGCCTTGCCGCTGCCGATCGCGATCTTCTGCGCCGCACCGCCGATGTTCACGCTGGCGAGGATCGGCGAGGACTGGAAGTCGTGGTCGTACAAGTCGTGCGCCACGATCTGCTGATACCAGTTCAGCTTGCCGGTCGTATGGTCGAGGGCGACCACGGAGCCGGTGTACAGATTGTTGCCGGCGCGGCTGGAGCCGTTCGGGAACTGCGCCGTGCCGGGGAAGGGCGCCGGGTTGCCGATGCCCCAGTAGGTCATGTCGGTGTCGATCGCCGGCGGATACCAGGCGCCGCTGCCGCTGTTCACCTGCGCGTTGCCCCAGATGTCGGCCGAATCCACAGTGTTGAACTGCCACTTGACCGCGCCGGTCGCCTGATCGAGCGCGAAGATCACGCCGGTGTTGCCGCCCTGATAGAAGCTGCTGGCGCCGCTGCCGGGCACGGTGCTGCCCAGCACCATGTTGTCGTAGGTCAGCAGTTGAATATCGACGCCGGTGCCCTGCGACGGCGACACCTTCGTCGACCACAGCTCGGCGCCGGTGTTCTCGTCGAGCGCGGCGATCGTGAAGACGTCCTTCGCCACGAAGACTTTGCCGTAGCCGATCGCGGGGCCGTTCGGCCCGATCGAGTCGGCGTTGTACGTCTGCTGCCACTTCACCATGCCGCTGGCAAGGTCGATGGCGAAGACGTTGCTCTGCAAATCCTGAAAGAAGACGGTATTGCCGTCGATCAGCGGATTGGTGGCGGCGGCGCCGAACGCCGCTTTTCCGGGCACATTGAAGGTCCAGGCGACGCCGAGCTGGCTCACGTTCTGCGAGGTGATGCCGCCGTCCGCCTGGGCGCGGGTGTTGGCCAGGTCCTTGTTCGCCTGCGGCCACTGGTCGAGATGTGCCGCGACTTCGGGCGGCACGGCCGGATTCACGCCCTGCGCGGTGGCGGACCAGTCGCGGCCGGCCAGTGCGAAGCCGAGCACGGCGAGCAGTGCCAGCAATGGCAGGGAGGATACACGTAATCCGCTGGTGAGGCGTGCCATAGCGCCCTCCTTCGACGTCGAACGCGGGCGGGGCGGCTCGCGGCATGGCGCCGCTGTACGCACAATACGAACTGTTTAGCTCAGCAGCAAGATCCGTGCGCAAGCTGTCGCGCGCGGCGTGGGGCGCGGGGGTGGGGCGATCAGCCCCCGGCCGCGCTACTCCAGCACACCTGCAACGGTCAGATCCACGATCTCGTCGTCCGAGAGGCTGAGCACCTCGCGCAGCACCTGCTCCGTGTGCTGGCCGTAGGTGGGGCCGGTGGTGGGCGGGCGCGCCGGCGTGCGCGACAGAATCGCGCGGGCGCCTTCCAAGGGCACGCTGCCCAGCAGCGGATGCTCGGCGTTTTGCAGATGGCCGCGGTGCGCGAGCTGCGGGTCGGCAAACAGGTCGGCGCTGCTGCTGACGCGGTGCACCGGCACGCCGGCCGCCTGCAAGCACTGCTCGATCTGTTCCACATCGCGCTCGCGCGTCCAGGCCGCGATGGCTTCCTCCAGCGCCGCGCGGTTGACCTGCCGCGCGGCGAACCTGGCGAAGCGCGGGTCGGAGAGCCAGCCTTCGTTGCCCGTGGCCCGGCAGAGCGCCTGCCACTGACCTTCGTCCGCGCAGGCGATCGCCACCCAGCGGTCGGCGGGCCTCACCCCCGGCCCCTCTCCATCCCATGGAGAGGGGCCGGGGGTGAGGCCACGGCAGGGAAAGACGCCGTGCGGCGCGTGTTCGGGCGAGCTATTACCGGCGCGGCACATGACGCGGCCGTTCGCGGTGTAGTCCAGCACAGCGGGCGCGAGGAAGTGCAGCGCCGCTTCGACCTGCGCCAGATCGATGTATTGCCCTTCGCCCGTGCGGCGGCGGTGGTCAAGCGCGGCCAGCAGCGACGCGGCGACGAACTTCGGCGCCACGTAGTCGGTGTAGGCGCCGAAGGGGCCGGTGGGCGCGCGGTCGGGCCAGCCGGTCAGCTCGCCGAAGCCGGCCAGCGCCGAGCCCATCGTGCCGAAGCCGGCGAGGCCGCTCTGCGGTCCGTCCTGGCCGTTGAGGCAGGTGCTGAGCATGATCAGGCCGGGGTTGATCTCGCGCAGCGTGGCGTAGTCGAGGCCCGCGCGGCCCAATGCGCCGACGGCGAAGCTCTCGGCCACGATGTCGGCCCAGCGCACCAGCTTGAGCATCAGCTCGCGTCCCTCGGGCTTCCTGAGATTGGCCGTGATGCCGAGCTTGCAGCAGTTGACGTTGCTGAACAGCCCGGAGCGCTCGGGGCCGGACTGGCCATCTTTGAACGGCTGAAACGAGCGCACGGCGTCGATATGCGTGGTGCTGTCGACCTTGACCACGGTGGCGCCGTAGTCGGCCAGATAGCGCATCGCCACCGGCCCCACCATCGCCCACGTCAGGTCCAGCACCTTGAGGCCGGCCAGGGGCAGCGCGGCCGACGAATCTCCCCTTCCCCTAGTATTGGGGGAAGGGGAGAT
>Ga0102924_1001234_pt1 | contig 30144 bp, 32 predicted proteins | sample PaiPotPPM11metaG_FD_80116 | JGI IMG/M metagenome (GOLD analysis project Ga0102924, IMG submission 80116) | Iron sulfur acid spring bacterial and archeal communities from Banff, Canada, to study Microbial Dark Matter (Phase II) - Paint Pots PPM... ... | reverse complement strand
CGTGATGGGAAATGGTGGTCGCATATGGGCTGGATTCTCACCGGAAGATCCATACACCACGACACAACCACGCTGGCCCACTACGTGCCTGATCTCGCCCATGACAGATTTCATGTATGGATCACCAAGTATCACTACCTGCCGATCACAGTCCTTGGCTTGCTACTGCTGATCAGTGGCGGATTGCCCTTTCTGTTCTGGGGAGTTTTCTTGCGCACGGTTGCTGGATTGCACGCCACCTGGTTAGTGAACTCAGCTACGCACCTCTGGGGCTCTCGCCGTTTTGCCACGCGAGATGATTCCACGAATAACTGGTTTGTCGCCCTGCTGACATTTGGCGAAGGTTGGCATAACAACCATCATGCGCATCCCACTTCCGCTCGACACGGCCTACGCTGGTATGAGGTAGACATGAACTGGTACGGGATCTGGATGCTCAACGTGTTCGGCCTCGCCAAGCAGGTCCAGCTCGCACACGTATCTGACTCTCAGAGCCAACCGAATTCCAGGATTGCCCGGCACTCGCAAAGTGTCGCTGGAGACTAGAATGGAAAGAAGCCTCGTGCGACAAACAAGAGCAGACCGTGTTGAAACTCTGCTTAGCAAGCCCCGGCGACGTTCTCATGGACGCGCCAAACGCTATCGAGTGGATACTGAAAAACTTCAGGAAGCCGTTGCAGAGGAGCTTGCTGCGAAACGAGATAAAAAGACGAAGGCCACATCAAAGCGGAGGCTCGCAAGATGGCAGCCTGAGTCCATCCATGTTAAGATTTCTGGCGGAGTGCTAGGTTTGCACTCCGCCACTTTTTAGTGGATTGGATTAGCTGCCCATCAGCATTCAACCGCGTCACCCTGCACAGCCTTCGGCGCTTGAGTCACGCCGCCTTGCGCGTTTTCGTCGCCTTCTTTCGCCCGGTGCGTGGCTTTTTCCGAGCTGCTGCCGCAGTTTTTCTCGCTTTCGGTGCCGCTTTAGCCGAAGATAGCAATTCCAGCTTGGGCTGTTTCGAAGTACGATGGCGGCCATGATTCAGAGGCTGGATGCGAGCGGCCTGTTCTTCTGTACGCAGCTGAGCGTCTCTATCTTTTTTTCGCTCGTCCTCAAGGTATTCCGGAATCGTCTTCGTTGTCATAGCCGGTGACAGAACTAGCTCCTTCCAAGCTGTTCAATTTTGGCCACTCCCGTCACGATTGATGGGCCGCCAGATATCGCAGCTCTCCGTGGGCTCGGGCGGCATCGGAAAAGACGGCGTCGCTGTCTTTGCTAGTCTCGCTGGACTTGCTTAGGCGGAGAGCTAGGTCTTCAACCAGCTTGGGGAGGTGTCCAGTGCGCTCATTGTCGCTAAGCGGAAGGCGCTTCAGTTCACTGCTCTGTTTCGCGCGCCCTAACCATGCGGCGACGATACTCGTAACGGACCGCTGCAGGATAACGCCCACTCTTTGCTTTTCCAACCGGGCAGCAGGTCTGCGACCGAGCATTTTTTCGCGGAGGAGTACGGCGAGTCTCCCGGCTTCGAGTGGCTTTACGAGGATTTCGTCCGCTTCCAAAAGGATAGCGGCCATCGCGCCCTGCACGTCGGGGTAACCGCTAACCAGTAGCGTCAGTGCATCCGGTTGAGAATGGCGCATCGCGGTGACCACCGTAAAACCATCACCAGGGTTCGGCATATGGAGGTCAGTGATGAGCGCATCGAAGCTCTCTCTAGCAATACATTTCAGAGCTTCTGTCACGCTGGCGGCGGCGACTACATCAAATCCTTTGCGTTCCAGTGTCACAATCATCATTGCGCGAACCGCATCATCGTCATCTACGAGCAGGACTTTGTGTGTAAACGTTCGTTCGGTGGGACTCATGTGGCACTACCTTGTCGTCACGAATAGTGACAGTGTCGCCCGGGTTCATTTTCAGAAATGTATAAAATTGAACAGTTATTCAAAACGTTAATAGATTACCGTGTTTGAGTCTGAAGCTCGACACGCGGTCATGGGTTAGCGGCGGAGGCGCCGACCGTTCGGACCCTCACGACCGCGTTATTATCTGCCCACACTTTCCCGTTTTCAGGTCGGACTCACACGGGTTCGACCTTTTTCTGCACCCGACGACAAGCGCCATCGCAGGGGTCCCCCAATACTCGCAAAGACTTTCGAGAAGTAGACATCCTGCTTCGAGTTCGCCTTGCTCCAGAAGGCGCTGGCTTGTGGGCGTCATGAATGGGCTGCCGACGATGAACCCGTCATGGGCAAGGTTGTTACCATTTGTGGCACGACAGATTGAGCCCCGAGTTGCACATCCGACGAGTCTAACCAAAGGGTAAAATTGACAAAAGCACGTTGGAATCAAAGCGTGAGGTGGTGCTCAGGTTAGGTGTGGAACAATGTGGCCCACGATTAGACAGTCGCTGATAACCATCTATAACGATGTGTATGACGAACATCTCTTCGTGTTTGCTGCCGGGCTGTCGTACTATTTTGTGCTCTCACTATTTCCGCTGTTGGTTTCGATGGCGTCGCTGCTGGGATATGTACCGATCCCTCAATTGTTTGAGGGCCTTCTAAGCTTGATGGCGAGGCTCGTCCCAGGAGATGGAATGAGTTTGGTGCGCAATATCGTGTCTGATGTCGTCAATCACAAACACCCGCACTTCCTTACGCTTGGATTAATCTTCACGATTTGGACAGTTTCGAGCGGATTTGCCGCGATCATCGACGGCCTTGACGTCGTTTATCGAGTCCGTGAAACTCGCCCGGTTTGGAAGACTCGACCCATTGCGCTGGGACTGACGTTGCTAGCGGGGTCTCTGTTACTCGTGGCGGTAGGATTGATGTTCGAGGGGACGCACCTGGGGATCTGGTTTACAAACAGATTTGCCCTCAATCCGGCCATACTTGGCGCCTGGCGCTTTCTGCGGTGGGGAATAGCCATCGCCTTTGCCGTGCTCGCAGTGGAGGTACTCTACCATTTCGGCCCGAATGTGAAGCAGAGCTTCCGCGATAGTCTGACCGGAGCGATTGTTGCAGTCATGACGTGGATTGGTTTGTCATTCCTGCTGGGAGTTTACTTCAAACACTTTGAGAGTCTTAATAGGAGTTATGGACCGCTAGGGGCCGCGATCGGCTTATATGTGTGGTTTTATCTTTCCGGTTTTGCGATTCTGCTCGGTGGAGAAATTAACTTTCTGCTTGGCGAACTAAAAGGCCACAGCACTCCGCAATCGTCCACCCCCACGCGTACTCAGATCAACAATCTGAATGCCGCAGCGTGAATGACTCCAAGATTTGGGTGACTATCGGCACTGAAGGAGTCCGCGCCAGTGGTAGCAAAATACTCGTTCGGTCCGACGACCCAGGAGACTGGCTTGGAATTACTGAAACCATCCCAGCGAAATCGTGAGCAATCCTGTACAGACTGCGAATGTGCAAATCGCTAGCGTATCGGTAGGCGCGTAGCGGACTCCAAAGGAGGTGCCATGAGTGAGAACCCGAGTGCCACACTGCCCGGAATCGTCGAAAAGGTTTTTATTTCCCGTCTTCCCGGCGAACCTAAAAGCGCACAGATCGGCGTCGAAGGGGCGGATCATCCGCAAATCCGTATCGAGAACACACTGACCAGCGAAAACGGTGAAGATGTTCACTTGAAGCCGGGTGCCAAAGTGAAGGTTACGGTTCGGAGCACACTTGCGGCAACCCCGGAGTGAAAGAAGCCTCAGATTTTCCGACGGCTTGACTTACGCAGCCATCAAGAGTCTGCGTACGGCAACTCGTCAAGCCAGGCGGCCGATCTTCTTCTTGCAGCGGTCCGGGAGGGTCAACGTGCTCTTCACTGGTCTGGTCATTTTCTCAGGCAGAGCCTGCACTCCAAAGGGACTTCGTGAGGGCCAGACGGGGTGAGTTCCCGGAGGCACAGAACGAGGGGATTCCCAATTCTAGGCTGCAATGCCGGTGTGCAAGCAGAGGAGAAGGAATGTTCTTAGCCAGCAAAATCGCATGGGCTGGGGTTGTCTTGATATTGCTGACGACGCAAATCTCGGTGCCACGCACGCCGCCGCTGGGTTCGGGACCCGTTTTCAGCGAAGAAGGGTCGGCGGTCCGGGATCGGAGCGATGTCAAGAAGATGCAGGAAGATCTGCGCAATAGAGGACACTACCGAGGCAAGATCGATGGCGTATTCGGTCTACGGACCCAAGCCAGCATTCGAGCGTATCAAAAGGCGCAGAATTTGCCAATCACCGGACATATTGACAGCCCGACTGCACTCGGACTGGGAGTCAAACCTGAATCGAGCTCAGGCGATTCGAAGAATGTTGAGCGCGAACTTGGGCACGTCCGCGCCGAGACTGCCAACGCGAGTAAGAGAGATAAACCTTCAGCAGGCATCAGGAAGGCTGAGGGCAAAGGAAAAAAGATCTGGCGGAAAGAAGTCTCAAGGGCTACCACTCTCGAAGACAAACGCGGAGTCGGCGCCAATAAACAACAAGCTGAGAACGAAGACTACGACCAGTAGTCCATTCTTTCTTATAGCTTCTAAGGATATTTATGGTCAGCAAAGACACTCTCAACTTCGCTGCGAAGGACCTTCTGAAGAAGATTGGCAAGGAGAAAACTTCCCGGGAGTACTGCAATCAAGAGACCATCTTTAGGCAAGGCGATGCGGCTGACGCGATGTTCTACATCCAGGATGGCAATGTGAAAGTCACGGTTACATCCAGACGTGGCAAAAGGGCAGTTCTAGCGATCCTCCGGCAAGGCGACTTTTTTGGTGAGCGCTGTCTCGTGAGGCGATCTCTGAGGATGTCCACCGCCACGGCAATTCACCAGTCCACTATTGCCCGAGTCAAGAGAAAAACGATAGTGCGAATAATGCAGCAAGAGCCTGCCTTTGCAAAGCTGGTTATCTCTTATCTCCTCTCTCGCATTGTCCGAATCGAGGAAAACTTTGTGGATCAGATCCTGCATTCCAGCGAAAAGCGACTCGCGCGGATTCTCTTGCTGCTAGCCCGTTCTGGAAGTCAATCCGACTCGAAGTCGGTGGTGCTGAAGGTGACTCAGCAGACTCTCGCGGAGATGGTCGGTACGACGCGCTCGCGAGTGAGCTTCTTCATGAACGGCTTTAGGAAGAGGGGATTCATTCACTACAAAGGGGGCTTGCGGGTGCATCGGGGACTGTTCACCTTCGCCCTCCTGGAGTAAGTGGGGTGCGAGTTCCCACACGAGTTCACAAGGAAACCAATGCAGAGCAGGGTAAGACCATCGTCCCCTAGAATCTCGTTCTGAAGGAAACGATAGCGGCCCAAAACTCTTTCGAGTCATGGGGCGCGTCGTTTGAACCGCCTTCTCCGAAGTCTGCTCAAATCCACTCTGCGTTTCGATGAGCACTGTAGAAGATGATTCTAATATCCATGCAGCGTCAGCGCCGTCTGCGCCAACCGAGCCACATACCGAGACCGATGCCCGCGAGCACCGCTCCAGTCAGCTTCTTGCGGTCGGTGATCGGAACGAAACGACTCTGCTGATCACTGATCTCTATAACACCCACGGGAACAGCCCGCACTCCTCCCCCGCCTCCGCCTCCTTCGCCCCGAGCACTGGTATCGCCCACACCACCCGTGCCCGCCCCAGCGCCGTAGCCATACATTATTTTTGCAACCGGTACGATCGTTTTGCCGTGGGCCAAGATGGGTTCGCCGTAGATGGCTTTTACGCTCGCCTGGCTGAGAATGCTTTCCTTCAGGGATTGCAGAAGGGCTTGGGCGCTCATTTCAGAACTCCTTAACGCAACTATTATCCTCTTTTCCTTACCTAAATCTGGCGCTAGTGCGGTAGGCGGTCGTTGAGGCTGTCATCGGCGAGCACGAGCGCCGAGGACCAGAGGTAAACTGGGTATGCGCAAGCGCCTGATCCCGGCGATTTCGAAAGATGCTCAACGCGCAGGAACCCAACGATCATCTTCAAGGCAGAGTCCCAAGAGAGTGACAAAGGAAGTGCCGACAACGTTTCGCACAGTGAGTTTTAGGTTGCGTGCGGCGTGTGCTTTGGCCTGCGCGGGTGGTTAGAGCAAACGTGCGATGCAAACTCCTTCTCGCGCTGAGACTCAAGTTCCGCATCATTGCGTCGATACTCTCGCCGACAGGCGGATCCGTAGGGTTGAAGATCCATGCAAACTGGGAGCAGCCCCAACCGCGCTTTCGCGGTTGGTCTATCCACACAAGCTCGCGCGGCATGGCCGGATTATATGCAGCAAAATCTCAGTGATCAATATTGATCAGTCCCGATTCTGCCTTGGGGCTTAATCTACTTGCGACTATCCAAAGGAGGCATTCATGGGTGGTCACTCTTCCCCAGAAATAACCTGCATACTTTGCAGCAAGCCAGTAGATTTGAAGGTCGATCTGTCTGCTGATGAGAACGGCAAGGCCGTACACACGGAGTGCTACGTCCGCCGGATCACGAACCCACACGGCAGTCCCTCTGCCATGCTTGCCGATTGATTTCTGTGCGGGACAGAGTCGCTTGAAAAGGACGAACGGTGAGGATTGCGGGTGTGCTACGGTCGATCCTTTGCGATCCCTATGCGGTCGAGATGCGGAGTCATGCGCGGTTGCCCAGTGCTGAGTTCACACTTCTGTGTCGGGGCAGCCCCACAGGTCGGACATCGGACGGCGAGGATCTGTTTTGGGCTGAGTTCTTTTGTCACACAAACCTCCACGTGCAAAAGGGTTGTCAATTAAACCAGTTCCGGGAAGCCCAGATGGACGGTCTACGCCCTCCTGATAACGGACATCGGCCGATTCTGCAGAAAGGCGCTGATGAGTGCGCTATTTATCTGCAAGCCGCCGTTGTAGCTGACGAAGCCTTTCTTCTTGAACGCATTCATAAATTTGCTTACCCTTGCGCGGGTAGTACCAACCATTTCCGCGAGGGTTGCTTGGCTCACCTTCAGGGGGTTCTCTGGCTTTGATTCCTTGGTTATTTGCCCAAACAACAACAGAACCCGTGCCAGTCGCTTTTCGCTGAAATTGAAGAATTGATCTGCCAGATCTTCCTCGACTCGAATAACTCGGGAAAGCAGATATGCATTAAGCAACGCTGCAAACTGCGGGTCGTGCTTGAGCGTGCGAAGCGTGCTCTCCTTCTGCAAGCGAGTGATATTGGAGGGCCCGATTGATCTCGCCGTGTACATCCGCAGAGATTGTCCGCCCAGACAACCTTCGCCAAAAAAACTACCCCGCAGCAGGACGGCGATTATCGCTCTTTTGCGCCGCGTAGCGGCCATCGTGAGCTTAACCGTACCGCTCTGGATATAGAAAACTGCATCGGCTTTGTCGCCTTGCGAAAAAATGATCTCGTTGTCTCGGAAGCTCCGCACAGTCATCGCAGAACGGAACTTTTTGCGGAAAACTGTGGGACTGAAACCGAGAGTTTGTTCAATCGCCATCTGTCTCCTCGGTACAATCAATTCAATTGGAGTACCGTCCTCCGTATAGAAAAATAAATCATATGGCTCGGGAATATGACGTGCATGGTCAATAAAGCTCATACACAATTGCACACAGTATCTACGTGGTAATCTCGGCAAACTGCTCTGACGCCGAGGCTCAGGGTGCGCAGCCAGTTCTCGCAAAAGGCCCTAACTAGGAACAAAACAATCTGCGTGTTCCAAACCGAGAGTCGGTATTGTCCATAGACGAACAAAAGACGAAACGTGTATGATCTTCGCAGGGAAGAAAGCCGAAAACGTGGGCTCGCAATCGTGGCTGATCTGCAGCAAACATCGCACGAGTCCTGTGTATGAGTGGACCGCCGGGTGGGCTAAGTTTCACCGCACCGGAGTGGAACAGCTTCGGACTGGAGCTGCTGGGTGGCAGACCTCTCAGCCAAGCGTTTACAGCTGTGCGAGCCGGAGCAGTTGACGCGATCGTGATCTTGGCAGCGAGGAATGTGAATTTTGTCAGTGCTTTGCGTGGGCTTCTGCTGCGTTCCTCCGTGCCGGGCAGTCTTGCGATAATCAGCCTATCCTTTGACCAGAAATCTCGTGGTCCCGAGGCTTGGTTCGGTATTGCCTTCCCCCAAATCACTTAAATCGCCCCCATTTATTTCTCACATGTTTTCGATAGCTGGAAGCAACACAGGAGCGGAGAGGGAGGTTAGTCAAGGCCGAGTTCTTTGCGCCGCATAGCGGTCGGAGCGAAGCGCAGAGCCTTGACTGGCCTCCTGCGCTCAGTACACTCGCCAGCGGAAAAATGGGAGATCACCCGTTCCCGTGGACGCCGAGTTTTTCCCGCCGCGCTTTCTTCCTGTCCGCCTGCTGCCGCAGTGCTGGCTACTCGGCCACCGAGGTTCAGCGCCACGCTTCGTGGTCTTTGAGCCGGTCCTGCGCCACACGCGCCTTCTGCTTCTTGATCTCGTCCACGATCCCGTCGAACACCTCTTGCGTTATCGACTGCCCCTTCGCCATGGGACCCAGCAGGTTGACCAACAGCAGGCGGCACCCCGTGATCTCCACCATCTCGGCACTGGGTCGAAGGTCCGTCTTGTCCTGTTCGATCTCGCGCAGTACCAGCCCGCGGATCAGCTCCGCGTGCGTCTGCTTCCGCTTCGCCGCCAGCGCTTCGAGCTCGTTTATCTCCGCTTGGTTAAGCTTCGTCCCCACGTGATGCACTCGGAATCGCGCCCGCTTAGCCGCCTCCACTGCTAGGTGCTTCTCATCGAGCAGCGCCATCGCTCCACCTCCCGACAGCTGGGTTTTTACCCAGGTAAAGACGGGTTTCCCCACGGAACCACGGAATACGCTATCTATCGAAAGCCAGGATGGTTCCCCCAGAGTACCCGCAGGTTTCCCCACAGTTCCCTCCCAGGGGTGGAGTGTCAAAATTCTTCCGGTGCGAAGCACCGTTTTGGCAGCACCACGACATCGACGGTAGGGTCACGCCTTCACCGCACGCACAGAAGGCAGTGGACTCCCCCCCGGCTACAAACTTCTTTGCCGGCTCTTTTGCAGACTCCTCCACCGCAGCATTGCTTGGGTCTTTACGTACACGCAAAGCAGAAGCAACTTGTTTGGCCTGTGGAGTCTTCAGAAAGTCCTGGAAGTCACGGTCTTTCGAGAAGACATAGTTCAGCGCCTTGTCCACAACATCGTCCGAGGATGCCTGAATGAAAGCGGCGTACTGATCGACGTGTGTTGCGTGGATCTCATCCCGGCGAACGGACGCACAGAGGTGGCGGATCTGGTTGATCTCAAGCAGTGGCATATTGCTCCCTTATTAGGTAGTGAAATCACGCAACGTCTTTGCCCACAACTTTTGAAGAAGTCGGCGGCAACGGTCGTCGCATTCCGTGGCCTAAGCAGCTGCATGTTGCACCTCGAACACCGGCTCGATCAGGAAGCGCTTCGCGTCGCGGTCCTATCTGCGAAGTGCCAGCACTTCGCAGACGGCGGGTATCCGCAAAGAGGAGTCTTTCCGGCCCCGTTCCGCGGCTGATGAGCAGCGTCTTGCCGCCGCGAATTAAATCAGCTAGGAAATCCGCGAGAGGTCGCGTTAATGTTCCACGCGCAATAAGGTCATCGACCGTGTAATGGCGGCTGTTGAACTTTCTGATCGTCAGCGACGGAGCGGGGCTTACGACCGGCGGAATCATCGATGCAAGGCGCCTCCCATCCGGGGGAGATGCGCGCCCCAGCAACGGGTTGTCTGCATCGAGCTTCTTGCCCACCTGGTTGGCGATGACTTCGAAGCCGGCGCACAGCCCGCTGGCGTCGTAGGAAATGGTGGGTTCCTGGCACAGTCCTCCATCGCGCTTGCAGCACGACGAGGCATCTGGATTGCCCATGATGTCGCTGTCGCTTTCGTCCAGCAACAGCGGTTCAATCGGCTTAAGGAATTGCAGGATCAATTTGAAGCTCATAGCGAGAACCTCACAGCGATGGAAGCCCAGCGGCGAGCTGAGCTTCCGAGAGTGAAAGAGCAAAGAGGTTTATGCGGCCGTTTCCTCCTGGGACGCATCCTCGTGCTCTTGATCTTCTGGGGCGGCCTTTTCGGCGCGGTCCAGCTTCAGGATCGAAGCGATACGAAGTTCCCAGACCCGGTGCCTCGTGTCCGTCTTCTTGCTGTCGTATTCCCGGCTAGGCAGTTCGCCTTCCACCTGGATATGCGCGCCCCTGGTGAAACGTCTTGGTGAACTCCGAGAGCTGCCGAAGACGACGTCAACGGTGCCATTCGGTGGGCGAGATGTACTTGCCGTCGCACCTCATGCCGCTGTTTACCCTAACATTCGGAATTCGTCAATCGGGGGTTGCGTTGGGGGTTGCGTCGTAGACGCCGGAAAGAAATTCTGCCTTAAGCTAGCTGATGTTGTCATGCTCAGTTTCGGGGTAGGGAATCTCCGTGCGAGAGACCACTAGCTTTTTCAACTGAGAACGCTAAGGGTGGTGACTCGATGCCTCCAGCGCCAACGTTCGTCCGAGCGTCTTGGACTTCTAGATGTGCTCACTTCCCCTAAGCAGCTGGGTTCAAGTCGGTTACGAGGAGCGCTAAGGTCGTCGCATCGCCCTATCAATTCCAAGTTAGTCGATCCGGAGTCTAACCCCCAATCGCGGTGCCCGAAGAATGTTGACGGAAAACGCTAAACGATGCCTTGGAAAGAAGTTACTCAACGCGAGTCACATTTCCTTGGCAACCGGTGAACAACATAGCCTGCGTCCGTTTGACCAATATCCTCTTTCAGCTTAAATAGAAAATCGCGGATTGGACTGCTGTAGATCGATGGCCTTTTTCTGGTCGGCCATCGGTCGGGCCTCCGGCGCTAAAGGTTCTACTTAGCATCGAAGGTCTGTAGGGCTCTGAGGCGCTATTTCGCTGCGAAGTGGTGGACATGTTCTACGGCGTGGTCGGCTCGGAGGCGCGGTGCCCATAAAGCTAATGCAGGAAGTGTCGCGAAGACTCTCGATTTGCACGACGACCTTGATGCAGTTTTGAAAATCTCAAAACTAGGATCGTCATCCCGTATCGAGACTGCGTGGACGCTAACGAGGACTCTATGTCAACCCAGCCTAGTACGATCACTCCACGCGAACGCCGACAGTCGGCCCCGGAGGCGCCTGTCAATTCTCAATACGCTGCTCGCTTCCTCAACATGCACCCTAAGACCGTACTTCGTAAGGCTCGCGAAGGGTCGCTTCCAGGACACCCGATTGGGAGAGATCGAAAGCGTTGGCATTTTTATCTTTCGGAGCTAGACCATTGGCTTCGTTGTCAGGTAATCTCAAGCAGCCACCCGCGTCGCCAACCCCAAGGAGATTACATTGGCTAAGCGAACGCGGTATCAGTACGGTAGTGTTGAGATCAACAAACGCGTAACAGGACCGGACGTATGGCTCTATCGCTGGTGGGAAGCGACTTCAGACGGACGCAGGACACGAAGGGGTTTCACCGTCGGGACGATAGAACAATACAAGACACAGGCCCACGCTTTGAAAGCAGCAGAAGGCATGCGGCTGATGATCAACGACGGTATTGCACGCCGAGAACCGGTTCTCTTCTGCGGCCTCCTCGACCGTTTTCTTCTCGATCAGAAACAGGAACAGGAAGCCGAACAAATCACCCACAATACTTTAGCCTCTTACCGAAGCATGATTTGCCAACACATTCGACCGAAGTGGGGCGACGCCTACCTCGAAGACGTTCGGCCCGCTTTGGTACAGGACTGGCTTCGCAAGCTCGTCTTCTCACCCAAGTACAAGGGCCACATTCGCTCCCTGATGTACCGCCTTTTCGACAAAGCGATGCTTTGGGAATTGCTGAAGGTGGAACGAAATCCCATGGACTTGGTAGAAGTGAAGGGCATCAGCAAGCGCAGGAAACGTCCTCGCGTCCTTCAGGTGAAGGATGCTTGGCAAATACTCGACACGCTGGTTCAACCGTTTCGAACCATCGTGCTGATTGGCCTGTGCTTTGGTTTGCGAATCAGCGAAATCCTGGGCTTGCGGTGGACGGACTTCGATTTCAAGCGATCAGTAGTTCTGATTCAACGATCAGCGGTCGGAAAGCGGCTCAACAAATTGAAGACGGAGTATTCGCAGGACGAGGTTCCAATCGAACGGGGCTTCATTCTCGAACTGAGGAAATGGCAAGCGCTCTGTCTCGATTCCGAAGGACACTGGCTCTTCCCGAGTCCAGTGACAGGTCGACCGTATCACGCGGACTCGATTCGCACCGATTATCTGGTTCCGACAGGTTTGAAATTGGGACTTGGCAGGATCGGATTTCACACGTTTCGCCACACCTACCGTGCTTGGCTGGACGAAACCGGAGCACCCGTGGGCGTTCAGCAGAAACTCATGCGACACGCGCACGTCTCCACCACCATGGACCAGTATGGAAATGCTTCGGCGTTGGCCAAGCGCAAGGCCAATCGGCCAATCGTGCAACGCCTCTTGAGAAGGTCTGCCAATCAGCAGCTCTCCGTTCAATAAATAAGGGGAACTGGTTGGCAGTTCCCCTTATTGGACAGTTTTGGACAGTTGCTGCAAGTGCCCAATTGCCCGTAACCTTATGATTGCGTTGGTTGCGGGGGGTGGATTTGAACCACCGACCTTTGGGTTATGAGTACCACCATTAACGGAATCTAATGGACTTACGCGGCGCAAAGAGTAACGTAATGTCCGCATCTGGAACTGACTGGAATTGCAGTTGCCCCTTTGTTGCCTCTGGGGCTTGGGACAACCTCGACAATGCGATGAAACAGAGCTGCGCAGAAACGTAGGTTCAGCAACACGGCACATGAATGGCGGGTGTCCGACCGGGAACCAATACAACGATGTGCTGTTCCGGTGCATTCTTCCTCAAAACAATCCACGATGGAACGGTCCGGTGAAACCGAAATATGTGGGACTCATGTCGCCCTGCTCCGGGACGCCGACGCCGAAACCAGCAAGTCAACATCAAGGCGTCGGTCGATCGAGAACTTTCTCAAGGCAGCGGACGATCGGACGATCGCACTGTGCCGCTCGGCGAATGTTTGCGCCTTGCGGTTGATGCTCTTGAAGGGACTTGAACCCCCGCCGCCAGCCTTTTCAGCAGCTAGCAAAAACGTAGTTTCAACAACTTACAAGGTTTGGGTGGGCTGCATAACTACCGTAGAAACGGTACCAGACAGAGCGAGCTTGGGTTCGATTCTTGGGGTAGACGCGACGCTTCCTACACGTTGGAGATTCGTGGTGTCGTCTCCTGATTCTGTTTCGCCACAGGGCATTGCCCAAGAGCGTTTTGAGAATGAGAAATACAAACTAACATTTTAGATTTCTCAATCCTAACGGTTTTGGAAGCTGGGCAATGGAGGCGTGGAAATTCGGCCATAAGCTGTTTTCCTTTCGAAGAGAGGACTCAAACTGGAGTCTGCTCCGGATGGGTACGTTCCTTCATTCTCCCCATATATGCCCTGATCTCGTCGAAGTCCACGGGCGGAAATCATGGTGTCCACAGCAACGTCCATGGAGAGTGAAGCACACACCCCGCTCTAGAGCTGCCTGCGCGATGAGTAGTGCATCGCACGGACTACGATCCTCCGGTCAAGGATGCCAAGACCATTACGGAAATTGTGAACCGGGCCTTGCCAACGAGCGAGTACCGGGCACAATTCGGTCATCTGGTGAAGTTGCGAAAACCCATGAAGCAGATCGACGAAGCCATCGTGTTGAGCAACGAGGTCCGAGGGAATTCGCAACGGTACGTTACCTAACCGACGGGGAACGCGAGTGCTGTTTTCGGTCACAGATTCAGAATCTTCTCCCTCAGTAGCGGAACTGCGAGGTGCCAAGACGGCCCTCCAGCGCCTTAGCCTCAAAGGGCTCTTTATCTGCAGCAGCTTGGTCACGAGCTTACAGACTGTATCGGCACCCAACTTTCCTGTCGGAAAAGGCGATTTTCGACTTCGCGATCTCTTTCGGCGATCTGACTCAATTAAGGAGGTTGGGTTCACGCACTGGACAGAAATGACAAAGCTACAGTCTTTTGATCAGTCAAGCTCACATGAATAGTCGACCGAAGACTTATCCGGCGTAATGCAATCGCAAGTGAGACTCTACGTCATTTACTGTATATCTCTGATCGCTGCGATTGCCGGGGCCCGTTGCCGGCATGGAGAGGAATGAACCATGAACGCCAGAAGCTATTGTTGCTGATGAGTCTCGGCTAACTCCGATTGGGTTTCATCAAGAAATTGGGACCACTCCTCGTCCGCGGCAAATTCCTCGTCGGGAGGGAGCACCGCTTGCGAGGGGGTCACGCGCACTCGGACCTGCAACTGAGTTTCCGCTTTTCCCTTCATCATACCCATGGTGGGCGGAACGTCGGCATAATCGCGGCCGATTGCGGTGCGAATGTGTTTCTCGCTTGCGATTGCATTCATTGTCGGATCAAAGCCGACCCATCCCAGCTTTGGGATTAACGCTTCGATCCAGGCGTGAGTGGCGCCGTCGGCCACCGAATCGCTTTCCTTGCTGTGGTAGAGGTATCCGCTCACGTAGCGGCAAGGAATTCTGGCATTTCTCACCAGAGCGATCATGATGTGGGCAAAGTCCTCGCATACGCCTTGCCGTGACTGTAGGGCATCTTCAATCGGCGAATTGACTCGGGTACTTTTCTTCACATATTTAAAACTACGATGCACGCCGGAAGTGATATCCCGCAAAAATGCCAACGGGCTTCGCCTCCTCCTTTCGCTGGCTCCAATTTCCTCTGCCAACTTTTCAAGCTCAGGCGATGAGCGTGCAAAATGGCTGGGCATCAGCATGTCCCAGTAGTCCTTCTTTTCAAGAAGATCTTCCAATTCTTGCCACACTTCGTACTCCAAGTCTTCGGGGATCGAGGGCTGGGCTTCGATATTCACCAGCGCGTCGGAAATGATAGTGAGCTGGCCGTGCCGCGGAGGCAGGTCGAAGTGATGAACCAGATTGCCGTATGAATCCGTGTAGCCAAAAATGCGGGCGCGCGGGTTTACCGACAACTGGAAGACAAAGCACCTCTGATTGCCCTCGCTTCTGGGATGCATACGGACTTCCATCATGCTCTGCCAGACTGGGCGGCTGTAGCGATAGCACGTGAAGTGGCGAATGGCGTAGAACATTCAGTTTTGAAAGGCAACTTCGATCGGATATTCGATATAAAGTTCGTGTACAGCTGCGTGCAATTCGCTACATTGATCAATGATTGCAGCGAGGTATTGGTGCAACCCGCCGATGATTTCATCGATTCGAGCATATGTGACCTTTGAGCGCAGGCGCCCCATCAATCGTTCGACGTTGTCCGTCCTGCGACTCAAGGAAAGGTCGCTAATTCCCGTCAAGGCCTCGTACATACGATCCACTGAGTAGCGAACGGAATAGGGAAACTCAGCTTTCAACAGCAGAAAATTCGCGATTCGTTCTGAGCGAAGTTCAGCGGTGCAGGCCTTGCAATAGGCTTCAAAGGCGGCGCAGCTGCTCAACAGGCCCACCCAATCCAGATCGTCCGGATGCTTGCCGATATCGAAGTAAGCGTCGAGCATCACGCAGAGATTGCAGGCTCGCTCAATATATTTGCCTAGCTGGATAAAATGCCAGGCTTCGTCGTGATTCATGGTTGCGGCGGCGATGCCGTTAAACCTGTAAGAGCCTTCGCGAACCAGGGTTACTACCCGCATCGCTTCAGCGTCATCATTGGGCTCAAGATCAATGCCGGTAACGTCGTGAAAAAGCCGATTGAGGTGTTCCCACATCTCGGAGCTGATTTCCTCGCGAACCTGCCGCGCGTTTTCGCGGGCAGCTTTAATGCACTTCACAACGGAAAACGATCCCTCCATGTCTGCGACCAGCAAGAAGAGAGCATGCTGGGGATCGACCTTGTTAGAAGCTACACCAGGAGCCAGCGAGGAGACCGCGTGAAACCAACGCTCCTCTGTGGAAAACTTCGCCGGATTCAAGATCAGGCCGTAAGTCGCCTTTAAAACGCGCGAGGCGTTATCCGCGCGCTCAAAATATCGGCTCATCCAGTAAAGGCAGTCGGCTACGCGGGAAAGCATAAGATTGGAAAACCGGTATTCCTCATCTCAATCCGACCTTCACCAGCTCAGTTCTGCAAGACCCAGGTATCCTTCGAGCCGCCTCCTTGAGAGGAATTCACCACCAGCGAACCCTTTCGCAACGCCACTCGGGTCAGTCCGCCGGGCACGATTGTGATTTCTTCGCCGTAAAGAATATAGGGACGCAGATCGACATGGCGTGGCTCAATGATTCCGTCTACCAAGCAGGGGGCGGTTGAAAGATTGATGGTCGGTTGAGCGATGTAATTTCGCGGTTCAGCGTAGATCTTTTGACGAAATTCGGAGCGCTGCTGTTCGCTGCTATGTGGGCCGATCAGCATTCCATAACCGCCGGATTCACCCACGGCCTTCACGACGTACTCCTCCAACTTCTGGCAGACGTGGTCCCGCTGCCCGCGATCGGACATCAATAAAGTTTCGACGTTTTCCAGAATCGGATCTTGATCAAGATAGTAGCGAATGATTTTGGGAACAAAAGCGTAGATCGCTTTATCGTCAGCAACGCCCGTCCCTAGGGCATTGGCTAAGCCTACGTTTCCGGCACGGTAAGCGTTGAAAAGGCCAACCGCACCCAAGGTGGATCCAGTTCCAAAAACCAGAGGATCGAGATAATCGTCGTCGATTCGCCGGTAGATCACATCTACGCGTTGCAAACCGAAGGTCGTCCTCATGTAGACGATATTGTCGTGCACCACCAGATCTCGCCCTTCGACGAGTTCGATTCCCATCTGCCGGGCCAGGTAGGTGTGTTCAAAGTAAGCGGAATTGTAGGATCCGGGAGTGAGTAAAACGACCGTTGGTTCGGGACGGCCTTCTGGAGCGAAAGATCGCAATGTGGAAAGAAGCGCCTGACTGTACTGCTCGATTGGCCGCACTCCACACTTCTGAAACAAAGACGGGAATATTTGCTTCATAACCCGGCGGCTGGTGAGCATGTAAGAGACGCCGCTGGGAACCCGAAGATTGTCCTCTAGAACCACGAAGTTTCCTTCGGGATTTCGAATCAGATCAGTGCCGACCACGGTGATGTAGACGTCGCGCGGGACTTTCACATTGCGCATCTCCCGGCGGTAATGTTTGCAGGTGTAGACGATGCTGCCCGGGACGACGCCGTCTTCGATGATCTTGCCTTCGTGGTAGACGTCTTTGAGAAATAGATTCAGCGCCGTGATGCGCTGCGCTGTTTGCTGCGCTGCAACTCGTCCCGCCCCAGATTCAGGAGCAGGTTGTGCAGGTGAGGCCGCGCTCAATCGTTTCCCATTCGGCGGCCGTGATGATCCTGGGGAGCAGATCGTGAGGAAAGATTCGCTCCGTGCCCTTGTCGTTCCCATAAACGGTGAACGTAATGCCTTGATTGAAGAAAGACTGGTCCGCCTAGGGCGATACTGTTTTCGCGGATGGTCCACGGCGCTGAACATCTCGTCATAAGCGCCGTTCAGCTCATACCGGTAAAGGGCTTCGGCACCGCTGCGATCCGTTGTATCCGTTTCTGTAATCATAGTGACCCCGCCGACCCACGCCAGCATAGCTCACTGGCATTAGGAATTACGATTGGCGTTATTGAAGAAACCGAGCAGAACGCCCGATCGACCCTAGGCTCTGGATCGAGCGACTTCTCTGACGCTTTGGACGGGGTTTTCGTTGCCTTCCGTCTGGAATTCTATGTCGGGCAACTGCTCTACGGCCCTGCGAAGTGACTGTTCCCAGCTGGAATGGATCAGATTCAGGTCTCTGTCGCCAGCTGAGACGCGCCGGTAGCGCGTAATTTGCAGGCTATCTTTCTTATAAAGCAACAGGTCGAAGGGTGGTCCAACGGTCACATTAGAACGCATGGTTGCGTCCATGGATAGCAGGGCGTACTTGGCCGCAACTTCCAGGGAGGTTGTCGGCTGGATACCCCGGTCGAGAACCGGCCGGCCGTACTTGCACTCACCGAGTTGCAGGTACAACGAATCCTCAGTAGCCGCCAGAGGATTTCCCTGGGGATAAATAAGATAAAGGCTAGGATCCTGCCCGCGAACCTGTCCTCCCAGCAGCAAATGAACATTAAAGCTGAAGGAGTCGCGCTCCAGCGACGCGCGGTCGATGTCTGAGACTCTGCGCACGCAGTCTCCCACGATGCGGGCGGCGTCATAGAGCGAACTTGCCTGGGCAAGTCCTCGTCCAGAATCGAAATCATCTCCCAGCAATGTGATTACGGATTGGCTGATGGAGAGGCTGCCGCTGGTTAGGATTACGAAAACTCTCTCGCCAGGCTGAACAAACCGGTACATCTTGCGGCAAACATTGACTTGATCAAAACCCGCGTTGGTCCTCGAATCCGACGCCAGCACTAGACCTTCGCGTACCGCAATTCCCAAACAATATGTCACTTTGGTCCTCTGTTTGAACCTAAGGCATAATACACCGATCTCTCGTCCTGAATTTGTGATCCGGAGCAGCAAGAAAAATGTAAAACATCTACCGTATTCCGTGGTAATTTCTGCATCTCACCCTGCGCGAGCGACACTAGGGATTTCCAACAAACATGCTGATTCGCCTTGGCTACGATATTCAATTTGACGTGATTGGGGAAGTCCCAATCGTGACCTTGCTCAATGTGCACGCCTCGCGCCAGAAGGATTTGCGGGAAGCCGACGAATTAAGTTCCGACCCTCTGGTCAAGATTGAGAACTACCAGGATCCTTTTGGAAATCACGCATGCCGCCTGCTGGCTCCGGCGGGCAAAATCCGCTTTCAGAATTCCACTCTCATTGAAGACTCAGGACTGCCCGATATCGTGTGTCTGGATGCTCCCGAGACCCCGTGAACCAGCTACCGCCGGACGTTATGCCCTATCTTCTGAACAGCCGGTATTGCGAGGTAGATCTGTTATCGAACAAGGCTGCGGAGTTGTTTTGGAATGCGCCAAGAGGGTGGGGGCGAGTTCAGGCGGTATGCGATTGGGTTCACAGCAAAGTGACCTTTGGATACGAATTCTCGAATCCCTTTCGCACCGCTCTTGGTGTATTTACGGAGCGCGTAGGCGTCTGCAGAGACTTCCAGCATCTGGCCATTACGTTTGGCCGGGCGCTCAACATTCCCGCCCGCTACGCGACTGGATACCTGGGAGATATTGGAGTACCCCTCGCCCCCAGTCCGATGGACTTCAGCGCCTGGTTTGAAGTTTATCTGGGCGACCGCTGGTGGACGTTTGACGCCAGGCACAACGCTCGCCGCATTGGAAGAGTTCTAATGGCGACCGGGCGCGACGCAACGGACTGCGCGATAACCATGTCATTCGGAAGAGCCCGCTTGATCTCCTTCCAGGTTACTTCTAATGAAGTTCAGGGTTCGTCGGGAGCCACCTGAAAATAGTTCTGCTGTCACCGCATGCGGTTCACAGTTATTGGCATGACCTTTGTTGGGCGCTCCCACTGGGATGGGATTCCTAGTACGCAAATACCTTGAGGAAAACGAAAACCACGACGCCAGTGATCGAAACGTATAACCAAACAGGGAACGTCCAGCTTGCGATTCGCCAGAAGCGCAAACCCATGAAGGTTATTGCCGAAGCCATCGTGTTGACCGACGAGCTCCGAGGAAATCCGCAGGTGCTCTCTGCCTAGCCGTTCGCCCGATACAGTCAAGGCGCTATTCTGTGGGGCTTGTTCGTCTCCGCTTTGAACACAGAGTTGCCGAGAATAAAAGCGTATGATGAGGTTGAACGTGCAGAGTTGGAACGTGCAATGCCACCCCGCAGTTTTCCGCCGCCTCCTTCCCACCGTATCGCAATCCTAATGTCCGGAGCGGGCCGGTTCCTGCAGTGCAGAAACTGCGAACTAATCTTCGAATTTCCAGCTGGGGCCCACTTTGACGAGGTCGTGAAGCAGTTTGAATCTCAAGTGTGCCGCTCCTCGATTTCGAGCGGAAGAATGGAACTAGCAGCGGAAGAGATACCTGAGGGGCCAGGGCGGTTGACCCGAAGAGGCAATCGCAAAGGGGCTGTAATTTCGACCTCGCATACGTGATCGGCGCATCCCGTCGTTCCTGCCTAAACAAATCCCACAGACGCCCCGCGATTCGGTGCAACTCGCGGCCCTTGCCGTCGACATCGCGACCTTCCTTTCATTGTGACCAGGCTCCTTTAGGCGTGAGGCGACTGCGTGGACAGGCTCGTCGGTGACCAGCCGAACTGCAAACCGTTCGCTCGCAGCGCCCAGCAATCGCTGCGCCCTTCCCCGATGCGAAATTACGGCCACGAGTGACCAGTGGTTCAAGCCTGAATGCATTGCCTATTACACGGACCCTAGCCTCGCTAATGAAGACTTCAGTGGAACGCTACAGCACTGATGGTACAGTCTGAGCAGTGGTCGCGATAGAACGTCCTCAGCTCCTGCTCCGCGGTGGTCTTCAGGCGAGCCGCGTCCGCGTGCGCTTCCGTCCGTTCGAGCAAGCGCAAGTAGGCGATGTCAGCCTGCAAGTAACGCGGATGCTGTCGCCCGAGTGTGCGATCAAGGATGGCAAGGCCGCGCTGCATCTCAGCCAGAGCGCTGGCTGTTTGTCCCTGTTCTGCCTTTATATTCCCGACAAGAATGTAGCCCCATCCGGTGGATGCATGTTCTTCCCCGTGCCGCCGCTGCCACAGACTCAGCGAGAGCTGGTAGCTGGATAACGACCCCGAAAGATCGCCCTGCAGTTGCGCGAGCCAACCTTGCATGGAAGATATTGCCGCGAGGTTGTCGTCATCCAGGGCCCTCGCTAAAGTCTCCTCCCTCCTTGCCTGCTCTAAATATTTTCTTCCGTTTCGAATCCGCCGCTGACCGAGGGCAAGGCCTGCCAGATCACTGCAAGCGATCGCCGTTCCTTCGTGGTCCCCGATCTTTTTGTAGAGGTGAAGAGTCTTCTCTTTTATCCGGACTGCGAGATCCGCGTGCCCCATTGCCAGATAAAGGCCTCCAAGATCGTCCAAGGCCATCGCGTAATCCTTGATGTGATTCGGCAATTTCTCCAGTGTGTGAATCGCGCTTTCATAGGCCCGCTGCGCGTCAGCGAAGTCTGCCCAATCCTCATAGGCAAGCGCCAAAATGTTCCATGCCTTGCCAGTGTCGGGCGCATTCAAGGAGCCAGAATCGAGAAGGGCCTGAACGGCTGCGATCGATTGTTTTATTTGCCCATCTCGTTCCAGAGCGAACGCTTCGGCAAGCCGTGGACCTGGGTCTGTTTGAGCTGCCTGCAGGTGAGCAGCCGCCACTATTACAGCCATTACAGTCGAAAGATATGCCTTGCTCAAGCTCATTGGTCCCCCGTCGTGCTCGGAAAATGAAGAACTAACAACCCACCAACACTGTCTTTGAGTTGTGAGATTGAACGACGGAGTCCTTGGTATACTGTTTGCCCAAACTTGGGGCGGATTAAAGTGCCTCGTGGAACTTAGTTGTGCAGTGTCGCACTTCTGCGCTAGGAGTCCAATGCAATAAATCTATTGATTTCAATCAAGCTTTTACTGATAAGAACCCAAAACGCAACATGACATCCCTGCCATAGGTCCGTCATGGATTCGTCACTACTCGGCGATTCAAGATCAAACGCAGCGAAGTGGAAATCGCAGCGATGCCGACGACGATCAGGTTGGCGACGACCATCGGTGCCGAATGGATCGCCACTCCGTATAGCACCCAGGGAGGCAGCCGCAGCCTGAATTCTGCGTAGCGTTGCCGCCTCTTTGAAGAAGTACGAACTCGAGAAGACTGCTGTCGCACTCCAGCCAATCACGTTAAGCCACACTCGGAAATCCTCCTGAATCCCTACTCAAGCGTTCGCTGCAATCGTCAGCGAATCCGTACGCGTTTTTCCCCACTCCTGAAGAACAAATCCTTGGGACTCAAACACGGTTCGAATCCGTACAGGATCGTATCCAGCGATCTCCTCCAGGATCGGCACGAGCACGCAGAGAGCATCGTCGCTTAGTACAGTGCGCTTTGCAATGTCATTGAGGTGTTTGTTCTCGGAGACCGCGATCGTCAATCCGTCCAGCCGGTTGACGTGCAGCATCACGTGGACGTCCGAACTGCCGTCGCCGACATACACCAAACGATCGTGACCCACTCCCGCGCGACTGCGCAGCTCTTCAAGCACCGCAACCTTGCCGTAACCCGCAGGCGCGCGAACAATGGACTGAATCTCGCCTGTATCCGAAGCATAGCGAAATCGCGTTCCATGAATGTGATTTTCGGGAACGATGCCGGCCAACGCTGATTGAATGACTTCCTCTGGCGCAGACGAGAGTACGTGACAACAGAACTGGAAGCCCTCCAGATTCTCAAGAGACCGCAAGAGCAACTCGACGTTTGCCTTCAGACGAACTCGCTTGCCCACTTCGATCAGGTGCTCCTTACGAACACAGCGAAACTCTGGGTCATGGAGCAGGAGATATGCGAGCTCTCCACCTTGCTGCACAAGATGAATGTCCGATAGGCCGGCGACTCGCTGTCGGAAGTGTGAGTTTCCGAGCATCTCACTCAGCACAACGCCCGAATCCTTGTGACTCAGCGTCTGATCGAAGTCGCTGATCAGCAAAAATTCCCGCCTCCGTCTCGATAAACTGGTCAACATGTCAACCTCCTGCACCGCCGGATCCGATGTCGATACAAACTTTCAGATTTCGTTTGGAGAACAACGAGGTTAGGAGTTCGCCCCGCCGCTACGAGCGGCAGACAAATATCTACTTCGCGAAAACCGGCGGCGGAGCAGGATGCGAAGTAAGTTCAGCATGAACGAAGTTGGAGCCCGAGTCCAATGGAAAGAATTTATGGGAGTGATTCACGCGCGGGCATGACCAAGGTAACATCCCGGGCGGACAGATTGCTCCGATGAACTCGGCGTTACCCCGAACTCGAGTTGATTTATGTGGTCTGATGACCAGCCAAATTTCCGCACTTCGGGCTGGTGACGTACGAGCACACAATGCGATCCGGCGAACCGAAGAATTATACGGTCCTTGAGTGCGACGTTCGCCTGACCTCGGGAACTGATACGCGAAGGAATGCCCCAGTTGGCTGCCCTTGGCCGCTTTTTCCAGAAGATCCGCCTTTCCACAAATCAGCGAGAATGCCAGTCGGAAGTCGGAATGGCAACTGACCGAGCGGGCTCCGATATGCCCTCACGATCTCTGGCGCCGCACGTGTAACTCTTCGAATCGCGGATCCAGGTGCAGGAAAATGACCTGATTGGCGTGTTCATCGGCAGCCTTCTCAAGCCAGTCAATTGCTTCGTCGTCTTCGCCAACCGCCAACTGTAACTCTGCAACGTCATACGCTGAAACGTATTTTCCTCCCGAGCGCTCGCGTAACATCGTCGCTAGCACATCCTGCAATGCTGGTTTCCATCCTGATTTTGCATGGATGCTTTTGATCTCAGATAACTTCTCTTTTGAGAATTGGCCAATAATGCTCTGTAAATTCACGAACTCCTGAAAGGCATCCTCATACGAGCCGCGCGACTGGTAGATTTTGATGAGGTAGTAGTGGGAAGCTGGAAAGTCTGGATCGAGGCTAATTGCCGCGCGCAATTGCTGGATAGCCTCATCACCTCGCCCGGAATAAACCAGCATATTTCCGATATCGCAGTTCATGATAGGAGAGAGCGGATCGGCCCCTTGAGCTTTGCGAACTTCGGACAGTGAGGCATCGAACTGCTTGCAAATGACAAGATACCAGGCCAGTCCTTCATGCGCTTCGGAGTTACTGGGATTGAGTTCAATGGCCCTTCGAAACTCCCGTTTAGCACCCGCAAAATCACGGTCGTAGGCCAGCAACTGCCAACCAAATGCCGCGTGACACTCGCTGTTTTCAAGTCCGAGTTCCACGGCCTTGCGAGCTGCCGCCTCGCTCCGAGGATAAGCCTCGTTGGGCGGGAAGACGCTGAAATCAAGGAGGACCTCGTAGGATTCTGCCAATCCAGCATAGGCTGGAGCGTAGGTTGGATTTCTTCAAGAGCTTGCTGGTAGAATTCGATGCTCTTCTTAACTGGCTCGGGATTGAACTTATTGCGCAAATACTCTCCCTTTAAGAAGTCCTCGTAGGCTTCCGGGTCGACCTGATCTGTGATGCGTGCGAGGTTTTTCTGAGGGGCCAAACTGATTTGAATGTGTTGAGCTATAGCCGCTCCCAAGTCTTTCTGCACTTCGAGCAAGTTGCCTACGTCCCGATCGTAGCTTTGTGCCCAGACGTGAGTTTGATCCTTAACTCGAATCAACTCCGCAGAGATACGTATCCGCTGGGTGTCCTTCCGCGCGCTACCCTCGAGGATATAGTCCACGCCGAGTTTGTGTCCGATCTGGTCGAGCGGTTTGTCAGTATGCTTGTACCTCATCATCGAGGTTCGGGCGATCACGCCCAGTTTCTGCGGATTGAGCTCTCCCAAATCGGTGATGGTTTCCTCGGTTAAACCATCGCTGAAGTATTCCTGCTGTGGGTCACCGCTAAGATTCTAAAACGGGAGCACTTATCAGGCACTAGTATTTTTGTATTATTTCGCCGTCAGTCGTGCCTGTATAACGTTATCCGCACGGGATTTCGGCTGCTGTGGGGCTGATCTCCTCTGGTACCTTTCCAACTTCGTTTCAGATGCGGGAAATGCCAACCTCTGGGAGATTTGTGGGTCGGGCTCTGTTCTGGCTCGTTTTTTTTCTGGCCATCTCGGCGGCCTATCTCTACGCGTTTCCTCAGCCGAATATTTTCTATGCAGGCATGGTCGTGCTCCATGCCTCGGGGGGCGGGCTCGCCGCGATCTTTCTGATCCCTGTCTGCTTCCGGCTCGTTCGCGCGGGAAGCTTCTCCTCACGAGTCGGCTGGCTGTTGATCGCGGCAGGCGCTGCGTTGGGCTTGATCCTCATCAAGACGGGCACTCCGCGGACCGAATGGAACAAGCTATATCTCCACATTGTGATTTCACTCGCGGGTTTGGGGCTCCTGATTGCCGGTTGGCTGGGCAGGTGGGAGTCGACTAAATCCAGCGTAGGCGCGGCGGCGGGGCGCGCTGCGATTTGTCTTGCTTTGCTTGCCGGTATTGGCTACGGTGCGCGCTACGTTCGCGAGAGCTGGCAGACGCGTAACCGAATCCAGAATCCTGCCATGCCTCCTGACAACATGAACGGCGAAGGAGACGGCCCCGAGGGGGCGTTCTTCCCCAGCTCCGCGCAGGTTTACGGCAAGCAGAAGATTCCCAGCAAGTTCTTCATGGAGTCCGACTCCTGCAAACGCTGCCACGAGGATATTTACAACCAGTGGTTCAGCTCGGCGCATCATTTTTCTTCGTTCAACAATCAGTGGTATCGCAAGTCGATCGAGTACATGCAGGACACGATCGGCACCAAGCCTTCGAAGTGGTGCGGAGGGTGCCACGATCCCGCGGTGCTCTACGCGGGATTGATGGACACACCGATCAAGCAGATCGTCCACAAGCCTGAAGCGCAGGCGGGACTGGGCTGCATGATGTGCCACTCCATCGCGAACGTAAAGAGCACGATGGGCCAGGCCGATTTCTATCTGGAGTATCCCAAACTGCACGAGTTAGCGGCTACGAAGAATCCGGTGGCACGAGCGCTGCATGATTTCGTGATCCGGCTGAATCCGGAGCCGCACCGGCGCGTCTTCCTCAAGCCGTTCATGCGCGATCAGACGGCAGAGTTCTGCTCTTCCTGCCATAAGGTGCACCTCGACGTGCCGGTGAATAGCTACCGCTGGTTCCGCGGCTTCAATGAGTACGACAACTGGCAGGCCAGCGGAGTTTCGGGACAGGGAGCGCGCTCGTTCTACTATCCGCCAAAACCGCAGCAGTGCGCGGATTGCCATATGCCTGCTGAGGCTTCGAAGGACGCTGGCAACATTAACGGCTTTGTACACTCGCACCGGTTCCCCGGCGCCAACACCGCGGTGCCAACCGCGAACGAAAATGCAGCCCAGCTTAAGCTGACGGAAGATTTTCTGAAGAACGGCGCCTTAACCGTGGATATTTTCGCGCTGTCCCCGGCGCAGGCTAATCTGAAGCCTGGGGCGACGACGCAGTCGGAACTTTCCACGACGTTCGCGGTTGGAGAAGAAGCCGAGAGCAAAGTAAATGCCGAAAGCGCGGGAGAACCCGCTCCCGTGACTGCGCCCTTAAACCTGGTGCAGCCGGCCTTGCGGCGCGGCGATACGCTGCGTGTGGATGTCGTGGTGCGAACCAAGAAAGTCGGACACTTTTTCCCCGGCGGCACCGTCGATGCCTACGATACGTGGCTGGAACTCAAATGCACCGACGACAAGGGACAAACTATCTTCTGGAGCGGCGAAGTCGAAGATAACGGGCATGGACCGGTCGAAAGGGGAGCACACTTTTACCGCTCGTTGCAGATCGACGCGCACGGTAACCCCATCAACAAACGCAATGCCTGGGCTACGCGGGCTGTCGTATATGTGAGGCTCATCCCTCCGGGAGCGGCTGACACCGTGCATTACCGCATGGTCATCCCGAAAAATGTCGGCAACAAGATCACGCTGCATGCGCGGCTTTGCTACCGAAAGTTCTCGTGGTTCGGCACGCAGTTTTCGTTTGTGGGAGTGCCCGATCCGAGCAAGCTAAACGCGGTTGGCTCCGATTACGATGATCGTCCGGCGCTGTTTACCGCGTCGCTGAGCGGAGTTTCGGCGAAAGAAGAGAAGATACCCGACCTGCCGATTGTCGCCATCGCCGAGAACGAAGTTACGCTCCCGGTAGTCGCGCACAACACGCCTGCGGCCGCACCGAAAACCATCGTTCGAAAAGAGGAATGGCAGCGCTGGAACGATTTCGGAATCGGATTGTTCCTGCAAGGGGATTTGAAAGGCGCGGCGGCGGCCTTCGAGAAGGTAACGGAGGCAGATCCGAAGAATCCAGACGGCTGGGTGAACATTGGTCGCTGCGCCGTGCAAGAAGGCGACATGCAGCGAGCTCGAATGGTGCTGGAGAAAGCTTTAGCTTTGTCTCCGAAACTGGCTCGCGCTAATTTCTTTTATGCCAAAGTTCTTCGCGCGGATGGGAACTACGAAGAGGCAGCAGCGAGATTGCGGATTGTGCTGGCGCAATATCCGCGCGACCGAGTCGTGATCAATGATTTGGGACGCATTCTGTTCCTGCAACGCAAATACGAAGACGCGGTGAAGGTCCTACAGTCAGTGTTGGGCATCGATCCCGAAGATTTGCAGGCGCACTACAATCTGATGCTCTGTTACACCGGCCTGGGCCAAGAAAAACTAGCCAAGGAGCACGAGGCGCGCTATCTGCGGTTCAAGGCCGACGAATCGTCGCAGGCCATTACCGGGCCCTACCGCCGGCTTCATCCCGAGGATAACAACGAGCGGCAGGCGGTGCACGAACATGTCTCGGTGCCGGTGCCAGCGATCACAATAACTCATGCAGGGACAGCCGCCTCCGCTATTGGCTCCGGAAAACCCCGGCTATCTTCCACCGTCACCGTTTCCGCCGGGGCCTCAAGGTAATGAAGAGGATAAAGCGTATCCAACTTATCCTTGCGTTGGTCGCGGCGATTCCGGCGATCTGCGGCGCACAGCAGATCCACTTCCGCGACATCACAGCGCAGGCGGGAATCCACTTTACTCACAACAACGGCGCTTTTGGAAAGAAGTGGCTGCCGGAAACCATGGGTCCGGGCTGTGCCTTCATCGATTACGACAACGACGGATACCCCGACATCGTTCTCATCAATGGCAATGACTTTCCCGGTCATCCTCGCGCCGGCGCCACGACTCTGAAGCTTTACCACAACAACGGCAACGGCACCTTCACTGACGTTACGCGGAAGGCGGGGCTTGCGGTTCCCATATTCGGGCTGGGGGTTGCTGTGGGCGACTACGACAACGACGGGTTTGATGATCTCTTTGTGACTGCGCTCGGCCAAAGTCATCTGTTTCACAACAATGGCAACGGCACGTTTAGTGATGTTTCGAAGACCGCTGGACTGTGGGGAACGAGCGAGTTCTCGACGAGCGCAGCGTGGGTAGACTACGACCGCGATGGCAAACTCGATCTCGTGGTCGCGAACTACGTTCAGTGGACCGAGCAGACCGATCTGTACTGTACGCTCGACGGCGCGCACAAGTCGTATTGCACACCGGAATCGTATAAGGGAACTTCGCTGCGGCTGTGGCACAACCTGGGCGGCGGCAAGTTTGAAGACGCAACGCGGAAGGCCGGGCTGGACGATCCCTCTTCGAAGAGCCTGGGCATCGTGGTGCTCGACTACAACGGGGACGGGTGGCCAGACCTCGTGATCGCGAACGACACGCAGCCCAATAAGCTCTACCTGAACAAGAAAGATGGAACGTTCGAGGAACGTGGTGTTGCGGCCGGTATCGCTTTCAGCGAGGACGGCATTGCGCGCGCCGGGATGGGCGCGGATGCCGCCGACTACGATCGTAGTGGTCACGCCAGCGTCATCATAAGCAACTTCGCGAATCAAATGGTCTCGCTATATCACAACGAAGGCAACGGCTTGTTCGTAGATGAAGCGCCTCAGTCCGAGATTGGCCGGGCCACACTGGTCACCCTGGGCTTTGGCTGTTTCTTTTTCGATTATGACAACGATGGCTGGCAGGATATTTTTGTCGCCGACGGCCACATTGAAGATCAGATCGAGCGAGTGCAAAAGCGTGTCAGTTATGCCGAGCCTCCGCATCTGTTCCGCAATCTTGGGGGCGGAAAATTCGCCGAAGTTACGACCTCAATGGGGAAAGCCTTTGCAGCGCCAAAAGTGGGGCGGGCTGCGGCGTACGGCGACATCGACAACGACGGCTTCCTCGACATTCTGCTGACCACGAACGCGGGGCCCGCTTACCTGTTCCATAACGAAGGCGGGACGAACCGCAGCCTGCGCGTCAAACTGGTGGGCACGAAGTCGAATCGAGATGGCATCGGTGCGGTTGTCCGCCTGACCGCAGGGGACGGCAACAATAAAGACAAACAGTGGAAGATGCTGCGCTCGGGATCGAGTTATCTCGCACAGAGCGAACTGGTACTGACCTTCGGCCTGGGCGCAAAAACCAAAGCCGACAGCGTCGAAATTCAGTGGCCCAGCGGGCAGGTGGATAAGCTTTCAAACATCGACGCCGGCCAGACTATTACGGTGCAGGAAGGGAAGGGCGAGATCGCCAGTCGACCATATGGCAGTGCATCGCAATCTCAATCACTTCACAGTCGCGCTGACGCACCCAAAACTCCACCACCTAAAGTGACCTCATTCGTCAATTTCAGGACAAAACTCAGGACAGTGAAATCGCGCGTAGGGCAAACTCGGTTTCTTGCAGCCTCGACATCAGCGCTCATTCGCCTTCTTGGGTTTGGAAATTGGTTTCATTATGGTCCTTTGTCGGTTATGGGTAGAGTTACGGTGGAGTTACGGTCCTACTGAAGGTGATTCCCCAAAACCCGGTGAGCGGAAAGATAATTCGCCGCTTACCGGCATTTTCGACGACTGTTATACAATCCGATCCCAATCGTAATTGGCGGACCGAGGAACGTTCTTGTCAATTCTCCCCGCAGCGCCGGAGCAATCCCTGACTACAGACTTCGGATTGCGGCGTGGAATTCTTTCCCCCATGGAAACGCTGGCGCAGTCGGTTTCTACCATGGCGCCCACGACAACTCCGGCTGCAACGATTCCCCTGGTCTGCGCGCTCGCGGGCAACGGGACGTGGCTCGCGTACGTTCTGGCCACAGTCGCCATTTTGCTCGTCGCTCTATGTATCGCGCGCTTCGCTCGCCACTCGGCCTCTCCCGGTTCGCTTTACACATATGCGTCCATGACTCTGCCGGCCTGGCTCTCCGCAACCGTCGCCTGGAGTCTGCTGCTAGCCTATGTAGCCACCGGCTCCAGCGTGATCGGCGGCTTTTATCACTATGCGAACTTGTTGCTGCGCGATGCGACAGGGCACGTTCTCCGCGGTGCTGCTGTCATTGCTGGTCACCGGAATTTCGATCTGGATTGCATGGCGCGATGTGAAGATTTCCGCGCGCCTCATGTTGTGGATCGAAGCGGCGTCGGTTTCGGTGATCGTG